>Ga0265338_10004850_pt1 | contig 17942 bp, 9 predicted proteins | sample 42126metaG_FD_193579 | JGI IMG/M metagenome (GOLD analysis project Ga0265338, IMG submission 193579) | Rhizosphere microbial communities from Carex aquatilis grown in University of Washington, Seatle, WA, United States - 4-21-26 metaG | ecosystem: Host-associated > Plants > Roots > Rhizosphere >... | reverse complement strand
TACCCTGTGGCGCTGCGGCGCCTCAATGACACCAAACACGAGCCTATCAAGCAGCTTCCGTATTCCAGCCGTTCGATGCTGGAATGTTTCGATGCTGGCGCGCGCGCCTTCGGTTGGGAAAAGCGCAAGCAAGCGCCTGCTAGCATGCGCGACGGCGAGTGGCTGATTGGTTGGGGCACAGCCTCAACCATGTATCCCACCAATATCGCCGCCGCGACGGTGCGGGTGACGCTTTATCCCAACGGCACCGCCAAGGTGCAGACAGCAACCCATGAGATCGGGCAGGGCGTTTACACGGTGTGCGCTTTGGTGGTTGCGGGCAAGCTTGGCGTCAGCCCCGAAAACGTCAGCGTCGAGATCGGCGATTCCAATCTGCCGCCGTCACCGGTGGCGGGCGGCTCCAATTCCACCGCCAGCGTCTCTAACGCTATCAGCAAAGCCTGTGATGAGATCCTCACCAAGCGCAAGGCTGGGGCAAGCGGTGTGATCGAAGCCTATGTCGAGAACACGCCCGCGGGCGCGCCGCCGACCAGCATTCAAAAACTCTACAAGGGCCAGCCCACCTTTATCGGCGGCACCAATGCCAAGGACAGCGTCCGCTTTGCCTTTGGCGCGCAATTCGTGGAAGTGCGCGTTCATCGCCTGACGCGGGAAATTCGCGTCCCGCGCGCTGTGGGCGCTTTTGCTGCCGGTACCATTGTCAATCCCAAGACGGCGCAAAGCCAACTCATGGGCGGCATGATCTGGGGCATTTCGGCGGCGCTGCTGGAGGCGACCGAGATCGATCCGCGCAATGCCCGCTACACAAATAAGAATCTGGCGGATTATCTTCTTCCGGTGAATGCCGATATTACGGATATCGAGGTCATCATCATTCCGGAAAAGGACGATCTGGTGAATCCCCTCGGCATCAAGGGCGTCGGCGAGCTTGGCAATGTCGGGATGAATGCGGCGGTGGCCAATGCCGTCTTTCACGCCACCGGCATCCGCCTGCGCAACATCCCCATCCGGCTGGAGCAATTGTTGACCTAGGCCAAAGCGACCAGCACGGGTAAGGTTTCGAAGAGCGGCTTGTTGTCGAAGAGGGCCATCGGCGGCAATTGCGGATCGAGCGCATTGCGCCACTCTTTGCCCCGCCATGCCTCGGGCAAGCGGCAATCGATTCCCAAACCTTCCTCCGGCAACGGCACACCGCGTGCCATCGCGGCTTCGGCGCTGAGCCGCGGCACCGACACCAGCAACACTTTGCCGTCCGCTTCGCGCGCGAAAGCAAACATTTTCTCGCTGCCGCTTTCGATGGGCACATAACGGCCCGCAAACAGCGCTGGCTCCGCCGCACGCAACGCCAAGAGGCGGGCGATCAAGGCCAGTTTGATCTCGCCGCTGCGCCAATCCTCCAGCGTGGGCAATTGAGCGGCGCTCAACATTTCTTCTCGGATATGAAAATCGACTGGGCGGCGATTGTCGGGATCGACCATGCTGAAATCCCAGAGCTCTGCTCCTTGATAAAGGTCAGGCACGCCAGGGCAGGTGCAACGCAAAACCGTTGTCACCAAACTGTTGAGCGCCGCGGCGGGCGCGATCAGCGTGGCAAACTTCTCAAGCCGCGCCAGAAAGCCATGATCCGGGTCCAAAATGCGGCGCACGAAATCGGCGTGCGCGGTTTCCAAATCCGCATTGGGATGGGCCCAAGAGGTTTCCAGCTTGGCTTCTTTCAGCGATTTTTCCCGCCACGCCAATACGCGCCGCGTAAACGACGACAAGCCTTCGCCGCCCAGCCCAAAGGGCCGCGACGCCACCAAAGTCTGGTAAAGCTGATATTCGTCGCCCCCACCGACCCCTTTTGGGCGCAGCGGCGCATTAAGCTCGAACCAGGCCCGCACTTCGCTTTCCCAAAGCTGCGGAATTTCGCTCAGCACCGCCAAGCGGGCGCGGGCATCTTCGCCGCGCTTGTGATCATGGGTGGCGGTGGCCAGCAGGGCGCCGGGAAAGGCCTCTTGGCGCTTTCGATTGGTCTCGTGAAAATCTTCCGGCGACAGCGCGAAGCGCCGCGGTGAAAAGCCGACATCGTTGCGCGATAACAGCCGCCCGTAACGATAGAAGGCGGTATCCTCCACCGCTTTGGCGGCAACCGGCGCGGCAAGCTGGTTGAAATGGCGCGCCGCGTCGGCAGCTTGTGGCCCAGCCTTATCGCCGCGCATCACGGCGGCAATCAGCGTCAGCGGGCCTTCGGCTTGCGCCTGGGCGGCAGCGAGCGCTTGCTCGAAGAAGGGGTCCGGCGGTGATTGCTTGTCGCCCTTGGCATAAGTGCGATAGGCGCGGAAGTGGACCAGCAACAGTGACAGCGCCTGTTCGAACGCTTCCAGCGATCCCATCCCTTGGTCGTCGAGGCGGTGGAACGACGCCGCCGTACCGCGCAGCGCGCTGGCGAATGCCGTATCCAGCATTTCACGCCGCGCCTGCAACTCTTCACATTCGAAATCGGCCGCTCGCCCGCTGAGGCTAGACCAAAGCTTGTTGAACGCCTCCTTCGAGCGGCTATCATGCTGAAAGGCCGACACCATATTCATGAAATCATAGCCGGTGGTGCCATCGACCTCCCAACCCGCGGGTAGTTCCTCATTTTCGGCCAGGATTTTCTCAACCAGGATCACGGCTGGTTCGCGCGGCAAGGCCTCGGGGCGCAGCGGCGTCATCGCTTCCAGCCGGGCGCGCAAACGGCGGCAATAGGCTTCGGGGTCGGCCAGGCCATCGACATGGTCGATCCGCACGCCGTCGATCATGCCTTCGCTATAAAGGCGAAAGACCGTGGCGTGAATCTGCTCGAACACGGCGTCGTCTTCGACCCGCAGCGCGGCTAGGCTGGTGATGTCGAAAAAACGCCGCCAATTGATGCGCTCGCCGGCGCTGCGCCAATAGGCGAGGCGGAAATTCTGCTGCTCCAGCAATTCGCGCAGCACTGCGGCATCGGCATAACGCGACAAGTCGGCTTCGGTGGGGGTGGCAGCATCGCCCATCACAGCCCCGTAATCCTCTTTGCGTAGCGGGAAGCGGTGTTCGCTATAGGCGAAAGCGAATTTGCCCAAACGCTCATCCCAGACCAGCGCGATATCGCCATCGGTCAAACACTCGGCCAACGGTTTGCCCAATAGCGGCACCAGCAGCTTGTCTTTCAGATTGGCTTGGGCGGGCTCCCAATCGATGTCGAACAGATTGGCGAAAATGCTGTCGCGGCCTTTTTCCAGAACATCGAGCCAATAGGGATTGTCCGCCGCACCCACGGCCATGTGATTGGGCACGATGTCGAGAATAACGCCGATACCATTCTGGCGGAGCGCCGTGGCAAGCAAGCGAAAACCCTCTTCGCCGCCAAGCTCTGGGTTCACTCGGCCGTGATCGACAACGTCGTAACCATGCATCGATCCCGCGCGCGCCATCAAAATGGGCGACCCATAAAGATGGCTGATGCCCAGCTTGGCAAAATAACCGACCAACCTCAGCGCATCGGAAAAAGTGAAGCTGCGGTGAAACTGGACACGATAGGTGGCGCGCGGCTTCATGCTTCGATCCAGACCAAAGTTGTGTATGGCGCGATGCTGTCGCCCGGCATATCGCCATAGATAGGCTTGGCAGTGGGAAGATCTGCGCGCATAGGAGCCGTCGAGAGGTTGGTGGCAATCGTCAGCCGGGCCCCATCGCCCAGCCGCCACGAAGCCAGCACCGCCTTTTCGCCGATGGGCCGGGCATTGATCCCAACCGTTCCCTTTAGCCGCGGCACGATCAGCGTCCGGCGAAGGAATAGCAGCCACCGATAAAAGTCGCGCCAGGCGGGATCACCGGGCCCAAGGCGGCAGCGTGTGAAGGTCTCCTCCGCATTGGGATCGGGTACCGTGATCTCACCGGAAGCAAAAGCGGGGAATTTGGCAAATTCCGCTGCTCTTCCTTCGCGCACGGCTTTGGCGAGCGCCGGATCGTGGTAATCGGTGAAGAACAAGAACGGCTCGCGTGCACCCATTTCTTCGCCCATGAACAAAAGCGGAATTTGCGGGCCAAGAAGCTGCAACACCACGGCTGCTTTCAAGACCCGTTCGTCCGACAGTGTGATCAGGCGCTCACCCAAGGCGCGGTTACCGATTTGATCATGATTTTGCAGAAAGGAGACAAAGGATGTGGCAGGCAGGTGGTCGCTGGCTTGCCCGCGTTCGTGGCCGATATGCCCGGCATATTCGCCTTGAAAGGCAAAGCCTTCGGAGAGCAGCCGCGCCAGCTTGGCGGTGCCATCCGGCGCGAAATCGGCATAATAGCCGTCCGTCTCACCGGTCAGCAGAACATGCAGCGTGTTATGGAAATCGTCATTCCACTGTGCGGTATAGATATCGAGCAGACCGGCGCCATTATCCTCATTCTCCAAGATCAGATGGCGATCCGGAAATTCCGCCCGGAGGGTGCGTCCCAGCAACTGCAAGAATTCTGGGTCTCGGATGGCATGGACAGCATCGAAGCGTAAGCCATCGAAGCGGAACTCACCCAGCCAGTAACGCGCATTTTCGATGAAGAAGGCTTGCACCGGGGCTTGGCGAAAATCGATGGCATTGCCCCAAGGTGTTTTGAGATCACTGCGGAAAAATTGCGGCGCATAAAACGGCAGGTAATTTCCATCTGGGCCGAAGTGATTGTATACGACATCCAAGAAGACCATCAGGCTATGCCCATGGGCTTCGTCGATAAGAAATTTGAGATCGTCGGGCGTGCCATAGGCTTCATCGGGCGCAAAGGGCAGCACGCCGTCGTAACCCCAATTGCGCTGACCGGGAAAATCATTCACTGGCATCAATTCGATGGCCGTGATGCCGATCTCGGTATAATGGTCCAATTGCGCGGCCAGTTTGCGAAAGCCCCCCGCCAGCCCAACATGCACTTCGCTGAGCACTGTCTCCTGCCAAAGTCGCGGCTTCCAACCTGTGTTGTGCCAAGCGTAGGCGCTATCGGTCACCACACTCCAGCCATGCGCATCACCATCTTGAGCGCGCGAGGCGGGATCGGGCACCACCGTGTCGCCGATGCGGAAGCGATAGCGCGCGCCCACGGGTATATCCCGCAAGATGTCCCACCAGCCTGCCGGTTGCGCTTGCAGGGCGATGGGCGACTGTCCGTCCACTTCCAGCAGAACCTGCTCGGCCGCTGGCGCCCACTGACGAAAGCGGATGCCGCCCTCTTCGCGCTGCGGACCCCACTGGTTCATCTTGGGGTATCCACGACAGTGGCGAACACGGCCGCGGCGCGATCCTCAACCAGATAGGTGACGCCATCATAAGGCCCTGCCGCGCGTTCGGGATGGGCGGTATCGAGCAACAATTGCCATGGCCAATTGGCATGCAGCGAAAAATCGATGGCTTTCGAGGATGCATTGAGCAAGAGCGAGACAATCTCGATTTTATCGCCGCCGGTCCGTTGCACCCGCCGCATGATAAGCGCCCGGGCTTCGCCGTTCGCCCAGTCTTCTTCGTTCAACGTTTTACCGTTCTCGTCCAGCCAATCGAGGTTCTTGAAGCCGGGTGCAATCTCCTCACCGAACAAAAATTTTGGAGAGTGCAGGGCACCGAAGCGCCGCCGCAGCGCAATCACTCTTGCGGTGAATGCTGTTTGCGCCGCGCCAAGATCGGATTCCAGCAAAGTCCAATCCAGCCAGGAAATCTCATTATCCTGGCAATAGGCGTTGTTGTTGCCCGCTTGCGAATTGCCGAACTCGTCGCCCGCTAGCAGCATGGGCGTGCCCAGCGAAGAAAACAGCGACAGCAACATGGCCCGCTTGACGCGCTCGCGCAGCGCGATGATGGCTTTGTCTTCGCTAGGCCCTTCGGCGCCCCAATGGCAGGACACATTGTCGGAGGTGCCGTCACGATTATCCTCGCCATTGGCTTCGTTGTGTTTGCCCTCATACATCACGATATCGGCCAACGGCGCGCCATCGTGACTGGCGAGGTAATTGATCGAGGCGGTGGGGCGGCGCCCGCGGAAGATATCGGCGGAACCCGAAAGCCTGCCGGCCAATTCGGGCCTGTGACCGGCATCGCCGCGCCAATAGTGGCGCAGCGTGTCGCGGTAGCGATCATTCCATTCGCCGAAGGGCGGAGGATGATTGCCGAGCTGATAGCCGCCAGGGCCGATATCCCAAGGCTCGGAAATCAGTTTGACATGCGCCAAGACCGGATCCTGCCGGATGGCATCGAAGAAGCCGCCATTGGGATCGAAGCCGTGATGCTCGCGCCCCAGCGTGGCGCCAAGATCAAAACGAAAACCGTCGACGTGATAGGACTGCACGAAGTGGCGCAGCGAATCCAAAACCATCTGCAAGGCGCGCGGGCTGGCGAGGTCGAGCATATTGCCAGTGCCGGTGTCGTTGACGGTGTGGCGGCGATTGTCATCGACCAAGCGATAATAGCTGGTATTGTCGATGCCGCGCCAACTCAGCGTCGGCCCCAGCTCGCTGCCTTCACAAGTGTGGTTGTAGACGACATCGAGGATCACCTCGATTCCGGCACGGTGCAGTCGTCTTATAGCACTGCGCAATTCGTTGGAGCCGTTACCGCGGCTCATATAGCCGGGCTCTGGCGCAAAGAAGCAAAGCGTGTTGTAGCCCCAATAATTGCGCAAACCTTTTTCCAGCAAATGCCGGTCCTGCACGAAGGCGTGAACCGGCATCAGCTCCACAGCGGTGATGCCGAGGCGCTGCAAATGGGCGATCACCGCGGGATGGGCCAAAGCCGCATAGGTGCCGCGCTCGCGCTCTGGCACCACGTCCAACAACTTGGTCAGGCCCTTCACATGGGCCTCGTAAATCACGGTATCGCCCCAAGGCGTGCGCGGTGGGGTATCGTCACCCCAAATATAATCTTCGGCTGTCACCACCGCCTTGATCATGCTGGGCGCGTTGTCGCGACGATCGAAACTCAAATCATGACGCGGCGAGTGCAGGCGATATCCGAACAGCGTATCGTTCCAGCGAAGGGAGCCCGCTAAGCCCTTGGCATAAGGATCAAGCAACAGCTTGTTGGGATTGAAGCGGTGGCCCTCTTCGGGATTATAAGGCCCATGAACGCGATAGCCGTAGATGAGGCCCGGACCGGCATTGGGCAAATAGCCGTGCCAAACTTGATCGGTGCATTCGGGCAGGGTAATGCGCGCAATCTCGCGTTGGTTTTCGCTATAAAGGCACAATTCGACCGCGCTTGCATGGGCCGAGAACAAAGCGAAATTCACGCCCAGCCCATCCCATGTGGCGCCTAGCGGCGCGGGCGAACCAGGTTCGATTTTCGCGGCCATAGACATGTGTGTTCAATCTCCTTTAATCCGCCGCCGGCGGCCGAAATATCAGCGACAGCGAATGCCCCCTCGGCAGAACCCTGCAAGATCCTAACGCGCTAGCCATAGTCCGGTTGCTTCCACTGTAAATTATTGAAAGCCGCCGTAGCGTCGTTAGCCGTTTGCCGACAGCGCTTGGGCGAGCGCTATGAAACCGCGCAAGGGAATAGCAGTTTGTTGTGGACGGTTTGTCGCCTCATACAAAACCTCATAGGCCGCGCGCTCCAGCATGAAGACGCTGAGAAGACGATGTTCGATCAGGCTGAGCGGCGCGCCGCGACCATTTTCATACCCTTCGATGAAGGCTGCAGTGGCGCGTTGTTCGAAGCTGGCTAGCAGTGAGCCTGCACCGGTCGTCAGCGGATTGGTGCTCACGGCCGTGGCAACGACATAGCTGAAGGAGCGCAAAAAACCGGCAACGTCGCGCAAAGGGCTGTTCTTGGCCCGCCGCTCCGCAATCGGCTTCAGGGGCTCGCCTTCGAAATCCACAATGATGGCGTCGGCGCCGGCGACAAGAACCTGGCCAAGATGCAAATCACCATGAATACGGGTGAGGAGAGAACCGATACCACCTTGCAGCGCCGCCTCGATGCCTTGCTTCAGCTTATCGCGGCTCTGCCTGACAGCCGCGACGGGAGCGGTAAAATCGCCCAGCTCTTGGTCTTGAAGCGCCGCCAACGTGGCGTCGATATGGGCTTCAGCATCTCGCCGCCATTGCTCTATCGTGTTGGCATCGCAAGCGATGGGTTTGAAATCGGTGTTGTCGCAATCGCGCGACAGTTCGCGGTGCATTTCTCCCAGCCGCTGCCCCGCGGTGCAAACAAAATGCGCCACCGTCTCAAAGCCATCTTGGCCTTCTTCAGCAGCGCTGTGATCGTCCAAGAGGCGCTTGGCTTGTTCGACCGACCAATGAAAGCCGTCGCCTTGATTCTCGACAAAACGTTGCACCACCATCACCGTGGCGCGCTGCCCATCAGTGTCGATGCAGGAGACTTCGCCCAGAAGCGCAGCAATGCCCCCAAAGCCGCGCAAGGTCAGTTCCTTCACCATTTCCACTTCGGGGTGGATGCCGTTCACCACGCGGCGAAACATTTTGATCATCACGGCGCGGCCGACAATCACGGCGGAGTTTGAGGAATCCGCGCTCAGCCACTCGATCTCGGCGTTGGCCTCCGGCTCGGCATAGCTGGGCTGAGGGTCGAAACGCAGCACCATGCCGTCGGTTTCCCGCCGCGATGCTTTGGCCAGAAGGCAAAGCACCAAGCGCACGAATTTGGCCGATGCAACAGCATCCGTAAGCAGACCAGCGCGGGCACGCCTGCGCGCCCGGGCCAGGGCAAGACGCGATTCTTGCGGATTGGAGGGTTCGTCCTCCCAAGCGATGGCCAAGGGCAGGCTATAGCGGGCGCGGGTCTCACCCGTCGATGCGCAGACCAGCGCAAAGGCCTGATCAGAGGCATCGGCTGAAAGGCTGAGCGCCGCATCGATGGTGACGGCGGGCCGCTCTTGCGATTTCTGCTGGAACCAGCGTTTTTGTCCCAAATAGCCTGGCAGAATATCCCTTTCGAGCACATCGCGGGCGCGGCCCTCGAAAATGCTCCGTATCCCGTCGCGCAACACAAAAGTGTATTGCTCGTCGAGATTCTTCGCGGTGGCGGTGCTCCATTCCGGCTGCTCGGCTTCGGCGCTAAGCGCAAACCAATAGAAGCCGAAGGGCGGCAGGGTGAACAAATAGGTCAGTTGGCCGATCTTGGGGAAGGGCACATTGGCAGAGAGCTCAACCGGCGTGCGGTCCTTGAACTCGCTAAGATCAAGTTCCACAGCTTGGGCCGTGCGCGACACATTGGCGACGCACAAAATACTTTCGCCGTCATATTCGCGCAGATAGGCAAGCACTTTGCGATTGGCCGGCCGCAAAAAGCGCAGCGTGCCGCGGCCGAAGGAGCGATGCTGACCGCGTACCACCAAGACGCGCCGCAACCGGTTGAGCGGCGAATGCTGGTCGCGCCATTGCGCCTCCACATTGACCGACTGATAGCCGTAAAGCGGGTTGTTGATCACCGGGATGATCAACTGCTCAGAATCGGCGCGGGAAAAGCCGCCATTGCGGTCGGACGTCCATTGCATCGCCGTACGCACGCCATCGCGATCGCCAAGATGGATGTTGTCGCCCATGCCGATCTCGTCGCCATAATAGAGGACCGGCGTGCCCATGATGGTCAGCAGCAAGCTGTTCATCAACTCGATGCGGCGAAAATCGCGCTCCATCAGCGGTGCCAAGCGGCGGCGGATGCCGAGATTAAGCCGTGCCCGGCGGTCGGCGGCGTAGGTGCTCCACAGATAGTCGCGCTCACGATCCGTCACCATTTCCAGCGTCAACTCGTCGTGGTTGCGCAGGAAGGTGGTCCATTGGCAATTGGGCGGCGCATCAGGGGTTTGCCGCAGGATATCAGTGATCGGGAAACGGTCCTCTTGCGCCAGCGCCATATACATGCGCGGCATCAGCGGGAAGTGGAACAGCATGTGGCATTCATCATCGGCGCCGAAATAGTGCTGGATATCCTCCGGCCACTGGTTGGCTTCGGCCAAAAGCACGCGGCCGGGATAATGGGCATCGACCTCGGCGCGGATACGCTTTAACACCGCGTGAGTCTCAGCCAGATTCTCATTGTTGGTGCCTTCACGTTCGACAAGATAAGGCACCGCATCCAGGCGCAAACCATCAACCCCCAAATCGAGCCAGAAGCGCAGCACGGAAAGGCATTCTTCGAGCACGGCCGGGTTGTCGAAATTCAAATCCGGCTGGTGCGCATAAAAGCGGTGCCAATAATAGGCTTTGGCCTCTTCATCCCAGGTCCAATTGGATTTTTCACTATCCAGAAAGATAACGCGCGTGCCCGCATATTTCTTGTCGCTATCGGACCAGACATAGAAATCGCGCTCTGGTGAGCCGGGCGGCGCGCGCCTTGCCCGTTGAAACCATGGGTGCTGATCCGAGCTGTGGTTGATGACGAGTTCGGTGATAACGCGGATGCCGCGCAAATGGGCTTCGGCGACAAAGCGTTGGAAATCCTCGATGGTGCCGTATTCGGGATGAACGGCGGTGTAATCGGAAATATCGTAGCCGTCGTCGCGCCGTGGCGAAGGATAAAACGGCAAGAGCCAAATCACATTGACTCCCAGTTCAGCAATGTAATCGAGCCTGGATATCAGCCCGGTCAAATCACCGACACCATCATTGTTGGCATCGAAGAAGGATTTGACATGGAGCTGATAGATGACGGCATCCTTATACCAAAGTGGATCGTCTGTCAGCGGCACGGGCGAGGCTGTTCGCACCGGATCGAGGCGGATGTTCATGCCAAACCTCCCCGTGGTGAAAGGCGCCAGATCCGATACGGCGCCTCGGGGCTGAGGCGGATGCGCTGTAGCTTGCCGCTCCATGAGAAGTGTTCGCCGGTCAGCAAATCCTCGACGGCGAGAACCGCGTCATCTGGCAAGCCCCACTCCCACAATGGCACCTCAAAATCGGTGCTCTGCGCATTGTGCGGGTCAAGGCTGACCATCACCAACACATGGTGATCATAACCGAGGGGGTAGCGGCCGTAATAAAGCACGTTGTCGTTGAAGGCGTTGTAGAACGTCGTCCCCAGATGTGATTGCAGCCCGGGTTCGGCTTTGCGCAAACGATTGAGCTGGGTGATCTCAGCGCTGATGTTGGGCGCGCTCCAGTCACGCGGCCGGATAGCATATTTGTCCGAGTGCAGATATTCCTCGCGCCCAGGCAAAGCCGCCGCCTCGCAGAGTTCGAAGCCGGAGAACATACCCCACAAGCCCGACAAGGTTGTGGCCAGCGCGGCGCGGATAAGAAATCCGGCGCGCCCCGCGTTTTGCAGGAACATGGGGTTGATGTCGGGCGTGTTGACGAAGAAATGCGGACGGAAAAACGCGTCGACCGGTGGCTTGGTGATCTCTTCGATATAGTGGGTCAGTTCGGCTTTGGTGTTGCGCCAGGTGAAGTAGGTGTACGATTGTGTGAAGCCGATTTTGCCCAAATGATACATCGCACTCGGCCGTGTGAAGGCTTCGGCGAGAAAAATGGTCTCGGAATGGCTGGCCCGCACATCGGCGATCAGCCACTCCCAAAAGGCAAAAGGCTTGGTGTGCGGATTGTCGACGCGGAAAATATGTACCCCTTGCGCGATCCAGAATTTTACAATGTCGCGCAGCGCCAGCCAAAGCCCCGGCACGGCGTCTGGGGCATAGAAATCGACATTGACGATGTCTTCGTAAACCTTGGGCGGGTTCTCGGCATATTTAAGCGAGCCATCGGGTCGCCATTCGAACCAACCGGGATGCTCTTTCAGCCAAGGATGATCGGGCGAGCATTGCACCGCGAAATCGAGTGCTACTTCCATGCCCTGTTCGCGAGCCGCCGCCACCAGGGCGCGAAAATCCTCCAGCGTACCCAGCTCCGGGTGAATGGCATCGTGCCCGCCTTCCACGGATCCAATCGCATAAGGGCTGCCGACATCGCCGGGCGATGCCACAAGTGCGTTGTTACGGCCTTTACGGTTGGTGACACCAATGGGATGGATCGGCGGCAAATAGAGAACGTCAAACCCCATTGCGGCAATGCGGGGCAATTGCGCCATCACATCGCGCAGCGTGCCGCTACGCGCGGGGTCGCACGTCTGCGAGCGCGGAAAAAGCTCGTACCAACTGGCAAACCCCGCCGCTTTGCGGTCGGCATCGATGGGATAAGCGGCCGTCTGCGCGGGGAACGTGCGCTGCTCCGCCAACCGCATGGCTTCTAACGTTGCGGGGGAAAGCAGCAGGACCAATTGCCCGTCGGCATTGCGTCCGGCAAGGCTGCTGGCAATCAAAGCGAGGGCTGGTTGCACGGCTGGCGGGGCCTCGCGGCGGGCAGCTTCGACCAGAGCGCGGCCTTCTTCCAGATCGCGCGCGATATCTTTGTCCGCATCGCGTTTTTTTGTCAGGTCACGGACGAAGCTGCCATAGGCATTGATCCATGCTGTGATGGCAAAGCGGTGCCGTCCCGCCCGCAGCAAGGGCATCTCTACCGTCCAGCGATCATTGCCGAGCGGGCGCAGGGTGCGGCGCTGCCATTCGGTCTCGTCCGCCGCTCGAAACAAAAGCTCGGCAGCGAGCAGATGGTGGCCGTCGCTGAAAATCGTGGCCGAGACTTCAACACTATCGCCGACCAGCCGTTTGCTGGTGTGCCGGCCATGATCCACCGTCGGGCTCACCTCTTCGATGATGACGCGCGGGGCTTTGGCGGCCATCTCGGCGTGGCGCAATGCGCTATACGCAAGGCGGACCGGCTGGGCCCGCCGGGCGCGGAAGAGCTGCGTCGTCCCGCCCTCGCCAATCGGTGTCAGGTCACTCCACGCCTCCAGATCGGCCATGACGGTGCGGTCGGAATGCTCCGCCGCGCTGCGCCCAATAAAGGCCACCAGCGCCTCTTCGGCAAAGGCGTCGGCCGTGCGCAGCACAATGGTCGTCGTGGCAGACGGATAAACCCGCAAGGCACCGGGCCGGGCGAGAAGGGGTTCGGATGCTGCCAGCCGGTTCATCACCTGAATCTCGCCGTCCAGCTCGACGCCGTTGTTAAAGCCGCGTGGCATCAGCACGCCGGAACCGGTGATGGCGGCGAGGAGGAGGCGTGTTCGTCGCAGCTCTGCGCTTTCGGGCAGCGCTTTGCCGGGGGCTTCGGCCATGGCGATGACGGGCGCCACACGGCGGAGCGCTGCATATTCCTCCGCCAGCCAAGGCGCGCGCAAATCCCACCAGGGCAAGGACGAAAGGCAATAATCGAAATCGCAATCGGTCAGGTGCTGCAAAGCCTCCCACGCCACACCCGGCGTATCGGCTATGAAGAGCGCCTGCGGGAAATGCTGCCGTGTCTGGGCGATGACCGCGCGCATCAGGCCGTTGCCGCGCTGAGGATGCAGAAAGCGAAAGCCGCCGATACCGCGGTCCAAAAGATCGCACAGCGCATCGCGCCACCATGCTTGCACCGGTTCCGGATTTTGTCCGCCGCGCAAAGTCGCGCTCGCTGCGCCCCAGTCGAACCAATCGGAATGGGCCTGAGGCAATGGATGATCCGGCGCCAAATTGGTTACATCGATGTCCAGAAGCAGACGCATCCCGGCGGACAGGCCGAGGATTTCATCCAAGCCCACAGCGCCGCGATATCCGTCGAGCAATATGGAATCAAATGCCAGCGCGGCGAGGCAAGAGGCATCTTGCGGCGGGGCAGTCCCTGCATGAAAAATGCGCGGCGGTGTCACGGGCTTACCCAGAACGGAACACCATCCCTAACGCGCCGCGCCGCGCCAATGTTCCCTGGGGTTGGCGCCCAATCCCCAGAGGGATCAGGCGCCAGTCATGAGCAATCAGCGGGAGGCTTGGCGTTCGGTTTTGACCTCGCGCCAGGCGATAACAACGCGGCGATTGTCGCGCATACGCACACCCGGATCGGTCGGGATCAAAGGATCATGGTAACCGCGGCCATCGACCACGACTTTGGCGTCGATGCCATCTTGGGCCAGGGCTTGGCGCACCACTTGGGCACGCCGCATCGACAGCGTGTCGTTGTAGTCGTTACTGCCGACGTGATCGGCATGCCCGACCACCCGCACTTCCATCGGCCGGTCACGACGAGCCTGACGTGCCGCATCATGGATCATGGCGCGTGCATCGGGGCCAAGACGGGTCTCATCAAAGCCGAAGGTCACCAGAAAGGTTCGCTCGGTTTCGAGCGGCCGGTTGATCGTGACCGAAGACGGCGAGGCTTGTGCCACCGTTTCCGGCGGCGTGCTGTGGCGCAATGTAAGTCCGCCCAGGCCTGCGGCCACATCAAGCCCCGAATTGGCTTCGAAGCTCACCGGCTGTAGGGCGATGGATTTGTCAAAGCCGCCGAGCAGCACATGCGCGCCCAGGCCCACGGCAACGGTGGCACCCGCGGTGACCCCGCCGTAATCGCCTTCCAAGGCGCCGGCGCGCATATCCGAAGTTGGTGCGATAACGTCCCACATCAGTGTGCCGCTGCTGGTATAGCCGATATCGACGCCGAGCTTGGAGATACTGCCGCTATAATAATCGTCTGTACCGTGATTGGGATGGTAGCTGCATTTGAGGCTCTTGGACGAACCAACCACATAGCCCCAGCCGCCATCGACATGGCAAAGCAGTTGCCCGACCTTGATGCCGTGAACCGCCGCCGAAGCGGGCAGTGCGAGTGCGGCAATGGCCGCCGCCATGAACAGAGTTCGTTTCAACATATCCGTTCTCCTTTGTTCCGATGGGAGCAGGCAACGGTTACGGCACGCTGCCGGTATCCGCGGTGCTCACAGTGGCGCTGGTATTGGTGTTGTTCAGCGCGCCTGCGGCTTTGCCGGTCACGGTGTTGACCCGCGACTGCGCGCCACTGGCCACTTTGCTAGTGGTGCCTGACACTTTGTTCGTCGCGCTTTGCGCAGCACCCGTGACGCCGCTCAAATTGGCAGGCGAGGAAATGCTGCCGCTGCCAGAAGCGCCGGTGCCGGCGGCATTGACGCTACCGCTCGCCGAACCGTTGGGAAGGCTGGCCGAGCCGACGCGATTGAGAAGGCGGCTGGATGACGACTGTGCCGCGCCGCCGGCCGTATTGGCCGACTTGTCGATCACGCCTTCACCTTTTCCCGTCGCGTTGGTCACCGCGCTGCCGAGCGGCGCACCGCTGGCGCTGCCGCTGAGGCTCGCATTGCTCGCCGCGCCGGATTTGGCCGCGCTCGCCGAACCGCTGGTCGCGCCCTTCACCAACGGTGTGGGCGCACCGGTCGCTTCTTGCGGCAGGCTTGCTGCGCCGCTGCCCTGACCACTCGCACTCGTGGCTGTGGGCGGGATCAGCGTTTGGTTATGACTGCCGATGCTGCCTTGGCCCATGCCAGAGCCAGCAATTCCACCCAGCGGGCTTCCCAGTGAACCAGCGCCACCCATGTTACCGGCGCCACCGAGGCCACCCATGCCTCCGCCCATGCCACCACCGAGGCCGCCGAGACCACCGCCACCGCCGCCCAGCAAACCACCGGCCACCGCAGGCGCGGGCAGTGTCAAAGCACTGGCGAGAAGCGCTAGTTGAGTCCATTTTTGCAAGGTCATGTCCTGCTCCTATGGTTGTGCGCCTAATGGCGCCACACAGGAAGACAACGCCTCGGCAGAGGATTTCTTCCGCATGCTGTGAAATTTTTGCGGGTTGTCAGCGCCAACCGGCGTCGCGTTGCTTTCGCTCCGCAGCGGCATCAAGGGGTTCACCGGCCAGCATCGCCGTTACGGCACTGCGGACAAAATCGGGCATAGCGCTGCCTGCAGGCCGATAAACGCCATTCGTCTCCGTCCCGCCCACGTGTTCCACCGCTGCGATCTTCCAAGCGCTGTCTTCATGACAGGCGACACCAGCGAGGGCCTGCGTCGTGACAAATGTGCGGCAGTAGTGCCCATTTTTGTCACGGAAGCTCACACCTATGGTTGCGTCTCTTCCAGTCTCATCGGAGGCGAGTTGTTGCGTCAGCGCCTTGGCGAGCGCGCCCCGCGCCATCAGCGCGCCATTCGTCGAAACGATATCGCCGCTGCGAAACGACAGAGTGATGAGGACACCACAAGCCAGCGCCACAGCCGATGGCAGCGCTGTCCACAAACCCCAATGGCGCCAAGCAAAAGCGGGGCGAGGTCGTGCGAGCATATCACTCAGCGCCGCAGGCACGGGAGCTTCAAGGATCGGGTCAAACGCGCTGCGCAAGCTGTGCAGCAAGGCGCGTTGTTGCGCGACATAGGATTGCGCTTCGGGATTAACCGTAAGCTCGTCTTCCACGCGGCGCATTTCACCGGGTGGCAGCGCCCCATCGATATAAGCCTGCAAAATTTCTTTCGGCAGCGTCATAGCTTTGCCTCCGCGCCAGCGCCGAACACTTTTTCGGCCAAGGCTTCGCGTGCCCGCGCCAAGCGGCTTGTTACCGTGCCGATGGGCAGTTCCAGGATATCGGCCGTATCGCGATAGGAAAGCCCCTCAATCAGCACCAAAGACACCACGACACGTTGTTCCTCCGGCAGGACCGCCAGCGCGCGGCAGGTGTCCGCAAAGGTCAGGCGCGCTTCGGCGGTGCGCACGCCATCCGTTATGGCGGCGTCTTCTGCCACCTCACCGGGCACCGTCGCGCGCACCCGTCGCGCCCGCACGGTATCGATCCAAAGGTTTTGCGCGATTTTATACATCCAACTGTCGAGGCGCGTGTCGGCCTGCCAGCGATGAAGGTTCCTCAGCGCCCGTTCCATCGTGTCCTGCACCAGATCGTCCGCATCCGTCATGTTACCCGTCAGCGACACCGCAAAACGGCGCAGGCGTGGCAACATTGTTGTCATCTGTCTACGCAACGTTTCGTCGGATTGATCGTTTCCTGTCACAACAACGGTCCAGCCCGGAATTTCATCCAAAGAAAATACACTTGCATCGGCGCGCTGCAGTCAATTTACTGGACAAAGACGAGGCACACCATGGCGCAAAAGCATTTCCTCTTGGCTTTGGCCATCGCGACCGGGTTTCTCGCGGTCCCTGCTGCGGCGCAACTTCTGCCGCGCGGCAGCGGGCTCGTGCCCAATCTTATTCCCACAGTAGCCGGAACGCTGCACAACACCACGGGCCTTCTGAACAACACCTTGCACAATACGGTTTCGATCGTGCGCGACACGGCAGGCCGTCCCGCCAATTCGCGGTTGTTCGAGAATGATAGCAACGGCGCCCGCGTTGTGCGCGGGGAGGTGTTGTCTCTGTCGCCGACCGAGCAAAGCCTCGCCATCGCACGCGCGCGCGACTTCGCTGTGGTGCGCCAGGAAAGCCTTGATGCGCTCGGCTTAGAGATTGCCGTGCTGCGCGCGCCATCGGGCATGAGCACCCCCGAGGCCGTCGCGCTGCTGCAACGCGCCGATCCCGCAGGCCGCTACGACTACAATCACATCTACAATCCGAGTGGCGAGGGCAGGGGCGGGCCCGCAAACGAAATGACGCCCGCTACCAGTTCCGCCGCGCTGCGCATCGGCATGATTGATGGCGGCATTGATCGCAGCCACCCGGCGCTGCGCCATGTGCAAATAGAAACCGCGGTCATTGTAGGCGACAGCCACGCGCCCGCGACCGCGCATGGCACCGCGGTGGCTTCGCTGCTGGTGGGGCAGGCAAGCAATTTCCACGGCGCGCTCGCCAATGCCACGCTCTACGCGGCGGACGTCTATGGCGGCGTTGCCACGGGCGGCAGTGCGGACGACATCGCCCGCGCTCTGGCGTGGCTGGCAAACAAAGGCGTGCCGGTCAGCAATATCAGCCTCGCTGGTCCGCCGAATATGATCTTGGCGGCCGCCGTCGCTGCGTTTGTGAAAAGTGGACATGTGCTGGTCGCGGCCGTGGGCAATGACGGACCGGCGGCGCCCGAACGCTATCCGGCCGCATATGCGGGCGTGGTCGGCGTGACCTCGGTCGATGCCCATCGCGCCGTTCAGATCGACGCCAACCGTGGTGGCGATGT
>Ga0265338_10004849_pt1 | contig 17947 bp, 15 predicted proteins | sample 42126metaG_FD_193579 | JGI IMG/M metagenome (GOLD analysis project Ga0265338, IMG submission 193579) | Rhizosphere microbial communities from Carex aquatilis grown in University of Washington, Seatle, WA, United States - 4-21-26 metaG | ecosystem: Host-associated > Plants > Roots > Rhizosphere... | reverse complement strand
CACTTTATAAACAGGATCACATAGTAGATAATGGGTTTCCAGGACCAGGGCGATTATGGCACATCCATACTCATTTGAGTGAGTATACCAGATCTGGAAACAGAGTACGCCGCACTATAATAGTGGGGGAAAAGGATGAAATACAGCAGATGATTCATATTGGATTAATTGGAGAACGGAACCCGGAGGCCAGGTCACATGCAGCGATCCCCCGGGCACTCACACTGGCGGCGCAGAAACTCGATGCTCCATTTGCGGCTGAATGGCTTCCGACTCCTCCACTGGAACACGAGACGGAGCGCCAGTTAGCAGCGTATCAAGCGTTGTGGTTTGTCCCCAATACTCCCTATGCCAGCATGAATGGAGCCCTTGCCGCGCTCAAATATGCGCGTGAGAGTCGTATCCCAACCCTCGGAACGTGCGGTGGTTGCCAGCATATGCTTATTGAATATGCCAGGAATGTCCTGGGCATACGTGAAGCAGATCACGCGGAAGAACATCCTGATGCCTCCGTGTTATTGATTACTCCTCTATCCTGCTCGAATACAGAACGTATCACCACTTGCCTGCTCACTCCAGGATCACATGTTGCGGCTATCTATGGAACAGGCGAGGTGACAGAACAATACGGCACGTGTAATTATGGACCAGACGCTCAATTCTGGCCTGCGCTTGAGCAAGGGGGATTACATATTACTGGAACAGATAGCGATGGAGAGGCCCGTATTATCGAGATTGAGCAACATCCCTTTTTTATTGGGACGCTTTTCCAGCCAGAGCGCTCAGCATTTCAACTCATTGTCCATCCATTAATTCAGGCATTGCTCCAGGCAGCTCTGACAAAATCTCTTGCTGAAGGTATCCAGTAACATAAAAATCGGGCTAAAAAAGCCAGAGGATCTCGCTCCAACATATCCACTTTCTCCATACCATCAATGCAGTATCTACTGACAACACATTGTATTGACATACAGAAAGTTGTGTGCTATATAATTGCTTACATATGTTTATCCATGAACCAGAGCCTGAAAAGATGCCTGGCTCTGGCATTGTACGCAAAAAAGGGGCAGAGTTTACCGATGGAAAATCTGAATGAACAAGGAATGACAGCCACAGGGACGCCAAAACTCGAAACACAGCTATGCTTTGCCCTGTATGCCGCCTCACGAGCGACCATCGATATCTATCGACCATTGCTCGACGAACTCGGCATTACCTACCCTCAATATCTGGTCCTGTTGATCCTCTGGGAACGGGGAGCCTGCGCGGTCAAAGATATTGGCAATCTTCTGCATCTTGATTCAGGGACCCTTTCGCCCCTGCTGAAGCGCCTTGAGGGTGCTGGATTCATTAAACGCCAACGGCGCGCTGAAGACGAACGAGTCGTGGATATCTCTCTGACGGAACAGGGGCAGATGCTCAAGAGCCAGGCAATCGCTATACCAGAGAAATTTGTCTGCGAACTGGGCATCTCTTTTCATGAATACATTACGCTTATGACTGGTCTGAAGAAGCTGACCGACCATCTCTACGCGAGACAGATTGCGGGTTAGAAATAATTATCCTGGAGAAAGAGGGAGGGAAACGGAGGCAGCGCGCTGCCTCCGTTTCCCTCCCTCTTTTTGCTTTTCCCGTGCTATTAATACAATGTAATATTTCGATTAAATCAGTGTTAAAGACTTGAATTATTCATCCTGACTTCGTATATATAATTTGAGGAAATATGAGAGAAAACAGAGGCGTTATATGCATAATTCCATCCTATTCGCGGCGCTTGATTTTCGCGACCCGATCTGGCAGTTCTGGGTCGGTTGCGTCTCACTGGTCCTTTCCGCGCTGGCCATCATTGTCACCATTGTCCTGACGGTGAGAAGTCGCCAGAGAAAGCTTCTGACCTATGAAATTGTCTCAAATTCATCGGTTATTAATGTTGAAAACGATGTTGGTGAAGATCTGGAAATTCTGGTTGAAAAGCAGCCTGTCACCAAAGTACGGCTCCATGTTATTAAACTGACAAATGCGGGAAACACTCCTATTGAGGAGTCAGATTATCCACAGCCTCTCAGATTTCAGTTTAAAGATCCATTTTCTCCTCATCCATTGATCCGTTGCGCCATCAGTAAAACCGAGCCAGAGACACTGATTCCTTCCGATCAACTCAAAAACATTGTTTCGCTTGATCTCGATAACCAGACCTATATTACGCTGAAAACCCCCCTGCTCAATCCACGCGATGCTATTCTTTTACGGGTTATCCTCATGGCCAGAGACAGACGCAGTACACAGATGGATGTCTTCGGACAAATCAAAGGCGGCCAGATTAAAGTTTCCGCCCCATCCCAAAAGCATGTGACCTGGAGAACGGCCATTGTTGGAACGCTGGTGGCTGCCCTGGCCCTGGGCTTTCTGATCAATGCTATCAGCTTGATTGGCAGTTTTACACAGAATACCTGTACGTTTGGTTCCATTCAGGTCAGCGGTTCAACTTCCTTCTACAATACGGTAGTTCATGAAGCACAAAACTATAAAGCCTCCTGCCCGGTTTCATCCATATCTGTCGATGAAAGTTCCAGTGGTACCGGCCTGAGCGACCTGGAGAACGGCAGATTGAACATTGCTAATTCTGAAATTATCGCTCCCGCCAGCGCCGGTCTGCAGGATCACCAGGTTGCGGTCATCCTCTTTGCGCTGATCGTCAATAAAGATGTGGATATTACGAACCTGACCACGATACAAATCCAGGCCATTTATAACGGAACCGACACTAACTGGCAACAGGTTGACACAGGCAAGAGTGGCCAGAGTCTGCCAATCAAGGTGATTGGGCGCTCTTCGACTTCAGGAACCTACCAGACTTTCGCGAAATATATTCTCCACAACACAAGCGTAAATGAAACAGCCCTGCCGCCTGGAGCCAGCGTCGTGGATAGATCAGCGCAGGTCGTCAGTACCGTTGCCAGCACTCCAGGCGCGATTGGCTATGCTGATCTGGGGGATATCAATAATGCCACGGCCACCATTCTGGAAATCAATCAAGCAGCGCCCACACCTGGCCTGGTAGCGTCAGGTGACTACCAGTTCTGGGCCATCGAACATATGTATACCAGAGCCAATCCTGACGCACTCTCCACTTCTTTTATCGCGTATGTCATGCGCGATATGCAAAACAATCCTACTTTTATTCGCGAGGATAATCTCGGTCCTACGATACTGAGTTCGCATGCCTCCTGACAGCAAGAAAGAGCCAGATTCGGAACGAGTTTTCCCAAATCTGGCTCTTTCTTTGCATTTTCTCAAAAAAATCTGCCAGATTGGAAACAAACGTCTCTCTGCTCTTGTTTCAATAAGTGCGCAGGCAAAACTGCAAAAAACATGCTCATTGGACGTAAGAAAAGAGTGTTGGGATTTTTCCCTTGCAGGAAGAAAAAAACAGGTCCGCGCATCCGCGAAATGCAATAGAGCACATTTCGGAAAGGGAAGAGACACTATGGGAGAGACTCTCCGCGATCAACCAGAAACCTACTGGCAGGAAAAATTGACCCCCGAGCAGTATAAAATCTGCCGGCTCAAGGGCACAGAGCGCGCTTATAGCGGCGAACTTTATTATAATCATGCAACCGGCGTTTACGAATGTGTGGCCTGCGGCCAGGCACTCTTTGCGTCGGAGCATAAGTTTGAGTCTGGCACGGGCTGGCCCAGCTTCGATCGTCCCATCGCTGAAAACAGCGTAGAACTCCACGAGGATCGTTCGTTCTTTATGCGACGTACCGAGGTCATCTGTAAAAACTGTGGAGCACACCTGGGACATGTTTTTAATGATGGGCCACGAGCAACAACCGGACAGCGTTATTGTATCAATTCGGTGTCGTTAGGCTTTCAGCAAGCTGATGCCGCAGATAGTAAGAAACAAGAGGGAATTCATGGCTCAGTTTGAGACTGCAACCATTGCAGGAGGCTGTTTCTGGTGTACCGAGGCTGTGTTTAAACGGCTCAAAGGTATTGTGTCAATTGTACCCGGCTACGCGGCTTCTCAGGTAGAGAATCCTTCCTATAAAGCTGTTTGCACCGGCAAAACTGGCGCGGCGGAGGGCATTCAAATTACGTTTGATCCAACCATCATCTCCTATGGCACCTTGTTAGAGATCTTCTGGCATTTGCATGATCCTACCACGTTGAACCGTCAGGGTAACGATGTTGGGACCCAATATCGCTCGGCCATCTATTATCAGAATGAGGAACAAAAACAACAGGCGCTGGCCTCTAAAGCGGCTCTAGAACAATCTGGCTACTATAAAGATCCGATAGTTACTGAAATCACGGCCTTCACCAATTTCTACCCTGCCGAGGATTACCATCATGATTATTATGACAATAACCGCTCGCAGGGGTATTGCAGATTTGTGATTGATCCTAAAGTACAAAAACTGCTGAAAGAATATAGAGCCGAGCTAAAAGTCTAAGTGTGAAATGATATTCATGCGACGGGCGTGCATTCATTAGATTGTACACCTGTCGCACGAGCAAGATACCCATGCGCTACGCGCCTGGTTAGCGTCTGAATCATGTGCGTCGGGAAAGGGTTTTTCTTCAAAGAAGGAGTTAGTTATGCAAGAAAGCAAAGGCCCGACAGACCAGAACCGTGCTTCTCTGTTCTGGGCGCTGGGCATTGGAGGCGGCCTTATCTCCCTGGCCTCTCTCGCAACGCTTATCAGTATCAATATAACCCATAAAAAAGTGCAGCGTGCCACGCAGCCGGGGCGCGTGACCTCTGCTCTCGCTCCCCAGAATACCAGCCCGTTGACGACCGTGCTGCGCAATGGCACACCGGGAGATCCAATTAATCTCCAGCTTCAAGCGACCGATCGCCAGATTGGTGCGGCCTTTGCTCTGGCCAGTTGGTACCGGGCTGATGAGATCGATCTGGTAACCTCCATACGCATCAGCGCGGACTCTCTCCTTGGACGGACCTATTCAACCGCGCCGGTCAGTAATCTTTTTCTTTTTGGACGGAAAGAAGATCTGGCCTTTGAACGGCCCGGCACGTCGGTACGCCAACGCGATCATCTACGCCTCTGGCAGACCAGCGAACATGGGAGCGATGATCGCCCAATCTGGGTAGGTAGCGCCACCAGGGACATCAAGGTAGAACTCTCTCATACCGATCATCTTCCCACCCACGAAATCTCACCCGATATCGACAGCGAACGTGCGCTGGTTGTCTCTGAACTCGCGCAGACTGGCTATGTGGTCTCGCAAACGACGCGTCCCGGTTTTGGTCAGGGGACGCAGGGCAAAAACGGGGGCGGCGATCCCTATTTCACGGATGGGCAGGTCGCAGTTCTCACGCTGGCAAATGTCTGGACCCCAACCCTGACAGTCGGGGTACGCGGTCCACTGCTGGGACGGCTGGCCAGCAAATTCGCCGGACTGATCCGGCCCACACTGCCCGCAGCCGGACGCCAGCGCGCCTCCAGTGAACTGGCCAGTGCAACAACTTCTGACAAGGATACGCATGTTGTCTGAGTCTCTCTTTCTTTCAGAAAATAGTTCTCCAGAAAGGTTGATCATGCAATATCAGCAGGCCATCGAGTCACTCCGAACGGCGTACAATCGTGAAAGTGCGGTCAGACGCAATAGTGTAGAAAAAGAGCACTGGAAAGTCACCGAACGCCAGCAGTTTCTGGAATTACTCCAGCAGGAACAGAAAACCACACTGCTGGAAATCGGGGCCGGCACTGGCAAGGATGGACTTTTTTTCCAGGAACATGGCCTGCATGTCATCTGTAGCGATCTCTCGCCTGACATGATCGAGCTATGCCGTGAAAAAGGTCTGGAAGCCTATGTTATGGATTTTCTGGGGCTGGACTTTCCAGCAGCTTCTTTTGATGCGATCTATGCATTGAACTGTTTGCTTCACGTACCCACTGCTGATCTACCTGCCGTACTGACAAAGCTTCAAAGCCTTTTAGTGCCGGGCGGCCTCTTCTTTCTTGGCGTCTATGGAGGTCATGAACACGAAGGGATTGCAGACTACGATTGGCACCAACCAGCACGCTTCTTTGCTTACCACAGTGATGAGTTTATGCAACAAATAACAAGCCAGTTTTTTGAGCCAGTCTCTTTTAAAGTCATTGATCTTGGCGAGCCGGATTATCATTTTCAGGCACTGGTGCTCCGTCGAAACGGAGAGGAATAAGGAGCCCATCATCGAAAACAACTGTACTTGCGCGGTCTGTCAACATGATCTTGCTATGGTTCTGGCTGGCCAGGAAAATTTGCCCCAGAGATGAAAATGAAGCAAGCACTGTATCTCACATCACCCTATAATCAATAAATATTATAGGTTTCATTCCTATTTGTTATAGAAATCCCATTTCAGCCCTGAAAAATTGACAGAACACTCCGAGTATGGTAACTTTTCTTACAAGAACTTTGTAACAATAGTTACAACAAGTATTGTAAGGAACACGACCCATGCTACAAGATGTACTTTTTGGAGAACAGAGGCTCCTCCTCGAAAAGGAGACGCTCAGGAAAAGTCGGTTTGATCTGATTGTCTTGAAACATATCACACGACGATTACAACTTACGCTGTGCCAACTGGACCAACCCGCTCCGGTGGAGAAAAGTCCATTGCGCTATGATCTGCTGGAACGACACAAGCGCACCCATCGCCAGATTTTTTACCGGTATGAAGCGCTTTTCTCTCAGGAGCCTTTGCCTTTCGTCGGCTTTGTCAGTCGCAAAAAAGCGAACCTGGAGCCGCACATGCAAACGGAATTGGATAGCGCTGATAGTCTGATGCTCCAGGAACTGATTCAGTTAGATGGGGTGATCAGTTATTCTTCGTTTGAACTGCGCAATGGCGACTGGTATAACCTGGTCGTTTTAAAGAGCGTCGAAACCAAAACGCATATCAAGAGTTCACGCACACACGTCCATGCCGTGTCCCACCTGTCCCCACACTACTATTCCTGGATTCGCCTGCACAATGGCCTGTTTCCTCAAGGGCTAAACCATACTGAGATGTATCTTCAGACGACCAGGCTCTATCGCTTCTATGACAATCAGCCCATGCCCTCCATGCAAGAATTTCTGCACGCCTCTCAACATCATTCAGCCACCCAGGACTGTAGCAACCTGGTGTGAGCAACTCTACCTATCCGTTAACGAGAGCATAGGACTCCCTCTTATTCTTTGATTCAGGTGGAATGTATGTCATATTCAGATCCGCAAACTTTGCGTTGCGCAAATTACCTCTCGCCACTCTTGCACGAAACGTATGCCACGATTGTGCGCTATCTTGGGGAACAATTGGGGTATCCGGTCAGTCTGAGCATCGGCCACTCGACAGATGACTTTGCGCACGATCTGGTCGATCTTGGCTTTCTCTGCGGCCTGCTCTATGTTCATACAACCCGCCAGGAGCCACGCCAGGTGGAAGTGCTGGCCGCGCCAGTTTTGACTGGAACACGCTATGGCGGCCAGCCGATCTATTTTTCGGATCTGATCGTGCGCCAGGGGAGCAGTTATGCCTCGTTTGCGGACCTGCGCGGGTGCCGCTGGGCCTATAATGAACTGGCCTCGCATTCAGGCTGGAACCTGGTCCACTCTACCCTGAACAGGCGTGGCGAAACTCCGGCCTATTTCTCGCAACTGCTGAAGAGTGGCTCGCATCTGCGCTCGCTTGAGATGGTTCTGGCAGGCGAAGCAGATGCCACGGCAATTGATTCGCATCTCCTGGACGTTTTGCGCCAGCGTGATCCTCTCCTGGCGACGCAACTGCGCGTCATTGATGTCTTTGGTCCCTCACCCATTCCACCGCTGGCCATCTCCACGAGGCTGGATATACGAACAAAACTCCACCTGCAAGCACTCCTCACTACGATGCACCAGGATACCAGATTGGCCAGACTCCTCAACCAGGGCTGTATCGAACGCTTTGTTACCGTCAATGACCAGGATTATCTGCCTCTGCGCGACATGTTCGACCTGGTTCAGGGGCTGGCACAGCCACAGATATCTTGAGAACAACGCTTCCCCGATAACCACGCATACCCTGGGCATAGCGATTACCCAGATGGCAGACAAACAGCAATGTTCTTCTTCTCTGCGTGGCATTGCATGCAAACTGACATGCTACAATAGCAAGAAAAGAGCCTGGAAAGATCTCTATGCTACCAGAATTTCAACGGAGTTATTGGGAAGAAAAATTTCGCGTTGCTGATTGGTATAATCAGCTTGAAACAGAGTTACAGAGCTTTATTTTTCCGGTGGTACACGATGACCCTGAACTGAAAGCCTGGCGCCGCCAGATCTATGATCTACTCGGCACAATGCTGGAAAAGGGGGAGGTGCCGCTGGCTCAGAGTGGTCCCGACCTGGATAGCGACCGTCAACCGCCGGATACGATTGTGATTCATCATACGGCAGAGAACCCTGCTTTGCTTCTCACCGAGCTTTCCGCGATCGGCCTGTTGCGCCAGTATGGTCTGCAATATCTGGAAAATGATGTAATGGATCGCCCGGTCAGGGGGGAACCGGTCTGGTCCGGGCATTTTCGCGCGGACCAGATGGTCTTCTTCGCGTATCACTGGCTGATTCGCCCGGATGGGACCTGCGATCATCTGCTGGAAGACAACGCCATCGGCTGGCACGCGGGCAACTGGGATATCAATACACGCAGCATCGCCATTGCACTCGCCGGCAATTATGAACATACGGAACCGCCCCCGGCCCAGGTCGCGGCAACCGCGCAGCTCATCCAGCAATATTATTCCACGATCGCGCCAGAGCGTATTCTCGGTCACTGTGAAATCCGCCATGATCTGACCTGTCCCGGTGACCACTTCCTGCATGGCTGGAAAACGCAATTGCTGCAACAGGTGCTCACCGATCCTCAGTAGTACCAGGGGAAACCATAGCAGAAGCACTCTCGACAATGGCTTTCTGCGCATAAAATGCCACCAGGCTCTGAGCCAGGTTGAGTACCTGTTCACGCAGTTCCTGGGGTTCGAGAATCTCCAGATCAGTACCAAAGCTGAGCAGATACCCACAGGCTTCCTCAACAATCTCAAAGGTAATGCGCGCGTTGACCCGGCCATCCTCGTCGGGAGCACTGACCTGCTCAAGCTGAATAAAGCGTCCTGCGTGGAGAATGCGCTGCAGAGCGGTCTGCTGGACGCGGGCAATTACGACACAACGTGGGATATGGGCGACAAAATCAGCGGTAGATTGCTGCCAATACCCTGCCAGGTCAAAATCAGGCGGACGCTGGCATGGCTCGTCCAGTAGACGTACCTGCTGGATACGCGAGACCCGGTAGGTACGTATCTGTCCCTCGACAGCGGCCACCAGGTACCAGATCCGCCCTTTGGCTACCAGTCCCAACGGGTCCAGGATGCGTTCGACCATTTTCTCACTGCGCTGATATCCAAGAGAGATCTTATGTTCCTGCCAGATCGCTTCTTGCAACAGAGGCAGAAAAGAGAGTTGCTCCTCGCCGGCCTGCTGCCAGCCGCCAACATCCACATGAATACGCTGGCGGACATATTCGGCATTAAAGCGATACATTGCTGGCAGTACCGCATGCAACTTGATCAGCGCGGCTTCAGAGGCTTTCTGCAATCCCAGGTCATGCAACAAATGCGTAGGTCGGCCCAGAAAAATCGCCTGAATCTCCGGCACGCTCAGTCCCGTCAGATTGGTACGAAAGCTCTCCTCCAGCACCAGACCACCGCCAGTACCCCGTTCCGCGCTGACCGGAATGCCCGCGAAGCTGAGCGCATCCATATCACGATAGATAGTACGTTCTGAGACCTCCAGCCGCTTTGCCAGTTCATGAGCGGTGATCCGTCGATGGACCTGCAAGAGCAACATTATCGATAAGAGACGATCTGCTCGCATACGCTGGACCTCATTTCTCTAGCTTTCAGCACATTGGCTTCCACCCACCCTACCATAAAAATATGACATCTGTTGTCAGGAATCAACCCATAAAAACGCTTGCCGCTTTCTCTCAAAGAGAGGAAACGGCAAGCTAAACTCCAGGACTTGGCGTGGCAATTTACCAGGCAACCTGTCCATTGGCGTCAAAGAAGCCGCCAGTAGGTCCATCGACTGGCAGAGTCGCATAGGTGACAGGCACTTTTGCTCCCTGCTCAGTGCTGAGATAGCCACTATGTCCATTCAAGTCTGTGGAGACATAGCCAGGACTGACCGAGTTGATTTTGATAGGCGTATCCCGTAACTCTTTGGCAAAGAAGACAGTAAGAGCGTTCAGGGCCGTTTTGGAGGCATTATAGGCCAGGGTTGGTGGCAGGGGAGCGAGATGCGAGACTGCGTCGCCATTGATGCTCAGAGAACCCATTTCGCTTGAGAGATTCACGATGCGCCCGACTTGAGCATGGCGCAACAGGGGAAGCATAGCTTTGGTAACCGCGAAGACGCCAAAGACATTGGTGGCAAAAGTCTTCTGCAAATCTTCGAGCGCAAGCTCACTTGGTGGTATGCTCCACTCACGAACGGAGATACCAGCATTATTTACCAGGATATCCAGTCGTCCATAGGTCCGATCAACGAAAGCTGCGGCGGCATCGATGCTGGCTTGAGCAGTCACATCAAGCTGAACAAAGACCGCGTCTATCTGCTCAGCGCGCAATTTCTGGACGGCAACCTCTCCCCGAGCCTGATCGCGTGCGCCAACGAGGATGGTGATATGCTGCGAACCCAACTGACGGGCAATCTCAAAGCCGATGCCTTTATTCGCTCCTGTAATAAGAGCAATCTTTGTATCTTCTGGCATATAATTTCCTTTCATATACAACTTTTTGGCATACTTATTGAGCCCTGGATATTTCAGGGCTCCTCAGTCCTTGCAAGCTACCTGTTAGTACTGTATGATGACACCGTAAACATCTTACCATAGAATGTTTTCAATGTCAACATTGTTTCCAGTGTAAACTTCCTGCTGCCAGGAAAAGGTTGGAGAAAGAGTGGATGGAGAGTCAGAGTGGGCCTCAGAAACCAAAAGCCTACCACCATGGAGATCTACGCAATGCCTTGATTCACGCTGGTCTGGAGTTGCTTGCTGAGGGAGGAGCACAGGAGCTTGATCTGCGCAAAGTTGCGCGCCGGGCCGGTGTCAGCCACGCCGCTCCCTATCGTCATTTTGCTGACAAACAGGCATTGATCGCCGCTATTACCGAAGAGGGATTTCACTGGCTGGCTGAACGGATTGAAACGGCACTGCGAGAAGTAGCTGTTGAGCCATTCGAGCAATTGGTGGGGATTGCGCTTGCCTATGTGCATTTTGCTCAGGAGCATACCTGGCTGATGCGCGAGATGTTCAGTGGCCTGACGATTGAACGTGAAACGTTTGAGAGTCTGCATACAGCCTCAAAGACTGTCTACCGGCTGTATACCGATGTGATCAGGCGTGGCCAGGAAAGCGGAAAGTTTGTGACAGGAGATCCAGCCGCGCTGGCAGGCGTCTTCTGGTCAGTGCTACATGGGCTGGCGATACTCATTATCGAAAAGCAAATGCGTCCTTATACTGATGGGCCAGAAGGCACTGAGCGCGTCACACGTTACACCATCGAATCACTTTATGGAGGATTCGCGCGTAGGTAGAGTTTTTTCTGACTGTTGTGAAAACTCAGAGGAAAAGAGCCAGCCAGGAACAGGCAAGGTATTTGCCTGTTCCTGGCTGGCTGGCAATTCTCAAGCTTTAGCTTTGCGTTGGAGAGGTGTTCAAGAGCGCTTGCAGGAGTTGCGCGCCATTGGGGCTTCCCAGACCGGTGCAGGCATCCCAGCCAGGACCTGCCGTATAGCTGCCGTTGTTGCCACTGGTGATATCGCGCAGGCCGTTGTTCTGCAGTTGCGCGTAATTCTGGTAGAGGAAAGGATTCAGAAAGCCAACCGCTGTGCCACGTTTCTGGTTGAGCAGAGCAATCAGCCCTGCCCACAGGGGAGCAACGGCGCTGGTGCCGCCAATCGGCGCGCTCTGTCCATCGACATAGACCTGGTAGCCGGTCGTCGGATCAGCATCGCCAGAGACATCAGGTACACCTCGCCCCACGTGCTGGGTACTCGCCGAAGGGGGAATCTGCGCATTGCTCTGCCAGGCAGGCAGGGCAAAGAACTCGCTGACGCCACCGCCGGTTGCTCCCTCATTAGCAGCCACTTCATCCCAGACCACCTCGCTGCTGATCTGACTGTTCGACCCTTCCAGGCGCGTGCCACCGCAACCCAGGGCATAGGAGCTGGAGGCTGGGAAATCCACATGCACCTTCTGGTCAGTCACGCCATCGCTGGAACCATTGTCGCCGGCAGCGACGCAGACAGTAATACCCAGCGCGCCAGCGGCCTGGATCGCCTGGTCCATCGTCGTCATCGCCTGGTCAGTCCAGCTCGACTCTGGTCCACCCCAGCTAATCGAAATGACCGAGGGCTTGTTCGTTGTATCGTGGGTGGCCTGGGTAATCGCATCCAGAAAACCGCGATCAGTGTTGGGAGCAAAGTAAACGGCGATACGCGCGCCAGGAGCGATCGCTCCGATGACCTCGATATCCAGAGCCACTTCGCCATCCGCGCTGTTGGGATCACCAGCCGGAGTATTCTGTGTACCATCCACCGAAACACTGACAACCTGTGGCTTCGCGATGCCCAATTGTTGAAAATAGGTGGTCAGGTCCTGATCGTTGTAGCCACCACCCAGTTCAATGATCCCCACGCATTCACCTGTGCCATCCACGCCAGCGGGATAATTATACAGTTGCGCAACCTGGGGCGGGGTATAAGAAGTTGCGCCCGCATCCGCCGCAGCGAAGCGCATCTGCGCATGGGCCTGGGGACGATTATCCAGACCAAAAACGCCGGTGATCACTGGCTCCAACTCATTAGGGACATGTAAATAGCCAGACCGACCACGGAAATGCCGCCCCTGATGCTCATAGTGATGCAACTCCGTGCCAAACGCTGCCGCCAGGTGTCCGGCGGTCCCGGAGAGCACGATCTTACGCACCAGTGGATTAACACTGACAACATTGAGATGATGATGATGAGCAAAATGCTCAACCTGGGCTATATCCTCTGCAGTCGCGCTATGGCGTGCACTATATTCTTCGCGGCTCAAACGTGGACCTGGTTGCCGGGCTGACCCCTCCAGGGAAGCGGTCAGGCTACTGGCCGCAGGATCACGCAAGTAGATACTTACTTCAATGCTCTCTTGCTCATCAACTGATTGGAGCTTGCGTGCGTTTGTGGGCAGTCTGCGCTCGCTACCTGCGAGTTTGGTAAATCCCCACGGTGGGATATTTGTCATACATACTCCTTCTTCTCTTTAGCCGGGTTGCCCTCTTTTTCGGAGAACTACAGAATCAACGCTGACGGGTCGCAAAAATCGTTCAGAATTCAGGGCAATCTTTCGCAGTCTTTATAGTAGCACATGTTTTAGCAAAAGCGCAGAAAAAGCAAAGGGCCTGACCCGGCTTCCCTACGCTCCTGGTTTTGCTCCAGACCGAAAGTAATCAGAAAAGCAGGCGTGAGAATCCATAAACATCGATATTCACGCCTGCTTCTTCTACGCAAACTTAACGTGGAAGCAGAGAGACATCAGACCAATCACCAAAGTAGAGTCCCATATGATTCAGACTCACACCGTGTACTGTTGGAGGGATGACTGCGGCCAGAAGCTGATGGTCAAGGGGCAACCAGCCAACATCGTTGATGGCTATCTGCTCCGCCTGGGCATACAAATCCAGACGCGCAGCGCCCGTGGTCTGCTCAGCCTCCTGGACCAGTTGATCAAACTGCGTATTGGTCCATTTTCCCTCGTTTGCTGGCGAGGTAGAGAGGAGATTCACTGCCAGGAGATCATAGGGGTCCGCGAAATCCGCGCTCCACTGTTCAAACCCGAACTGCACCTGCTGTTTGGAAACCTCTATATTATACGCATTTGTCTCCACCGGCAGCAGATTGATTTGCAGCCCCAGGGCACTCTGCCACATCTGCTGCAAAGCCGTAGCCAGGCCCGAGGAAACCAGCGAACTGGGATACGAGAAGGTAATTGCTGGCGCCTGACTTATGTCGGGATACACGGATTGGAGAGCGGCCTGAGCCTTGGCATGACTGAAAGCCAGCGAGGTCAGGACAGGTTGATAGCCAGGCATACCTGGGGGCACAAGCGTAGGAGCTGCCACAACGCCATTGCTCAGCGTTGACTGCACCAGGGTCGTTCTATCCGTGGCATAGGCAAAAGCCTGGCGTAGCGCTAACTGATTAAAAGGCGGCATCTGGGTATTAAAGAACAGGGTATCCGTCTCCAGAAGTGATTGACTGGTAAAGCCAGCCAGACCGCGCGCGGCAGCTAAATCAGTCGGAAGAATATTCCAGACCAGGCTGTACTGTCCCCCCTGATACGCCTGCAACGCCGTATGGGCATCGGCCACAAAAATCATATCAACTTCGGTCAAATGGGTATGCGCCCCATAGTAATCCGGGTTCGGAACCAGGACAATTTTGGTATTATGCTGCCATACTTTGACCATAAATGGCCCGGTTCCAACCCCGTTGCCAGCCACATCCTCCGACCAGTTGTCCTCGCCATAGCGCTCAATCACCTGCTGGTTCACAGGAAAAGCGACCGGGTTGGCCAGGCTCTGGAGGAAATACTCGGTTGGCTTTGTCAATGTAATCATCAGCGTCAAAGCATCTACGGCTCGGACTCCGCTGAGCGTGGTCGTTTTACCTGCATTTACATTCGCGGCGCCAACGATATTGCCCAGAAAGAGCAAGACATCATTGCTCGACGTAGCTGGCAAGAGCGCGCGCGTCAATGCATACACATAGGTCTGGGCCGTCACAGGGGTGCCATCAGAAAAGGTAATACCTGACTTTAAGTAAAACGTATAGACCTTTCGATCAGTTGAGATAGTCCAACTTGCCTGGTCTGGCAACACATTCAGATTCTGATCCAGGCGAACCAGTCCACTATAGATCATGGTTAATGCCTGATCTGTATTCTGATCCCCCCCCTGGGTCGGATCCAGATTATCCAGGTCTTGCACACCCACATTTGGGAAAACCAGTACCTGCTTCACCGCTGGTTTCGTCGTAGGACTTACAGTCGCGCTGGCAGCGGAATCACCACAGGCCGCCAGGAGCAACAGGCACAGACACAAACAGATGAAAGCCAGTGAACGAGGCAGTGAAGGAGGGAAACAGAACTGCTTATTCACGTAACCGATCACTTTCACAGGCATATTTTGTATAGAGCAACGTCATGAAGTCTTACCCACAAATCTTTCTGGGGAAAATCAAATCAACAACGCACGCAGGAGATCCTTTCCTGGTAGATGCAAATAAACCCACGGCCCTTCTTCCTGGCCCTATTTGCATGGCGCCTGATGAGGATAACATGAGGACACCAGGTATGCAAGTAACCATACCTTTCTCCTAATTCAGAGATTTTGCAAACTTTCTGGTCTATGATACGACAGAAATGAAACAAATGGCGTCTGTTTTTTATCTTACTTACGATCCCTTCTGAAAAAGGATCACTTTTAGAAAAGCTACAACGGGAAAAGCTGAACTTGCATAGCTTTCACTTGTAAGATAGCTCTAGCATGAGATGCTAGCAAATCAGATTTTTCTGGCCTGACGCACTATCACACTTCTGGCTAAAAGTCATCTGCGATGGCGATGGAAAGGGGAAAGCAGGGCATAGTCTCTGACTCTTACATCCCACTTTTAGCTGAAGAGAAAAACTGCTGGCCAGCTTGATTGATGCAGAAACCTTCTCTGCATATTACGGACGCTTGATAAGGATTATAAATGGATAAGAAAAGCCCTGACGTGGTCTCAGATGTGCTTGCTGAGGGCAATCCCAGCCTTCAGGCCGCCACAGAGAGTACTTTAACTGCTCCGGTGAAGCAGATCAACGATTACGTAGAGCTTAAGAAGCTCATTAAGCAGGATGGCCTGTTAGATAAACAGCCTGTTTACTATACATACAAAATTATCGCCACCCTTGGCCTGCTGGTCCTCAGTGTTGTGCTCCTGTTTACGGTGCATAATTTCTGGTTCCAGCTTTTGAATGCTGTACTTTTCGCGCTGGCATCCGCGCAACTGGGCTTCCTTGGACATGATGGCGGGCATCGCCAGATTTTCCACGCAACCAGCAAAAATGAAATCCTGACGCTGATTACGGGCAATCTGTTTATCGGCATGAGCAATGGCTGGTGGCTGGATAAGCACAATCGACATCATAGCCATCCAAATGAAGTGGATATGGACCCCGATATTGATCTTGGCGTGCTCGCTTTCTCAGAGGCAGATGTCTATAACACAAAGGGCCTGCAACGGTTAATAGTAAGACACCAGAAGTACTTCTTTTTTCCGCTATTATCCCTGCTGGGTATCGATCTTCAGCAGCGCAGCATTCTCTACCTGTTTCAGCATAAAGAAAAATACCGCTGGATTGAAGCGGTGCTGCTGGCTGTGCATCACTTGCTCTACCTTGGGATCCTGTTCTACTGTCTGAATCCCTGGCAAGCTGTGATCTTTATGCTTATTCACCAGGGTCTGTTCGGCGTTTTCCTGGGTTCGGCCTTCGCTCCCAACCACAAAGGCATGCCCATTTTAGAAAAGGGCAGCAAGGTTGATTTTCTGCGCCGCCAGGTGTTGACCTCACGCAATGTCCATAGTGGCCTCTTCAATGACTTCTGGTATGGCGGACTCAACTACCAGGTTGAACATCATCTGTTCCCAAGTATGCCACGCAATAACCTGAAAAAAGCTCAGAAAATTGTGGAGAAATTTTGCCAGGAGCGCGAGATTGCTTACTACGAAACAAGTATGGTCCAGTCTTTCAGAGAAATTCTGAATTACCTGCACGGTATCAGTGCTCCCTTGCGCGTCAAAAAAACCGAGGAAGGCAAACGTATCCCTCGGATCAGGATTTTGCTGGGCAAATTGCTCTAATCTACGAGGAACATGAATAGGGGTTGCATAGGCATATTTGACGCGTCAAGCGTGCCTGTGCAACCCCTATTTGATCTCCGCTAAAAATGCTCTGGACCCGGCAAAAAAGGCTAAAGTCTGTTACTGGCTCTAGAGACGAGGATCGACCGGTTCACTTTCCAGGGCCAGTACCCCGAAAACACATTCATGCACGCGCCGTAACGGTTCCTTCTGCACAAAACGTTCCAGAGCCTCCACTCCCAGGGCAAATTCACGCATGGCCAGCGAACGCTTGGCTCCCACGCTACGCACGCGCAGACGCTCCAGATTGGCGGGGAGACTGTATTCTGGGCCATAGATGATGCGCAGGTATTCCGGGCCACGGCACTTGAGCGCGGGTTGCACATAGCCGCGTGTGCCACGCGTAATGAAGTTCAGTGGCTTGATGACCATACCCTCACCACCACGCCCGGTCAGATCCTGCCACCAGCGCGTGCCAGCCTCGACGCTGGCAACATCGTTCAACTCGACCAGTCTGTAGGGCGTAGCCAGCAGAAGTTCCAGGTCGGCCTGACAGACTTCAGCGATGGTTTGCATATGCCAGAGATGATCTTTATCAACATGCACCGCGCCCTGAGTCGCCAGGATATGGAAAGGAGCCAGTTTGAGATCGTTGAGAGAGTGCACGGGCCAGCAGTACTGGCGATATGCCTGGACGTACTGCCGGGCCATCTGCTCGCGTTGCTGGTAGACGGCAGTCATTTCCGCGAGTTCCAGGCCACGCTCGCGCGCCTGGTCAAACAGAGCCACAACCTGGCCCAGAGCCGTACGCGAGGCCGCTCCAACTGCGGCATACTGCTTGAGCAACAGTCCCTGAGCCTTGACCGACCAGGGCATCAATTCACAGTCCAGGCAGACCCAATCGGTCTCCAGACGTTCCCAGAAACGCACGCGGTCCAGGGCCTGGCGCAAACGCTCCAGCAAG
>Ga0265338_10004846_pt1 | contig 17951 bp, 11 predicted proteins | sample 42126metaG_FD_193579 | JGI IMG/M metagenome (GOLD analysis project Ga0265338, IMG submission 193579) | Rhizosphere microbial communities from Carex aquatilis grown in University of Washington, Seatle, WA, United States - 4-21-26 metaG | ecosystem: Host-associated > Plants > Roots > Rhizosphere... | reverse complement strand
CGAACTTGCCGTTCGTGCGTGACCGGATAGAGGAAGCGGACCGGGAGTTCTTTGAGCGCGTGTCAAAGGGCTACGAAGCGATCGCAGCGGCTGAGCCGGAACGCATCAAGACGATCAACGCCGCGCGGTCCATCGAAACGGTGCGCACGGATGTGTGGCAGAGCATCCAGCCCGCGCTCGTGAGGGCGCAGAATCCGAAGAAGAAGTGAAGCAATCGAACCACTGGCTAAGAGCGAAAGAAACGAGCAGCACGACCCCTCACCCTTAATCCCTCTCCCCGTTTAGCGGGGCGAGGGAAACTGCAAGGAACGTCGCTTGAATTTTCCTATGAGGTTTCTTCGAGTCGATGTGACAGTTTTTTAGGGGGCTTTCACATCATTGGTTAATCCAGATTTTGCTTTTTCAATCCAGGGCTGGAGGTCTTTTTTCCAAATGGGGTCATGGTCAGATGCTTCGCCCCATGAGACGAGAGCCTGTTTATAATCTTTATCCATGAAGTGCAGCATTCCCTGATCGATGGAAGCTTCTAAAATATTGGTTCCATAAAGCAGGACGGCCTTCTGACAGTCCAGTTTAGCTGCGGCAATGTCGCCATTACTGAATTCAGCCCAGCCACGCGTGCCATAGGCAAGCTCATTGGAAGAATCAAGCTGGATGGCAACAGTAGCATCAGTAAAAGAACCCTGGAAATCACCTTTTTGATATTTGATCCAGCCCCGTTCGTTGAATGCCCACGAATTGGTGGGTTCCAGTTGAATCACATGATTCACATCAGCGAGCGAGTCATCAATTCGTCCAAGCCGGTAGTTTGCCGCGCCATGAGTGACGTAACTGGAGGTATCATTTGGGTCTAGTTCGATGGACCTGCGACTATCCGCCAAAGCGCCTTCCATATCACCCTTATAGCTCCGTGCGATTGCCCGCACGCCATACGTGTAAGCACTGTGTGAATCCAACTCAATGGATTTATTGAAATCAGCAATTGCCGCATCCAAATCGCCCCTTCTGCCCTCAGCTACTCCTCTATCGCAGTAGGCGGCCGTTGCGTGCGCCGGGTCCAATTCGATTGCTTTGCTTTCATCAGCAATTGCGCCATCAAAATCACCCATTCGAATTTCTGCGAGCCCGCGTGCTTCGAAAGCTGAAGCGCCCCTGGGATTCAACTCAACCCCTCTATTGGCATCTGCCAAAGCACAAGCAAACTCACCGATTTCCCTTTTTGCGTCACCACGCGCCTCATAGGCTGAAGCCTGAGTCGGATCCAATTGAATGGATTTATCAAAATCCTTGATGGCGACCTGCTTATCGCCCTTTCGCGCTTCCGCCAGGCCTAGATCGTAGAAAGCCGTGGCATTGGTAGGGTCGATAGCGATGATGTCCTTGAAATCTGCAATTGCTCCATCCCAATTGGTGTATCCAAATTTTTGAACCCCGGACCGGAAGAGGCGTGAGACTTCGGCGCGTTTATCACAGCCTATGGTGGAAATCAAAATCCCAAAGCAAAGAGCCACCCAATGGATTTTTCGCATTAGAAGGATCACACAATCATCCTACCAGCCGGGAACATCCGACGGCGAGCCAGGAATTCCATGTTTACGCCAGCGCAAATCGCTGGCTCCCCGCCCCTAGAGCATTTTCGGAAAAACTGTAGCCATTCGTAAAGATAGAGAAAATGGCGGTCTTTTTGGGTTTTCGCTCCGAATGGGTACAGTTTTTCTTCAAACGCTCTAACTCCACGCGGAGGCTACGTAAGGCTAAGCCAGAATTAAAATAAGGATGAGATTTTATTTGACAATCTTTTACTTTTGTGGAATAAGTAAATCGTTTTTGCCGGCAATCCGCCGTCGCCAAGGGCTATGACGGGCAAGTCGGCAGTGATCTTTGACATTTTAATATAGTGATGCGGGATGCGTGATAGGGGATAAAGGAAAAAGCGTGAAATCGGGCCAAAATGGCAAAGTTGGTTGTTTTTGCGGAACTATCACAAAATCAGGTGTTTATGCAAAAACAGCCACAAGCTGCTCCAGCCTGCTCCAGCCTCCTAAAGGATGAATCACTGAGAGATAGCGGAATGCCGATAAAAGACCAGGACGGCGCGTCAATAGCCTCGCCCCGCCCTAATTCCATATGATTCAAACCTCTTTGACAGATCGGACCACGGCGCGCAGAGGACTGCGTGTGCTACCAATTCAGGGTGATGAGGCTTACCAAGCCCGCCACGAGTCAGGAGCCCATAAGAATCGTTCACTTCGTGAATCGAGGTGCACGAATAGTCACGAATTTGGTTTGGGGGTCGAGAACGCGGACGAAATGATGATAATAACGGAAATAACTAAAAGAACAGAAAGAACACCTGAAATGAAATCGGGGCTGTGAGGGAATTTAGGCAAATTTAACCAAATTGAGGTTCTTTTTTTTAGCGATTGAAACCGGCCTTAGAGAGGCTTTTGACGACGGGCCAGAAGATCGGTTTTTACGCGTCCGAGCGCAATCATTGGCCCCGACCGTCCCGCCGTGTGGGACGGAACTTCAAACGGAAGGCAGGGTCAGGAGGCGCCCGCTCATTCCGGCACACCACAAGGCAGCTTTACTATCCGGCAGTTTTCGGCGAGAGTTAGGCCGGTGAAACCACGTAAAAGCTGTATCCTCATTTTCGCCCTCGTCGCGCTCATTTTCCTCGCACGCACCGTCTTTGCGGGAGGCAGCGGGTTGAATGTGGTTGTCGTGGTAAACCAGAACAGCACGAACTCGGTGGAACTGGGCAATTATTATTGCGAGCAGCGGCAGATCGAACCGCAAAACGTGGTGCGGATAAATTGGACGGGCGGAAACACCGTTTGGGACAAAACGAATCTTGAAGCCACCCTGCTGGCGCCTATGCAGGCGGCCATCAGCAGCCGGGGCCTGACGAACCAGATCGATTTTATAATGCTCTCGATGGATATCCCCTTCGCGGTATCGTCCACGAACGGCTACAACAGCACGACAGCGATGATCTATTACGGCTTTAAGCCGGACGGTTGTTCGATAAGCTGCCCGGGGGGAATTGCGTCCTGCAACCTGCCCTTACCGGCGACGAACACCTACGCAGCCCAAGAGGATATTTTCCGCAATGTGGGCCCGGGGAGTAGCCGGACCAATATCATGGCGATCATGCTGACCTCCGATTCCCTGGCCCATGCCAAAGCGATAGTGGACCACGGGGTGATGAGCGACTTCACCTTCCCGACCCAAACGGTTTTACTCGCTAAAAGCACGGATACGGCAAGAAACATACGATACCAGGAGTTCGACAATACCGTGTTCAACGCCCGGTTGCGGGGAAATTATGCCATGGCCCGGACTAACAATTCTGATACGCCCTTAGGGCTTACCAACCTGCTCGGCTACGAAAACGGTTTGTATCAATTCACCATTTCCCCCAACACATTTGTGCCCGGCGCGATGGCGGACAGTTTGACTTCTTTCGGGGGGGTGATCTTTGGGCCCAACGACCACACGATTGCGCTCGTCTTTCTAAACGCGGGGGCGGCGGGCAGCTATGGAACCGTGGTTGAGCCATGCGCTTACCTTGAAAAATTTCCGTCGTCGCAAAATTATTTTTACCAGTCCCGCGGATTCAATATCGCCGAGTGTTATTACCAAAGCCTGGCATATCCGTACGAGGGGATTTTACTTGGTGAGCCACTGGCCGCACCGTTTGCCCAACCGGCCAACGGCGCGTGGATCAATCTCACGAACAACCAGGTCCTTCACGGGACGACCAACCTTTCCCTGCAATTTATCGCTGCTGATCACACCCGCCCGCTCGGTCAGGTAGATTTATTTCTGGACGGCATCTGGCTGCAAACGCTTACGAATCTTCCCCCGCGCCAGGCCAATATTCTTTATGTCACCGCGAATGGCGCGAAGACCAATTACATGATCCCCGCAAGCGCAACTATCAAGACGGTCGCGAGCAATTTGATGATGACATTGAACCACGCCTATTTCACAAATGCGGCGAAAGTGCAGGCTTTTCATTTTGGCGACCGGGTGGAATTGCGCTCCTTCGACGTCAATACTCCCGGTGCCCAGGTATCGCTATCCGTGAGCAATACCATCGGTACCGCGACCGATCTGCACACCGTCATTTCGGCCGCGCGCACTAATTTTATCGACAGCATTGCCTGGGGGTACCGGAGCTATCTGATCTCCGGCGCCGTCGTTTCCAATGACATCCTACAGATCACCACAACCAAAACAAATGGCGCGATAGTGACGGTTGCGGTGACGAACCTGATCACAGGAACGACGCTCACCAGTTTCGCGCAACGATTAATTGATGGCGTCAACACCAATGCCAGTTTGCAGGGAAATGACGGATTGGTGGCGGAGGATCTGGTCACGGACACATCCACGATCATTGAATTCAATTTGCGCGCGCGCGGAACCGGCATCAACGCCGCACAGATCCAGGCCAACCTCAGCGGATCCTTTACCATCCAACCGACCGGCACGCTCCGACTGAACCAAAATCTTTCTGACCTGCAACCGCGCAACCACATTTACATCGCTTCGGGCATGACCAACCTCGCGGTGTCTTTTCCGTTCAATACGACCGCCCAGGCCGACGGATACCATGAACTCACGGCGGTCGCTTACGAAGGCACACATGTGCGAACGCAGAAACGCCTCGCCCAAACAGTGCAAATCCACAACACGATACTCTCGGCCACGTTTGTGAGCCTGCTGGGTGGCACGAACACAGCCGTCGAGGCGACGCTGCAATTTTCTGTGACGGCCAACACGAACAGCAGCGCGGTCAGCAAGATTGAATTGTTCAGCACCGGCGGTTTGCTGGCGACGGTGACCGGGCAATCGAATGCGGTATTTTCGGTCGCCGGAACGAATCTGGACCTGGGCCTGCATGGGTTTTACGCCATTATGACGCTCAACAACGGGCAGCAATATCGTACGGACACAAAATGGATACGGCTGGTCGGGGCGTCCCCGGCATTCTCGCTCACCCTGACCAATCCGCCGCCGACGATCACGTGGCCGGCGGTCGCCGGACGGCCGTACCAGATATTAAGCGCGACGAACATCACAGAGACCTTTCAGTTGCGCGGCTCGGTGACACCCACAAACTCACTGGGGAGCTGGACGGAGCCGAATGCCGCGCCCAGGCAGTTCTACCGGATAAGCGCAGCGGAATGATCGGCCAACCTTCCGTTACCTAGACCAGCGCAAAAACGTCTGGTTTTCAAAGCGAGACCGTTTGTGGTATGATGCTTACGTAGCAATGAAATATTTTTTTGGAAAACTTAGCGCGCTGATTTTTTGTGTGACGCTCCTGTCAGCCGCACGCGGCGCGGAAACCATAAACACGCTCACGTGGGACAAGGGCCAGAACTCGGTCACGGTCGACATCAATACATGGACGCTCCAACAATTACTGCAACAGGTTTCCGCCAAGACTGGCTGGCGGGTCTACCTTGAACCCGGGGTCACGCGCCCCATCTCAGCACGCTTCAAGAATCTGCTGCCGGGCGACGCGTTGCGTTCCATGATCGGCGACCTGAATTTCGCGCTCGTGCCGGGAACGAACGACGTGATGCAATTATACGTGTTCAAGACGGGGCAGGAAAAGGCGACGCAATTCGTTAGCCCGGTGGGATCGGAAGGCCGGCGCAAGGACATCAAGCATGTGCCCAATGAATTGATCGTGACGCTCAAACCCGGGGAGAAGATCGAAGACCTGGCGCGGTTGCTCGGCGCAAAAGTCCTCGGAAAAATCGACGGCGTGAATGCGTACCGGCTTCAATTCCCGGATGAGGCGACGGCTGAGTCGGCGTTAATCACGCTGGGCAGCAGCCCATCGGTGGCAGGAATCGATTACAATTACATCGTGGACGCACCACCAAAACCACAGGCGTTATCGGCATCCACAGTTCCGCCGGTACAGTTGAAATTAGCGCCGCCCGCCGGTAACGGACAGGTGACCGTGGGGCTGGTGGACACGGCAGTGCAATCCATGGGCGCCGACCTGGACAAATTCATCACCAAATCGATTTCAGTGGCCGGCGATGCGACTCCGGACCCCAATTCACCGGCGCACGGCACGTCTATGGCAGAGGCGATATTGCGCGCGGCGTCTTCGGTGAGCGGCGGACAATCTTCGATGAACATCGTGAGCGTGGATGTGTACGGACCGAATCCCACGACGACCATGTTCAATGTGGCGTCGGGAATCGTCACGGCAGCGAACAACGGCGCGAACATCATCAACCTGAGCCTGGGCAGCGAGGGCGACAGTGAATATCTGCATTCGGTCATCCAACAAGTGACGCAATCGGGCATCACGGTCTATGCGGCGGCAGGCAATAACGGGTCATCGGTCCCCTTCTATCCGGCGGCGTATCCGGAAGTGACGGCGGTCGCGGCGGGCACGCAGGGGAAACTGGCGAGTTATTCGAATTACGGAAGCTACGTGGACCTGGTCGCGCCGGGGACCACGGTGGTTTACCTGGGCAACAATGGTTGGGTTGTGAGCGGCACTTCAACATCATCGGCACTGATATCAGGGATGACGGCGGGTGTGGCAACCTCCCACAATGAAAGTGTTGGTGCAGCGAGTCAGGCAGTGAAAACTTCTCCAACGTTGATCTATACGGGTAAATGATAATCCGAGGGGTAACCTCTCACCTTCCCAGGCACTTGCGGCATTGATATTCCGGCTCCGCTGACAAATCATCTCCCCGGTCAGGCTGGGCCTGGCCAACCTGCACGATGTCTAAACTCGATCTAGTGATGACCCCCGCGCCGGGCGAACGCTTGTTGCGGTTCGCCGGGGATCGCGTGCGTTTTTCCCTCCGCGCTGCCAACGACGGTCCGCTACCACCGGATTGGCAGGCGCGTTTACGCACGAATATCGGCCGGGCGGAAGTCGTCCGCCGGGAAATCATCCAGGCCCACACCCACGGCTTGCCCCGGGCCGGGGCTTCGTGGTGCGACTTACCGATGAGCCGGCAAGGAAATGAATGGTGGATTGAATTGCCGCTGCCTGAGGCGGGTGGATTTCAAGCCAAAGCCTACGCGATAGACCCGAAAGGGTGGCAGCATTGGCCGGATGGGCGGGACGTTGAGCTTTTTGTGCATCCGGATGTTTATCGAACGGGCAATACCATTTACTGCGCCTTTCCTAGGATGTTTGGTTCCAACAAGACGTTGCGCATGACGCAGGATGAAAAACAGGAAGCGCAATTCAAGGAACTTGACCGGCAGGGCTACACCGTCATTCCGCCTTCCGGCAAATTTCGTGATCTGATCCGACAGCTTCCGCACATAACCGAAACGCTTGGCTGCCGCGTGTTGCATCTTTTGCCCATCAATCCCACGCCCACGACATACGTGCGCCTGGGACGCTTCGGGAGCCCTTACGCGAGCCTCGATCTTTGCGCCATTGATCCGGCGCTGATCGAATTTGACAAACGCACGACGGGTCTGGATCAATTCCACGAACTGGCGTACGCCACCCATTTTCATGGCGCACGGCTGTTCCTCGACATCGCAATCAACCACACCGGATGGGGTTCGGTGTTGCAGGAGAATCATCCTGAATGGTTCCTGCGCGAACGCAACGGAGATTTCGCCAGTCCCGGCGCGTGGGGTACGACGTGGGAGGACCTGGTGGAACTGAAACATGAGAACATCGGGCTCTGGGACGAATTGGCCAGGGTTTTCCTGACCTGGTGCCGGCGGGGCGTGGATGGGTTTCGGTGTGACGCGGGTTACAAAGTTCCCGTGCCGGCCTGGCAATACATCACGGCGCGGGTTCACCAGGAATTTCCCGCGACGATCTTCCTGCTGGAAGGTCTCGGCGGAACGTTGGATGCCACTGAGGCGTTGCTCACGGAAGGCGGCATGCAATGGGCGTACTCTGAATTGTTCCAGAATTTTTCCGGGCGGGAAGTCGCCGGCTACCTCGATTATAGCCTGCGCCAGTGCGAACGCGTCGGTCTTTACGTCCATTATAGCGAGACGCACGATAACAATCGTCTTGCGGCAAAGAGCCGTGCGTGGTCACTGCTGCGAAATCGGCTTTGCGCGTTATCAAGCGTGCGCGGGGGATTCGGTTTCACCTGCGGTGTGGAGTGGCTGGCTCCGGAAAAGATCAATGTCCACTCGGCGCGCGGCATGGCCTGGGGTAGCGCGGACAACGTGATTCCGGAACTCAAGCGGCTCAACGAACTATTGGCAAGTCATCCCTGCTTTTTCGACGGCGCAAAACTCACGCGGCTCAGCGGGCCGGATTCGCCCGTGTACGCGCTGGGCCGAGCCTCCGGAGAAGGAATCGATTCCGTGCTGGTGCTGGTCAACACGGATGTCGACCACGATGAAGCGATCGAAATCAACGCGGGGGCCGGCAGCGGGATAGGTGAATTGAAATTTGAACTGCTGGGTCAACCGTTGCCGAAATTTTCCATCAAGAATTCGGTGGCCACCTTCAAGCTCGGACCCGGAGCCGCTTATTGCCTCGCGCCGACTGCGAAACCGTTGGGCTTAAGCGGCGACGAATATCGGCGCGCCCGCGCGCAGGCGGCCTGGGCTTTGTCGGCGTTGAACCAAGTCGTGCGGGTCGAAAATGCGGCCGGCTGCGATTGGCGATGGCTGGCGGAGCAGGTTGACCGATCGCCTGCCAATTTCCTCGCCGCGGCCAGCGCGCTGAAAGGCGCACCGGCAGGCGACCAATTGGCGGCACAGCTGAAGGGTTGCGAGCGCTCCGAAATATTCCCGCGCGTGGTCAACTGGAGCTTGATCGATTGCCGCCGCGTCACCCCGGTGCCGCCCCGACATTGGCTGCTCATCCAGGACTCCGCGCCGTTTCGCGCCGTGTTGGAAACCCCAGATGGCCATCGGCACGTTGAATCCATCCAGGTGAGCACCGGCCATATCGCGTGCTTTCTGGCACCGCAGATCACCGGTGATGCCAGCCTGACGCTGGAACGTTACACGACCGCCTCGGAGCAGATCAAAGCCGCGATCCGGTTTCTGGCGGCGCAACCGAGTCCGGCCACCAGCTCACCCGTTCCAGACGCTGTGGTTTTATTGACCAATGGTCGTGGTGGCATGGCGCGCATGGGCGTGGATGTTGGCCGGGTGCGATCCAAATACGATTGTGTGCTGGGCGCGAACCTGCATCCAGACATTCCGGTGGATCGACATATTTTCGTGAAACGCATCCGGGTATGGGTCAACGCGGGCGGCTTCATCACCGCGCTGGATGCCACCAACCTGACAACGTTCACCGCCGGGCCGCCCGCGCGCTGGCATTTTGCGGCGAATGCCGGGGATGGACGGGTGGCCGAAATCGAAATGACCGCCGAAATGCCGATGGGGCGGAACACAACCGAGTTTCGTTTTCGCCGCGTGACGACTGAATCGACCCCGGGAAAGCAATTGCCTGAGGTTGCTGCGGTAAGCCTGACCATCCGGCTCGATATCGAAGACCGTAATTTCCATTCCGAAACCAAGCGCAACGGCGGCGCGGAATATCATTTTGGCACCAATACACGCCCCCTCCCCGACCGGGTGGGATTTGCTTTCACCCCGGCCGCCGACCGGCAGTTGCATGCCGTTGCAAACATGGGTGTTTATCATCCGCAGCCGGAATGGTGTGAGAATATTCCACATCCGGTGGAACAGAGCCGCGGGCAAACCGGCAGCGGTGACGCCTACAGTCCCGGTTGGTTTGAATTACCTCTAAAAGAAAGCGCACCCGTAACACTTCTGGTCACAGCGGAACTGGTCGCCCCGCCGCAAGCTGAGCTGTCAATCGAGGCAAGTCCCTCGCCTGTGGATGATTCGTTTGGTACGCAATTGGTGCGTGCGGCCCATGCTTTCGTGGTGCGCCGTGGCGACGGTAAAACTATCATTGCAGGTTATCCGTGGTTTCTGGATTGGGGCCGCGACTCGTTGATCTGCGCGCGTGGTTTGCTCGCGGCGGGCATGATGGAGGAGGTCAAGCAGCTCCTTTGCACGTTCGCGCGGTTCGAGGAAAACGGAACGCTGCCCAACACGATCCACGGCAATGACGCCTCGAACCGTGACACTTCTGATGCGCCGCTCTGGTTCGGGGTCGCCTGCGAAGATATCGCGGAACTGTCCGGCCAGTCTTTTTACCGCACCAAAACCGGCAAGGGTGATACGACGATCATTGAGGTATTGGAAAGCATCGCCACGCACTATGCGAGCGGCACGCCGAATGGCATTCGCATGGATGTTGAATCGGCGCTCATCTGGAGTCCCAGTCATTTTACGTGGATGGACACGAACTATCCCGCCGGGACGCCGCGCGAAGGTTATCCCATCGAGATACAGGTGTTGTGGATCCGATTGCTGCGACAGTTGGAACAGCATGGCGCGAAGCCGAAAAGAAACCATTGGGGCGAACTGGCGAAGCGCGCGATTGACTCGCTGCATAAATATTATTGGCTCGAAGAACAGGGCTGGTTCGCCGACCTGCTGATCGCGCGACCCGGTCAGCCCGCCGCGAACGCCGTGGTGGACGACGCCCTACGCAGTAATTTTCTCATCGGGATCAGTCTGGGAATAATGGGTGGCGAGCGGGCACGGCGCAGTGTGGAATCCGCCTTGCGCTACCTGGTGGTGCCTGGTGGCTTGCGCACGCTCGCTCCCTTGCGTAAAGCCGTGCCTCTGCCCATCGTGGGTCGCGACGGTCATTTGTTGAACAATCCCAACGAACCGTACTGGGGACGTTACGAGGGCGACGAGGATACGCGCCGCAAGCCCGCTTATCACAACGGCACGGCGTGGACCTGGACGTTCCCGATTTTCTGTGAAGCCGTGGCACAGGCCTGGGATTTTTCCCTTCCGGCGGTTGCCGCTGCACGAGCGTGGCTTGGCAGCATGGATCGACTCCTAAATAGCGGCTGTCTCGGCCAGATACCCGAAATCCTTGATGGCGACACGCCCCACCAGCAACGTGGCTGCGATGCGCAGGCCTGGGGCGTCACCGAAGCGTTGCGGGTTTGGAAAAAGTTGGAGCAATCGCCGAAAGGACTGACCGGCTGACCGGCTTGAGTTATATTGATGTGGATGGTGGAGCCTAGGGGATTCGAACCCCTGACCTTCTCATTGCGAACGAGACGCTCTACCAACTGAGCTAAGACCCCATCCAACTACAAATTAAGCACTTACGACGATATTGGCATGACTCGAATTTTCTTGCCACCCCCAATTGCCACCCCTATACTCTTTTTATGGCTATCGACCATAAAAGCACAAGGCAACTCTTGGAGAAGATTACAAACTATCCAAGTCTGTATCGTCACACAACTAACGGCACTTATTATGGAATAAAGAAAATTGGAGGCAAGCGGAAAGAGCATAGCCTTCAAACGGATGACCGAAAAATTGCAGAGCGCAAACTTTCTGAATGGATTAAGACGCTAGGCCAAATTGACTCGGAGGCGGAAAAAACGAATCTGAGCCAATTGATAGAAAAGTTTGATGCTGCCACCAAGGGAAAATCCGATTCCACACGCGCAACAAATGATTCCATCATAAAGCGTTTTAAAGAGGAGTGGCGGCACGGCTTGGACATTCGTGTTTCCAAAATCAAACCCTCCTATTTGGGTGAATGGCTCGCTCGCCATGAAGGAAGAATTAAGAACACCACCTACAACCGCTATTGCTGTTTCTTGAAGCAACTTTTTGATATTGCGGTGTGCTGGCAGACAACACGGAGCACCACCTTGTTTTCATTGATGCCAGGCGATAATTGTTGGGCATCCCGCCGTATCTTTTCGTCATCGTCGTATGAATTAGCCAAGCCGGAAAGGACGCCGCATAAAACAAGGAAGCACAAAATTAATTTAAAATTGCTCATCAATTATCTGTGATAAGACGGTGTATTAATTGTTTTTTGTTTGGCCTGATTATGGTTTAACAATCACAACCGGCAATGCGTGCGTCGTAAAATCTCCACCAAGCATATATTTTCCATCTACCCCTTTAATATTTACGTCAGCAGTGTTCTCGACATTAACATCAATCGGGTCAGAACTTCTAATTGGTAATGTTGGCTTTCGTGTATCAATCACAAATGGGAAACCGCCGATAGTGACCAAATCCATTTTAAGCGGCTCTGTCGTTCCTACTATCCGAACGTCCAATGATTGTGGAAATGAAATGGGGGGTTGTTTTGCTTCCTGCTGGATTACGACCGGCACAGGCTTTTGCCTAAAAGATTGGAAAATTTGAAAGACCAAACATCCAGCAATAATGGTTAAAATGATGTTCCCGTATTTTGATTGCATACATTTCTCTGTTGGGTTGGTGCCGTCGTTCAATGGAAGGGCATGAGATAAGAATAGCCCATGCAATGCAAGCGTTTTGTCGGGACTATAGTTCCTGTAATTTTGGTTCCGGAAAATGGCAGAGTGGCGGGATGCGTCACAAAGACATGGCAAAAGTATTTGCTATTGTTTTACGAAAATATCGAAAGGAGCAATCCGCTACCCAAGAGGGGCTTGCGGAGAGGGCTGATATTGACCCCAAGATGGTGAGTTTTATTGAAAGATTTGAAAGAAATCCTAGTTTGAATGTGGCTGATTCGCTCGCCCAAGCTCTGGGCCTGAATTTATCGGACATGATTGCGGAGGCAGAAAACGAGCGTAGGAAGCGCAATCGAAAAAAATCAGCCCAATGACGCGGCGGGCCAAAAAGGAACGTCCAAAGGCCAAATACGGGGGAATGAATGATAAAATTTTGACGATTGTTGTGATTGGCTATCCCTCGCCCCTGTCACCCCTATTTGTCACCCTGTAAAAAAAAACTTTAGGGCACTTCTGTCCATTTGAGTCCCAATATTTAAATCTAATTACCTTTGTTTGATTGAGAGTCCATGTGAGTCCACTTGCGGAAAATTGAGGGAAAAATTTGGAATCTCCTTGCGAACGAGACGCTCTACCAACTGAGCTAAGACCCCATCCAGTGAACCGCGAAACGGCTCGCAATCATACTAATTCGCACGCAAAGGCAGACGCAAGAAATTTCACGGCTGCCCGGGGCGTTCCCAAAACTTCCTGCTTGTTGGTTTGCCGGGCGGCTTGCAGAGTGTCCGCGTGAAGAACGAAGGGATTTCCAAACATTTACTCATCGCGTTCCTCATTTCGCTCGTCGTGTATGTGGTGTTCTATACATTCATCGAAGACAGCCGGACGCATAACGGGCCGTGGCAATTGACGTTCACCACGAACGACCACAACGAGGCAGCGCTGGTCATCAACCAGCCGAAACTGCATATAACAAATGTTACGTTCGTTTTTCCGAACCAGTTATTCGCGAAAACCAACCTGGCCTCGATAACGTTCAGCCAACCCATCGGGACGCCCTTCGACCTGCCGTTTGGCCAGTGCATCTTCATGGATATGACGTCGCTGCCCGGCACGCTGGTGTTCGAGATATCGGGCCACGAAATCCAATTGCTGCCGCGGGTGTTGACGGTGGATAAGCAGGAACAGCCGTGGCAGCCGGACGACCGTTTTTCTTTGCCGGAGCAAAAAACGACGCCATAAAACTGGCCAATTGGGTATTTATAGCCACGCTGGTTGTTATTTGACCGATGGCTTCCCCCTCACCCCGGCCCTAGGCGTTGTTGGCTTTTGCACAGTTCTTCAGAAGAAGGGAGATACGAGAAGGTTATGTCAATTTCGCCTTCGCCGATGACAATTTTTTCAATCAGGCTTTCGGCTATCTTCCGCTTGTCGTCAGCGGGCATTTTCGGCCAACGGCCATAGAGCGTGCTGGCCTCATGGAGCACATCATCGGCTGAAAGCTTGTTCACCCGCAGGAAATCCACCTCGGCCTGGAGCTTGGGCAGTTCTGCCATAAGCTGGTTTAGCTGCTGTTCGGCTGGCTTATAGAAGTTCCCAAAGCCCTGGGCGGTGATCTGGCCGTCGAGATACAGCCGGTGGGTCTGCTTCATTTCATCCTTCACCTTTTGGATTTCCCGCTGATGGGTTTCAAGCAGGGCAGATTTTTCCGCCAGATTGTGGTTTGCAGACTGCAAATGACCGGCAATCCGCTCTGGTTCGGTGAAAAACGCCTTCAATTCCTGATGAATCACCGACTCCAAATCGGCAATCCCGATCTTGTTGCAACAGCCTCGGCATATGTACTTGGGGCTACCCGCCCGAACATACATTTTCTTGCCACAACTGCATTGGGCTAGGCCGCTGAACAGATGAACCGGCAACTTGCCGGGCTTTTTCCATGATTTAAGCTGTTCCTCGATGATTTGGTTCACCTGATCCCACAATTCGACGGTGACGATGGGTTCACACTCGATTCTGCCCCATTCGCTCTCCGGCTTCATTTCCGTTTTCCATGAGCCTTCAAGCTGGCGGTAGCGGTTGAAGACATAGACGCCCTTGGCGCTGGATTCCTCTAGGATGCGCAGGACGGTCGTATCGCGCCACACAGAGCCTTGGCGGGTGCGGTAGCCAGCTTCATTGAGAAGTTTGGCGACGTGACCCTTGCGCCGATGTTCCAAAAAGAGTTCGTAGGCTTTACGGCGGATGGCGGATTCCTCGGGCTTCACGACCAGTTTTCGGTCTTTCCATTGAAAGCCATAGGGCGAACTACCGTTGATGGACTTACCGAGCTTGGCGCGGGTGAGGACGGATGCATTCACCCGCTCAACGATTTCTTCGCGTTCCCATTGGGCGAACACGCCAAGTAAGTGGAAGAACATCCGGCCTCCGGCGGTGCTGGTGTCAATCGCTTCGCTGAGGGAAATGAGGTCAGCACTGTGCTTCCTGAAAAAGTCTGAGAAATCTTCAAGCTCACGGCGATTGCGGGAGAGACGGGCGAGCTTGGAAAAGACGAGGCCTGTGATGTGGCCGCGCTCAATGTCCTTCATCATGCGCTTGGTCTGGTCATTGCCCATGACACCTTTGCCCGTCTGTCCGCTCAAATCATAGACCTCTTTGACATCCCATCCCTTGCTCTTGGCATACGAACGGGCGCGTTCCAAATGATGCTCCGGGCTTTCGCCCTGGGCCTGATCTTCGGTCGAAACCCGAATCCAGATGCCAACGGGTTTGTTCAGAAAACTATTGTCCTTCATAGCACGATTTCATATCAAAAATCACCCACTGATGGCAAGAAAAAAGTATGGTAATCTTGCTAACTTGTGGCAAATTCGGCGCGTGGCAAAACAACAGATGTATTCCGAACCAGAACTGGCAGCGCTTGCAAAAAAGTTCCGCGAAAAAACCGGCAAGTCCAAGGCGCAACTTGCTCGCGAATTAAAGATCACCAGGCCAACCATGCAAGATGTGGAAGAGCACCCCGAACGAAATTTGACCAAGCTCCGTCGCCGAATCATCGAAATACACTCGCCCTATAGCGTCACCGGCCCGTTGTATCTGCTCAAACGGAAATGACCTATCGTTTGCGTTTCATCGTCTCGGCCATGACACGGATGGCGGCGTCCTGTTTCGCTTTGCGTTCGTCCGCCGTGAGCGAGGGGGCATGGCGGCGCACCTTGAAGCCTTTAGTGACATGCTCTGCGTCTGGTGCTTCAACTGGTGGCTCGGTCACTTTTGCCAGTTTCGGCAACTCGGCAATGAATTCATCCGGTGTGTGGTAGGCAACTTTGGCCGACGCTTCCGGGCCAAGCCCGGCCTGCACGGCGGCGGCGATTGCCTTCAATCGCTCGGCACCGGATGCCAGTACCACGACCCGCTCAAATCCCCCTGCCAAACACTTCTTCACGTTATCGAATTCATGGTCAATCGTGGTGGTGATGGCGATTTCCACAGCAATGGCGATATTCCCCTTTCTTAGTACAAGATCAGCGGCTTCGTTGGAATCTTTGGCAAGCTGGCTTTCCACCCTTGCCAAAAATCCTAATTTTTCAGCCTCATCCTGAATCCGGGCCTGAATGGTCTTGTGCAACGACCCTCCCCGGCCAAGATCACGCGGCGGTTCAGGTGCAACGGAAGGCTTCGGAACTTCCGGCGTGGGTGGAACGATCGGCGGTGTGAAAGTGACAGGTTCTTTTTCCGAAACCGTCATGTTCGGAACTTCGGAATGCTTCGGCGGTTCCGCAGTCTTCGGTACGACTGGCTTGGGCGGGGAAGCCGGGGCGGGAGGCGTCGGCTCTCGCAGTTTTGCCAGCATCGCTTCGACCTCAGCTCTTGGGGTGCCATACTTCGCCCTCGATGCCTCAATGACTGTCTGCCGCCACGCTGCGGCCATTATGTTTGGTTCTTCGGGCAATGGAATGGATAAGTTGAAATCGAAGTCACTGCGTTCGACGCGGGCGATGGCTTGGCCGACTTCAAGGTTCTTCAAGTCCTTGGCTTCAAAGAACGAAAAGCCTTCGGCCAGTTTCTTGGCGTCTTCGTCGCCGACACGGAATACGATCCGGGTGAACGGATGCGACATGACCGCGCTCGCTACATCGGTATTGCGTTGTAATTGATGCAATTCGTGGTGGGCGAGCGTCAGGCCGATGCGATACTTCCGTGCGCCTGAGAGAATTTCAGCCATCGAGGGGGTGATGTAGTTGTGAAATTCATCGGCATAAATCCAAAAGTCGCGCCGTGCCGCAACCTGTTTGGCCTGACGGCTCATGGCCAACTGCTGGAATTTGGACACAAGCAACGTGCCCAGGAGGTGGGAGTTTTCTTTCCCCAAAAGTCCCTCGGGTAATTTGGCGAGAAAGATTCTGCCGTTGTCCGTGATGTCAGCGAAGTCCAAGCGATTCTCCGGTTGTGACACCATGTAACGGATCGGCTTTTGAGCGAGGAACGTATCGAGCCGGGTGATGATCGAGCCAATGGATTTGTTGCCAACCAACTGTGGGAATGCTTTTTGCCAGTAATACACTACGTCGGGGTCTTGAACGGATTTCAAGAACTCGGCCCGGAACGGGGTTTCAATCAGAAACCGGCGCAAGTCTGCCAATGTGCCGCGCCGGTTGCTTTCCAAGAAAGCCAAAATCGCATTTTGGAACACGCTGCCCATTTGGTCGCCCCATGAAGTGGACAGGCGTTGGAAAACTGATACAAGGTCAGAGGCCAGCAGATTCTTTTCGAGATCGCTGTGCGCCGAGAGGATATTGAAGCCGATGGAATATTGCTCGTCAGACGGGTCCACCAGAACCACATCGGCCATGCGCTCCGGTGGAATAACGCCTAGAATGCGGTCAATCAAATCGCCATGAGGGTCTAGGACGGCCACACCTTCGCCCACTTCGATGTCCTGCTTAATCAGATTGAAGAGCAAGGTGCTTTTGCCGGTGCCGGATGCACCTATGATGTGGGCGTGGCGTACTCGCTGTTCCGGGGTCAATCGCACGGCAACTGATTGGCCGACATGGACATTGTGTCCAAGCAGTACACCGCTATCTGGAATACAAGCACACGTTTTCTGCTGATATTGAATTCAACCATCCATTTTCGATCACGAACGAAATCGTTTGTTGGGATTATGCCGCGCCTGTGATCGGGGCAAATGTTCAGGATAGCTACAATTACGTTGCCCAAATCAAGGCGATCCTGAACGTAGGAGACAAACCAGTGGGTTTTACGCTGGGCGATATTCGATTGAAAAGTGGAATGCAGGCGATTGGACACGAGATCCGCGTCCTATCGTTGCGTCGCTTGTTAGCCGCCACATTTAAGATTAGCCATAGAGATGCAATAGCTGTCAAAGCTTAGGAATCGCGGCGGCGCTTTTTCCTCGCTGTCGTTGGGTTGCCGAAGGCGAAGTCGTTAAAGCCGTGATATCCGTCAGTAAAAGTCGTCCCCCACGTGTCGTCGGCTAAAGGACGTTAGGACTGACTGCCCGACTTCGCGATTTTTGGTGAGTGCCGAATGGTTAATGATGGTCGAACCCGATAGCCGTAGGAAAAAGCGCGAAGTCGGGCGGTA
>Ga0265338_10004845_pt1 | contig 17953 bp, 15 predicted proteins | sample 42126metaG_FD_193579 | JGI IMG/M metagenome (GOLD analysis project Ga0265338, IMG submission 193579) | Rhizosphere microbial communities from Carex aquatilis grown in University of Washington, Seatle, WA, United States - 4-21-26 metaG | ecosystem: Host-associated > Plants > Roots > Rhizosphere... | reverse complement strand
AGATGAGCAGCAGCAGCAGGGAAAGCGCCACCGGGACCCGCAGGTAGTTAATCCACTGCCCGCCGGGCAGTGGCGGGCGGCGGTGCCGCAGCACCCCCGCGGCGGAGCGGTCGGCCAGGGTGTAGAGCGGCACCAGCACGAGGTCGTGACCGATGACCGCGCCGGCCAGCCAGACCGGGATGCCGATGAAGTTGACCGGCAGCAGCTCGGCCACCGCGTACCCGGCCAGGGCGAGGCAGCCGAGCATGGTCAGCAGGTGCAGGGGGCCGGCCCCGTACCAGCGCAGGAAACGTCGCATTGTCAGCTCCGGAAAGTCATGCTGGTAACCCACTTGGTGTTGTGCACGCCGGGACTGGCGGGCACGATCACCCGGGCCGGGTAGCCGTGGTCGGGCGTCAGGTCGGCGCCGTTGACCCGCAGCGCCAGCAGCGATTCCGCGTCCATGACCTGGCCCGCGGACAGCACTACCTGACCGAATGCCCCGCCGCGTTCCAGGGACTCGACCAGGACGCTCGACGGGCGGGCGACGCCGGCCAGCCGGGCCAGGTCACGCAGCCTGACGCCCGTCCACTCCTGGTCATCGGTCGACCAGCCCTCGACGCAGGCGATCGGCAGGCTGGCGGTGCGCAGCTCCAGGCCGAGCAGGTCGGCCCGGCGCAGCACGGCCGGCGCACGGCCGTCCCCGCCGTCAGCGGAAAGCGTCAGCCGCCAGGCGTCCCCGGTTTCCGCCGCCCGGATCCCGGCGCTCGCCGCGGTCTGGTTGACCTGGAAGTCGTCGGGGGCGCTGACGTCCTGCCCGTGCGGCGCGAGCAGCGCCGCCCAGCGCAGCGGGCCGCCGACCGACTGGCCCGCCGACAGCAGCGCGACCAGCGCCGAGCCTGCCCCGGCGAACGCGAGCACGCCCCGCCGGGAGATGGTCGGCTCGGCCGGGGCCACGGCGACCAGGTATCCCGCCTCCGGCGGCTCCGGGCGTGTCTGCGCGAGGTTCGTGCGCAGCTCCCCCCAGAAACTGCGGCTGCGCAGCGCCCTGATCATGACCGGGAACTTGAGCGCCACGTGGGCAACGAAGCCCGCGGCGAACACCCAGGCACCGTAGAAGTGCAGCGGGTAGAACGAGCCGGGGAACTTGTAGAAGGTCTGGATGTTCAAGATCCCGGTCGCGAACTCGAACACCGCCCCGCCCACGAGCAGGAACAGCGACAGTCGTTCGAGGGCGTGGGCGGCTGACCGCAGCGGCGGCCATTCGAACAGCTTCGGCAGCACCGACCACAGCTTGAACAGCAGGACCGGCACCAGTGTCAGTCCCAGGGTGACGTGGATGCCCTGGGTGAACCGGTACAGCCAGACCGGGTGGGTGGGCCAGGAGAACAGGTAGAAGCCGAGCGGCCCCTTGCCCGGAGTCAGGTCGTTGACCGGGCTGAGGTCCGGGTTGTAGGCGGCGTAGGACAGCAGGCCGGTGGCGAACAGCACCGGGATCGACGCGAGCAGCGCCAGGCCGAGCACCGAGGTGAGCCACGGGCCGCGGACCGGGCTGCGCCAGAAGGACCGGCGGAACGGCCCCGGCGGCGGGTTTTCCGGAAAGAGGCGTATCACGGGCGCACCCCCTCGGTGACGCCGTCGAGGACACGGGCGGCGACCGCGCAGGAGGCGCCGCCCCGCGGCAGCCACACGTACATCGGCCGGCCCGCCACCCCCGCGACCGGCCGGAACAGCACGGCAGGCACCCCCGCCAGCAGCGGCTGCGGACACTGGTAGTAGGTCCGGCCGGGCGACCCGGGATAAGCGTACGGCGCCGACGGGCTGTCGGTGATGATCGCGCTGAACCGCCTGTCCGCCATCGCGTCGGCCGCGCTGCGCCGGAAGCTGGCGATCGCCGCCTGGTCGGTGCCGCGCAGCACGTCGTACGCCGCGTCCTGGTGCGCGACCGGGGGCAGGCCGGCCGCCAGGCTGAGGCCAGGGTCGGCCGGGACCGCGACGGTTCCGCCGAACGCCCGTATTCCGGCCAGCAGCCGCTCGCCGACGCCGCGGTCGGCCGCGCCGGGAATCGACTGCGCCGGGTGGAAGGCGCTGAGCAGCAGGGCGAGCTGGGAGAGGACGAGCGCCGGCGGCACCGCGGCGCGCGTCCGGGCGAGCCTGCCCGTAGACGGCCCGCGGCCGAGCGCCAGCCCGGCCAGCAGCGCCACCGCGAGGTAGGCGGGCAGCACGTCGTTGATGCCGCCCCCGCTGTGCACCAGGGCGGCGTAGCCCTCGGCCCCGAGCGCGGCGCACCCGGCCAGCAGCACCCCCGGTACCCGGCGGGCGCCAGCCAGCGCGGCACAGCAGGCCAGGCCAAGCGCGGTCGCCAGCGCCGTCCAGAACCAGCCGAGGTTGCCGTAAGTCAGCGGGTGCTGGCTCATCAGCTGGAATACGTAGTAGACGTACCAGCCGCCGCTGGTCAGCCCGAGCACCAGGGTGGTGACGCCGAGCACCGCGAACTCGGTCAGCGCGGTGACCGCGGCGAGGCGCCGGTGCGGCCCGGCCAGCAGGGCGACCGGTACCACCACCGCCTCCGCCAGCCCGGTCTGCTTGGTCAGGGCGGCGGCGGCGAGCAGCACCCCGGCCGTCACCGCGCCACCCGGTCCGCCCATCCGCCGGGCGGCGTACAGGCCGCCGATGCTGAGCGCGAGGAAGAGCGAGTCCACCCGGGCGACGTCGAACCAGGTGTCGGTGACGAAGTAGGTCGCGGCGAACGCGCCCGCGGCCGCTACCCCCGCCGCGGCGCTGCCCGTTTCGCGCTTGACCAGGCGCGCGAGCAGCGCGAAGCAGGCCAGCGAGGAAACCAGGGACACCAGCCGCAGCGTCAGGTAGGAAGCCCCGAGCACCCGGGCCGCCACGGCCGACAAGGCGAAGTAGAGCGGCGGGTAGCCGTCGGGCACGTAGCTGACGGACGGCGCCTGGTAAAGCTGCTGGCCGGCCAGCAGGCGGCGCACCTCGACCAGTGAGTTGCCCTCGAGCCACTCGAGGGCGAACGGGTAGTCCAGCCGGCGCAGCGCGACGAACAGGTACGCCGCGATCGCGGCGAGGCCGGCCAGCGCCGCGGCGAGCCGGACCGCGCGGGGCAGCCGCTGCGGCCAGGACCGGCCGGCCGGGGCGGCCGGGGCGGCCCGCTCCTCGTCCCGGTCACGGGTCAGGATTCTCGCACTGCTGCTAGAGGTCACGCTGTGTATTACATGCAGCTGAGGCTGGCATGGCAACAATCGGGTCCTTACAAAGTGAGGAGAGCATTGAGTTCCGGCCCGGTCAACCGTGGCCGTGCGTAGCCTCAGGGGCATGCGAGTACTTGTGACCGGCGGGGCCGGCTTCATCGGATGCCACGTGGTGGAGGCGCTCGCCGGCGCCGGGCACGCGGTGCGGGTGCTTGACGCGCTGCTCGAGTGCGTCCACCCCGACGGCACGCCGCCCGCCTTCGATGACCCGGGCGTCGAGTTCGTGCACGGCGACGTCCGCGACGCGGCGGCGGTCGACGCCGCGCTGCGCGACGTGGACACGGTCTGTCACCTGGCGGCGATGGTAGGGCTCGGCGTCGACTTCAACGACGCACCGCTGTACGCGGGCTGCAACGACCTCGGGACCGCCGTCCTGCTGGCCGGGATGGCGCGGGCGGGGGCCGGACGGCTGGTACTCGCCTCGTCGATGGTGGTCTACGGCGAGGGCGCCTACTCCTGCGCCGAGCACGGGCTGGCCGCCACCCCGCCGCCCCGGATGGCCGCTGACCTCGAGGCGGGCCGGTTCGAGCCGCGCTGCGAGCGCTGCCACGCGCCGCTGTCACCCGAGCTGGTGCCGGAGGACGCCCCGCTCGGGCCGCGCAATGTCTACGCGGCCACCAAGCTCGCGCAGGAGCACCTGTCCGGCTCCTGGGCCAGGGCGACCGGCGGGCGGGCGGCGGCGCTGCGCTACCACAACGTCTACGGCCCGGGCATGCCGCGCGACACCCCGTACGCCGGGGTCGCGTCGTTCTTCCGCTCTTCGCTGGAGGCCGGACGCGCGCCCCGGGTCTTCGAGGACGGGGCTCAGCGGCGGGACTTCGTGCACGTCCGCGACGTCGCGGCCGCCACCGCGGCCGTCACCGAGGCGGTGGCCGGCCCGGGCGTTCCCGGCGGCGAGGGGGCCCTGCGCGCCTACAACGTCGGCAGCGGCACGCCGCGTACCGTCGGCCAGCTCGCGTCGGCGCTGGCGGATGCGTACGGGGGGCCCGCCCCGGTTATCACCGGCGAGTACCGGCTGGGCGACGTTCGCCATGTCACCGCGTCGAGTGACCTCATCGGGCGGGAAGTGGGCTGGCGGGCGGCGGTGCCGTTCACGGAGGGGGTCAGGGAGTTCGCGGCGGTCCCGGCCGGCCGCCGCCCGGCTGTCCGGAGCTAGCGGGCCGGCACCCTCGCCAGCGGCCGGCCGCTCAGCGGGAGGCGGGCAGCCGTACCTCGAACTGGCAGCCGTCCCCGGTGTTCTGCACCCGCACGCTGCCCTGGTGGGCCTCCACCACCCCGCGCACGATGGCGAGGCCGAGCCCGGCCCCCGCGTCGGGTGCCGGGCTGCGCGCGTCGGTGCCGCGCCAGGCAAGGTCGAACACGTGGGGCAGGTCGGCCTCGGGTATGCCGCCGCAGTTGTCCGCCACCGTCAGCACCGCGTCCGCCTGGTCCGGCCGCGCCTCCACCCGCACGCTGCCGCCCGGCGGGGTGAAGCGGATCGCGTTGGTCAGCAGGTTGGTCAGCGCCCGGGAAAGCTCGCGCGGGTCGGCCCGGACAGTGAGCTGCCCGGCCGCCTGGCCCGCGAGCCGCACGCCGCGTTCGCCCGCGAGTGCCTCGGTGCTGGCGATGACGTCGCTGACCAGGTCATTGAGCGTGATCTCGTCCGGGCACAACTGCAAGGTGCCTGACTGGATGCGAGACAGCTCGAACAGGTCGTCGACCATGACCGCCAGCCGCTCGGCGTCGGCCCGTATCTGCTTGTGGTAGCGGTGCGGGTCGGCTGCCAGGCCGTCCTCCAGTGCCTCGGCCATCGCGCGCAGCCCGGCCAGCGGGGTGCGCAGGTCGTGCGAGACCCAGGCGACCAGCTGCCGGCGGGACTGCTCGAGCGCGCGCTCCCTGGCCCGCGATCGCGCGAGCTTCGCGCTGGTCTCCGACAGCTCGTGCGACAGGGCCGCGAACTCGGCCGACAGTGGCAGCACCGGGGGCCTGAACTGCCCGGCCTCGTCGCCGAGTGACCGGGCGGCCTGGCGCAGGGCCAGGCTGCCCGACGTTACCTGCCGCCCGAGCAGCCAGCTGAAGGCGGCGGCCACCACGCCCGCGACGGCGCACACCATGACGACGACGCCCAGGTCGTGCTGGGACAGGAACATCGCCTCGGCCGTGCCGAGCGTGCCCGCCACGATCGCGAGCACCGGCACGGTGCCGCTCGCCTGGATCGCCAGCCGGAGCGAGGCACGGCGCAGCAGCCGGATGACTCCCGTCCCCGCCAGCCCCACGGCGCCGGTGCACCCGGCCGCGATGAGGAAGATCTGAACCTGGTCGCTCAGCACGGATCCGCCTCCCAGCGGTAGCCCACGCCCCAGACCGTCTGGAGCTGGACGGGCGCGGCCGGCTCCCGCTCGACCTTGTCCCGCAGCCGGCGGACGTACACGGTGATGGTTGACAGGTCGCCGAAAGACCAGCCCCATACCTGCTCAAGCAGCTCCGCCCGGGTGTACGCCCGGCCCGGGTGGCAGACGAAGAAGGCGAGCAGGTCGAACTCACGCACGGTCAGGTCAAGCTCTACGCCGTCTCCGCGGGCGCGCCGGGCGGCCACGTCGACTTCCAGCCGTCCCGAGCGCACCGGCTGCGGCGGGGCGGCAGGCTCGCCCGCGTGGGCCCGGCGCAGCACCGCCTGCACCCGCAGGGTCAGCTCGCGCGGGCTGAACGGCTTGGTCACGTAGTCGTCAGCGCCGCTCTCGAGCCCGAGCACGCGGTCGCTCTCCTCGCCCAGCGCGGTCAGCATGATCACCGGCAGCGGCGGCTGGGTGCCCTGCCCGCTGCCCTGCCCGCTGCCCTGCCCGGCGCGCAGCCGGCGGCACACCTCGAGCCCGCTCACGCCCGGCAGCATCAGGTCAAGGATAACCAGGTCGGGCCGCCAGCCCGCGGCGATCTCGAGCGCGGTCTGCCCGTCCGCCGCGTGCCGTGGCTCAAGCCCCGCGTGCCGCAGGTAGTCCACCACCACCTCGGCTACGGTCAGGTCATCTTCAACGACCAGAATGCGCATCTCCACCAGGACAGTCTAGAAACAGGTGACCGCCGGCCGGCCCGTCCGATACCTTAATTTCGCCGTCACCGGGAGTTTTTCTTCAAAATGTCATAACCCCGGGCAGGTATCTCAGCCGAGAACGCGAGGCTCCGGACCTCGGGTTCCTCATTTTGTAAGGCTTTTACGGCCGCTAATCGCGGGCGTCGGTAATAACGTCGCACCGTGACCGTTGACGTGATCTTCCCGTGCCTGAACGAGGCGCCGGCATTGCCGTGGATTCTCGACCGGATGCCATCGGGCTTCCGCCCGATCGTCGTCGACAACTGCTCAACCGACGGGTCGGGCGACGTCGCCCGGTCGCTCGGCGCGACGGTGGTACCCGAGCCGAACCGGGGCTTCGGGGCAGCCGCCCACGCCGGCCTGCTGGCGGCGACCTCAGACCTGGTGTGCTTCTGCGACTGCGACGGCAGCCTCGACCCGAAGCAGCTCCCCCGGCTGACCGCGCCACTCGCGGCCGGGCAGGCCGAGCTGGTGCTCGGCCGCCGCGCGGCGACGCAGCGGGGAGCGTGGCCGCTGCCGGCCCGCGTGGCCAACTGGGAGCTGGCGCGGCGGGTGCGCCGCCGCACCGGACTTGGCCTGCGCGACCTGGGACCGATGCGCGCGGCCGGGCGGGAGGCGCTGCTCGGGCTGGATCTGGCCGACCGGCGGTTCGGGTACCCGCTCGAGATGGTCATGAACGCCGCCGCCGCGGGCTGGCGGGTGTCCGAGGTCGAGGTGAGCTACCTGCCCCGGGTCGGGAAATCCAAGGTAACCGGCACCGTGGGTGGCTGCATTCGGACCGTCAGGGACATGAGCGGGGTACTCGCCCGGTGACTGACCCGCTACTTGAGCCGGGCACCACCCTGCTCGTCATCGCGAAACAGCCGCTGCCTGGCCGGGTCAAGACGCGCCTGGTGCCGCCGTGCAGCTACGAGCAGGCGGCCGCGCTGGCCGAGGCAGCGCTCGGCGACACGCTGCGGACCGTGCTGGCGGCGCCCGCCCGGCGGCGGGTCCTGGTCCTCGACGGGGAACCCGGCCCGTGGCTGCCGCCCGGGTTCGACGTCGTACCGCAGTGCGGCGGCCTCCTCGACGAGCGCCTCGCCGCCGCCTTCGCCGCTGTCCGCGGCCCGGCGCTGCTGATCGGCATGGACACGCCGCAGGTCACCCCGGACCTGCTGGCCGTCGACTGGGGAGCCGCGGACGCGGTGTTCGGCCCGGCCGCCGACGGCGGCTTCTGGGCCCTCGGCCTGCGCGAGCCCGATCCGGCGCTGCTGCGCGGCGTCCCCATGTCGACCTCAGCCACCGGTGCCATCCAGCGGGCCCGGCTGGTAGCCGCCGGACTGCGCGTGGCCGACCTGCCGCAGCTGCGCGACGTGGACACCGCCGCCGATGCCCTGGCGGTGGCCCGGCAGGCACCATGGAGCGGTTTCGCCGCCCGGGCCCGGGGGCTGGCCACCGTGCTGGCCGCGGCCGGCACCGGTGATGGCGGCAGCGGCGAGGCCCCGCTCGGGGCGACGGCGTGAGGCCCGGCGCTATCGCCTTGTACGAGGAGGCCCTTCGTGAGCAGGCGGCCACGCTAGTCCTGCGCACGACCGATGGCCGGGCGCTGCCGCTTCAGGTCTCGCGGTGGTGCGGGCCGCCCGATGAAGCCGATGAGGAACTGCTCCGGTACTGCCACGGCCCGGTTCTCGACGTGGGCTGCGGTCCCGGCCGGCTGGCCGCGGCCCTGACCGAGCGGGGCATCCCGGCGCTGGGGGTGGATACTTCCGCCGTCGCGGTGACGCTCACGCGCCAGGCCGGGGCGCCGGCGCTGCTGCGCTCGGTGTTCGACCCGTTGCCGGGGCAGGGCCGGTGGGCCACGATCTTGCTGGCAGACGGCAACATCGGCATCGGCGGGCAGCCTGCCCTGCTGCTCGGCCGGTGCGCTCAGCTGCTGGCACCGGGCGGCCGGATGCTGATCGAAGCCGACCCCGGTGAGGTCGACGAGCAGCTGACGGCCCGGCTTGAGCACGCCGACGGGCGGCGCGGCGCGGCCTTCCCGTGGGCCCGCATGGGCGCGGGCGCGCTGACGCGGGCCGCTGCCCAGGCCGGCCTGCACGTCACGCGGCAATGGTGGTGGGCCGGCCGCGTGTTCGTCTGTGCCACGCCGTGTCCAGCGCGCGGGACACTGGTGAGCCGGCGGCGACCGCGGGCGCCGGCGATCAGCCGGCTGGGACAGCTCAGCCCCAGCCCTTAGGCCGGGGCCGAGGTGGGCTGGCCCGCCCTCGGTCGGCCGGCTTACCAGAATCGAATTCCTTTTTCTGTTTCAGCCAAAAGCCAGTGCATGTCCGGACCGGTAATCACTTGCTGACCAGATTAGCCGCGCCCCCGTTCGGCGTACTCTTGAATCTTTTTCTCGAAAAACGTTGCCAGCCGTGCGATCATTCGGCTAGTCGATCGATTGACACCGGTTTCCTCACGACTGGGAGCGTAATGCGTAAGAAACAAACAATCACGCTGACCGCCGTCGCGGGCGGGCTGGCAGCGGCGCTGGTCACCGCGGCGGCGACCGCGGCCCCGGCTGCGAGCGTGGCCCAGGCGGCCCCCGCGGCCTCCGCGGGGACGAGCATCGCCATCAACCCCGACGCGCACCAGCTGCCGCAGGCGAAGACGCTCGCCACCCCCTGGACCACGGCGCTGTGCGAGTCGGAGCTGAAGATCGCCTGTTACAGCCCGGACCAGATCCGGGCCGCCTACAACGAGGCCCCCCTGTTCAGCCAGGGCATCACCGGCAAGGGCGCGACGATCGTGATCGTCGACTCCTTCGGTTCCCCCACCATCAAGTCCGACCTGAGCACGTTCGACAAGCAGTTCGGTTACCCGGACCCGCCGTCGTTCAAGATCATTACGCCGGCCGGGAAGCCGCCGGCCTGGGACCCGAACAGCACCGACATGACCGGCTGGGCCGGCGAGACCACCCTCGACGTGGAGTACGCGCACACCATCGCCCCCGGCGCGAACATCGTGCTGGCGGAGACGCCGGTGGCGGAGACCGAGGGGGTGACCGGCTTCCCGCAGATCGTCAAGGCCGAGCAGTACGTGGTCGACCATCACATCGGCGACGTGATCAGCCAGAGCTTCGGCGCCACGGAGGAGACGTTCACCAGCTACCAGCAGCTTGAGCCGCTGCGCGCGGCCTACAAGGACGCCTACGCGCACGGCGTCACGGTGGTGGCGTCGACTGGTGACGACGGTGCCGCAAGCACCGAGCTCGACGGCTCGACCTACTACCTCTCCCCGGTCACCGACTGGCCGGCCACCGACCCGCTGGTGACGGCGGTCGGCGGCACCCAGCTCCAGGAGAGCTCGGCGCGGACGTTCTCGTCGGCGACGTGGAACGACACCTACGACGTGCCGCTGCAGCAGGCGTTCACTGGCACCAACGGGCCGAACCCGTTCTCGACCGGCGGCGGCGTGTCCGAGTTCTTCAGCCGCCCGTATTACCAGAACAGCGTGGCGAAGGTGACCGGCGATGCCCGCGGCATCCCCGACATCTCGCTCAGCGCGGCCTGCGACGGCGCGGTGACCACCTACAGCAGCTACCCGGGCGGCGTAACCGGCTGGCACCTGACCTGCGGCACCAGCGAGGCGGCGCCGCTGTTCTCCGGCCTGGTGGCGCTGGCCGACCAGGTGGCTCACCACCCGCTCGGCCTGATCAACCCGACGCTGTACCAGCTGGCGCAGTTCCGCGCGCCCGGCCTGGTCGACGTGACCAAGGGAAACAACACGGTGTCGTTCACCCAGGGCTCGCCGGGCAAGCTCTACACCGTCCAGGGGTACTCCGCCAAGAACGGTTACGACCTGGCGACGGGCGTCGGCACGGTAAACGCCGCGTACTTCGTACCGGAACTGGCCACGGGCGGCCAGGGGTACTAGCCGCCCCGGGCTGTCCACGCCAGCGGCCCCCGGCACGGGACCAACCGTGCCGGGGGCCGCTGCGTTCAGCTAGTCCAGGGCGGGCTAACCGAAGGCGGCCTTGAATGCCGCGCTCGCGTTGGGGGCGCTGCCGCTGGTGTAGTTGGGCACGGACAACTGGATGGTCCCGCCGCCCTGGTTCCAGAAGATCGCCGGGCCGGTGGCGTTGGCCTTGATCCAGTTCGCCATGTTGGTCATGAAGGTCGTGTCGTCGCCCCCGCCGCCGTTGTCGCCGGTCGCGCAGAGCCCCCACTCGGGCAGGCCCACCTGCTTGTCGTGCTCCTTGCCGAACGCGGCCAGCCAGTTCAGCCCGTAGCCCTGGAACGACTGGCCGCCGATGGCGGCGGGCTGGACCGCGCTGTAGCCGCCCGCGTTGACGCCGTTCAGCATGTCCGACCAGCGGGCGGAGTCGCTCACCGAGCCGCCGATCCCGTCGTAGACGTCGAGCGACACGTTGTCCACGTAGGCGTCGCCCGGGTAGAAGTTCTCCATGCTGGAGCCGGGGCAGCTTACGTTGCTGCTGTCGAGCGGGTTCCAGATGAACTTGAAGTTGGCCCCGCTGACGCTGCGCATGGCGGTCACGATGTTACGGAAGGCGGGCACGAAGTCGCCCGCCCAGCTAGTCAGCCCCGACCCCGACGAGTTGCAGATGCTCCAGCCCATCCAGGTGCCGTTCATCTCCCAGCCGAGCCGGATGTAGGAGGAGCCGAAGCCGCTGCCGATCAGGTTCTGCGCCAGGGTCTTGAAATAGCTGTTCGCGCCGCCGCTGGCGACCAGGTTGAAGTCCGACACGTTGGTGGCGCACTGGGTGGCCGGGGCGCCGCAGGGCAGCATCGGGACGCCCCAGATCATGGTGAACGGGCTGCCCTTCCACTGGCCAAGCTGCCACGGGTTGCTGATGTGCGACCAGTCGGTCGCGTCGATGAAGTCCTCCGCGTACTTGATGTCGCTGGTCCCGCCGAGCCAGCTAGCAGCGGTCTCGATGCCGGACGGGCTGGACTGGCCGTCGTAGATGCCGACACCGCCCGCGGCGGTGAACGGCGTGACCGTGGCCGGCGGAGCCGAGGAGGCGGGGGCCGTCGCGGTCGGCACGGGACCCGGACGGTGCCCGTGGCTGGCCGCCTTAGACCCGCTGGCGGTCGCGGTCACGATCGGCGCCGGGTTCGCGTTGTACGCGCCGACCTTCCCCTGGCCGAGCAGGCTGCCCATCGGGGCGCTGACGATGCCGCGGGTGAGCTGGTCGGCCGTGGGCGCCGCGCCCCCGGCGGGAAAGACGGCGAAGGCAAGGCCGCCCGCCGCCCCGGCCAGCAGCACGGTCAACGCAAGCCGGCGCCATGGCGGGCGGCGGACCGCCCGCGCGGAGCGATGGCTGTGCTTACCTGACTCAGACACTCTGAGCATTGTCGCGAACACCTGTCCTGATATAGGCCGGCAAGGCTGCTTGAACCGCCGTAACCGTATCGTGATCCGTGCCCTAAACGTTGCCAAATCGTGAGAAATCGATATAGGTATCAGATGGCGGCCTTGTGTTATGTAGCCCGATAAGACCGTTTGTTCTTCTTGTCCAGTTTTCCAGCCCCATCCAGGCCCCATATTTACCGACATGGATATTAAGAATTTGGTCATTCTGAACGGTGCGGCTTACTCCGCCCCTTCCGTGGCTATGTCTAACGTCGCCGCGCGCCAGCCGGCCCGGGGAGCCACCGAGGAGATGCTTATGAGCGGCACGGCCACGGCCGGCGCCGGGGCACCAGGCCGGCTCCGGTCGTTTGACCCGGCCCGGCTGGCCGACCTGGAATACCGCGCCTGGGTCGGCTACTACCTGCGGCAGTGGCCGCGGGTGCTGATCGCCTCGGTCGGCCTGGTGCGGACCGGCTTCGGCCTTGGCTGGATCCGCACCCTGTACGGCGCCTGGCTGGTGCTGCGGGCCAACCAGCTTTGGGCGCCGTACCCGGACAACGACCCGGCGGGGGCAACGGCCTGCATGCGGCGGTTCTACGCGCTGGTGGCGCGGGCTCACGGCGAGCCCGCCGATCCGGCCAGGGCGGCCGAGCTGGAAGTCGGCTGGTGGCAGGTGCACCGGGAGGGCCAGTACCGGGACAGTGCGCGGGCGGACGGGGCGCAGGCGGACCTCGACGCACCGCCCGCGCAGGAGCTAGTGCAGTCGCTTACCCGGCTGTACTGCCACCTCTACAGCGAGCCGGAGGAAGCGCTACGGCCGGCCGCGGCGCACCGCGCCCGGGCGATGGACCTGTCGGACGAGTGGATCAGGCAGGGCTGTCAGCCGGACAGCCCGCTGCTTCCGCTGGAGCACGCGGCGCTGGTCCGTTCCTACGCCGCCCTGCTCGCCGCCGTCCATCACTGAGCGCCCGGGTCAGCCTGCCGGGCCAGCGGCAGGGTGTAGAGCCGGTAGTCCCCGTCGTCACCGGTGTAGCCGAACCCGGACCGCTGGTACAGCGCCCGGGCCCCGTTGCCCGCGTGCACCCCAAGGTCCAGCGCGACCGCACCGTCCCTGGCGGCGGCGCGGGCTACCGCGGACAGCAGCGCGGCGCCGATCCCGTGGCGGCGGTACTCGGGGAACACGTGGATGGTGATCACCGTCGCCCGGTCCCCGGCCGGCGTCCACATGGCGTAGCCGGCGTCGGCCTCGCCGAGGACCGCGACCAGCGTCCGCCCCAGGTTGGCGACCCACAGCTCCAGGTTGCGGTCGGCCGCCGCCTGCCAGGCGGCCAGCCGCCCGGGCTCGACCTGGGTCATGTAGTCCCGCTCGGCCCGGAAGATCATCGGCAGGTCGGCTGCCCCCGCCGCCCGCAGCGTCACGCCTGCTCGCTCCATGGCACCAGTCTCCCGGTTGCCGGGCCGGGCACCTGAATGGAGGCCGATTAACCAGACATGATCCTTTTGCGGCGATCTGATAACTTGCTGAACCCCGGCTGAGGGTCCGCGCTACGGTGCGGTCATGCTCAGGGCCAGGGTCGTTCTTGCTGCTTCCGCTGTTGCACTCGCCGCCGCGGCGGCGGTCATCCCGGCTGCGGCGGGGGCCGTCCCGGGCACCCCGTCCCTGCCTGCGGCCCCGGTCGCGGCGGCGGTTAACCCGGACACGTTCGTGGCGGTCAACCCGGACGTGATCAGGGTGCCCCGGGCCGCGTCGGCCGCCCCTCCGTCAACGGCGGACTGCGAGGCGGCGGACAACATCGCCTGTTACGTGCCGGACCAGATCCGGGCGGCCTACGACCTGCCCGCGCTGTACGCGCGGGGCGGCACCGGCAAGGGCGTCACGATCATGATCGTCGACCCGTTCGGCTCGCCCACCATCAAGGCCGACCTGGCTACGTTCGACCAGCAGTTCGGCTATAACGCCCCGCCGAAGTTCACCATCATCGCCCCCGCGGGCAAGATCCCGCCGTTCAACCCGAAGAACAGCGGGATGGTGGGCTGGGCCGGGGAAACCAGCCTCGACGTGGAGTACGCGCACGCGCTTGCCCCCGCCGCGAGCATCCTGCTGGTCGAGACGCCGGTCTCGGAGACCGAGGGCGACGCCGGGTTCCCGCAGATCGTCGCGGCTGAGCAGTACGCGCTCGCGCACTACAAGGTCGGGGTGATCAGCCAGTCGTTCGCCGCCACCGAGCAGACGCTCGGCAGCTACACCCAGCTCGCACCGCTGCGGGCCGCCTACACCGAAGCGCAGAGCCACGGGGTCACGGTGCTGGCCGGCTCGGGCGACTCCGGCGCAACCAATTACCAGGACAACGGGGTGAGCTTCTACAGCCGCCGGGTGACCGCCTGGCCGGCCACTGACCCGCTGGTGACCGCGGTCGGCGGGACCCAGCTAGAGCAGACCGGAGCCGGGTACAGCTCGGTGAGCTGGAACGACAGCTACAACCCGGCGGTGCTGCGCGGCTGGACCGGGGCGACCGCCCCCGCGCCGTATGCCAGCGGCGGCGGCAGCTCAGCGTTCTTCGCCCGCCCGTCCTGGCAGAACGGGGTCGCGGCGCGGGTGGGCACCCACCGGGCCGTCCCCGACATCTCGATGAGCGCGGCCTGCGACGGCGCGGTCGACGTCTACAGCAGCTACACGGTCAAGGGCTGGACCCAGGTCTGCGGCACCAGTGAGGCGACACCGGAGTTCGCGGCCGTGGTCGCGATCGCCGACCAGATCGCGGGCCGCTCGCTTGGCCTCGTCAACCCCACCCTGTACCGCCTGGCGGCCGGGCACGCGGCCGGCATCGTCGACGTGACCGCGGGCAACAACACCGTCGCTTTCACCGCGGGCGGCAAGCAGGTCACCGTCAAGGGCTACTCCGCCACCAGTGGCTACGACGCGGTCACCGGGGTCGGCACGCTGGACGCGTTCCAGCTCGCCTACGAGCTGTCCGGCCGGCACCCCTAGTCGCGAGGCGGTTAAGCCTGGACGGGGCGCGGGCGGTCAGGCGTCGCGCTCGACCGGGCAGCTCATGCAGCGCGGCCCGCCGCGGCCGCGGCCCAGCTCGCCGCCGGGCACGGTGATCACCTCGATGCCGTGGTCGCGCAGGTAGGCGTTGGTGGTGACGTTCCGCTCGTAGGCGACGACCACCCCCGGCTCGACCGCGAGCACGTTGCAGCCGTCGTCCCACTGCTCACGCGACGCCGCGCGAGCGTCCTGGACCGCGGTCAGCACCGTGATCTCTGGCCGGTCCAGGGCAGCGGCGATAGCCCGGTGCATGTCCTGCGGCGGGTGATCGGTGACCTTCAGCTCGTGCGCGTTAGCGCCCGGCTCGACCGTGTACGACGGGAGCATGCCCATCCCCGCGTACTTGGTGAAGACACCGTAGTCGGCCATGGTCAGCATCGTGTCCAGGTGCATGAACGCCCGGCTCTTCGGCAGGTCGACCGCGACCAGGCAGCGGGCCGCCCCGGCGGCGAACAGCCGGCTGGCCAGCATCTCCACCGCCTGCGGGGTGGTCCGCTCGCTCATCCCCACCAGCACCGCGCCGTTGCCGATAACCAGCACGTCGCCGCCCTCGACGGTGGCCGGGCCGGCTTCGGCCCCGTGGTACCAGACGTCGAACTCAGCGTCCGCGAACATCGGGTGCCAGCGGTAGATGGCCTCGTCGCTGACCGTTTCCGGGATGCGGGCCGGGCGCCGCATCGCGTTTATCGACACCCCGCCGTAGATCCAGCAGGAGGTGTCCCGCTGGTACAGCAGGTTGGGCAGTGGCGCGAGGATGAAGTCGTCCCGGTCGAGCGAGTGGAAGGCGATGCTCTTGGGCACCGGCCCGAGCTCACCGATCTCGCCCTTGGTGATCCCGCCCGCCAGGTACCTGGCCAGCTCGGCTGAGGCCAGCCCGGCCATCGACGCCCGCAGGGTCGTGGCGGCCAGCGGTCCGTGCCGCCGCGGGTCGAACAGCCGGCCCAGGACGTAGTCGCGCGCCTCCGGCACGTCCAGCGTCTGCGCCAGCAGGTCGCTGTAGTAGTGCACCAGCACCCCGCGCCCGCGCAGTACGTCGGCGAACGCGTCGTGCTCGGCCTGGGCCCGGCTCACCCAGAGCACGTCGTCGAACAACAGGTCGGCCACGTTGGCCGGGGTGAGGCGCTTCAGCTCGAGGTCCGGCCGGTGCAGGATCACCTGCCGCAGGCGGCCGACCTCGGAATCGACGTGGAACATGAACCCCCGGTCTGAGCAGTCGGCGTTCAGGCCAGCCTACGGGTCAACGTCCCTGACCAGCGACCGCCGGCCACCACGCGGGTGGTTGCCGCTCCTTGGGCCGGGCGTTTAGCGGCTCGGCGGCGGGGCGATACCCCCGGTGGAGGTGTGACGTGCTGATCTCGACGATGAACGACGTCCCCGGCTACCAGGTAACCGAGGTGCTTGGCGAGGTGTTCGGCCTGACGGTGCGGAGCCGCAACATCGGCTCGCAGTTCGGTTCCGCCTTCAAGGCAATGGCCGGCGGCGAGCTTAAGGGCATGACCAAGAACCTAGTCGACAGCCGCAACGAGGTGATCGACCGGATGACGCAGGAGGCACAGGCGCGCGGCGGCGACGCGGTGCTTGCGATGCGCTTCGACACCTCGGAAATGGGCCAGAACTGGACCGAGATCTGCGCCTACGGCACTGCGGTCAAGCTCCAGCGGAGGTAGGGGCTAGTCAACCGGGTCTTCAAGCACCGAGCGCAGCTGCGCGCGCGACGTGATGCCGAGCTTCGGGAACATCCGGTACAGGTGCGAGCCGACCGTCCGGTGCGACAGGTACAGCTGCTGGCCGATCTCCCGGTTGGACAGCCCCGCGGCGGCCAGCCGGGCGATCCGCAGTTCCTGCGGCGACAGGGGCGCCCGGCTGCCCGGTCCGGCCGGCTCACCAGCCTCGCCGGCCGCCCGCAGCTCGCCGCGGGCGCGCTCGGCCCAGGGGTGCAGGCCGTGCGCCTCGCACAGCTGGCGGGCGGCGCGCAGCAGCGGGCGGGCCTCGGCCCCGCGGCGCCGGCGGCGGAGCCAGCCGCCGTACTCCAGCCGCAGCCGCGCCTGGTAGGCAGGCCAGCGGGCCAGGGCCGGGCTTTCTACCGCGCTGGCGAACCGCGCCTCGGCCAGGTCGTCGCCCGCCAGCAGCGCTTCCCCGTAGCACAGGGCGACGCGGGTCCACGGCGCCACGCTGTCCCGCTCGGCGGGCCGGAGCTCGTCCAGCACCTTGCGGGCCTCAGCCGTCCGTCCGGTCCGCGCGGCGGCCTCGGCGTAGTCGCCCACGACCCAGCCGCCGAGCCCGGGCTGGTAGCACCGGCCGGCCCGGTCGAAGACCCTGCCCAACTGGTCGAACGCCTCGTCGTAGCGTCCCCCGCCGATCGCGGCGACGCCGCGCGCGAGCTGGATGCCGCACAGCACCGGGGCCATCCGGGCTGGCCAGGCGATCGCCTCGGCTCGCTGCGCCAGCAGGGCGGACGCGGCCTCGTCGCCCTCCAGGGCCGCGGTCATCGCCTGCCCGCACAGCGCCGCCGCCTGCCACCGCGGCTGACGCAGCTCCGCTGCCAGCCGGACGGCCTCGGCCGCGGCCAGCCTGGCCGCGGGCAGGTCCGCCAGCGCGATCGCGTTCCACGCCTGCCAGGTCAGCCGCCGCGGCAGCAGGCCGCGCCTGCCCTGCTGCCGGGCGCTGTCGGTCACCGCCCGCTGCACCGCCATGACCGCCTCGCTGGCCCCGACGAGCTGCGCTGACATGGCCAGCTCGGCCGACACCGGGTCGAGCTGGCCGGGGAGCAGGGCCGCGACGTGCCGCGCGATCTGGTCACCGTAGCGGGCCGGGTCGGTGAAACCGCCGATCGCCAGCAACCGGGGGTCGTCCGGCGGCACCGGGAGCCGGGCCACCGCCGTGGTCAGCGCGGCCCGTGCCCGCGGCCCCGGGTCGGCCCACCAGGCCCGGGCGGCCGCGGCGAGCAGCAGCCGGTACGCCAGCGCGCACTCGGCCGGGTCGGCCGGCTGGCCGTCTCCGGTCAGCTCGTCGGCCGCGCTGATCAGGGCGCGGACCTGGAGCGGGCCGTCGTAAGCACCCGGGTCAAGCGCGTACTTGACGAGGGTCAGCCGGGCCCGGCCGGCCGGGCCGAGCGGCAGCGGCCCGGCGTCGGCCGCCAGCCGGGCCGCCTGTTCCGGCAGCCCCAGTTCCAGCCACTCCTCGGCCGCCCGCAGCAGCCGCCCGGCCCGCGGGCCGGCCTGCGGGCTCAGGGCCGCCGCCTGCTCCCACGCGGTGGCA
>Ga0265338_10004844_pt1 | contig 17958 bp, 16 predicted proteins | sample 42126metaG_FD_193579 | JGI IMG/M metagenome (GOLD analysis project Ga0265338, IMG submission 193579) | Rhizosphere microbial communities from Carex aquatilis grown in University of Washington, Seatle, WA, United States - 4-21-26 metaG | ecosystem: Host-associated > Plants > Roots > Rhizosphere... | reverse complement strand
TGTATCGTCCAACGTGCCCGCTGCAATCAGCGTCCTCGCCGCCCCTTCCCGCTCCAGGATGATCGGTGTGCCGCAGTCCGGACAGAAGCGCCGATGAAATGGGTCGCCGATCTGACCACCCGCTTCGGTGTAGGTCTTCAGTGTGCCGGTAACAGCAATACTGCCGGCCGGAAATGCCATGAGTGTGGCAAACGCCGAGCCGACGTGTCGCTGGCATGTCGTGCAGTGGCAAACGATGGTGCGCACCGCTTCAGCGTCGATGGAATACTTCACGGCTCCGCATAGGCAGCCGCCGGTGATCCGCGCCATTGCCCCCTCCGTCTCCCAATACGGCCAGCCGATTGCGCGCAGCCACGCCAAACGCTGGCTTGTCGTTAGCAGCAGGAAACAATAAATCGCAATCTCCTGTCAAACCGAGTGGCTGCCTGCGTCGATCCAACCCCGTCCGCAGTCGCCCCTGCCGGCCATCGCCGCGAGCAGACGCCAAACCCACCAACCAACCCCTTTCCGGCCTTTCGCATTCGCCCGGCCCGCGCAACAGTCGCCACGATACGGCCAACGCCCCTTCTGCACCCAATCCGCCCCGACGCCCCAACCCTTCGTCCTCGAACGCATGACCTGAGGTCCCTCCATGTGCGGTCGCTACGCAGCATTCCTTCCCGCCGAGGCGGTCGCCCGGCTGTTCCACACGGTCAACCCCCTGCCGAACGTGGCCGCATCCTGGAACGTTGCGCCGTCGCAGGACGCAATGGTGGTGCGCCGGCACCCCGACACCGGCGCCCGCCACCTCGACCTGCTGAAGTGGGGCCTCGTGCCGCATTGGACGAAGGATCCGGCACACTCCCAGCGTCCGATCAACGCCCGCGCAGAAACCGTCGCGACCAGCGGCATGTTTCGCTCCGCCTTCGCCCAGCGCCGCTGCATCGTCCCCGCCGACGCATTCTACGAGTGGCAGGTGCAGCCGGCTGGCAAGCAGCCCTATGCGATTGCCCGCATTGACGGCCAGCCTCTGGCCTTTGCCGGACTCTGGGAAGGCTACCGAGCGCCCGACGGCGGCGTGCTGCGCACCTTCACCATCGTTACGACGCAAGCGAGTGCCGAGATGGAGCCGCTGCACAGCCGCATGCCCGTGATCCTCGAACCGGCGGACTGGCCCGCCTGGCTCGGCGAGATGGAGGCCAATCCCGCAACACTGCTGCACCCATCGCCGGAGAACACGCTGCGCTTCTGGCCGGTCAGCCGCGCCGTCAACACGCCGAAGAACAATACCGCGGACCTGTTGCAGCCGATCGCAACCGCGCAATCCTAGACCCAGGTCGGGACGGGGCCGCCAATCGTGAGCCGCGTCGCCCCACGGACGCCCGGCATCGATTGAACTCCTCCATGTTGATCCTCTAAAATGCGGGACGGACGGCGGATGCCCGCACCCAACACGGAGGTCACGTCCACGTGATAATGACGACCCAGTCCGACGTATTGATCGTTGGCGGTGGACCCGCCGGTTCAACCATCGGGGCATTGCTCGCACAACGCGGCGAGAATGTCGTCCTGGTGGAGAAGGACACCCACCCCCGGTTTCATATCGGCGAATCGCTGCTGCCGCTGAACCTGCCGCTATTCGAAGCCCTCGGCGTCAAGGACGAGATCGACCGCGTCGGTATGGCGAAGTACGGCGTCGAGTTCGTGTCGCCCTGGCATGACCACACCACGATGCTCGACTTCGCCCAGGCCTGGGACAAGAACCTCTACTACGCCTATCAGGTGCGCCGCTCCGAGTTCGATCAGATCCTGTGGAACAACGCCGCCGCAAAAGGCGCCCACGTGATCGAAGGCTGCCGCATCTCCCAGGTCGAATTCCCGTCCGACGGTGGCGTCGTCGCCACGGGCGAGGACAGCGACGGCCAAGCGCGCCGGTTCGCGGCGAAATACCTGGTAGACGCATCCGGCCGCGACACATTGCTCGCCGGCCGCCTCGCCATCAAACAGCGCAATCGCCGCCACGCCAGCGCCGCGGTGTTCGGCCATTTCACCGGCGCGCAACGCCTGCCAGGCAAGGCCGAAGGCAACATCAGCCTGTTCTGGTTCGACCATGGCTGGTTCTGGTTCATCCCGCTCGCCGACGGAACCACCAGCGTCGGAGCCGTCTGCCCGCCGGAGTTCATGAAGACGCGCAAGACCGACGTCACCACTTTCCTGCACAGCCTGATCGCCCAATCCCCGCCGCTCGCCGAACGCCTCGCCGGCGCGCAGTTGACCGGGCCGGCAACTGCGACCGGAAACTACTCGTACCGCGCCGAACGGATGTCGGGAAAGAACTTCATCATGATCGGTGATTCTTATGCGTTCATCGATCCGGTGTTCTCCACTGGTGTCTTTCTGGCGATGAAAGGCGCCTTCCTGGCGGTTGACGTGGTGCTCGCTCACCTGCACCGGCCCGCCGCCGAAGCCGAGCACGCGCTCAGGCGGTTCGAAGCCCAGGTGCGTGAGGCCCTCGACGCATTCTCGTGGTATATCTACCGCGTCAATTCACCGGCCATGCGCAATCTGTTGATGGAACCGCGCAACAATATGCGCATGCAGGAAGCCGTCCTGTCGCTGCTGTCGGGCGACGTGTTCAATGACTCGCCGATCCGCTACCGCCTGCTCCTGTTCAGGGGCCTCTGGCACATCAAGAGCTTCTTCATACGGCACGCGCGTCTGTTCAGCGCATTGTCGCCAGCCCGCTCCCGCGAAGCATGAATTTCGTCGCTGCCGAAAGTCACACCGGCTCCTATCTGTCAGACCGGCCCGCGGCGCCAACCGCGTCCACTTCCGCGACGACGCATGCGGTGCTGATTCCCAGCTACAATACCGGCGCGAGGCTGTTGGATACCGTTGCCAACGTGCGACGACACGGTTGGCCAGTCTGGGTCGTCATCGACGGCAGCACCGACGGCAGCGGCGAACGCCTCGCCCACCACGCTACCGACGATCCCGATCTGCATGTCTGCGTGCTGCCGCACAACCAAGGCAAGGGCGCCGCCATCCTGCACGGACTCGCCCACGTCCGGTCCAAGGGAATCACGCATGTCGTGACAGTGGATGCGGATGGCCAGCATTCCGCCGACGATATCGCGATGCTGGTAACACTGTCGCGGACGGCCCCCGATGCGATGGTCCTCGGCGTCCCCGAGTTCGACGCGAGCGCACCGGCAATCCGCGTCGCCGGCCACCGTGTCTCAAGATTCTGGGCGAACCTGGTGACCTTGCGCTCCGGCATCGGCAATCCGCTGTTCGGCTTCCGCGTCTATCCGGTCGCGCCGCTGGTGCAAACCTTCACGCAAACCCGCTGGATGCGGCGGTTCGATTTTGATTCGGAGGCCGCGATCAGGCTGTCCTGGCAAGGTGTTCCCGCGATCAACGTCCCAACGCCCGTGCGCTACTTCCGCCGCGCGGACGGCGGCGTGTCGCATTTCCACTACCTGCGCGACAATCTGTTGCTGGCGAGCATGTACGCGCGGCTGTTCGCCGCGCTGCTGCCGCGTCTGCCACGATTGCTGGCGCAACGACTCAAATCATCCCGCCGTTGATCGAGATGATCTGCGCCGAGATATAGCCCGCCGCTTCTGAAGCCAGGAACTGCACCAATTCCGCAACTTCCTCCGCCGTCCCGGCCCGCTTCATCGGCACCAGCCGTCCAATCTGCTCCTTGTCAAACACCTTCTCCGTCATTGGCGAGGCGATGATCCCCGGCGCCACCGCATTGACGGTGATGCCTCGGCTGGCGAGTTCCAGTGCAAGCGCACGGGTCGCACCGTGCAGCCCCGCCTTGGCTGCCGCGTAGTTCACCTGCCCCCGATTGCCGGCCAGCGCGGCCACCGACGAAATATTCACAATCCGTCCCCAGCGTTGCCGGATCATCGGCAGCAGCAGCGGCTGCGTGACGTTGAAGAATCCGCTGAGCGAAACGTCGATCACGCTGGTCCATTGCGCGCGCCGCATTCCGGGCATCACCGCATCATCATGCACACCCGCGTTGTTGATAAGAATCTCGATCGGACCGTCCGCCAACACGCCAGCCAACGCTGCTTCCGTTGCCGCCGCGTCAGTCACATCGAACGCGACGACGCCGGCCGATCCGCCGCCAGCGACGATCTCCGCCGCGATGCGTTCCGCCCGTTCGGCACCGCTATTGGCATGCACATAAACATGCCGCCCGGCCGCACCCAGCCTGCGACAGATTGCCGCGCCCAAGGCACCGCTGCCGCCGGTGACCAGTGCACGTCTCACGCCGATGTCCCCGCGTCGATCACCACTGCGGCGCGGCCAGACATCACCGGCCTGGCATCGCTTGTCAGGGTAAAACTATAAATGATCCGCACGCCGTCCGCGATCAGCAGTTCGGCTGTCACCAGCAGATCGCCCTCCAACAGATCCAGGCGATCAACCTCGCAGACCACGTCGCGCAGGTTCGCCAAATATCCCGCGGCCGGCCGGCGGCCATCGCCAACCAGTCCGCCATGCACCGCCATTGCCTGGGCCGCATACTCCACACCGCACACCGCGTCGAGATGTCCCTCCGCCGCCAGCGGGTTATCCGGCGCACGATGGCTGGACGCGACGCACGCAATGCTCGTCCGATCCCACGCGAGCACGCCGTCCAACAGACACATCGCACCGTCATGCGGTATCAGCGCTGCGATGGCGGCGCGATCCAGCAACAGGGTCACGCCGGGATTACCTCGATGTCGACACCCCCAAGATGAATCGTGCCGGCATCACCGCGCGCCAAGGCAGCCAGCAATGGCAGAGCGCGCGCGGCGGGATTACCAAGGCGCAATCGTTCAAGCTCCGGATCGGTCATGCGGGTCGCCGTTGCGCCCGCCAACACTACAGTCAGCGCGGCAATAGCGCGCTCGGTCCTTTGCGGCGCCAGCACCAATGCTGTGGCGAACGCCGCAACGATCGGCCGCGCCGCGTGCAGCGGCTCCGGATAGGGCACATCATAGGTGATCAAAGTGATTGGGCAGTCCTGCACGGTGGCCTGCACGACCGCCTCGAGCAAGCCGGCAGCGAAGCTGTCATCGAACGCGCACAGGCTGGTGCTGGGTGCGCGTGACCCAGTGGCAACCGACCAATAGCCGGACGGCGCGTTATGCACCGAATTATGAAACCGCGTCGGCGACACCTCGCGCTGCCCTCCGGCAAGCACTGTCAGGGTCTCGTGCACCGTCTCGCCATCCCCGCCGGAAGCGGCGAACACCATCGCCATCGCGGCCGGATCGCGGCCGGTCTGTGCCAACGCCTCGGTGCCGGCAGCAATCGCCAACTTGACCGTCGCTCCCGCGCGGCGCCGCTCCGCCGGCGGCAGCAGGGCAATCGGCGGCAGGCGCACCGGGGCAGGTTCATAGCGCCCCACGCCGGCCAGCACGGACCGTGTTGCCGGCCAACCTTCCAAACCGGGACCAAGCACGCCAACACCCTCGACGAACACGCGCATCACAGTGCCCACCCGAACACGCGCATTACCGAGTTCGTCCGAACTTCCGCATCACCGAGCCTGTCCGAACTTGCGTAGCACCGAGCCTGTCCGAACACGCGCATCACAGCGTTCGTCCGAACATGCGCGTCACAGTGCCACCCGAGCGCATGCATCACCGAGCCCATCCGAACACACGCATCACCGTGCCCGTCCGAAGATCAGGCTACAGTTGCTGCCACCGAATCCAAATGAATTACTCAGCACGGTCCCGATGTCCGCCGGTTTGGTTTCCAACTGATAGCGGCTGCGGAATAACGGATCGACCATTGCGGTATGCGCGCTTCCCGGCAGCATGCCGTGGCGGATCGCCAGCGCACAAATGATCGCTTCGACAATGCCCGCGGCGCCAAGCGTATGGCCGGTGTAGCCCTTGGTGGAACTGCATGCGGTGTCACTGCCGAACAACGACGATACGGCCATGTCCTCGGCCGAGTCGCCAACGCGCGTCGCGGTGCCGTGCAGGTTGATGTAGTCGATATCGCTCGGCGTAACCCCCGCTGCGGCGAGCGCCCGTTCCATGGCCAGCCGCGCACCGACGCCTTCAGGGTGCGGCGACGACATATGGTACGCGTCATTGCTCTCCCCGACGCCAAGCAACAGCACATCGCCGTCAGACGCAGACTGCGGTTTTTCCAATAACGCAAACCCGCCGGCCTCGCCGATGGAGATGCCGTCGCGTGCCGTGTCGAACGGGCGACACGGTCCCGGTGCGTTCAGCGCCAGCGCATGGAAGCCATACAAGGTCGTCAGGCACAGCGAATCCGCGCCGCCGACGACGGCTGCATCGCACATCCCGGCCTCGATCATGCGCGCGGCGGTACCGAACACCTTCGCGGTCGATGCGCACGCGCAGGACACTACGAAGGACGGCCCCTCGATACCCAGCCGCCGCCGCAGATACCCCGCGAGCGATCCGGTGTTCTGCGTTTGCTCATAATTGAACCAGGCCGGCAATGCGCCAGTCACCGCATCGCGCGCCCGATACGCCAGCTCCGCATGCAGGATGCCCGACGTGCTGGTGCCCAGGAACAAGCCGACCCGCCGAGGCCCATAGCGAGCCACCGCTGCTGCCGCCGCGTCCTCGAACCCATCCTGGGTAAGCACCACCTCGGCAAGCCGGTTGTTGCGGCAGTCGAAATCGGCAAGCGCCGGCGGCAATTTGACGTCGTCCAACGCTGCCACCTCGCCGACATAGGTTGGCAGAGCCACCGTCTCAAACACGCATGGACGCAGGCCACTGCTGCCCGCACGCAGGGACGCCAAGGTCGCGCTCAGCCCCGCCCCGATGCTGGAGACAATGGATAGCTGGCAAAGCAATAGGGGCTGCATGGATACCATGCGCCTAGCCTGCGGTACCGGTCAGTTTGGCAAGCTCCGCGTCCACCTTCAGCTTCTCCCGAGTGATGACGTCATAATAACGCTGATCGAAGGCGGCGCGCGCCGGGGTCGTTTGCGGCGTCCGGGGCTTGGCCAGGATGCCCGCATACAGCCGCGAGAAATAGGTCAGATTGGCGTTGAGGTCGGTGTAGCGTGGTTCAGCGAAGATTTGGTCGAACCGCTTCTGAAAGTGACCAAACACCGGCTCATCATAGAAGATCAGCCGCAGGTGATCGTTATAGATTTCGTTTGGCTGCACCTCCGGCGTCGCCTCGGCCAAGGCGCCCGGCGCTGTCGCAATCCAACCCAATTGCAGGAGAGCGTTGCGCGCCGTGTCATCCTCATACAAGGCATCCGGATCAGCGATCGGCAAATCGTTGGTACGCCACATCACGTTGACAAACTCGTTCTTCGGCACCGGGAAGTCGAGGGCGGCCATCAGCAACGGACGATCGATCGGCAACTGCGGCCACAGCCCGACGGCGCCCAGCGCGTTATACGCAAGGTAGGTGCAGTTGTCGCGCAAGACGCTCCAGTGGAATACCTTCTGGCCGGTCCGGTATGGCTCATTCAGACCATTGAGATAGCGCACGATGATCTGCATCTTGTCACGGTCCAGCGGCACCCGAGCGCAAAAGCGATCCCGGTCGATGTCGATGGCATAGTCGGTGCCGATGGCAACGTTATACATGTAGTCCCGCACCGACATGTCCGCAGGTTTCGGCTGCAGCGCCGCGGCATGGTACTCGACACCGTCGAGGATGCCCATCGCCTTGGCCCGCGCCTGGATGCGGTCATACACCGCCGCTGTCACGCCCTCGCCTGGCGCAAGGCCGCCGTGATAGAAGAAGTCGCGTCCCTCGGTCGCCGTCCAGTTGGCATTCTTGTAATGGTCGTTCACGCTCAGGCCGACGCCGCGTCCCGCCATTCCATCCGGAGACGCGTTGCAGAGGGCAAGCACCGGGTAGCCTGCATCGCGCTCGCGACAGACACCGTTCATGTAGAACACCGAATGGCCGCCGGGTCCGCCACCCTCAAGTTCCACGCCAAAGCCCTTCTTCTTGTTGAATTCCGAAACCGCGCAATACTCCGCAAAATATGGATAAAATGAGGCATAAACATGCTCATCGATCGCGGTGTGCGGCGCCTGGTAGTAGGCGTTGATACAGCCAGGCAGGCCAATCACCGCGGCCACCGCGAGAACAACTTGCCGCAGGCGACGCAGACGCAAGACCGCTGCCTCACACGTGATGAATGTTGCTGCTCGCAGTGCCGTCACGATGTCCATCCATGGTTCCCCTGGCGCCAGCCCCGACCGGCCACGCCGCTACGGTCAGCGCTGAGCGCGGCGCCAAACAGCAGGCTCAAACAGGCACCGATCGCCACAGTCCGGCCGATTCCGTACAGCACCGGTATGACGGAGAAAGATAGAATGCCGAAGCCAACCACAGTACAAAGATCTGCGATCACCAGCGACGCGACCATGCGCCGGCGTGCCAGATCATCGGCATCCGGTGCACGCTCGAAGAACAGGCAATAGTTGGAGCCTACCGCGGCGACCAGCAGCAGGCCGAACAGGTTGAAGATCGACAGCCGGCCTGCGACGGTCAGCATGATTGCGGCGGTACAGATCACCGCAGCCGCCAATGGCAGCAGCACCACGGCGGTACGCCGGGGCGATCGCAGGCTGACCAACAGCAATCCCGCGATGGCGATACTGCCCGCCAGCGACAGTGTCAGCGCTTCGTGCAGATACGTGCCCAGCAGTCGGTCGGATTCCTCTTTGAGGTCGAGGAATACCAGCCGCTTGTCGCCGATGCCCGCCACGGCCTCGGCCACCGCACTGGTGTTCGAAACGTCGCGCAGTGGCAGCATGGTGAGCCAATGCCCCGCAGTCTGCACCAGCAGCGAGTCTATCCGCAACGCGAGGCCACTGCCGTTCAGATCCTCGCGTCGCAGCAACGGTTGCTGACGCGCCGCCGCCACATCGGCCAGGAACGGTGCGAATGTGTCCGGGCGGAACGGCGTGCCGTCGATCGCCTGCGCCAGGTTCGCGGCGAGCGTCGCCGCGTCCGGCAATGCCGCCTGCCGCGCGCGCTGGGTTGCCAGGCTCGGCAACCAGGTGCCCGGCGCGTCGAACCCGGCCATTGCTCCGTTGGCGACCAGGGGTTTGAGGCGCGCAGCGACTTGCTCGCTCTCGACCAGCGCGGCCTCGCGATCTGCTGCCTGCACCACCAAGAGATAGCGAACATCGGGCGCGCCGATCTCGTGGCGCAACCGGTCGTCCAGCGCTTTTTCTCCTGCGGGCAGCGGGCTCATGCTGGCCAGTTCGTCATCCCAATATGCGCCGTGATGCAACAGCAGCGCCATCACCGCGGCGATCGCCAGGCCCAGCACGACGAAGCGCAGCGTCGCACCTGCGCGGATCAGTGCCATCACCGGAACCGCAAACGCCACCGAAGCAGTCGTAGTAAAGCGACGTGGCAGCAGCGCCGGCAACACAAAGCGCGTCACAGCCAAAGCCATAACAAGTCCGGTAATTGTGAACAAGCCGAGCTGTGCAAAGCCGGTGAAGCTTGACAGCAGCATGGCGCTGAAGCCGCACACGGACGTCAGCATACCCAGCCGAAGCGTCGGCCAGATACGCGGCAGAGTTTCGGCCGGCGCCGCACCCGGTGCCGTCTGGGTGAGCAAATAGATGGCGTAGTCAACCGCCTCGCCGATCAGCGTCACGCCGAATCCGAGGGTGATGCCGTGCACGAAGCCGAACGCGAGGCTGACCGCGGCGATACCGGCGATAACCCCACTGAGTACCGGCAACAGCCCCAGTACCAGCATGCTGGCGGAGCGATAGGCAAACAGCAGAATGGCCGCGACCAGCAGAGTGGCGATCAGCGACAGCCGCTTCACGTCCGATTTCATCTCCGCCCGGGTTTGCACGGCGAACACCGGCGGCCCCGTCGCGATCAACCGAGCCTTGCCAGCTTCAGCCCGCATCTCCGCGGCGACCCCGCGCCGGGCAGCGGCAAACGCGGCGTCGATCCGCTGCAGCGCGTGCTCTTGAGCATCCAGATCGAATCCGGCCGCGACGGTCTGCACCATCAGCAAAGCCCTGCTGCCGTCGGCGGACATCCAAACGCCATCGTGCGTCGCAGGATGCGACTGACTGGCGAATGCCTCAATCAGCCGCAACATCTCTCCGGTCGGGTCGGCGGGAATACTTTGCTTGGCAAGCACACCGATGTCCGAGCCGAGCAATTGCACATCCGCTTGCAGTGCCGCATGCAAGGCGGCCGGGCTGAAATGCCCAGGCACCACCTCGGGACTCAGAAGGTAGCGGTTGCGCCACAGCAGGTCCCGGTCGCGCGCGAATGCTGTCTCATCGCCATTGCTGACGATGCCGAACTGCGGATCTGCTCTCAGATCGCCCGCGATCGCCTTGCTGAGTGCCGCGAGTGTGTCGGAGGATGCACCCTCGACCGCCAACAGAATCAAGCGCGAAACCACGCCCTCGCGAAGCTGATCGACCAGTATCTGCTGCGCCGGCCGCGGCGAGCGCGGCAGGAAGGCGGACATGTCGGTGATGAAGTCGGTGCGCATGATGACCGCACAGCCGGCAAGCAACCCCGCGAGCCACACGACTATGATGACGCGGCGGCCAGACATCATCCTGCACGCGTCATCCCGGATCAGGCATGATGGTCATTTCGGTGCGGTCCCCATCGCGCTCCATCGTTTCAACACCGCGGATGCTGGTCCCGATGCCCTTGATGCGGACCATCGTCAACAGGTTGCGCAGCCGCTGATCGCGCGGTTCGAGTTGCAGCACCCAGTCACTGGCGGTGCCGGACAGCGTGGGGGTGTAGTAGCGGGCCAGCGTTGCACTGTCTCCGGCCAAGGTGGCTCGGATACTGTCGATCAGGGCACCGATTTCCGGATACTCCGAGAGCGAGAGGTCGCGCGCCTTGCCATCCGGCTGCTGCACCGAGAGGTGGTCGCCAACGACAATCAGTTCTGATGGGGCAGGCGAGAGCGTCGCCTTTTGCAGCCGGTCGGGTGCGACGTAGATCAGCCGGCCGGATGTTTGCAGCGGCTGCTTGAGCATCTGCACGAATTTCAGTTCGGCGAAACTCGCAGTCGCACGGCGCACCGTCTGCATCCCGGCCATCAGCTGCGGCAATTGCCAGACGGGTGCCGGAGGATCAGCCGACGCGATGAACGAAGCATCCACCATGACCAGGGCGACGAACACTATGACCAGCCAGGAACGCTGCATCAGGCCCAGAAATCGTAGAAGTTGAACCAATTGTACGGTGCGCTGCGGCAATAATGTTCCAACCGAGCGACGTAGCGCCGCATCGTGTCCTCTAGTGGCTCCTGCGCCGGTCTGGCGGAAATGGTCTCGAACACGATCTCGTAGCGCCGATCGCCACGTTGCAGGCCGAGCATCAGCACCACCGGCCTGCCGAGCATCGCCGCCATGCGGAACGGCCCGACGGGAAATCGTGCCGGGAGGCCAAGGAACGGAATCTGCGCCTGCCGTTCGCTCTCCAGCGAACGGTCGGCGAGAAGACCTATGAGATGGCCCTCATCCAATCGGTCGCGCACCGCCAGCATCGAGCCCGGCTTACCGAGACCGATGATCTGCATTGCCAAATCCGGGTTGATCGCATGCAGCGCAGCGTTCGCCTTGCGTGCATTCTCCTCATACATCACCAGACTTGTCCGGACGTTCGCCAGTTGGCGGCCGACCGCGCGCACGACCTCGAAACTGCCAACATGGGCACCGAACAGGAAGCAGCCGCCGCCATTTGCGCGAATCGCATTGATGACGTCCTCGCCATGCAGGGTGACGTCGAACAGATCGACTTGGCTGTTGAGCAATAGCACGCGGTCGAGCAAACAGGTGGCGAAGCAGCGGTAGTGACGCCAGCGGTCGGCCATCGTCGGGCGGCGACCGAGTGCCCGCGATAGATACGCCAGCGACGCCGCGCGCGACCGAGGCGAGAACAGGAAGAAATATGCACAGGCCGGCAACAGCAAAGCCTGTCCGGCGGATCGTCCGATACGCAACACGATCCAGACGGCCACCCTGATCAGTGGCGCCGCGCCACGCTCGCGGCGCGTCGCCCATTCCTCCTGTGTGGCCGCTCCAGCCATCACCGGGCCCGCATGCGGATCGTGCCCGCCAGAACGCGGCTATCGGTAGATCCTGTTGAACAGGTGAACGCGACATCGCCGGCCGCCGGCGCATTCCAATGCACGGTCAGGCGGTCGCCAGGGCGGACCGGCCGAAAGAATCTGGCTGAGCGAATCTCACAACAGACTGCCTCACCATCCGCAGCAAGAATGCGCAGGACCTCCCGTAGCAGCACGGCGCCGGGGACGATCGGATTGCCGGGGAAGTGGCCGACGGCTGCCGGTTCGTCGGCCCGGACGTGCAGCTCCGCGGAATGTGCAGCCACCGACTAACGCTCCTGCACGCCGGAGCGCCTGCGCTCGGCCAGCAGACGCATGATTTCCTCGCGCGGCAGCTTGCCCAGCGTGTTGCGCGGCAACGCCGCGACGAGATGCAGCGGCCGCGGCAGGAAGGCAGCGTCGATCCGCTGACGCAGCGCTGCCAGGATCAAGTCGGCGCTCAACCCGGGGGCAACAGCGAAGGCAATCAGCCGGCTGACGGTATCGCCATCGTCATCGGCCGCGACAAACACACCATCCAGCACGCCGTCGATCGCATTCAAATGGTGGTTCAGATGCGCCAGCGACGCGCGCTTGCCGGCGATGTTGACAAGATCGGCGATACGTCCGCGCAGTAGAAAGCGCTCGGCGCCGTGCAGCTCGATTTCGTCGGACAACACAGTCTCCACGGCGATCGGAGTACCGGAAGCCCAGGTGCCGGCCGTATCCTGGCGCAGCGTGATACCGTCGAGGCAGCGCCATTCCTCGGTCAGTGCCGTGCGCCGCGCCGCAATCTGCCCGGCCTCCGAACAGCCGTAGATTTCAAACACCGAAGCGGCAAACCGCACCTCGGCTTCGCGCGCGAGGCTGGCGGACAACGGGGCGGTGGCCGACAGCAGCAGATCGACTTGCGGCATATCGCCTGGCTGGGCCAGCAAGATACGCAAGTGCACGGGCGTGGTTACCAGAAGCCGCGGACGTGGTGCGGCGGCAAGCGCGGCGATAACATCCGCTGGGAAGAATGGCCGCTCGGCGTGCAGCACCAACCCGTGCTGCAACGCGAGCATCAGGACGGATTCGAGCCCGTAGCTGTGCTGATGCGGCACCGTGCCGAGCAGCGAGGCCTGTCCGAAAGATGCGACACCGAGTCGCCGGCCGGCTGCCAATGCACTGTTGACCAGATCGCCCCAACTTCTGGCATGCGGCTGCGGCCGTCCTGTAGAACCCGACGTGAACAGCACCGCCGCCGGCTGGTCAGCAGGGAAGCACGGCATCACCGGCTGGGAAGCAGCGTGAACCAACGCGGCGGGATATTCGAATACGGCAGCAGCGCCCGGCGATTCGGCATCCGTCAGGCAGTAGAAGTCCGGATAGTCGATCGTCAGCCGTTCGAGCATATCGGGCGTGTCGTGCGGCGGCAGCAGATTGACCTGACGGCAGCAGAGTGCCGCGGCAAAACCAACGGCGAAATGATAGCGATCGCGGCAAAGATTGACCACGTGGCCGCGTCGCGGCAACCGGTCGGCAAGCGCGGCGACATCGCTCAAAAAATCTTCCACGGTGACCGGGCCACTGGCACGCCGAGCGAACAGCCCACCCGGGCGATGTGCTGCAAGCAGTGCGAGTTCAATCATCGGGCGACATTACCGATCTTCACCGGCCGGCACCGTTCTGACCTGACGTACGATCCGGAACATGTCGATCAGACGCTCGGGTGGACGCGCCGCATGGCGCCATTGGCGATACACGTATTCAGCACAAATCATCACGCCGATCAGCGGCAGGTTGCACAGGTTGATGAACAGCGACCACACGTAAAGCGGTGCGAACAGCAGCAGCGTTAGCGAACCGACAAGTTGCGCCACGAAGAACCAGCACCAAGCCCAGGTGACGCGGCGGGTATATCGCACGACCTCGGCGGACAGGCGCCCGCGGGACCGCCGCGCCAGGACGGTTATGATCGCGTCTCGCCCCGGCTGGAGAGATGTGGCGAACAATGTCAGCAATGCGACATAGGCCATAGCGTGCGGCACCGCGGCGGCAACCACCGGTCCTCCGCCGGCGAAGCGTGCGAGGGAGACTACGCAGACGAAGACTACGCCGCATGCACCGATTCGCACGACACGCCCGGCGATCGTCGCCAGCGCGATCCAGGTCACCAGAACCGCCTGAATGGCAATCAGGACGCCGGCGAGCGCCATGCCGCGGTGCATCACCAGAGCAAGATGCGCAGCCGGTGCGGCCAGCAGCAGCGCGAGGATCAGCAGCGCCCCGGCGACGTTGGATGCCAGGGCACGCATTCACCCGGGCCGGCGCTGCTGGATGCCGTCGTTCAAGCTGCGCAGCGATCGGAAGATCGTCTCGTTGTTTTCGTCGTCCGCGCGCAATTGAACGCCGTAGGTTTGCGAAATCGCCAGGGCAAGTTCGAGAATGTCGATCGAGTCCAGCCCCAGCCCATCGGCGAACAACGGCGCCGCAGGGTCGATGGCCTCCGCCGTGACGTCGAGATTGAGTGTGCTCACGATCAGTTGAGCGAGGTTGGCTTCCTCGGGTGTTTGGGTAATCGGATCCAGCATCGTTCGTTCCATTGGCAACCGGGCAGCGTTGAACGGTGATCGTCGCTATCGTCACGGATCAGGCTTGACGATGATACAGGCGCGCGCCGGAAAACGCCACGCTGGGAATCCTGGACCTGCCCCCCCCCGCTCCACTGCTGCCCGGATACGGTCCGCAGCAGCTTCGTAAATAGCGTAACCACGGGTCCAAACGATGTGGTCCCAAGATGCGTGGGATATCGCGACCGTGATCGAGAGGTGGATAGCCATCCCAACGAACTATGAGAATGACGACACCTATGCGGCGCTTCGGCGTTGACGTGGACGCCAACTCATATGCCCCGTGATTTCGGATTGATCCCTGACCCGGACGGCGCCTCTCACCGATTCGTGACGAAGACGGGATAGGCATTTCCTGTTGAATTCTCCTACAAGAAACCGCGTCGGGCAGGCTGTGGGAAAGATGCCAAGGATTCTGCTGGTTGATGATGACATGGCCGTTGCCGCGACCGTGATTGAAGGTCTCGAGGCGGCAGGCTTGCCGGTCGTTCATGCCGCCCACACCAGCGAGGCGCTGAACCAACTGGACGCCGGCCTCTCGGTGGATCTCTGTCTGGTCGACCTTGTCATGCCGCGTGGCGAACCAGATGGCTTGGTATTTGCCCGGACAGTTCACCGACGCGATCCCCCGCTACCGGTGCTTCTCCTGACTGGCTACTACGGCTTCGTAGCACGGGCCGGGGAGCTACCTGCGAAACTGCTCTACAAACCAATAGACCTGGATGTGCTGATTGCTGAAATCAGGGACGCATTGAGCTTGTAATGCCCGCAGCTTACAGGATATGAAGGGAAGGTACACTCTACTTATGGTTGTCAAGCGACTTTGACCCGCAGCCTTGGCGATAGCTGCCTGATGTTAGCCTTTGAAACCGCATCGGCATGCAGGCTTACCAAGGTCGTAGCATTCCGTGCCCTCTTGTCTCCAGGCCGCTGTAGGGCCTTTTCCGCCCTGATCAAATCCAGCCGACGCATTTCCTTATAGATGTCCTCAGTTATTCGCTGCGGTGTCATAGACAGCCACTCGTCGACGCTATGACGGCCTCGCACGGTCTCGAACGCCCGCAAGAAAGTGGGATCTGCTTGCGCCACTGGTCCCTCTGGAATCCCTTTGCGGACTCGATCAGAATCATCTCTGCCGCGCCGGTCAAGAGTCTTTAATGGCTTTCCGATATGTATGTTGCATATTGGCAACACACCTGGCCGGGCGATGTGAAGCTGGAATCGGGCGGCGGCCTACGGGCAATAGGTGCCTCCAAGGCAACAGACACCTCCCTAACACATACTCGCAACACGTCGCGGCCGGACCGTGGCGATGGGATGTCGGTGAATGCGGCCCAGGCTGGCACGGTGAAGCCGGCGCTGGCGGCAGACAGGCACCTCGGTAGCCTTCCGGTTCCAACTTTCCCTTCCGAGTCGCGGCCGGTCCTGCATACTCGTAGTTGTTGAACCGCTTGTCTGGCGTCCACCCTTTCGTTGGCAATGCCACCGGCGCAGCGTTCGCACCACTGGCCATCGCGGTTCGCCTGCCATCGCGGTTCGCCTTGAGGTTCCATCAGGCGAATGATACGGTCCCGTAGAAATACGCACTGGCAACAGATTCTGGAGAGCCGGACCGTCGCCTGCCAGTGCAGCAACGCACAGGGCCAGGGGGCACCGTAACGTGACCATCATCACCACCAAGTGGAATGTCGATGCCAGCGGCAACTGGTCCACCGCCGCCGACTGGAGCACCGGGACGGTGCCGGCCAGCGGCAACTATGCCGTCATTGCCACCGCCGACCCGCAAACGATCACCCACGATTCCGGTGCCGACACGGTCTATCGCCTGTCCGTCGGCGCCGACCAGTTCACGCTATCAGGCGGCAGCCTGACGGCACTGACCGGGGGCACGTTTGGCGGGACCTTTGCCCAGACCGGAGGCACGCTGGACACTGGCGCCGGCGTCTTCGGCTTCAACGCCGGCGCGACGCTGACCGGCGGCACCGCGGATCCAGGTTCCGTTCTCAAACTCAGTGGCCAGAGCACCGTGGCCGACTATGCGATCGACGGAGCGAGACTCTGGAATACCGGAACGGTCGTCGCCAGCGGCCCTCTGTTGCTCTCCAGCGTCACCTACAGCGCCGTCGGCGATTTCTCGCTGGGGCAAAATCCAAACACCCCCTGGAGCTATCTGAGCGCCGGTACCCTGCTCGCCACCACATTGATCGATGACGGCGGCGCCCTCAACGACTGGCTGAACGGCGAGTCGTTCCCGAATGCGGCGGGCGTCATTCAGAACACCACCGGAACCACCGTCGCATTCGACGGCACGAACGTCTTGCCGGCCGGCTATCTGGAGCTGTCGCCCGAGGGCAACGGCGACGCCACCGTCGCATTCACCGCACCGTCAACCGGGAACTATGTCTTCACCGGCAACTTCCTCGGCGTGGACACCAATGAGCACCTGCATACCGTCGGAATTGTCCTGAACGGCACAGCGATTTCCACCGGCACGATCCAGGCCTACGATCAGTCCTTTGCATTCAACCTGACCGAGAATCTAACCGCCGGCGAGACGATCTCGTTCGTCAGCAACACCGGTCCCGGCAGCGACCCCAACGATCTCGGCACCGGCCTGGCGCTGGCCGTCAGAGAGACTGCGCGGCTCATCAACGACATCACCGGGGTCTACGACCTCACTACCGACGACGGGATCGACACCGGCTCCGCCGGTGCCAGCATCGCCAACCTCGGACTATTCGAAAAGACCGGCGGCAGCGGCAGCAGCGTCATCGCCGCGAGCCTGGTCAATAACGGCACGATCGAGATCGATTCCGGCGCCATCCAGCTCGACGGCACCCGCAACAACATCGGCGGCAAGGTCGCCGGTGCTGGCACGCTGGCACTCGGCGGTGGCGGCACGACCTTCAGGAACGGCCTGAGCCTCGACGTCGGGTCAGTGGCTGTCGATGGCGGCACAACGCTCACGCTGGGTGACAATTTCGCCTATGGCGGCAGCTTCGACGTGACCGGCGGAAGCACGCTCAACATCGGCGGACGCACGCTGACCGTCAGCGGCCCATCGCAGTTCAACAACGCAGCGATCAACCAGTCCGGCCTGCTGGCGAATACCGGCACCACGACGCTGGCAAATGTGCAGTTCGAGAACGGCGCCAAACTCAACAACACCGGGACCGTTATCCAGAGCGGCCCGGTGCAGCTTGGCCTTCGGCCGGGATTGGCCGGCGAGATCATCAATCCATTAAGTTATCCCGACAGCTCGGTGAA
>Ga0265338_10004843_pt1 | contig 17959 bp, 14 predicted proteins | sample 42126metaG_FD_193579 | JGI IMG/M metagenome (GOLD analysis project Ga0265338, IMG submission 193579) | Rhizosphere microbial communities from Carex aquatilis grown in University of Washington, Seatle, WA, United States - 4-21-26 metaG | ecosystem: Host-associated > Plants > Roots > Rhizosphere... | reverse complement strand
CGCACTCCACATCTTCTGCGGAACCGACGGCGAGAAACAACGCTTTGAGGAACTCTGGCGCGAACAGTTCCCGTCCCTCCCCTCCTCTTTTATCTTTCATCCTTCATCTTTTCTGTCCCACGGCTTCCTCTGGACCGAGGCCAAACTCGCCGTCGTGACCGATTCCGAAATCTTCGGCCGCTACAAACTCGTGCGCCCGCGCCGCAAATTCCATCAACTGGCCCAGCCATCGGATTGGACGGAATTGCAGGAAGGCGACTTCGTCGTTCACGTCCAGCACGGCATCGGGAAGTATCTGGGGTTGAAGTCGCTCAATTTCAACGGCACCAAGCAGGAAGTCCTGGCCATCGAGTACGCCGGCGAAGCCCGCCTCTACGTTCCCATCGACCAGGCGCATCTCGTCTCGAAATATGTCGGCGCGGGCAAGCGCATCCCCACCTTGCATCAACTCGGCGGTACACTCTGGCAAAAACAAAAGTTCTCCGCCGAACGCGCGATCATGGATCTCGCCGCCGGCTTGCTGGAAATCCAGGCGGCGCGCCACACCCTCGAAGGCCACGCGTTTTCCACCGACACCGCCTGGCAACACGAGTTCGAAGCCGCCTTCATTTACGATGAGACCCCCGATCAACTCACCGCCATCGATGAGGTCAAGCGTGACATGGAATCCCGCAAACCGATGGACCGCCTCATCTGCGGGGACGTCGGCTACGGAAAGACCGAGGTCGCCATCCGCGCCGCGTTCAAGGCGGTCATGGACGGCTTTCAGGTCGCCGTGCTCGTGCCGACTACGATCCTGGCCGAGCAACATTTCAACACGTTGCGTGAACGCATGTCGGGCTACCCCATCGCCATCGAAATGCTCTCCCGCTTCCGCACGCCGCGCGAACAGAAAAAAGTCGTCCAACTCCTTCGCGAAGGTGGCATAGACATCGTCGTCGGCACGCATCGGCTGTTGAGCGACGATGTGCTGTTCAAAAACCTCGGGCTGGTCGTGGTCGACGAGGAACAGCGGTTCGGCGTATTGCACAAGGAGCGTTTCAAACAATTGCGCAAGCTCGTGGACGTGCTGACCCTCAGCGCCACGCCGATCCCGCGCACGCTCTATCTCTCGCTCACCGGCGCGCGCGACATGAGCACCATCCAAACCCCGCCGCAAGACCGCCTGCCCGTCGAGACGGTCATCGCGCCCTATGACGAACGACTGATCCGACAGGCCATCCAGCGCGAACTCAATCGCGGCGGCCAAGTGTATTTCCTCCACAACCGTGTCCAAAGCATCGAAACCGTCGCGGCCCGATTGCGGACGCTTCTGGAGGGGTCGAAAATCCGTATCGACATCGGCCATGGCCAGATGGACGAAAACGAACTCGAAGAGGTCATGCGTCGCTTTGTAAAAGGCGAGATTGACGTGCTGGTCTGTACCACCATTATCGAGAGCGGCCTCGACATTCCCAATGCGAATACCATTATCATAGACCGTGCCGACCGCTTTGGCCTTAGCGATCTCTACCAACTTCGCGGTCGCGTGGGCCGCTACAAGCATCAGGCCTACGCCTACATCCTCATCCCGCGCCACATTCATCTCGTCCAGAGCACGCGCAAACGCATCAGCGCGCTCAAGCAATACTCCTCTCTCGGCAGCGGGTTCAAGATCGCCATGCGCGACCTGGAAATTCGCGGTGCGGGCAATATCCTCGGTTCCGAACAAAGTGGCCACATCACCGCCATCGGGTTCGACCTCTATTGCCAGCTCCTCAAGGAAAGCATCGGGCGCCTGAAAGGCGAGAAACCGAAGCGCCGGGCCCTGGTCACGCTCAAGCTCGATTTCCTCAACGACGAATTCGGCGAACCGCTCGCCCGCATTCCCGCGAACTATATCGCCGACTCGCGCCTGCGCATCCAGGCGTACCGCAAGATCGCCCAGACGCTGGATCTGCCCGACATCAAGGCGCTCCGCCGTGAGTTCCGCGATCGCTACGGCAAAATTCCGCGCGAATCGGAACTCCTCTTGCAATGCGCCGAGGTGAGAATCCATGCCGGCGACGCGCACGTGGACACAGTCGAGACGCGCGAAGACAAAATCATGCTCTCCCAACATGGCGCGCCTTTCCAGGTCGGTGGCAAATTCCCCCGCTTCACCGGAACGAAGCCGGAAGGAAAACTTGCCGAACTCAAAACGCTATTGCATTCTTTGGTCAACATCGTGACACCATCAACTCCTGAAGGGGAAAAGAAGGGTTGATATGACCGACACAAATTCAGTGAATGATTTGAGTCTCTCGGTCACGCGTGCTAGGTTCAGGATAGGTATTCAGCAAACAACAGGAGGTATGGTGATGAAAGCTGGCATTCTGGTGGTGGCATCAATGGTCGCGTTGGCAGTCGTTTCTGCCCAGGCTCAGTCGGTCACGAAAGCGGTGGCAGAGCTCTCGCCGACCAAAGGCAACACCGTATCGGGCACGGTAACATTCACGAAAGTCGATGGCGGTGTGAAGATTGTCGCGGACGTGGCGGGTCTGACTCCCGGCCAACACGGGTTCCACATTCACGAGTTCGGCGATTGCAGCGCACCCGACGGAGCTTCAGCGGGTGGCCATTTCAATCCGCATCACATGCAACATGGCGCGCCTGATTCAACCACGCGGCATGCGGGTGACTTCGGCAATCTCGAAGCCGACGCTTCCGGCAAGGCGCATTACGAGCGCGTGGATACCATGATCTCTCTCGATGGCGCGGACTCCATCATCGGTCATGGCGTGATCGTGCACGAGAAGGCCGATGATCTGAAGACGCAGCCGACAGGCAACGCAGGCGCGCGCGTGGCGTGTGGCGCCATCGGCGTGGCGAAGCCGTAAGCACGGCATTTCGCGCACAACTGATCGCGGTCATTTCCCGCCGGTCTCCGGCGCGGGAACGGCCGGCGAATTCGTGGTAGACGACTGGCGCAGTTCTACAATCTTTCGTTCGATGATGCGTCGCATGTTATTCTGTTCGTCGCCGCTGAGCTTCGACACCCATTCCCGGGCTTCGTCGTCGCGTCCCAATCGCACGCACACCCGCGCCAGGTTCCCGTACACGAACGGCCGCTGTCGGTCGTCGAGTGGTTGGCGCAGGCAGAACCGCCAGGCCTCGTAGGCTTCGTGCCAATCCGGTTTGGGCATCTGGTAGATTGTCGACGCGTACGTGCTCGCCATCTCGTAATCCTGCGGCGCCAGGTCGCGGGCCGAGCGGAACTGCTCCAGGCTGTGCCGGAAAATCTCGTCCTTGCTCCATCCATAGACCGTGTGTGACTCGTTGCGGAACAATTGGCAGGTCGTGGCCCAGTTGAAGCGGAAGATCGGCTCGGCCGGCGCCAGCGCAATCGCTTTTTCATAATAACGTAGCGCCTCGTCCGCCCGTCCGAAGTGACCGTAGTGATTGGCAAGGCTGTTATAGGCGTACGCCTCGCGCGGATCAGCCGCGATGGCTTTTTCCCACCATCGAATCCCCTCCTCCATCCTGTCCTGGTCGTAAACCAGATCGCCGTAAGCCACCATCGCGCGCGCATGCTGCGGATGATGGTTCAGGAAACGTTGGTAATCTCCCTCCAGTCGACGCATCTGTGCGTTCCAACGATTCGTGACGACCGCCGGCGTGCTCCCGTTAAACTGATCACCCTGCGCGCGCAGCTCGTCACCTCGTGACAGCAGGAAGCGAAACTGCCGCTCCGCCTCACCCTTGTCTTCCTCGCCACGCACCGACCGCGCCAGCGCCACCATCGCGAACAAACAAATCAGCAGCGCCCGTGACATCGAACGTCAGCGTCCCTTCCATTCGGCGGCCGGATTCTCGGCGTTGACGCGTTTGTCGAGCGGATCGAATTTCTCCGCCAGACCGAGTTCGAACGCCTGATTATCCGGGTTCGGCGCTACTCCACGATACTGGGTGTAGCACTTGTAACAAATCGTCACGTCCGGCAGAAACTTGTAGAGCAACGCGTCCGCCACCACGAACACCGCCCACACCAGCGTGCCTTCCACGAGCCGATTCTTCCACGCGCACAGTAAAAACAACAATGCTCCCGCCAGAAAAATGCTCACGCCCAGCGTGCGGTTGAAATCTTTCTGCACGTACACGGTATTACAGTCGCACACCGCGCAACGGTCCACCATGTTGTCGCGTCTCATCCGCTCCGTGATCCGTAGCGGAATCGATTTCTGGCACAAGGGACACGGGGATTCGTCCTGCGATAGATCGTCAAACTCCAATTCGCCTTTGCAGTGTGGACACCGAAATTGGATTTTCACGCGGCCACCCTAGCACAAGCCTCCGCCCGTTCAAGGCTGGACAACCCCTCACGCTTGTCGTATTCACCTGCCCGATGAAAGCCGTCGTGCAACGCGTCTCGCGCGCCTCCGTTAAAGTCGACAGCCAGATCGTTGGCGACATCGGCCCGGGTCTGGTCGCGTTGGTTGGCGTTGGCAAAGACGATACCGCCGCCGATGCCGACTGGATGGTGAAAAAACTTCTCGCCCTCCGTATCTTCCCCGACGACGCCAAAAACATGAACCGCTCCGTCACCGATATCACCGGCGGCATCCTCGTCGTCTCGCAGTTCACGCTCTACGGCGACGCCCGCAAAGGTACCCGCCCGAGTTTCACCGACGCCATGCCACCCGCCGACGCCGAGCGGTTCTATCACGATTTCATGGCAAAACTCCGCGCCGCCACCTCCCTCAAGATCGCCGAAGGCCGCTTCGCCGCGATGATGGACGTTGAACTCGTCAACGACGGTCCCGTCACGATCCTCTTGGATTCTCATGCGTAAACCCACCGAGAAACATCCCGAGCCGGCCCTCACGTTCGCCGCGCCGCGCCACCTCGCGAACGTCACCGTCATCCTCGTCGAACCCGCCGTCCCGGGCAATATCGGCTCCGCCGCCCGCGCCATGAAAACCATGGGCCTCGCCGACCTCGTCGTGCTCAACGGCCCGAAAGATTTCCGCTCCCACCAGCAAGCCATCATGCTCGGCCACGGCGCCGGCGATCTGCTGGAAAACGCCCGCCTCGCCACCACCTGGGAAGAAGCCACCGACGGCCTCCACTGGCTCGTCGGCACCACCCACCGCAAACGTCGCGCCCAGTTCCCCCAGATCGTCGAGGTTCGCCACGCCGCCGTGAAGATCGCCGAGCTCACCCACAAACATCGCGTCGGCATCGTCTTCGGACGCGAGGAAGCCGGCCTGTCCGACACCGAATTGCGACGCTGCCACGACGTCGTCGGCGTGCCCCAGGCCTCCGAGCATCCGTCCCTGAATCTCGCGCAGGCCGTCATGCTCGTCTCCTACGAAATCTACCTCGCCAGCATGGGCGAACTCCCTAAACCCAAATACAACCTCGCCACCGTCCACGAAGTCGAGTCGTTGTTGAAACACATGGCCACGTCCCTGGCAGAAATCGGGTTCCGACCGCACCAGGGCGAACCGGACTCTTTCATCCGCTCGCTCCGCCGCGTCATCGCCCGCGCCCCGCTCGAAAAACGCGACTGCAACGTCCTCCACCGCATCTGCCAGCAGATCGACTACTACGTCAAAGAACACAAATAGCGGGTCGCTCCACCCTCAACTTGGGTTCGCTCCTCCAAAATCACCCTCTTTCAAGCCCGTTTTGACCCCATTCGCCGTCGCGCCATAGGGGAAACTTGGGTTCGCTTCGTCGAGCGAACCCATCTTGCTTTTTGCCTAACTACTTCATGCCAAAACACATCCGCCGTTTTAACTTGGGTTCGCTTTGGAGAAAAGCACTTTTATAGGGAGTTCCCCTACCAACCGAACCTGCCGTTGGTAGGGCGCGGTGGCCCACCGCGCCGCCTTCCTCCCAAACCATTTTTCAAAGAACCGGCGGTTCTATACCACCGCCATACGACTCCGTCCACTAAATAATATCAATTTCCGATATACATCGACATCTAGTTCGCCGCAATCCCCTCCGGGTGTAGTAGCGGCTGTCCCAGCCGCCTCCTCGCCGCCTTTGAAACCGCTCTCGACTATCACGGCGGACCTTTGGCATTCTTCTGGGCATGGCTGAACAATTCAGGCGTCAACCACCCCGGCTTGCCGAGGTGTTTCAGAAGCGCGGCGCCCCCTTGTACTTCGTGACGTTCAATACGATGTATCGTCGTCATTGTCTCGCCAATGAACCCGTTCACTCCGCGTTCCGCCTCTACTGTGATACCGGAGTGGCAACAGCGAACATGGCCGTCGGACGCTATGTGATCATGCCCGACCACGTTCACTTGTTCGTTACCGGAGATGCATCATTTGAACTGGGTCTCTGGGTACGCGGTCTCAAGCGCGGCATCTCAAAGAATATCGCTTCTGCAAACGTTCAAGCCACGGCGCGGCCAGGGACGGCCGCTACTACACCACCAAGGATTTGGCAGCCTGGATTCTTCGACCATTTGATGCGCCATTCGGAAAGCTATGCACAGAAGTGGAGTTATGTTCGTGAGAATCCTGTCCGGGCAGGACTGGTTACTCATGCTGAAGATTGGCTGTATCAGGGGGAGATCGTCCACATCGACCATGTGTAGTAGTCGCCGTCTCTCACCCCCACCCGCTCCCGCTACCGGCCCCACCTCCTGGGACAATACGACCGCCGACGCGCCACACATCTCCTCATGCCTACTTCGAGAAAGATCTCGTCGATCGTCTTTCGCTTGGATATGGCACGGTCGATGATCTCGCTGTACACGTCATCATCGACCACGATGCGTTGCGTGGGACCGGCCTGTTCGTCGGAGCAGGAGATAGAAAGTAGGGCTCGCCTGCGGAGGAGGCGGAAGACGTACGTGGAGATTTCCAGCACGTGTCTATTCATCCGACCCGACCCTCAACTCTCCACCGCAACGTAAGCCCAATTAGGCAAATAGCAACCGGTTCATCGCCGCGTCGTTGGTAGGGCGCTCTGGCTCAGAGCGCCGTCTCCGCCACCCCCACCCCACTACTCTCCCTTCACCGCCGCCTCCGCATCCTCCAATTCTTCTTTGCGCCGCCAATACCCACAGTCCTCGATCATCTCTCGCGCCTTCTTCAATTCCTCTTTGTCTTTGAATAACCGTGCACGATACAGATGAATGTCCGCCATGTACAACCGCATAGGGCCCCGCTCCGAAATCTCCCAAGCTTCGTCTAGGTCAGTGCGCGCACCGACGGGATCGTCCTCGAGAAACCGCAACCAAGCGCGGGTGAGAAGGCCGCGAGGAAGATGGTGCGACGTGCCGGCGCGGCGGAGGCCCTCCACAGCGGACCGTAGATTCTCTACTATTGATCGTCGATTGCCGATTGCCGATAGATCGAGAATGGAGGCGTAGAGCACGGCGCGTCCCAGCGTGAGGTGATCGAGGGCGATGTCGAGTAGCCAGGCGTTGCGCTCGGCAATCTTGATCGTTTGCGCCGCCCGCTGCTCGACTTCGCGACACACCTCAATCAGTCTCGGATTTCGAGCTTCGGGATTCGGGTTTAGCTGCAACTCCCATGCGGCGCGCCCGGCATCCGCCAGCAGAAGGTCGCAGAACTGAAAGCCTCCAACGCTATAGAGCAGCGGATATTGGGCTTGGTTCTTTTTCTGCATTTCCTCAGCTTCGCGGAAGCGCGCCTGAGCTTCGTCTCGGCGACCCGCTTGGTGCATGGAATTCGCCAGAGTCGCGCGTTTCGAAATCCGGTGAAACACAACGTCGCTTCGGTCTGCGTACACTACAGACCGCTCGGCGTCCCCCACCGCCCCACCCACCTCGCCCAGCGTCAGCTCCAGTTCGCTCAGGTTGTTGGAGGCCATCGCTGCCTGTTTCCAGTCATTGAGCCGCTGCATGAAATCTGCAGTAGCCCGCATGGGTTCGATGGTTTCTGTGAGGCGCCCAAGAGCCCGGAGGCAGAAGGCCGCTTGTCCGAGAATCACAGCTTGCTTGGCCTCAGGCATCGCAGCAGTAACCCGTTTCCAGGGTTCTTCAAAGAAACAAGCAACTGCTCCCAAGTCCGCACCGAGCGCACCGAGTCTATGAATACTGTAATACTCGTTGCCGCGCCTAATTCGTCGGAAGTGAACGTCGTCGTACGCCTCTTGATGCATCCCCGCTTTGCACCCATGGGCCACGGCTTGGTAGAGTGGCAGTAGGCCTTCCAGAGTGTCGGGGAACTCCTCGGTAGTGGCTGTCAGATGTTCGTAGAGCCGCCGGTGTGCTGCACACCAAACATCAAGATGTTGTCCGCTAAGTTGACTGGCGAAGTGCTCACGGATAAGTGGATGGGCGTCGATTGCCGGTTTCGCTGCACCCTTGTGCAGCACATGCACGAGACGGAGCTTTTCGAGCCGGGTAAGCACCTGACCCCAACCAGTGTCGCTTAACTCCACCACATGCTCAGTGAGTCCAGGTATCGCTGGCTTGGCTCGCAGAGCCCCCCATGCAACTGGCGTCCGCCGGACGGTCGAAGAGGCCAAGAAGTTGTAGGACTTCCAGTTCCGCACTAACAGCCAGCAATTGCTCAAACCCCGCCAAGACTCGGTCAATTGGTTCCTTACCGGGAAGTTGTTCCAGCGCCCGCACCGGGCCGATGCCGTGGCTCGGATCCTTCTCATGGAGGTAAACACCGAGTAAGGAAATCGCCAAGGCGTGGGGCCCGAACCGCTTCGCCAGCGCCTCCAATTCTGCGTCCGTGCCTACGACATGTGCGGTACGCAGTAGCGCCCGGCCAGCTTCTGGCGTGATTTGTTCCAGATCTTGCTCGGCCACACCCACGATGCCGGCTAGATCCGGCAGTGGCTCTCGCGTCGTAATAAGGCACAAGCCGTTCGACTGTCTCGCAAGCCCTCGCAAAAGCGATTCGAGAGCGTGGTCACGCACCTTGCCACGGTCAAAAACGTGCCCGGACTGAAGCGGTTCCAAGCCGTCCAACACGAGTAGCGTCCGTTCCGTACCGACGAGACGGGCCAAACGCTCACCTTTGTCCCACGGGGACGCAGCACTCTTGGCCATCTCCGCGTCGCCGAAGAATTCGAGGGCGGCGGCAACGAAAGCGTCCGCCGAAGCCATGCCTTCTTCCCGGACACCTTGACTGTAGAAAGACCAACCAAAGACCCGCGTGGCTCCCCGGTAGTTGTGGCGCCCCATCTCCCGAAGCCATTGGGTCACAAGCGTGGATTTACCAACACCGCCATGGGCTACGAAGGCGAGGATGCGCGTGTGATCTTTTTCGTGTTTCTCGACAGAAGTCCAAACAGCGTCGAGAAGTTTCAATTCTTTGTCACGACCAAACAGGGCAGCACCGGTCTCTGGGAGGCGAGTAATATCGACGAAGCCCGGCGACAAAGCAGTCCATTCTGTAGCCGGCTCGGGCTCCGCAGTGGCCGCTTCAAGACCTGTACTTTTCGCATTGGTAAACCCAATCATCCCACTCGGAGCCACTACGGTTGCAGCGGGCGCGAAAGCGAGTTTTTCGAAGTAATCAAATATGCGCTCGGCCACTTCACTAAATACGATGTCGGCCTGGTCACCGGGAAAATCAATGGCGACGCACTTGCCGTCGCGCGGGAGCATCTGTCGGTCGGCCAACCAGCGATGTGCCTTCCACGCGCATTTGCGAAGAAGCACCGGTATGAGCAACATCCCGTCTTGCGTTTGTCGGTCCAAGAGATACGGAACTTCCTCCTTGATGCAGAAACCGGAGGCTAAATAATCAGCAGAGATTAGCAGCACCGCAACTGCAGTGTCGGCCATGGCTGTCTGGATTTCGGGAAACCATTTCGCCCCGGCATCAATCTGGCGATCCTGCCAAACGTGCATGGCTACGCCAGCCTGTTCCAGCGCCCTGAGGTGAGGCAGTAACTTATCCTTCCACGCCTCATCCTTATGGCTGTAGCTGATGAATACCTTGTCGCGTGTTCCCATAACCAACTCGCAGGTGTCTGTAATACCGAAAAGCCGGACGCAAGGAAAGATATAACCCCAGCAGGAGACCCGTGCCCGACAAGGTCTGAGGGGTCAGTCGTTGACTATTTGACAGATTTGCTTCGGCGGCTCGCCCGGAACACTGGCCTTACTTCACGTGTTCCCACGCATGGTAGGAACTACGGACGAGCGGGCCGCTCTCGACGTGGCGGAAGCCAAGCCGCAACGCGTCTTCCTTCAACTCGGCAAACTCCTGCGGCGTGACGTAGCGGACGACAGTCAATTGTTCCTCGGATGGCCGCAGGTACTGTCCGAGCGTGAGAATGTCGCAGCCGTGCCTCCGCAAATCGCGGAAAACTTCCCGCAGTTCCTCGCGCGTCTCGCCGAGGCCGAGCATCAACCCCGATTTCGTAAGAATATCGGGCCGAAACTCCTTCGCCATTTCGAGCACGCGCAACGAACGCTCATATACCGCGCCGGGCCGCACTTGCTTGTACAGCCGCGGAATGGTTTCCATGTTGTGCGCGAGGACGCCCAGCGGCGTCTTCACCACGCGCTCGATGCACGCGGGTTCACCGCGGAAATCCGGAATCAACATCTCCAGTTTGCACAACGGCAACCGGCCATGGATCGTTTCAATCGTGCGGGCAATATGGTCCGCTCCCTGGTCCGGCAGATCGTCGCGCGTCACCGACGTGAGCACGCAATAGTCGAGTTGCATCGCCCCGACCACCGTCGCCACGTGTTCCGGCTCCGCCGCATCCAGGAAACCGGGCTTGCCCTTATCAACCGCGCAGAAATTGCAGCGCCGCGTGCAGACGTCGCCCATCAACATGAACGTCGCCGCCCCGTGTTCCCAGCATTCGCCCATGTTCGGGCATTTCGCCTCTTCACACACCGTGTGCAACTTGAATTCGCGCAGCACGTGTTTCAGGTGTCCGTAGCGGTCCCCGCCGGGAATGCGTTGCCGAATCCATCCCGGCAACCGCGGGCGCGGCGCAGGCTCAATCGTGACCAGTGCGGTGTCCATAACGTTGCGCTGGAAGAATAATGCACCCTGCCTCATTTGTCACGCGCCGGCCCCGCCCGCGCCAAACTCCCCAGGCCCGTTTTTAAGTTGACGCTCGGCATACCGATGGGCGTTATTTGTCCACTCCAGGCGAAGATTGTGACGAACCGATCACCAGCACCATGAAGACAGCGCGGACATCACTGGCCGCTGTGTGCGCGCTGGTCATCGGGGTATACGCTTACATGGCCCAGTCGGGCAGGCTGGAACTGCTGAGTCCAAACTCCGCAGACACCTACTACAATCTATTGGTGCAGGGTTTTCGCGCAGGCCATCTCAGCCTGGAAAAACAGGTGCCGTCCTGGTTGTCGCGCCTCGCCAACCCGTACGACCCGGCCACACATCCCGCCTATCCGGATCCATTGAACCGGACAAGTGACCTGAGTTACTACCACGGTCGGTTTTACCTGTACTTCGGGGTTACGCCGGCCCTGATCTTGTTCTGGCCATTCGTCGCGCTGACCCGCCACTATCTGTGGCATAGCCAGGCCGTAGTGATCTTTTGTGCCGTCGGCTTCCTGACCAACGTAAGCCTGCTGTGCGCGTTGTGGCGACGCTACTTTGCCGAAGTGAGCGTCATGGTTGTGGCCGCCTGCGCGGTAGCGCTCGGCTTGGCAACCGGCGCCCCGGTGTTATTGTCGCGAATCGATGTTTACGAAGTAGCGATCAGTTGCGGGTATATGCTCACGATGCTGGCGCTGGCGGCAATCTGGTGCGCGCTGCACGAGCCTGACCGCAAATCCCGATGGCTGGCGGCGGCCAGTCTGGCCTATGGTCTGGCGGTGGGGGCGCGGCCGTCCTTGCTGTTCGGCGCCGTTGTCCTGTTGGTGCCGCTGACCCAGTCATGGCGCGACCCGTGGCCCCGAAACCTTTCCGGTTTGATGGCGGCGACTGGCCCGATCCTGCTCATTGGATTGGCCGTGATGCTCTACAACTTCCTGCGATTCAATAATCCATTCGAATTTGGGCAGCATTACCAGTTGAACGCAGAGCCGATGACAACCGGGAAGTTTTTCAGTCTGCGCTATATTTGGTTCAATCTTCACCTCTACTTTGTGGGGTCGGTAGGCTGGACTACTCGCTTCCCCTTTGTCCATGACATCGCCGCGCCATCTTTGCCGCCGGGTCATGGCGACGGAGTGGAAGGGCCCTTGGGCATCCTGGCGAATATTCCACTCGCCTGGCTGGCGTTGGCCGCGCCACTGGCCTGGCGAAATCAGGCAGGCCCAGCGGCCTTGATCTTGCGCAGGTTCGTGACGATCGTGGCGCTGTTCTTTGCGACGTGTGTGTTGACCCTTGTGCTCTATTGGTGGGTGAACTTCCGTTACGAGGTGGATTTCCTCCCTGCGTTACTGCTACTGGCGGTGATCGGGATCCTCGGTTTGGAACACACCCTGGCTGACCAGCCGATCTGGCGGCGCGCGGCGCGTTGCGGCTGGGGCTTGCTGTTGGCCCTTTCGGTGGCTTTTAACATATTGGCGAGCGGTGAGTATTACGCCGAGGCGCACAACAGTTTGGGCTCTCAACTCCTGACTGCGGGAAAGCTCCCCGAAGCGGTCGTGCAATATCAGCAGGCGCTGCGGTTCATCCCGGATTATCTCGAGGCGCGTGGCAAACTGGCGCTCACGCTGACCCGACTGGGCAGACTGCCGGAGGCGATCGAACAATACGAGCAGTTGCTGCGGACCAATCCCACTGACGCCGAGGCGCACTGCAACTTGGGCACCGCCCTGGCGCGGGCGGGCCGGGTGCCGGAGGCGGTTCAACAGTATCAGGAAGCGCTGCGTATCAAACCCGGTTACACCAAGGCGCGAAACGCCCTCGCGCAACTGCAGCCTGCCCGATAGTCCACGGCAGCGTCGGAAGTTCAAATTACAAGGTCTGCAAATGCTGCAAGACGTGGGCCTGATCGACCTCATCTCACTCTGTTTTTTTGAGTTGTGTTAAACATTCCCACGCGTTCTACTGTCTAAGCGAGTGCGTTCTCCCATCCGCCGAGATGTCCGTCCATGGCTGTCTCCGCAGGAAGAGAAGCGCCGGGCGAGATGAGCAAACGAAGCAAATTGCGGTTGCCAATTTTCGAGGTGGCATTGTTCCTGGTGGCGCTGACCATTGGCTGGGCCACGCTTCGCGCTTTCCGCGTCGCCCGACAGGTCGACCAGATTCCCATCACCTTCCGCACGATGCCCTACGCCTACTTCCGCATCTCCGATTATCTGGAACCATCCATCGGCGAACTCAACGACCTGCTGTTTCGCTACGCCACCCGGCACGACCGAGCCGACTGGGATCGCTTTCAGCGCAAAAGCCAGGAATTAAAGGATTGGTTGACCGAGGAAAAGGCCTCGTCGCTCAAGACCAAAGTCACCATGATCCAACCCGTCCAGATTACCACCGACATCGGGACGCTACTCGATGAGATCAATACCGCCTACGATTCCTATCTGGCCGAGGCCCACCGCGCCGCGAAGGAAATCACCGCAACCAGCGGTCCTGCCCAGAATACTTCGACACTCGATAAGACGCGGGCCCAATCGCGAACATTGGTCACGCTCGCCGGCCAGGCCCGTGCCCAGGGCCAGGCGATCCAGATTTTCCTCTCGGGCTCGAAATCCTGGTTCCCATGGCTGCAGCGCGTGCTGGCGGCAGCGCTCCTCCTGCTCGCCGCATTCGGCGCGTGGGTGATGGTCCTCGCCTATCGCCGCATCATCTCCCCGCTCCGCCGCCGCCTCGTCGAAAGCGATACCATCATTGAACGTCACCTGAAGATGGCCCATTTCGGCGAACTTGCCGCGGGCGTCGCGCATGAAATCCGCAATCCGCTCACCGCCATTCGCGCCCGGCTCTTCACCCTGCAAAAAACACTCGTGTCCGGCACCCCCGCTCACGAAGACGCGCTTGTCATCCGCAACGAGATCGACCGCCTTAATCGCATCGTCACCGACTTTCTCCAATTGGCACGCCCCGCCGAACCCCGTCTCGCGCCGGTCGCCGCGGAACCGTTCCTCCGCGAGGTGCGGGACCTCTTTGCGCCCCAGTGCGCCCGCCAATCCATCGAACTGAAAATCGAGTCGTCGAACGGCACGCAATTTGTCGCCGACGCGCAGCAAATCAAACAGGTCGTGATTAACCTCATTCAAAATGCCGCCGATAGTATTGAAGTGGATGGTACGATCACGCTGCGCGCGCGTCAGGACACGCGCCGGTTGGAGGAACGCGCTTCCGATGTGGTGGTGCTCGAAGTCCAGGATTCGGGAGGCGGCATTCCTTCTGACGTGCAAAAACGTCTGTTTGACCCGTTCTTTAGCACCAAGAAAGGCGGCACCGGCCTTGGCTTGTCAATTGCTGCGCAGATTGTCAATAATCACCATGGTAAACTTGAATTTCAAACGCAACCAGATCAGGGCACCACGTTCGCCATAATACTGCCGGCCGAACCTGTACATACATGAAAGCCGCCCCGAAAATCCTTATCATCGAAGACGATACGTCGCTCGCGTGGTCGCTCAAACACGTCCTGCAGGTCGAAGGCTACACCGTGGAGACCGCCTTCAACGTCGACGATGGCTTCGCCCGCGCCCGGGACAATACGTTCGATGTGGTGGTCACCGACCTGCAATTACCCAGTCCCACCGAGGTTGGCGACCGAGCCGGATTGGAACTGATCAACCGCGTGCGCACCGTCAAACCGCAACAACCGATCATCCTCATGACCGCCCATCACACCACCGAGACCGCCATCGAGGCCACCAAGCTCGGCGCGTACGATTACCTCTTAAAGCCGTTCGACCCCGCCGAATTACTCGACATGATCGACAAGGCCGTCGCCAGCAGCCGTCTCGTCTCCGAGCCGGTCGAACTCGGCGAAACCGCCGCCCCGACCGATGCCATCGTCGGCAACAGCCGCGCGATGCAATCCGTCTACAAGGAAATCGGTCGCCTCGCCGCCAAGCCTGTCACCGTCTTGATCCGTGGCGAGACCGGCACGGGCAAGGAATTGGTCGCCCGCGCATTGTACCAGTACAGCGATCGCGCCAAGAACGCCTTCATTGTTGTCAACTGCGTCGCCATTCCGGAGACGTTGCTGGAAAGTGAACTGTTCGGCCACGAACAAGGCGCGTTCACCGGCGCGACGGCCCGGCGAGTCGGCCGTTTCGAGCAGGCCAACAACGGCACGATCTTCCTCGACGAAATCGGCGACATGACGATGAGCACCCAGGCGAAATTGCTCCGCGTCCTCCAGGAAAAAACCATCCAGCGTCTCGGCGGCAAGGAACCGATCTCCGTCAACGTCCGCATCCTCACGGCCACGCATCGCGACCTCGAGGCCGCCATCCGCGAGAACCAGTTTCGCGAAGATCTGTACTATCGCCTCAATGTCGCGGTCATCACCGTGCCGCCATTGCGCGACCGGCGCGAGGATGTCCCCGCTCTCGTCCGCTACTTCCTCCATCGCTACGGTGACGAATTCGGTTCCGCCAATGCGTCGATGTCCCTTGAGGCCATCCAGTTTCTCCAGCAGCAACCGTGGGCCGGCAACGTGCGGGAACTGGAGAACGTCGTCCGCAAGGCGCTCCTGCAGGCCCGCGGGTTCACCATCGGCCCCGACGAAGTTCGCGGGGCTCTCGCGCAAACCAGGCTCCCGCGGCCCGCCGTCGATCAAACCCTGGCCAGTTACATCACTGATCTTCTGGCTCGCGCCGCCAATGGCGACATCGAGAATGTGGGCGATGCCGTCACCGAGGCAACCGAGCGCGAATTGTACGCGCAGGCCATCCAACTGGCCCAGGGCAACCAGGCAAAAGCCGCCAAGTGGCTCGGTGTCTCCCGCCCGACCATGCGCGAAAAGCTTACCCTCTACGGCTTGCACTCGAAACGCGACGCCACGCCCGAGTAACCGTTTTCGTTTCTAGGATGGATGGTTGCCCGGTCGCTTTAATCGTGCTTCGGCAAAATCGATGTCCCGTTGGATTCGCCGCAACACGTCGTCATTGATCACCCGTTCGTTCCGAAGCTGCAGAATGGCTTTCCGCTCTGTCATCAGCGCTTCGTGCGCTAGTTCCTCATACTCCGAAGAAAAAAGACCCCCCTCGTGATCGCCAGGCTCAGGCGTCTCTATTTCCAACTGACGAATTCGATCTTCGTATTCGGCGCGCAATCGATGCACTGTATCCGGGCGTAACGACCGCGATTCGCTGATTTCATTGACCCGCACCAAGGCTGCCTGGTTGGCTTTCAGGCGGGCCCCTCTCTCCTCGCGTTCCAGGGAACCGTCGTCCACCACTCCCAGCCAACGAATGATTGAGGACAAGCTCAAGCCTTGAAGAACCAACGTTCCGAGAATCACACTGAATGTCAGGAAGAATATCAGGTCCCGATCAGGGAACGGCGAGCCATTGTTAATCCACAATGGCAGCGCCAACGCGGCAATGAGCGAGTCCGCGCCTCTCATTCCAATCCAGGCAACGAGCGCCACACCTCGCCAGGGCGGATACGGATTGCGCTTCCGAAACTTCCGGCTCATGAGGCGGGGCAAATACGTGACCGCGAAGACCCAGACGATTCGGATCAAAATCACCCCGATAACAACCAACAATGCGGACCAGATGGATGCAAGAATCGACTGCCCGGAGAGGGCCTCGCGCACCTCGGGCAGTTGCAGGCCAATCAGGATGAAGATCAGTCCGTTCAAAATGAACACGACCATTTCCCACACCGGATAGGCCTGAAGTCTCATCCGTGAACTCACGACTTCGGGCGAGCGCCAGCCGATATACAAGCCGGCGATCACCACAGCCAGAATCCCGGAGACACCCAGGGCTTCCGCCGCCAGATAGGTGGCAAACGGCATGAGAAGTGACAGAGTCGTCTGCACCGGAGGATCGTCCAGCCGTCTCTGGATGAACGTGAAAATCCAACCCGCTCCCAGTCCCACGACAATTCCGCCAATCCCCACCACCAGGAACTTGAGGCTCGCATCAGCGATCGAAAATGCGCCCGTCATCACGGCGGCCACAGCAAATCGAAACGCCGTGAAGGAAGCGGCGTCATTGACGAGGCTTTCGCCCTCCAGAATGGCGACAATCCGTCTCGGCACCCGCAACCGTTCAATAATCGCCGTCGCCGCCACCGCATCGGGAGGCGAAATGATTGCTCCCAGGACAAAGGCTGTCGCCCACGGTAGGCCGATGAGCGCATGCGCCAACCAGGCAGTCGCCACGGTGGTGAACAGGACCAGACCAACCGCCAGCCACAGAATCGGCCGAAGATTCGCGCGGAAATCCCGCCAGGATGTAAACAACGCCGCCGGATACAGCAAAGGCGGAAGAAAAATCAGAAGTACCAATTGCGGGTCCAGATGAATCCTGGGCAGCCCCGGAACCAGCCCCAGTATCAGGCCGCCAATAACCAACAGAATGGGATGCGGAATGCGAATTCTGCGCGCGAGAAGTGACAGGCAGGCGACCACAACCAACAACGCCAAAATCAAATCAATCTCTCGCATCATGTGATTCGAACTCGCCAGGTTTGTCGCGGTTACTGCGACCGCGCCGACCCATTGTTTGAACTCCCCCATGGGAGATGCCCTCCGTTTCTAGCACGCACTATTGGCACAATGAATCCGAAAATGCAGATTCATACGCGGGAGGAAAGGCGAAGCGGGTCGCTCAGAACTTCTGGGCGTGAAGCCACGCCATCGCTTGGCTAGGGGGTAATCAGTAGTACCGGATCCTGTCCATCCACCGTAAAAACGGAGTCGCGGCGTCCATCTATTCTCGCTAGGGTGCAACCGTCGAAGTGGAGGTGGAAGCAGGCATGGCCGCAGGATTGTTGGTTGCCGTGGTGTTCTGTCCACCACTTGGTCGTTGCCGCGGAGGAGCAGGTGGAGGTGCCACATACGCGACGGCCCCAGCCAGACCGGTGCCCGTGACGTTATTGGTCGCTAGTAGCGGGCCGGTGTAACC
>Ga0265338_10004842_pt1 | contig 17963 bp, 12 predicted proteins | sample 42126metaG_FD_193579 | JGI IMG/M metagenome (GOLD analysis project Ga0265338, IMG submission 193579) | Rhizosphere microbial communities from Carex aquatilis grown in University of Washington, Seatle, WA, United States - 4-21-26 metaG | ecosystem: Host-associated > Plants > Roots > Rhizosphere... | reverse complement strand
CGACGGAGCTTGCAGCCATGGGACGCCTCCTGTGATCGAATTGAACACCCACGACGACTTGTCGTGCAGCGGGCGCCAATGTGGATCCGCGATGGGCGGTTGCACTCGGGTGTTTCGTGCAAGATCGCGCCGCGCGGCTTCGAACCGATAGTCGGCTCGAAGCCGCGCTGTGTAGAGGCCGGCCCCTTCGACCGCGCACCCTGACAACGACTGTTGGGCGCGCGTTGACGGCGACGTTCAAATCAACGTCGGCGTTGCTTGAACTCGTTGATCAATGCGTTGGTCGAAGCGTCGTGGCCGGCGACCGCTCCCGGCGCGTCGAGCTCGGGGATGATCGCGTTCGCCAGCTTCTTGCCGAGCTCGACGCCCCACTGATCGAACGAGTTGATGTTCCAGATGATCCCCTGCACGAAGATCTTGTGCTCGTAGAGCGCGATCAGCTTGCCCAGCGTCCGTGGATCCAGCTTCTGGTAAAGCAGCGAGTTGGTCGGCCGGTTGCCGCTGAAGATCTTGTGGGGCAGCAGCGCCTCGAGCGCCGCGCCCGACAGCCCTTGCCCCGTCAGCTCGGCGCGCGCCTCGTCCTCGTTGCGCCCCTTCATGAGCGCCTCGGTCTGCGCGAAGTAGTTGGCCAGCAGCAGCTTGTGGTGATCGCCGATGGGGTTGAACGTCTCGACGGAAGCCAGGAAGTCGCACGGGATCAGCTTCGTCCCCTGGTGAATCAGCTGGTAGAACGCGTGCTGGCCGTTGGTGCCGGGCTCGCCCCAGATCACCGGGCCGGTCTGGTAGCCGGTGATGAGGCGCCCGTCGCGCGACGCGCCCTTGCCGTTCGACTCCATATCGCCCTGCTGGAAATAGGCGGGAAATCGATGAAGGTATTGATCATAGGGCAGGATGGCGTGCGACGCCGCGCCGAAGAAGTCGTTGTACCAGACGCCCAGGATCGCCATCGTCGCCGGCAGGCTCTGCTCGAGGGGCGCGGTGCGGAAGTGCTCGTCCATCTCGAACGCGCCGGCGAGCAGCTCCTCGAAGCGATCGAAGCCGACACCGAGCGCGATCGACAGGCCGATCGATGACCAGAGCGAGTACCGGCCACCGACCCAGTCCCAGAACACGAACATGTTCTCGGGGGCGATACCGAATCTGGTGACCTCCTTGGTGTTGGTCGACAGCGCCACGAAGTGCTTGGCGACGTGCGCGGGATCCTTCGCCGCGTCGAGGAACCAGCGACGCGCGGTCTGCGCGTTGGTCATGGTCTCTTGCGTGGTGAAGGTCTTCGACGCGACCAGGAACAGCGTGGTCTCGGGCGACAAGCGCTTCAGCGTCTCCGCGATGTGCGTGCCGTCGACGTTCGACACGAAGTGCAGGTCGAGATCGTCGCGGCGGTACGGGCGCAGCGCCTCGGTCACCATGACCGGGCCGAGATCGGATCCGCCGATGCCGATGTTGACCACGTCGCGGATCGGCTTGCCGGTGTACCCCGTCCACTGGCCGGAGCGCACGGCTTCGCTGAACGTCTTCATGTGTTGCAGGGCCGCGTTCACGTCCGGCATCACGTCGCGCCCGTCGACGAGGATGGGCCGGTTCGAGCGGTTGCGCAGCGCCACGTGCAGCACGGCGCGGTGCTCGGTGATGTTGATCGGCTCGCCGGCGAACATCCTGTCGCGCATCGCCTCGACACCGGCCTCGCGCGCCAGGTGGCGCAGCAGGCGCAACGTCTCGTCGGTGATGCGGTTCTTCGAGAAGTCGAGCAGCAGATCCGCGAACCGCAGCGAGAGGCGCTGGAACCGGTCCGGCTCGCGCGCGAACTGATCGCGCATCTTCACGGATTCGATCTGCTGCTTGTGCTGTTCCAGGGCCTTCCAGGTCTGAGATTGAGTCACGTCCACCGCGGCACCTCCGAGCTGATGAATGACGGCCACTGTCTACCACGCGCGGCGCGCCGCGGCGGAGGCGCGCTCGCGGTCAGGCCTTCTTGGCGGGTGCGCGCTCGCGAGCGCGCACCTGGCCCGGCGTCAGCCCCGACCAGCGCTTGAACGCGCGATGGAAAGCGCCCGCGCCCGAGTAGCCCAGGGCCCGCGCGATCTGGCGCTGGCTGATCTTGGCCGTCGCCAGCGATCGCGACGCGAGATCCAGGCGCAACCTCCGGACGACGTCGCGGTGAGTGACGCCGGCTTCGCGCAGGCGCCGTTGCACCGTGCGCATGCTCAGCTGCAGCCGATCGGCGACCCGCGTCAGCGACGGATCGCCTTCGGACAATCCGTCGGCGAGCGTCTGCTCGACCCGCTCGATGAACGACGTGGGCCGCCGTGGCGGCCCCAGCATCGCCAGCAGCTCCTCGGCCTGGGCGATCAGAATGTTCTTGAGGCGCGAATCCGCGCCCGGCTGAGGCAGCTCCAGGAGATCGCGGTGAAAGGTGATCTCGTTGAACGGCATGCCGAAGTGCACCGGCGCCTGGAACAGCCGGTCGTAGCGAGCGAGCGGCCCTTGCACGTCGTGCGTGAACGACACCGACAGCACCGACCAGGCGGGACCGTAGATCTCGAGCGAGCGCCGCATGACCAGGCCGGCGAAGAGCTCGGCGGCAGCCGGGACGTCCGTGCCGGTGCGGAGCTGCAACCGCGCCTCGCGCCCGGACACCGTCAACCCCTGGTGATCGGCGTCGATCAGCAGCGGCGTGTAGCGCACCATCATCTGCAGCGCTTCGCCCGCGGTCGCGCAATTGCGCAGCAAGTACTCGATGAGGTCGGCCGCTCCGAAGGGGATCACCTCGGCGAGGGCGAGCCCGAACAGCGGATCGCGCAGGCGATCGCCCATGGCCTTCCACATGCGCGGGACCGGCTCGAAGCCGACGCGCGCGCCGCGGCGCTCGAGAACCGAGGGATCGATGCCGACGGAACGGAAGATCTTGGCGGGCGCCAGGCCGCGGAGCTCCGCGCCGTACGAGATCATTCCCAGGTATTCGGACGAGACACTCCCGATGCCCCGGGGGGCCTGGTCATCCGGCTGCCGTCGTGAAATGAGCATGTCTTGTCGCAATCGGAATGGTTCCCGCGACTGTCGCCGTTTCGTATGGTCCGACTCGGTTGCTTCTTCCGGTGTAAATGTCGTGATGCCCGCGCCGGGCTTGTTTCGATCTCAGTTCGGATCCCCGCCCCACCCCAATCCCACCCGACCCGCCGGAGCGGCTCTGCAGGCCGCGCCGACCGAACCCCAAAAATCGAGCTGTCCGGCGCGGGCAGCGGCATCATAGCCGAACCCAGGCGGTTGGCGAGCCTGATTGGCGACCGGCCGCGTCGAGCCGGGCCGCGCTTGCTATCCGCGGCTCTCTTCGCCGGTCCGGGGTTCCGAGAACGGCCGATCCCAGAAGCGCGTCCAGCACTCGACGCAGCGGTAGGGGCGGACACCGCGGAAGATCCGGGGAATCACGCGCACAATCCAGGGCACATGCGTCGACCGGTGGACTTCTCTGCTACCACAACCGGGACAAACGTGACCTTCTGCCATTCCTGCCGGTTCCCCCTGATGGGTGAACCTAGTTCGAAACCTCGAATTGGCAAGAACCGTTTCGGTGACGGACCGCACCCCCCGCGGCACGATAGAAGGCCGGCTCCTATCGTCGTCGCGACAGGACCGAGAGACCGACCAGTAAGATTGCAAGGATCAGCATCGACGACGGCCCGGAAGACGCGCCAATCCCACACGCGCAGCCGCCGCTCTTCGGAGGTGGCGGCGTCGTCGTCGCGCCGCCCGCGCCCAAATTGGATCCGCCGGCGGCTCCGCCCGTGCCGGTCGCGCCCGCCGATCCGCTGACTCCGCCCCCGGCTGACGCTCCCGCTGCGCCGCCCAATCCGCCGTTGCTGCCCGCGGTCCCCGCTCCGCCGGCACCGGTCGAGCCTCCCGCGCCGCTCGCATCGCCGGCGGAGCCGTCGACGGACCCCGTCGGCCGCAGCACCACCAGCGAAACCCCGTGGCGCGGAAGCGTGAAATCGAGCGTCGCCGTCCCGCCGGTGACCGCCAGTATCTGGTCGGGCCCGAGCGGCGCGGGCTGCATCGCCGCCTGCAGCGCCGCGATCTGCGTGGCTGACGGCGCCGCGGGGCTGCCCTGCGCGACCCACACGGTGTACGCGTCACCATGGTTCGCGTCGACACGCAGGTGATTGGCGACCACCTGGCTGCCGAAACTGGCCGGAATCTTCACGCCGAGGTGCACCGGTGAGTCGGGCACCGTGACCAGATCGTCGTGATAGTTCCAGACCAGGATCTGGATCGCGTTGCCGTTCAGCGTTGCCATCGCGTCGACGTCCGCCTGCGTGCCGCGAACGCTACTGGCCAGGATCTGATCCAGCGTCAGCGCGCCGCTGCTGGTGACCGGCAGGCGCGCTCCGTCGAGCTGGCCGAGGAGCTTGAAGTCGTTCAGCACCGGCAGGTGAATGCCGTTGGTCGCGAGCGCGCGATAGCCGGCGAAGTATGGCGTGCCGGGGAACGTGAACGCCCAGGTCAAGAGGCCGCGCACCTTGACGCCGACGCGCGCCTCCAGCTCGAGCGTCCGCTTCATCATCGCGATCTCGTACGCGCCGTAGGCGGGCGAGTTCCGATACGCGTCGGCCGGCGTCATGCTCACCGGACAGGCGGCGCATCCGTCGGGATCAGCCTCGCTGACGACGATCGGCGTCTGCTTGAACTCGGCGACCGCCGCGATCTCGTTGAAGCCGGTGCGGTGGAGCACCAGCTGGTTTCCCAGGTTCATCTCGACGTGGCCCCCGACGATGGCAGCGCCACCCTTCGCGTGGAAGCTGATCGAATCCAGGCGCGCGCCGGTCTGGCCGCTGACCGCGTTGGTGCCGGTCGCGCAGTGTTGCAGGAACTGGGTCAGGAACGTTCCCGGCGCCGACACGGCCGGGCCGCCCAGCGGCGCATTCGGGCTGACCGCGTGCAGCGCCGACTCGGTGTAGTCGTAGAGCTTGTTGTAGTCAGCCGGCGTGCCGTGCCAGTAGCCGATGTCGGGCTCGTTCCACAGCTCCCACTGCCACGCGTTCTCGGCGCCACTGTCGGATCCCGGGTAGCGCGTCTTCACGTGCGTCGCCCAGGCGCCGATGAGCGCGCCCCACTTGGTGTAGTCCTTGGGCGGGTAGAAGCAGCCGCCGTCGAGCGTGTAGATCCCGGTGTTCTGATAGGCGACGCCGGCCGGCGCCGTGGTCATCGCCTGTGGCATGAACGCGATCTCGGCATACGGCGCCGCGCCCGCGCCGGTGATCGCGTCCATGATGCCGTCGATGATCGTGTAGCTGTAGATGGGGTTGCCCGACCCATCCTCGGTGTAGATGTTGGTCGAGCCCCACTTCAACGACGGCACGCCATTGCCGGTGTTGAGCAGGAAGTGCGTACGGACGTGGACCGGTGCCGCGTGCAGCGCGGTGAGCGTGCCGAGCAGGCTACGGCCGTCGGGCGTGGTGGTGTAGTTGACCTCGTCGTAGCCGTGGAACGGCCAGATGCGTTCGATCGCCGCGCCGGGCGCGGTGGCGTCGACCGTCACGTTGACGGTCGCCGGCGTCTGCGCCATGGCCTGTTCGGAAATCACCCCAACCACGGCAGAAAGGGCAATGGCGATCACCCGAACCCAGCGCTCCAAGGGGACTCGCATGCGTCTCTAGTGGCGATACGACCCGGCTTTGGCTCAGTTGTTTTTAGGGCCGGCCGGAGCGTTGCAGGACCACGAAATACTGATCGGGCAAGAACGAGTGCTCGGTGGAGACGCGCAGGCCGGCCTTGGCCGCGTCGGCGAGGAATTCCTCGCGCGCCACGCGGTGATCCTGCGGCGGGCCGATGGGCGTCACGCGCTTGTGCCAGTCGACAGCGGCGACGCGGCCGCCCGAGCGCAGCGCGCGAACCAGCCGGCGCAGGTACGCCGGGCGATCGGGGAAGTGGTGATAGACGTCGATGAGCAGGATCAGGTCGCAGCTGGCGGCTGGCAGCAGCGGATCGCCGCCCAGGCCCAGCACCGGTGTGACGTTGCCGACCTTGGCGCGGTCGAGGCGCTCGCGAAGCGCGTCGAGGATGCGCGGATCGACGTCGACCGCAAAGACGCGCCCGCCCTCGCCGATGCGGCGCGCGGCGCGCAGCGTGAAGTAGCCGGGCCCGGCGCCGATGTCGCAAACCGTCTGTCCCGGCCGGAGCGCCAGCGCGTCGAGGATCTGCTCCGGCTTCTGCCAGGCGTCGCGCCGCGGATCCTCCTGCGCCGCGATGTAGGCCGCGGTGTCGCGCGGATTCTCGTACTGATCGCGGCTGGGATCGTGGCCAAGCGCCGGCGCGCCGATCGCCGCGAGCCAGCCGGTGGCCAGGCCCGCGACAACGACCGACGCGCCGAAACGCCGGCTCGACACGCGGCTCAGGCCGCCTTGGCGACCTGGCTGCTGGCCCACTTCTCCAGCTTCAGCGCGTCGGCGTTGAACTTGCGGATGCCGTCCGACAGCTTGTCCACCGCCATCGGGTCCTCGTTGTGGAGCCAGCGGTAGCCTTTCTCGTCGAGGTGCAGCGGCTGCGCGTCGCTGACCTTGGCGGCTTCGATCGACAGGCGGCGCGGCAGCTCGCCGTCGCGCGTGCCGAGGTCGGCCAGGATCTCCGGGCTGATCGTCAGCAGATCACAGCCGGCGAGGCGCATGACCTGCTCGGTCTTGCGAAAGCTCGCGCCCATGACCTGGGTCTTGAAGCCGAGCTTCTTGTAGTGGTTGTAGATCTTGACCACCGACGCCACGCCGGGATCTTCGTCGATGGGGATGTCCTTCACCCCTCGATCCTTGACGTAGTAGTCGTAGATGCGGCCGACGAAGGGCGAGATCAGGGTGACGCCCGCCTCGGCCGAGGCCACCGCCTGAGCGAACGAGAACAGCAACGTCATGTTGCAGTGAATGCCCTCTTTTTCGAGGCGCTCCGCCGCGCGGATGCCTTCCCAGGTCGTGCTGAGCTTGATGAGAATCCGATCGCGGTCGATACCGGCGCGCCGGTAGTGCTCGATGAACGCGCGCGCCTTGGCGACGCTGCCCTCGACGTCGAACGACAGCTTGGCGTCGACCTCGGTCGAGACGCGGCCGGGGATCAGCTTCAGGATCTCTTGCCCGAAGTTGACGAAGAGCTTCTCCATGAAAGCGGTGGTGCGGCCGGCTTCGTCCGTCGGTTGGCTGGCGGCGTACTTCAGCGCCTCGTCGACGACGGCACGGTACTGCGGCTGCTGCGCCACTTTCAGGAGCAGCGAAGGGTTGGTGGTCGCGTCCTGCGGCCGATGCTTGGCGATCGCTTCCAGATCGCCGGTGTCGGCGACGATCACGGTCATTTTCTTCAGGGACTCGAGCAGTGTCATGGGAGCTCCTTCGTTTCTCGCTGGTCGCCGGCAAGTATGCCTCCGACCGCGGCCGCCTGCATGTTCCACGACACGCCGCGGTCGAGCGACACGAAAACGTAACGATTACAAACTAACGGCCGGCGGGGGCCGGCGGAAGGCCCGCGACAGCTTGCGAGGTCAGCGTGGCGGTGCCCGAGGTCAGCCCTGTCGCCGCGGCGGTGACCGTGATGCTGCCGGCGGTGCGGCTGGGGCGCACCCAGAACGCGAGCTGGCCACCCTTCATCGCGATCGTCGCCGGGCCCACGATCGTGGCCGGCCCGGTCACGGTCAGCGTCACCTGGCGATTGTCGGTCGGCACGACGGTGGTGTTGGCGTCGACGACGTCCACGAAGACCAGGCGGGCGTCGCTCAGATCCGCGCGCAGGGTCGTGCCCTCGGGTCGCAGGCGCAGGGCGGTCGCGGCGCCCGGGGTCTGGCGCGTGGCGCTGACCTTGACCGCGCCGCCGATGAGGCAGTCGGCGCGCAGCGTCCCGGGAGTGAACGACGTCATGGCGAACGTGAACGGCGGATGCAGCGGCAGGGGCGTCGGCGTGGTGTCGGGCGAGCGCGTCGCGACCACCGTGCCGTTCAGCGACAGAGTCACCTGGGTACAGTTGCTGAACACCTTCACCGCGGTCGGCGACGTCGAGGTCCACTGGTTCGCGATGTACACCATCGGCCCCGCGTCGAAGGTCGGCGTCGCCGCCAGCGTGGGATCGCGCTGGCTCTGCAGGAAGTAGTACGCGTGCTTGGGAAGCCGGTACATGTCGAGCAGCCCCGAGAGCGTCGCGGTCGCGCCGTAGCCGCCGTAGTCCGCGTACTCCCAGTAAGCATCGGCGGTGAACCACGGCAGCGGCAAGCTCAGCCCCTGGCCGTTCTGGATGTTGGCCGCCTGCTGCAGCATCGCCGTGTCGCCGGCCTCGCGTGCCTGGCGGCTGGTCGTGCCACCGGTCGCGCCCATGCCGTAGTCCCAGTCGCCGTACTCGTTGATCAGGATCGGTCGCGTGTCGGTCGACGAGCGCACGGCGTGCTGGGTGGCGTCGATGAACATGTCCGAGCGCGTGAACAGCCACTGCGCCGAAAACGCCTGGGTGCCGGGGTACTCGGCGTGCACGATGCTGTTGGCCATCTGGGCCCAGGCGTCCGTGAATGACGACTCGTTCAGGTTCGCTTCCCAGACGACCACGCTGGGATGGTTGCGATCGCGGCGAATCAGGTCGCGCAGCTCCTGGTAGCTGTTGTTGACGAACGCCGCCGCCGAGTTGAAGAACTGCCAGCCGCTCTGCGCGTCCATCACCAGCACGCCGAGCGCGTCGCACGCGTCGTAGAACGCCGGCGCATGCGGGTAGTGCGACGTCCGGATGAACGTCAGCCCGGCGTCGCGAATGCGTTTCACGTCGTAGTAGTAGGACTGATCGGAGATTGCGTTGCCGAGCCCGAAGGTCTCCTCGAGCAGGTTGACGCCGAGAGCCTTGTAGCGTGTGCCGTTGATCGTCATCCCGCCGCCGTGCGAAAACCCGATGGTGCGGATCCCGACGCGCGTCGAGACCGTGTCGACCGCGGTCGCTGCGTCCTGCACCGTGGTTTGCAGCGTGTAGAGCGACGGCGAGTTCGGATGCCACAGCTTGGGATTCGCCACGACGATGCTCTGCACGAAGTCGAAGTCGGCGCCCGCGGCGATCGTCGAGGACCCGGTCGCCATCCCGACCATCGTGCCGCCTGAATCGAGCAGGCGCGACAGGACCGTGGCGCTCTTGCTGGACGGAGATTCGTTGATGACGTTGGTCCGGATGCTGACGGTCGCCGAGGTCGCCGTCGCGGCCGGGTAGGTCACGAACACGCCGCCGCTCGCGGTCTTGTTGGCGTACACCGCGTCGGTGACATGCAAGGCGTTGGTCACGTGCATGGTGACGTGGCGATAGAGCCCGCCGTGGAACTGAAAATCGATGGGGGCGTCGTTCTTGCCCGGAGGCCAGAGCGGGTTCACGCGGCTGTCGAGCTTGACGGAGATGACGTTGTCGGCGCCCCCGTACGTGACGTCGCCGGTGACGTCGATCGTGAACGGCGCATAGCCGCCCTGGTGCTGGATCTTGTGCGTGCCGTTGACCCAGACGTCGCTGAGCTGCATCGCCGCGCCGAACTCGATGAAGATCTTCGAGCCCTGAGACGACGACGGAACCGTGAAGTGCTTCCGGTACCACATGATGCCGGCGTAGGCCATCGGGTCGTCGGGCGTGTTGAACTTGGGCGAGTGCGGCAGATCCACGTAGCCCCACGCGGTGTCGACGAACGCCTTCGCATCGGCGCCGGTGACGTCACCCTGGTTGAAGCGCCAGTCGGTATCGAAGTTCAGATCGGCGCGCGTCGCCGTGGTCGACGCGTCGGTCACGATCACCGCGTCGGTCGGCGCGCTCGTGTCGCGCGGCGGCGCTATGTCGACCGCGCCCGTCGCGTCCATGGGCGGCGCGACGTCGGGCTGCGCCGAGGCGTCGGGCTGCGGGCCCTGCGATCCGCCTCCTCCGCCCGCGCCGGTAGAGGGACCGCCGCCGGCGCCGTTCGCGCTCCCGCCGGTCCCGCCAGCGGGAGGCGACGTCGTCCCCGATGATTTGCAGGACGCCGTTGCGGCGAGCGCCCCAAGCAACGCCACCGCGAAAATCGAACAGCGGCGTTGTCCATTGCAAACTTTGATCGCGTTGGCGCCAATCATGCGACGTAAGATACTCGCGGTTGTTTGACAATGGAACAATCAAAGACGCGGCAGTGCGACGGCTGAAATCGGCCGCGGCGCTGGCGCGTACCCGTGTGGCCCCGTATTTGGGGGTGGCGCTGGTTGCGACCGTGTCGGCGGTCTATCTGCTGCATCTGCGGCACGCCGATCTGCGGATCCCCTTCGAATACCGGAGAGACGCGTTGCTCTACGGCAGCGTCATCAAGTCGGTCCTCGATCACGGATGGTTCTGGCGGAACCCCAGCCTGGGCGCGCCGGCGGGCCTGCAGCTCTACGACTACCCCAACGTCGCGCACGAAGCGCTGCATCTGCTGGCGATCAAAGGGTTGTCGATCTTCACCCGCGATTGGGCGTTGCTGCTGAACGTCTATTTTCTCCTGGGCTTTCCGTTGATCGCGGTCGCGGCGATGGCGGCGCTGCGCCAGCTCGGGGTGCGCCCAGGAGCCGCCGCCGTGGGCGGCGTTCTCTACGCGTTCCTGCCGACGCGGCTGCTCAAGGGCGAGGGACACATCTTCCTGGATACTTTCTGGCAAGTCCCGCTGGCGGTCGTGATGCTGGTCTGGGTCTGCAGCGACGCGCCCCCGCTGCTCTGGTGGCCGAGCGGACGGCGCAGCCCCGACGAGCGGCGCTGCCGTCAGCGTGGCGTCGCGGCGCTGGTGATTTGCGGAGTCAGCGTGGTCACTTCGGCCTACTATTCGTTCTTCACGATCTGTCTCGCGCTGGCCGCGGGGCTCTGGGCGTCCATCGAGCGGCGTTCGGCGCGCAATCTGGTCGCCGCGGTTGGGCTCGCGGCCACACTCGTCGCCGGCATGGCCGTGGTGGGACTGCCGGCAATCGTTTACCAGCGGCGTCACGGGCCCAACTTCGAAGTGGGGCGCCGCGCGGCCGCCGAGGCCGAGCTCTATGGAATGAAGGTCACCCAACTCTTGCTTCCCGCCGACGGTCATCGCATCGGCGTCTTGCGGCAACTCAAGCAACGATACAACGCGAGCGCGCCGTTCAGCGGCGAGAACAGCACGACGTCGCTGGGTTTGGTCGGCAGCGTCGGATTCATTGCGCTTTTGGGCGCGCTTTTCGTGCGACGGCGACATTCGCCCGCAAACGGTGATTGGTTTTCATCCCTCGCGAAACTGTGTCTGGCGGCGGTTCTGCTCGGAACGATTGGCGGGTTTGGATCCCTGTTCGCGTATCTGGTTGACCCGCAAATCAGGACCTATTCGCGGATCGCGGTCTTCGTTGGCTTCTTTGCGCTCGCGGCCGTTGCTGGCTGGCTCGACCAGCTCGCGCGCCGGCGTCCCCGCACGGGAGCGATTGCGTTGGTGGGCGTGCTGGCGTTCGGATTGCTCGATCAGGTGACGCCGCTCGCCTCGCCATCCTCCGCCGAGCCGAGACAGCGCTTCCTCAGCGACCGGGATTTGATTCGCGCAGTCGAAGCGCGGTTGTCGCCGGGAACGATGCTGTTCCAGCTTCCCTACGTTCCGTTTCCCGAGGGTTTGCCCGTACACAATCTCGAGGCCAACGATCTCCTCCGACCCTATCTTCACGCTCGGACCCTGCGCTGGGGAACACCCACCATGCGCGGCCGCAGCGGCGACCATTTCGCCCGGCAACTGGCGGAGCGCGCGCCCGCGGAGATCCTGGCCACGCTCGCGGCGACCGGCTTCGGCGGGGTGGTCGTGCACCGCGACGGCTACGCCGACCAGGGCGCGGCGATCGAAGCTGCCTTTCACGCCGCGCTCGGCGCCGCGCCGCTCGTCAGCGCCGATCACCGGCTGATGTTCTTCGATCTCACGCACTATCCCGCGGCGCCCGCGCTGACCCCGGCCGAGATCGATCGGGTCTTGCGCCCGATCGTCGTCGGGTTTTCCTCGGGTTTCCATGCACCGGAGGCGGGGCCGAGCGGACCATTTCGCTGGTGCGACGCGACCGGGGAGATCGACGTCGACAACGACAGCGCGGCGACGCAGCGCGTGTCGGTGCGCGCGACGCTGGCCGCCGCGCGCCCGCCGGCGCGCTTGATCGTGGCGGGCGATCTGGCGTCCGCCAACCTGGATCTCGGTGAACCGGTGGAATTTACGCGCGTGCTCGAGGTTTCACCCGGGCACCACGTCCTGCGGCTGACCAGCGACGGCCGGCCGGCCGAAGCACCGAACGACCCGCGCCGGATGGTGTGGCGGTTGGAGAACTTCGCGTTCGACGAGCTACCGCCGTCGAGCGCGGTTCACTGACCGGCGGCGTCGGCGGCGTCGCTCGTTCCTGCGTCGGCGGGCGGCGCCGCCTCCAGCCAGATGTCGTCGGCGAGAAGAAAGATCTCGCTGGGCGCTGCGGGCGCGCCGACGGCCGGCGCCGTGTTGAGCAAAGCCTCGAAGCCGATGGCCATGACGTCATTCAGCATCACGCCGGCACCGGCATTGGGTGCGCGCGTGAGGTCGATAACCACCTGTTGCCAGCCGCCCAGGTTGGCGCCTGCCGCAAAGTCAGACTGATAGAAGGCCTGGTTCGCGCCGGATGTCGCATAGAAATAAACGCCGTTCAGCGCGGAAGGGTCGGCGCTTTCCACTTTGATCCAGGCGTGAAGCGCCTTGTACCCGGTCCAGTCAATGCCACCGTAGTAGCGCTCGATCGACGCCGCTTCACGCGTACCGTAGGCGTTGAAGTTCGCTCCCAGCAGCAGCGATCCCGGGCAGCTATGACCCTCCGTAAAGCTGGCGGCAAGCGACGTCGTGAACATGGTATGGCTATCGTCGAATTTAACGAACGCCGTCCAGCCGCCGTTCGCGCCACCATCGAACGCGTAGAGGACCTGGTTGCCCGCGCCATAGTTGGTCACGCAGGGGCCAACGTCCTGAGGCCCCGTATCCATCGCCATGTCCGCGACGACGTCGCCGGCTCCCGTATCGGTCGACTGATCCACTGCGGCGTCCGTCGCTACGTCCGTCGCTACGTCCGCGTGCGCGTCAGCGCTGCCACCGGCGCCGCCCGCTCCGGAGGTATCCGGCTTGGCGTCCGTCGTCGGCCCATGATCGCCGCCGGCATCGACGCTGCCGCCGCCCGCACCGCCGGCACCGTTTGCCGCCCCGCCCGCGCCCGTCTTCCCGGCGGCGCCACCGTCAGTGCCGCTCGACGAACCGCCGGAGCAGCCCGCGGCGACCATTGCGCCCGTCAAGAAAATGCCGAGAACCAACCGCCGGTCGTGTCGCATGTCTCATTCTCCAATGACGCGAATTCGATCCAATATCCAATACCCGCCGCCGCAGAAACTACACGGGACGCCCGTGCGGCACAATTGCTGTTTGATTGCCAAGCATCGGGTTTGTTCGAACCAACGCTGCCATGACCCGGTTTATCCGAAGATCGCTCCGATATCTTCAGCTCTTCACGCTAGTCTTCGGTTGCACCGGCAACCGCCGACCAACCTCCGGGGAGGACCCATGAAGGTTCAGAGACTTCTGATTGTGAGCCTCGCGGCGCTCGGTCTTGGTTGCAGCTCGAGCAAGCCCGGCACGACGCCGCTCGAGAGCGGCGGCGCCACCGGCAGCGGCGGCTCGTCGAACGGCGCGGGCGGCGGCACGACGTCGGGCGCCGGGGGATCGACCACGACGGGCGCGGGCGGTGACACCACGACCGGTGCCGGCGGTGACACCACGACCGGCGCCGGCGGTGACACCACGACCGGCGCCGGCGGATCGACCACCGGCGCCGGCGGCGCGGCCACCGGCACGGGCGGCGCGGCGATCGTCGACGCGTCCACGGACACGACGCTGACACCGCAATTCACCGGCACCTTTCACATGGGCGCCGACATCTCCTGGGTCCCTCATGACGAGTTCTACGGCGCGACCTACGTCGACACCGACGGCGTACAAAAAGACATCCTCGCGTTGCTCAAGAATCACGGCTTCAACTCGGTGCGCTTGCGCACCTTCGTCGACCCCAAGGCGACCGACGGCTACGACCAGCGCGACGGCTTCGCCGATCAGGAGCATACGATCGCGATGGGCGTGCGGGTGAAGCAGGCCGGCATGGGCCTCTTGCTCGCGATTCACTACAGCGACAACTGGGCAGATCCCGGCAAGCAGTGCATTCCCGTCGCCTGGCAGGGGCACACGATCGCGCAGCTCATGCAGGACGTGCACGACTACACATTCAACCTGCTCACCGCGATGAAGAACGCCGGCGCCGAGCCGGATCTCGTGCAGATTGGCAACGAGATCACCCCCGGCCTTCTGATTCACATCTGCGACGTCAACGGGCTGCCGGTCTCGACGAGTACGGTCAACGGCCGCATGACCACCGCCAACATCGCCAACTTCGCCGGGCTCCTCAAGCAAGGAATCATGGCGGTGAAAGAGGTCGACACGCGCATCAAGACCGTCCTTCACATCGACAAGGGCGGCGACATGAACGCGAGCATCGCCTGGATCAATTCCGTCATGGCTCAGAGCGTGCCGTTCGAGGTCTTCGCCGATACGTCGTACGTGCGCTGGCAGGGACAGCCGGCGGGTTGGCAGGCCACGTTCGCGAAGCTCGCGACGATGTACCCGACCCTCGAGTTCCTCATCCCCGAGTACGGCAACGAGACGGCGACCACCCCGGCGACGCCGACGACCATGGAGATCGCCAACCAGACCATCTTCGGCATCTCGGGCAACCGCGGCGTCGGCGCGTGGATCTACGAGCCCGAGCACCCGGCGCAGGCGGGGATCGGCATCGGCCTGGTGCAGACCACCACCGTCGACGGCGGCATCCAGGATCCCTGGCCGGTCTTCACCGCGCTCCCGAGCGGGATGGCAGTCTACGATCGCCTCAAGGTCACGTACGCGAGCCGGCTCTGATTGTCGGGCTCGAGACCCGCGAAGGATTCTGGACCTCCGTCGGCTCCCGCTTCAAACGAACTTGGCGAGCAACACCAGACGCCCGAAGGTGAACCGCGTCGATACGCCCGCCGGGCGTAGCAGCGCATCGGTGAATTCGACGTGGTGCCCGATCATCTTGGTGAACGTCTGGATCGCGTGCACGGCCACGCGTTCCAGCACGCGCGCGTCCGCGACGGGATCGGCCGGCGCGGCCAGCCGCTCGGCGATCTCCGGATGGGTCACCGTCAGGAAGCGCGCCGCCGCCAGGTGCACGGCGAGCTTGGTCAGGTGCTCGAGCAGCGTCGGCGCGTCGGTGTACGGCGCGCGCAGCAGAAAGTGCTGGCAATAGTTGCCGAAGATCCGATCGCTGTGCGCGCCCATGCGCTTTTGCAGCGCGTCCCGGCGGCGCGCGTAGACGCGCCAGATCGCGGCGGGCGCCAGTCCCGCGATCCCCTCGCCCGCAGCGCCCGTCGCCTCGGCGCGGATCGAAGCGAAGACGCCGTCGAGCAGCGCGGCAAAGCGCGCGCTGTGCGGCAGCCGCTTGCGCTCGACGAGCCAGGTCGAGATCAACGACGCAGTCGCGTCGCCGGGCGCGTCCAGCGCATCGAGGTCGCCGTCCAGCGACGCCATCAGCGCCATCGACGCCGTCTCGTCGAGCTCGGCGCGCAGCCTGCGCTCGGCGAAGGGGCGGCGCGCGCCTTCGAATTCCTGCGTCCCTTTGTGCAGGAGATCACGCACGCGATGGGCGAAATCGGCCGCCAGCAGCAGTCGCGTTCCCAGCGAAACGTTGCGCCGGAAGCAACTCATGAGAACTTCGCGGACGCTCAAAAAGTGATCGGCGTACGGATCGGCGCCCGCTTCGCCGACGGACTTGCCGACATACGCGCGCGTGAGCATCGACTTGCGCGCGGGCCGCATCGCCAGCTCGTCATTCGACAGTAAAATCAGACGCGCGATCTCGGGGCATCCGAGCGATCCGCCGACCTCGATCCGGCCCGCGACCGCGAGCGCGGTGCGGGGAAAGACCGCGCAGGTCGTGGGCAGCGCTTGCTCGCCGTACGCCGCCTGCACGCTGCAGCGGTTGTCGGTATCGAGCAGGCGACAGACGCCGTTGTCGTCGAGCTGGACCTGGCCCAGCGAATCGGTGTGGCGCGAGGGACTGCCGAGCACCACGAGGCGCACCAGGCGATCGTGCCCGGCCGGCGTCGTCGCCATCACCCCCTTGAGGCGGTCGAGGCTCGGGCGATCGATCGACACCGCCCAGTCACGGCAGCAGGTGTCCTCGCAGCGCTCGGCGAGACAGGCGAACCGCTCGAGCGCCGGCAGGGTCATCTGCGGGCGATCTTCGGCCGGGACCACGCCGGGGAGCGACGGGAGACCAGATGAGATCCCGGGAGGCAATTGCGCCATGACCCGGGAAGCAGCAAGCGGCGCGCCAGTCCTCCGACAGCGATCTTGCGCGCGACGGCGCCTGCCATGACGCGGATCTGACGCGGCGCCCGGAAGGTCCGCGTCACAAACCTGGCGCGGCGGCTAGGAGCCGATGGTCACGCCAAAAACACGCTTGTGCAGCTCGCCGCTCAGGTTGAGCTGGGTCAGCTCGCCCAGGCCGCCGACCGGCGCGCCAGCGATGACGACGATCGGCAGCTCGGTCTGGCGCGCGGTCGTCGTCACCCAGGACCGCTCCGCCTCGTCGTCGGTCACGTCCAGCACCTTGAACACGATGTTCTGACCGCTCAGCAACTCCTCGATCTTCGCCTTGGTGCGGTGGTCCCGCCCGTCGAAGTAGATGAAGACCGGCGCCTGCGCCGGAGGCGCGGAGGCGGCCGGCGGCGCCGTGTTTCCGTTGCCGGTGGCGGGACGCGGCTCGGACGCAGCCTCGGCCGCGGGGCGGGTGTCGATCCGGATCCCGTCGGGCAGGAGCTCGTTCACGATGCTCGCGGCGTTGCGCAGGTGCATGACCAGCGGGCGCATCTTGCGGCCGTCGGCCACCACCAGCTTTTCGTAGACGATCTCGCGCAGGCGATTCTTCATCGAAGCCAACATGACGGCAGCAAGCCCCACCCGGACAGCGTTGTCAATCGCGCACGACCGCAGAACGTCCCGGCGCAGCGCCGAGGGAAGAAGCACCGCGCCACTCGTTCTATTCATGGTGATGGCGGAAACGGGCGGCCGCGCGGCACAGGGCTCGGGGGCGGGAGCCGGGGCAGGGGGGCGCGGCCGCCCGTTTGCGTCTCACCCGCGCGAAGCGCGACCGTGAGGATCCGCTGACACCGTCTCGTCGTTTGTGTTTCGCGGCGGGACGGAGCATCGTCGCCGCGTATGGTTTGTCACCGCTGCGGGGAAACCAGCCGGGATGGGGCTCGGTTCTGCGACCGCTGCGGGGCTCCACTTCCGGCGGCGGCGGACGCTCCCGCGGAGGCTGAGTCAACCCATCGCCCCGGCGGCGTCGGCGAGCAGCGCCACGTCACCGTGATGTTCTGCGATCTCGTCGACTCGACGGAGCGCGCGCGGCGGCTGGAGCTCGAGGAGTGGCGCGACCTGGTGCGATCCTTCCAGAGCGTTTGCTACCGCGAGATCTCGCGCGCGGGCGGCTTCGTCGCGCAGTACCTGGGCGACGGCGTGCTCGCTTACTTCGGCTATCCGGCCGCGCACGGCCAGGACGCGCGCGCGGCCGTCGGCGCGGCCGTGGAGATCGTGCGAGGCTTCCGCGAGCCCAGCGGCCGCGCGCCAGCGGCGCAGCTCCTGGTGCGCGTCGGCATCGATAGCGGCGTGGTGCTGGCCAGCGAGATGGGCTTCGGCGCCAGCCGCCAACCGCTGGTGGTTGGCAGCGTTCCCAATCGCGCCGCGCGCATCCAGGCGGCGGCGCAGCCCAACACCGTCGTCATCAGCGAGGCGACCCACCGTCTGGTGCACGGCGCGTTCGTCTGCGAGAGCATCGGCCGCCCCGATCTACGGGGCCAGGACCAGCCGGTCGAGCTATTCCTGGCCCCGTAGATCGGGG
>Ga0265338_10004841_pt1 | contig 17966 bp, 15 predicted proteins | sample 42126metaG_FD_193579 | JGI IMG/M metagenome (GOLD analysis project Ga0265338, IMG submission 193579) | Rhizosphere microbial communities from Carex aquatilis grown in University of Washington, Seatle, WA, United States - 4-21-26 metaG | ecosystem: Host-associated > Plants > Roots > Rhizosphere... | reverse complement strand
GGCATTTCCGCCGGGCACGGCCAGAACAGCTATCGCGGGCTGGTGAAAATCCAGAAGAGCGCCGCGCACGCGCGCAATTTCTCCCAATGCGACTCCATGCTGATCGGGTCGAAGTGCGGCGCGCACACGTTCCCGTACATTGAGGTGAAAAACACCACGGCCAGCGTGGAGCACGAAGCCTCGACCTCGAAGATTGGTGAGGACCAGATTTTTTACTGCAACCAGCGCGGGCTTTCAACCCAGGACGCCGTGAACATGATCGTCAACGGGTTTTGCAAGGAAGTGTTCAAGGAACTGCCGATGGAATTCGCGGTTGAAGCGCAGAAACTTTTGGGCGTAAGCTTGGAAGGCAGCGTCGGCTGAAATTTAACCACGGATAAGCACGGATGGACACGGATGAGAGACCAGATTTGCGGCGTGGTGGTGAATCCAAACTTCTTTTCAAAGCCGAAACTGAAAAGATTATCGGTTTTGCCTTTGAAGTTTTGAATGAAGTCGGACATGGGCTGAACGAGAAAATTTATGAGAACTCGCTGACGGTTCTGTTCAAACAGAACAATATTGCATTCGACCAGCAGCGAAGATTCCCGGTTTTCTTTCGCGGTGTTGCGGTTGGCGAATTTGTTCCTGACCTGATAGCTTTTAAAGCGGTGATTGTGGACACGAAAGTCATAGATCGCATTACCGACCACGAACGCGGCCAGATGTTGAATTATCTCCGCATTGCGAAATTACGAGTCGGCTTGATTTTGAATTTCAAAAACGCCCGGCTTGAGTGGGAGCGTGTTGTTTTGTGATGTTTAATCCGTGTTTATCCGTGTCCATCCGTGGTTAAATCTTTTTAGAAAATGAGCAAAGTAATATTGGAAATCAAAAACCTCTCGGCGGGCGTCGAGGGCAAACAGATCCTGAAAGGCGTCAACCTGACCGTTTCGGCCGGCGAAGTCCACGCCGTCATGGGCCCGAACGGCAGCGGCAAGAGCACGCTGGCCGCCGTGCTGGCCGGGCGCGACGGATACGACGTGACCGGCGGCGAGGTGATTTACAACGGCCACGACCTGCTCGACCTCGACCCGGAGGAACGCGCGCGGGAGGGCTTGTTCCTCGCGTTCCAGTATCCGGTCGAAATTCCCGGCGTCAACAGCACCTATTTTCTCAAGGCCGCCCTCAATGAAATCCGCAAGGCCAAGGGCGAACCGGAACTGGACGCCATGGAATTTCTGACGCTCGTCAAGGAACGGATGAAGCTGCTCGAATTGAGCGACGACCTCCTGAAACGTTCCGTCAACGAGGGTTTTTCCGGCGGCGAAAAGAAACGCGCCGAGATTTTCCAGATGGCCATCCTGGAACCCAAACTCGCCATCCTGGACGAAACGGATTCCGGTCTGGACATTGACGCCTTGAAAATTGTCTCGTCGGGCGTCAACAAATTGAAACGCGCGGACAACGCGCAACTGGTCATCACCCATTACCAGCGCCTGTTGAATTACATTGTGCCCGATTTCGTTCATGTGCTGGTGGATGGCAAAATCGTCCGCACCGGCGGCAAGGAACTCGCGCTCGAACTCGAGGCCAAAGGTTATGACTGGATTTTGAAAGGCAACGTTTGAATCCTGATTAGATGCGGACGATTTTTATTGTTTGGAAATTTCTCTACAGGCGACAATGAGAACACTCAGGCCACGACGTTTGTCCACAGACTTACTACATCCGTTGTCGCCAAGGGAGATTGGCCAATCCAGCGGCCGGCATATGAGTTCGTTGTCAGCAGAAGGATGATGATTAGAAAAAAAACTTTTTGAATCGTCTTCATGGCGAAACGATATGAAATTTTGTTACAGCATTGCTACGCTCGTCGAAACCGACAATCCATGACTCACCACATATCGTGAATGGCGGATAAAAATGAAATTGTTTGACACATTTAACGCCGCTCATCTTGTTCGCCCACGTCTCGTCCCAACCGATATTTGTCTCTACATCCGTTGTCACTAGAGGAGATTGGCCAAATAATTCAATTACCCGTGCTGGCGAGTCTCCCTGATGAACTTGTGAAAAAGCCTGATCCAAAATTTCTGTGCGATGCCAAACCCACGCAGCCCATAGAACAAAAAAAAAGAAAACGACCAAAACACTCATTAACAGCCATTTGAAAACATGCTTCACGCGGCTTTGTTATAATTATTTCGGATTGAAACCAGTCAAAAAGTTTCCCGACAACGCGCTTCCTTTTGGAAAAGATAATTCCAAAGGGTCATAAGCTCCCAAAGAGTAACCAATAATCCAGCGACCAGCTTCAGCATTGGTCGCGAGTAAAAATATGGCTACGACACAAAAGCAAATTTTTTGAATCGTGTTCATGGCACTGTTTTCGGCGATTGTGGCAAAGCAACAGCGAATTTATTCAATAATACGGCGTTTTTTTGATTTTTCTGCTAAAACTTTCGCCCAAGCCCACAATTCAATCTGAACGCGACGCAAAAGTCTTCTCCAGCCCCATAAGTTAGCAATTTCATTCTGTCGCGATGAAATTTTTTCTTTCAACGAATGATCAAATTCACGCAGAAATGATCTCGGCTCATCGGCTCTAATTGGTGGTTTTTCAACGCTCATCAGTGACCGCTAAATGCTTCTCCAAAATCAGCAATTCCATATCCTGCCGCTGATCCCAGAAGCGCGCCATCGAAGAAAGCTGCCGCTCCAAGATTTAGTGGATTTGGATTAACAGCACTTGCTTTATTTGCTGTGGCATCCACGATAAAACAAGTGCCCTCATTGCGCCTATATTGGTTTCTCAAGTTGGCCCATTCTTGCTTGTTAAAATCAAAATCGAAAGTTGGATTGCCATGTCCAAAGTTAATTCCACCAATCATCACTCCCCACAAACCATTTGGGTCAATTTCATTGACAGGATTGTTGTTCACATAAGTGTAGAGATTTACATCGCTGCCTAGCAAAAATGAGTTTGGTTTCATCGTTTGTTTTCCAAAAAAAAGATTTGGCGAATCAAGCCGGAGTGCTAGATTTTCAGTTTGTAGCGCAGCGGGCAGTCGCACAACCGTAGCGCCCGGGACGAATCCACCAACACTCAAATTCAAATTGGCAGACATCGTTGGATGGGGATCACGCTCCATGAATCCTATCGGGTCGCGTGTAATCCAGCGGCCCGCATTCGCATTGGCCGCCAGCAGAATGCTGATCAGAAAAACAACCTTTTGAATTGTTTTCATGGCGTGTTGTTCTTGGCCTTCCTGTGGCAACTATTTATTGCAATAAGCAATAAAGGAAGCATTAGTGCATCAATAATCAATGTGCAACTGACAAGATGTTGTGCATATCGTCCATTAAAATACTCAAACTGTTCAATATGACTGACAAATTGAGCATCCTCACCTAACTTTTTGGCATCTTCAAGTTGTTTTAGGTAATCGTTCGTAGTCAAAATATGAAATTCTGGATACGTTTGAAGTGTGATATAGGCTTGAGCCAATACTAGAAAAACAATCAACCACAAAAACCATGTTTTCGTTCGGTTCAGATTATTTTTATGGCGTGATATATGGGCCATTGCCAGGATGGGCTCCAATTGGCAAAGTGGAATTTTGACCACCGCCAACAGGGACGGATGGAGTAATTGGTCCTAAATAAAAAAGTGTAGGGGGATGTGGTCCGAATGTATTGTTCCATGGATCCAAATAGAGCAATGGATCGTTTGGATTGCTCGATTGCGCAATTAGCAATTGGTGGTATCCTGGGAAGTCAGGAATGTTTATTTCCATATTGTAAATTAGCCATTGATCATCAGTTCCTGTTCCGTTAAGAAAAATTGCAAGGGCGTCAGCTTGTTGACCGCAACCCAAATAACGATTGTTGTTCCCTCTTAAACGCTGTAAAGAACTCATGAAATTATTCCAATCTCCACCATTTAATCGTTGTCCGTTTTGAGTCATAAGGCTCGTGTAGGATTGCGACAAGGTTGTCAGCCGAATAACGTCAGCCGGACTGAGTCCGAGGGGGTCAATTTCATTGATTGGATTATTATCCACGAACCGATAGAGATTGATTTGTTGATTAAGGGACGAAGTCAGCTTTGGCGCAACGATTGAAGGTTTCGGGTCACGCTCCATGAATGCTATCGGGTCGCGTGTCAGCCAACGCCCCGCATTCGCATTAGCGGCAAATAAAATTATGACTGCGAAACAAAAGCAGATTTTTTGGATCGCTTTCATGGTGCTGTTTTCGGCGATTGCTGCAACGGTGTCAACGGTAAATTTGGCGAGGAATTTCCGCCAAAGGGCATCGGATTTTCCAGATGGCCAGGCGGCAGCGCCAGCATTTCTTTCAACGTTCGCGGTTGGTGAAACTGCGATAATTCAGCCCTGTTGCTTGTGTGAGTTTTTTGGCGCGAAAGAATCCAAGTAAATGCGCCAACGACCACGAGCACAAAGATCAAGATCATGAGCGGCAGAAACCAAAGAGGTTTCTTTCGGCGAGCCAAACGTTTTTCGCGTTGCCTTGCTTCCTCACGCAATCGTTGGCGCGATCCACGGCTCATTTGCCAAAATGTTTTCCCGCAAATCATTGAATTGCCAAGCCTTTTCTTTTTTCGAAAACTGCCCGGAAATTATTTTTCTTCGTTACGACTGGATTTCAAAGAATTGAATGTTTATCCTAACGACAGATTTTTTCATGTCGCCGGAACCCACTCTGGACATTGTCGGTTTGTTAAACCGGCACGCAGGCAGGAATTACGAGCTCCAATCCGAGCACGTCAACCCGGCCAACGTCCGCGCCCTCAGGACCATCGGCTTTGACCGCTGTTACGTCCGCGCCGAAGGACCGTACCTTTGGGATGTCAAAGGGGAAAAGTATCTCGACCTGCTTTCGGGCTACGGGGTGTTCGGCCTGGGCCGCAACCATCCCGAGGTCCGCCGTGTGTTGATTGATTTTCTGAACGCGGATTACCCGAGCCTGGTGAAACTGGAAGCGCCGCTGCTGGCCGGACTGCTGGCCGCCGAGCTGAAAAAACGCATGCCGAACCAGCTCGACATGGTCTTCTTCACCAACTCGGGCGCGGAAGGTGTTGAAACCGCGCTGAAATACGCCCGTTGCGCCACCGGCAAACCGACGGTGATCCATTGCAAGAAATCGTTTCACGGACTGACCTACGGCGCGCTTTCCATCAACGGCGACGACAATTTTCGCGAGGGCTTTGAGCCGTTCCTGCCAGATTGCCGGGCGGTCCCGTTCAACGACCTCGCAGCCCTGGAAGCGGAGCTTAAAAGGGGCGACGTGGCGGCATTCGTCGTCGAACCGGTGCAGGGCAAGGGCGTGAACCTGGCCGCGCCCGGTTATTTGCTGGAGTCGCAACGCCTTTGCCGCAAGCACGGCGCGTTGTTTGTGGCGGATGAGGTGCAGTCGGGCATGGGCCGCACGGGAAAATTTCTGGCCCTCGAACACGACGGCCCGGACGTGGACCCGGACATCGTGATTCTGGCCAAAACGCTTTCGGGCGGCTTCGTCCCGGTCGGCGCAGTGCTGTGCAAAAAATGGATTCATGAGAAGGTTTTTTCCTCCATGCAACGGTCGGTGGTCCACAGCTCGACCTTCAGCCAGGGCAGCCTGGCCATGGCCGCCGGGCTGGCCGCGCTCGATGTGCTGGATCGTCACCAGCTCATGGCCAATGCCGCCCGCATGGGCGATCTCATTGGCAACGGTTTGCGCGCGATGCAAAATCGCTTTGAATTCATCAAGGACATCCGCTGGCGCGGCTTGATGATGGGCATCGAACTCGGCCCGCCAAAATCACTCGGCCTGAAGATGGCCTGGACGATGTGCCATACCATGGACAAGAGCCTGTTCCCGCAGGCGGCCATCATTCCGTTGATGGACAAGCACCACATCATCACGCAGGTCGCCGGACATGGCGTTGACGTGATCAAGCTGCTGCCGCCGCTGGTCATCAACGAAGCCGATGCGCAATGGTTCCTGACCGCCTTCGAGGATGTGATGGTGCAAATGCACAAATTCCCCGGACCCGCCTGGGACGTGCTCACCAACATCGGCAAAATGGCGTTCACCCAGCGCGCCCGGTGAAATTCAAAAGCGCAAGCTTGCCGCTGGATTTTCAAATCTCTGACCACTAACATTTCCGCCATGAATTTGGACGAAGCCCAACGCAACAAAGTCGCCGCCTGGATCGCGGACGGCGCGAAACTGTCGGACATCCAGACCCGGCTCGCGTCGGAACTCGGGCTGAAATTCACCTACATGGAAGTGCGGCTGCTTGTGGACGATTTGAAACTCACGCCGAAAGATCCTGAACCGCCCAAGGTTGCCGCACCGGTTGCCGACGTGACGAAACCCGCCGCCGCCAAAAGCGTTTTGCCAGCCGCCGAAGCGACGCCCGTGGCCGGCAAGGTTTCCGTGAGCCTGGATCAATTGACCCGGCCCGGCGCGATTGCCAGCGGCAAGGTCAACTTCAGCGACGGCCAGACCGCCGACTGGTATCTCGACCAGACGGGCCGGCTCGGCGTGGTGCCCAAACAGACGGGTTACAAACCGTCCGCCGCGGACGTGCAGCAATTCCAGACTGCGCTGCAAGGCGAGCTGGCGCGAATGGGGTTTTGAAATTTTAAGTTTTGAGTCTTGAATTTTAAGTTGAAGCAAGGCGCGGCCGCGCCGAACTAAAAACTCAAAATTAAAAATTCAAAACTGCTTCAAGACTTGGCACATTGAAGTCCGATGCGCGAACAATTCCGGGTCTGGATTGAAAGTCTGGTCACCTTCGGCCTCGAAGTCATTTCCGGCGAGCGCCGTGATTTCAGGTCAAAATTGACGCGGGGAATTCTTTTCGGCGGCTCCAAATGTGTCCAGGTTTACGTCAAAATCCACCGCTGGCTCATCAACGTCCGCATTCTCCGCGACAAGACGCTCGGCGTGCAGGTCATTGCCGTCGGCAACCTCACCTGGGGCGGCACGGGCAAGACGCCGGTCGTGGAAAAATTCGCGCGCGAATTGCGCGACGCCGGCCGCAACGTCGCCATCCTGTCGCGCGGCTATCGTTCCAAGCCGCCACCCCTGCTCCAGCTGCTCTTGAACAAAATCCTGCTGCGGGAGGACCAGACGCCGCCGCGCGTCGTCTCCGACGGCAAATCGCTCCTGCTGGATTCGGAAATGGCCGGCGATGAACCTTACATGCTCGCGTCGAACCTGAGGGACGTCGTCGTGCTTGTGGACAAGGACCGCGTGAAGAGCGGGCGTTATGCGATTGAAAAATTCGGGTGTGACACGCTGCTGCTCGATGACGCGTTTCAATACTGGAAACTGCGCGGCCGCCGGCATGACGTGGTGCTCATTGACCGGCAGCAGCCGTTTGGCAACGAACACCTGATCCCGCGCGGTTCGCTGCGCGAGCCGCCGTCGCACCTCGCCCGCGCCCATACCATATTCATCACCAAAAGCGATGGCCACACCGCGGAGCTCCGCGAGCGGATTTCAAAATTGAATCCCGACGCCGCCATCATCGAATGCGTTCATCATCCGTTGTATCTGGAGGACGTTTTCACCGGCGACAGAAAAACCCTGGATTTTTTGCGGGGCAAAAAAGTTGCGTCCTTCAGCGGCATCGCGCAGCCGGAAAGTTTCGAGCAGAGCCTCGTTTCGCTCGGCGGGGAACTGGTTTATTCCAAGCGCTTCGTGGACCATCACCGCTTCACGCAACAGGAGGTGCTCAACGCCATCAACCGCAGCAAAAAACGCCAGGCCGCCACCATCATCACCACGCAAAAGGACGCCGTGCGCTTCCCCAAAATTGACCGGCGCGACCTGCCGATTTATTTCATGCGCGTTGAAATCCAGATCGTCAGCGGCGCAAACGACTTTCAGGATTGCGTCCGTAAAATCTGCTTCCGCTGACGATGAATACACTGATTTACTGGCTGGGCAGCGCGCTCGTCGTGTGCCTGCAGGCGCTGCCGTTGACCTGGGTCGCGCGTCTCGGCCGCGCCGGCGGCGCGCTGGCGTATTGGCTCGACGCCCGGCACCGGCGGGTGGCGTTGCAAAATCTGGCCATGTGTTTCGGCCATGAAAAGTCGCCAGCCGAAATCCGCGCGCTGGCGAAGGAAAATTTCCGCCGCCTCGGGGAAAACTACGCCAGCGCCGTCAAAACCGTCGCCATGACCTTTGACGAACTGCGCCCGCACATCGAATTCGTCGGCGCCGAACGCCTGCTGCCGCCGCGCCGCGTCATCAACGCCGGCGGGCATTTCGGCAATTTCGAACTATACACCCGGTTCACCGACGTGATCGCCGGCTACCAGAGCGCCACCACGTATCGCGCCCTGAACCAGCCGGGGCTCAATCGCCTGATGGAAAAATTGCGCAATCGTTCCGACTGCCTGTTCTTCGAGCGGCGCACCGGCGGCCCGCTGTTGCGCGCCGCGATGCACCAGCCGTCCATCATCCTCGGTTTGCAGATTGATCAACACGGCGGCGACCACGGCCTGCGCCTCCCGTTTCTCGGCCACGATTGTTCCACCAACCCGTCCCCGGCGGTCTTCGCCCTGCGTTACGATTGCGAACTTTACGCCGCGGTTTGTTTTCGTGTCGGACTGGCAAAATGGCGGCTGGAGCTGGGTGAAAGAATTCCCACCCACCAAAACGGCCACGCGCGGCCGGTCGCGGATTTGATCCGGGACGTGCTCCGGGCGCAGGAAGCCGCCGTGCACCGCGACCCGGCGAACTGGTTCTGGGTCCATAAACGGTGGAAACCCGCGCCCAAAAAAGCCGAGGGTCGAGGGTCGAGGGTCGAAAGCCAGGCGAGCACGCCATGAATCCCCCGGAGGCCAGATCCCAGACGCCCGACCCCGGACCCCGGATACCAGACGCTCCCCGTCTTCTGGTTCGCGGAACGAACTGGCTCGGCGACGCCGTGATGACCACGCCGGCGCTGATGCGGCTTCGCGAAAAGTTTCCCGACGCGCACATCGCGTTGCTGACACCGGAAAAATTGCGCGACCTTTGGACAAATCATTCTGCAGTAAATGAAACGATTTCCTTCGCTCCGGATGAAAGCATCTTTTCCGTTGGACAAAAATTGCGCGCCGGAAAATTTGATCTGGCGCTGGTGCTGCCCCACTCGCCGCGTTCAGCCATCGAAACCTGGCTTGCTGGAATTCCAAAACGGATCGGTTACGCAAGGCCCTGGCGGAATTTTTTCCTGACCAACGCGATGGCCCCGCGAACCGGCGTCACGGAAATGCGAAAGCGTTCCGCGGGCGAAATTCGCCGGCTCGTAGCCGCCGATGTGAATCGGCGGACGATTTGCGAAAACCGCGCTTTCACAAGCGCGGCTGCGAGTGCACATCAAATCCACGAGTATCTGCATCTGGCCGCGACGCTGGGAGCAAACCCGGAACCACTCGCACCGCAATTGTTCGTCTCGCCGGGTGAACTTGAAGCCGCGAAAAAAAAATTCGGATTGGAGAAAATCGCACCGCCGGTCTTCGGCTTGAACCCCGGAGCGGAATATGGCCCGGCCAAGCGCTGGCCGGTTGAACGCTTCATCGCCGCCGCGCACGAAATTCAAACACGGACAAATTGCGTCTGGCTGATTTTTGGCGGCAAAAACGACACGGCTGTCGCAGACGAAATTCAATCGGCAATCGGCAATCGGCAATCGGCAATTTTAAATCTCGCCGGAAAAACCAGTCTGCGTGAACTGATGTCGCTCCTGAAACTCTGCCGCGTATTGCTCACGAACGATTCCGGCCCGATGCACGTGGCTGCCGCGCTGGGCACGCCGGTCGTCGTGCCGTTTGGCAGCACGTCACCGGAACTGACCGGACCGGGCCTCCCGGGCGACCCGCGCCATCGGCTGCTCAAATCCGACGCGCCGTGCTCGCCGTGTTTTCTGCGCGAATGCCCGATTGATTTCCGCTGCCTGAACGGCATCGGCGTCGAACGCGTGGTGGAAGCGGTTTTGAGTTGTTGCGGAACTCTGCTTTGAATCTGCCGGTTATTTTGGCGGCGGCTCCTCTTTCCGTGCGACAGAAAGTCCCTTCAGCGGATCGGCTTTGCCGGAGCCAACAAAGGTTGCCCAAGTCATTCCGGACTCTGGACTGTATTGCGCAGTTTTTCCCGGAGCGGGCGGAATCCGGATGAGATAATGGCAGCTTGGACATTGAATCTGCCGGCCGGCGAACTGCTCGTCGCATTGCAAATGCTGCTTGCATTTCGGACAGCCAAACTTGAATTCACTCATAACTTTGGGTTTGCTGGATGACAGTCTGCGCCAGTGCGGGAACCAGCTAACTTATCATTGATCCATTGGATTCATCGGCGATCCCATGGCCGAGTTGATCATGGCAGCGTAGATGATTTTGGTGAACCACGCGCTCAACATCAGCATGATCGGCACGGCCAGCGTCGCCAGCCGCTCGGAAATCATGGTGATGCGGGTGCAACCGGCGAACAGCATCAGGATGGTCAGGCACAGGGCAAACACCGTGAGCGCGCCAATCACCTCGATATTGCCCGCGCCCAAAATGCTGGACAGCAGCATGACGCAGCCCAGGGGCAGCACCGCCGCTCCGGCAATGAAACTGTCGTTGCTCAAGCCGCCCTTGCCGCGAAAGACCAGCCGCGCCAGCGCGCTGGCCCCGGCCAGACAGACGAACGGGACAACCGCGCACACCAGCATTTTGATAAAGCCACCCACACCGGGAGGCCGGATGCCCTCGGGGATCAAGCGGTAGGCTGCGATCAAAACACAGAGGCTGAAGACCACCCCAAAACTGATGCCGACGCTCAAGGCCCGCGCCGCCCCCAGGCTTTCATACGCGACCGATAAACCCGCCACCGGGTCGGTGGCGAATTTCAGGAAGGCCTGAAGTGAATCCTTCGATGCGGCCTTCACCTTGTCGGTGACTGCCGCCGCTGTGGGATTCGCCGTTCCGATGGGTGCCGCGCACTTCGCGCACAGCGTGGCCGTGTCCTCAATCTGCGCCCCGCATTGTTTGCAAAACATGGTGATGTTCCTTTCTGGTTGATTTGTTTTTTTGCTGCGTCGGAAAACTCACTGTTGTTTGGTATATTTGCCATATATACCGTCACTGTTCAGGCTGCCGCTCTTGTCAATCGTCCATACCATGGTCTGTCCCCGGAGAGTAATTTTGACCTTGTCGCCTTCCACCACATAGGTGGCTTCAATGGTTCCTTCTACCGCATGGGTAAGTTCCACTTTCGAGCCGGAGGTAAAGTTCAACTTTTCAAACGGGCTAATGCTGTTCTCATCCGCAGTATAGGTTCCGCTCAACCGGCTGCCGCAACCGGCAAGCAATGCCGTGGTTACAATGAGGATGGCGACCCGCGCGAGCATCGTAACGGCCTTGGAGTGACTTTTGGTGAGCATGGTTTTCATGGGTTTGTCTTTCATGGGTTGGTTGATGGTTGGGCGGTTATTCTTACGATGGCTTAACGATTTCATCATTATGGACACCTACTGCATGAGGCGGAAGAAGGCAGCGTTGCCATTCATGGTGTTGGTAAACACATTATTGGTGCCAACGATGTATATTCCGCTCGTGACATTGCTCCAGCTTCCAGAGGACAGGTTGGTGATAAACTGCAAGGCAAAACTGGAGGCATTCGTCGGCCAGGAGAGAACAATTTTATTGCCCGCCGTGGTGAATCCCATTGATGGCGGCACCGGTAAACTCAAGGCGAACACTGTGCCTCTGCCCGATCTGCCGCCATAATGCGCCGTCCCATACAGGGTGTTGCCGGACAAAACCAATCCCGCAATCGGATTCGCTCCATCAATGTTGGTGTTATTTGGAAAATCAGTGAGTGGCGTGAAACTATGCAGGGTCGTAAAACCGGTGCCATTGGTGTTGACGGCGAACACTGTGCCTTCGCCCCCATTGCCGCCATTTTCTGCCGTCCCATACAAGGTGTTACCCGATAAAATCAATCCGGCAGAAGGATTGGCCCCATCGCTGTTTGTGTACTCGTAGGTTCCAGTGAAAGTATAAACGTTCGTAAAACCCGTGCCATCGGTGTTCACGGCGAACACCGTGCCATTGAGTGTCGTCCCATACAGGGTGTTGCCCGATAAAATCAATCCGGCAGTCGGGTGACCTCTGTCGGTGGTGCCGGTGAAGGTATAAAGGTTAGTAAAACCAGTCCCATTGGTGTTCACGGCGAACACCGTGCCATAACCCGAACCGCCGCCTGGATATGCCGTCAAATAATAGGTCGTCCCATACAGGGTGTTGCCCGATAAAACTAAACCCGCTTGCGGTTCGGCTCCAGCTCCGTCAGCGCCGTTGAAATTATGGAGGTTCGTAAAGCCGTTGCCATCGGTGTTCACGGCGAACACCGTGCCCCAGCCGTTGGTGCCACCAGCCAATGTCGTCCCATACAGGGTATTTCCCGATAAAACCAAACCACCCCACGGACCGCCTCCGTCGCTGTTGGTGTAGGAAAAAAAGAGCGACGTAAAACTATGCAGAACGGTGAAACCCGTGCCATCGGTTTTGACCTTGAACACCGTGCCATAGCCGTTCGTGCCGCCAGAAGCCGCCGTGCCATACAACATGTTGCCCGATAAAATCAAGCCAGCTACCGGATCAACTCCATCGTTGCCACCGGTGAAATTATACACGGTGGTGAAACTCGAACCAACGGTGTTGACGGCGAACACCGTGCCGCTGTGATTTGTGCCGCCAGCACTCGCCGTCCCATACAGCGTGTTGCCCGACAAAACCAGACCGTCATACGGATACGTTCCGTCGCTATTGGGGGAACCGTTACCGTTGGGTAAGGTGAAACTATGCAGAGTCGTAAAGGTCTGCGCCGGCGCGCGGCCAGCCAGCAGCAAGCCGAGACCGGCCAACAACACGGGCACAAGGGACGAATGGACTGATCGAGTTTTCATAATTGCCTTCAATTTCTTTTTATCTTCACTTCCACCCATTACAACAGAATTTCTGACAAAGTGTTACAGAAGATTTAATAGCTGGATAACAAACTTAAGGTTAGCAGGTTACAATCCGATACTGCGCCCGGCGTCCTTCGGCATTGCGGAAGTGCTGGTGTTCCTAGCAGCGGGCTGCGGATCGGCAATGGGCACGAGACGGACCAATTTGACGTTGCTGATATAAAACGCATCGTCCGAATCGAGGCGATATTCATCCAACCAGTTGTCGGCGTTGACGGCGCATAGGACGCTAACAATCCGATCGAAATGCTGGATAAAATCGTTCCAGGAACCGCCGGTAGCACGATCTACGAAGCCGTCGGCCAAGACAAAGGAATAGACCTGGTAATTCGTCGTGAAAGTGGCAAAGCGATCCACGGTCAGGACAACACCCCCAGGAGCAATAAACATCCACTGGACACGGCCTTGTGAACTGGTGCTTTTGAGACCCGCCGTCCTGGCAGTGACATAGAGCTTGTAAGAAGCAAGATTGGTGGTGTCAATCCCGCTCTGGCGGTTGGCGGCCACGACGACCGTCGCTCCAAAGCCGGCAAAGCTTTGGTTCATCCGGTTTGTGAAACCCGAGCCATTGATGCTTGCAACCAGGGCGGGGCCGTCCATGCCGGCGTCCGGCACCACTGCCACATTGCTGGAGAGCAGCACTGGTTTCTGGCAATAACTGTAGACAGCGAATTTCAGCGGCTGTTTGTCCTGAAAATTGACCTCCGCGATGGTCACCTCGCGCACCTTGAGAACCGTGAGGGACGCATTACTGCTCATCACCGCGCCAAATGGGTTGGTGATTAAAACGCTATAAGTCCCGGCTTCCGCGGGAGTCGGGTTGCGAATCGTCAAGGTGGCATTGGTCTCACCAATCAGAAGGTTTGTGCCGCGCTTCCATTGCCAGGACAGCGGGGCGGAGCCGACGGCCTGCACTGAAAAGGAGGCGCTGCCACCTTCGTTGACGGTCTGATTCAGCGGCTGAATCTGGATACTGGGAAGGTTGCCGCGCGCGGCCGGTAACGGGCTGATTGTTTCCATTCCCGCCCCTGATCGGGTCAACCGCACGAATTTGACGTTGCTGATGTAAAAGGCGGCAGGCTCGTCCGGACGATATTCTCCGCGCCAGTTGTCGGCGTTAAATGCACACTGAATTCTACCAATCTCATCGAAATGACTGACGAATTCATTCCAGGAACCGCCAGAGTAACGATCCACAGAGCCGTCGGCCAGGACAAAGGAATAGACCTGGTAATTCGTCGTGAAAGTGGCGAACAGATCTATGCTCAAGATGCAACCGGTGTGAGTCAAGAACTGCCATTGGACCCTGCCGTGGGATTCGCTGCTGGCGAGTCCGGTTGTTTTCGCAGTGACGTAAAGCTTATACGAGCCGAGATTGGTGGTGTTGATCCAGTTGTCGGCGCTGGCCGACATGGTGACCGTCACTCCGAACCCGGAATTGGTAACACTCCGATTCCCCACTTCCTGGCTTGCCAAACCTAAAGCGTCAAATCTCGCCACCAGCGCGTTTCCCCCGCCAAGCCCCGCGCCGGTCTCTTCCACGGGAGTGCTCATCTGGGCAGCCTGTGTCCCATCGTAACTATAGGCTCCAAAAAACTCCGGCTGTTTGTCCGCAAAATTGACCTCGGCGATCACCGCCTCAGGGGATTTTATGAGTTGATAAAGATGCGCCAACAGCCGGTGTGTTTGCTCCCAATGTGTTCCCAGCAGGAGCGACAGCGCGATCAGGGTGGCGGCCGCAAAGGGGAGCCGGTTCCGCCGGACCAGTTTCTGGAACCGGTACAGGTTGCTGGGTGACTTGGCCAGGACCGGTTGATGTTCCAGAAACCGCCTGATGTCCAGCGCCAGGCCGCTGACGGTGTCATAACGCCGTTTACGGTCCTTTTCCAGGCACTTCATCACGATACAGTCCAGGTCGCCGCGCAGGAAACGAATCAACTTCGAGACGTCCACCTTTCGCTGTCTGGCGGTGGTCGTGAGTTCCGAGGCCATGAGTTTGCTCAACCGGGTCGAAGGCTTGGCCGGCTCCTTTTCCCGGATCGTCCGCCGCATTTCGTCAATGCCCGCCTCCAGCAAGGCTCTCGAATCAAATGGCGTCTGGCCCGTGAGCACTTCATACATCAACACCCCGAGACTGTAGATGTCGCTGCGAATATCCACGTCCAACGCGGTCATCTCGGCTTGCTCCGGGCTCATGTAAGCAGGCGTGCCGAGGAATTGCTCGAACGCAGTGAACAGGGTTTCGTTCACCAGCTTGCCCTGGGCGGCTTTGGCGATGCCAAAGTCAATAATCTTGGGCACCGCTTCTCCATCCACCATCGTCACCAAAATGTTGGAGGGTTTGATGTCCCGATGAATGACCCCCTTCTGATGTGCGTGCTGGACGCCGAGACATACCTTTACCAGCAAATCGAGCCGCTCATTGGTCGTCAGCTTTTCCCGGTCGCAATAGGTGGTGATCGGAATCCCACGCACCAATTCCATGACAAAGTAGGGCCGGCCATTGTCCGTCGCTCCCGCGTCGAAGACCCTCGCGATATTCGGATGATCCATCAACGCCAGCGCCTGCTGCTCGGCATGGAACCGCGCCAGAACCTGTTTGGTATCCATCCCGATCTTGACCAATTTGATCGCCACGCGCCGATACGGGTTTTGTTGCTCGGCCATCCAGACCGTGCCCATGCCGCCCTCCCCAATTTGCTGAAGCAGTTTGTAGGGGCCGACCCGGTCGCCTGATGTGTCACCTGCCACCACGGACGATGGCTCGAGACGGATCGTGGGTTTTGGAGTTGTGCCGTGGGCGGACGCTTCGGAAGACGGTGTCACATCGGGCGCAGGGAGATCCACGCCGATTTGCAACAGGCAGGCGGGACACAGGCCGGCAGGCGAATTTGCCGGCAGATCAACGCCGCACTGCTGACATTTACGGGAATCCGCCATGGGAATATCAGTGGCGAAATCGTGCTTTTCCCGGGGCCGGCCCGTTGCATCGTAGAAGCCGTCCGCCACGCGAGCAACCAGGCTTGAATAGGGTCATATGCCTTCCACTGAAGGTGACTATAAATTAAACTAAAGAAGCCGTCAATCCTGTTCTTTTGCCTTTTGGTCGGGGCGCTCAATGGGCCGGCTGCCGCAGAACCGAAATGAGATAATTGATCTCTTCATCAATTTCCTCCGGGCGGCTCACCGTCCGGGCGACTTCGGCACGGAGCAGTTCACGAAAATCCTTCCGCAGCCGGGTTGTCGCGGTTCTGGCGGCGCCCTCGCTCACCTGCAATTTCAGAGCCGCCCCGGAATAGCCGCCCTGAACCGTCTCACCGGTTAGAAACGGACAAAGCACCGTGAACAAGCCGGACTTGCCGTCCGCCGCGCATTTGTTTCCGAGTTGCCGAAGCACCTCCGAAAGCAGCGTTGAGGCCCATGCCCGCTCAAAGGCTTTGGCGGGATCCCGTTCGTCCGCCGGTTCCCAACCGCGGGTTTCTTCAGCATTCACGATTTCGAACGGCAACGGCGCCTCGCCGCCTCCCCGCTTGCCGGCCTGCTGTTTGTCCCTTTCGTTTCTCATGTAATTGTTCAAGGCGGCCAGCAGAAATGAACGGAATTTGCCCTTTTGCGGATGAACGTTTTGCAGTCCATTCCTCGAAAGCAAGTGAATGAAAAACCCCTGCGTCAGGTCCTTGGCATCATCGGCACTCCGCCCTTGTTTGCGAATGAAGGCATAGAGGGGCGGCCAATATGCCTTGCAGAGCTGCTCCAAAGCCGCTTGGGCGCCGGGCGTTTGCCGGTCCGACGCCGACCGGATATTGGTCCAATGGGTATTCTCAAATCGGGCATCGGTTGAACTGTCTTGAGACATATTTCCTCCGGGTTGGGATGGCCGCATACTGGTCTGCCTCTTGGACCCGGCTCAAGTGAAAAGTTCGGCCATTATGGAGAATGGATGGAACCAGGGATTTGCCAGACAGACAAAACCTTTGTTTCTTTGAGATTTTATGGTAAATGGCCTTTGTGGATACTGTCACCCAATTGACGAATGAGCTCGTCGCGTCGTATGCGCGCGTCGGCGGCATCAACCATTTGGATGGCAAAAACCTGCCGTCCAAACGCGCCATCACGGCCATCACCCAGGATTTGCTGCGGCTGCTCTTTCCCGGTTTCTTCGACGAGAAACCGATTCATTCCTCGGAAATCAGGGTGGCCACGGCGGAATTGCTTGATGCGGTGCTCGGCGCACTCGAAGACGAAATCTACAAGAGCCTCGAATACAATCCGCCGCCGGAGCTGCCGAAAAAAAACCTGCGGTCGGCAGCGCACGGCCTGACGCTCGAATTTCTCGGCAGCCTGCCGCGCCTGCGCGAGGTGCTGCAGACCGACATGATGGCGGCCTACGCCGGCGACCCGGCGGCCCGCAGCAAGGAGGAGGTGCTGGTGTCGTATCCCTTCGTCGAGGCGATTGCGGTGCAGCGGCTGGCGCACGAGTTGTATCTGAAAAATGTCGCGCTGATCCCGCGCATCATGACCGAGTGGGCGCATTTCCAGTCCGGCATGGATTTGCATCCGGGCGCGCAAATCGGGTCGCACTTTTTCGTGGATCATTGCACCGGCACGGTCGTCGGCGAGACGGCCATCATCGGCGACCACGTGAAGCTGTATCATGGCGTGACGCTCGGCGCGAAATCCACGTCCGCCGTGGAACAATTGCGCGGCAAGAAACGGCATCCGACGATTGAAGATCGCGTGACGATTTATCCCGGCGCCACGATTCTGGGCGGCGAAACCGTGATTGGCGCGGGCAGCACGATTGGCGGCAACGTGTTCCTCATGGAAAGCATCGCGCCGAATTCCATCGTCCTTTACGACGCCCCCAAGGCGCGCGTGTTGAACAAGTCGGACCGGAAAAAGAAAATCTCACTGGATTTTCAGATTTGAACCGATCTGGTTTTGGTCCTAATCGTAATCTTGC
>Ga0265338_10004840_pt1 | contig 17968 bp, 16 predicted proteins | sample 42126metaG_FD_193579 | JGI IMG/M metagenome (GOLD analysis project Ga0265338, IMG submission 193579) | Rhizosphere microbial communities from Carex aquatilis grown in University of Washington, Seatle, WA, United States - 4-21-26 metaG | ecosystem: Host-associated > Plants > Roots > Rhizosphere... | reverse complement strand
GTACCCGGCTTGTACTTCGCCGGGGCGGCCGCCGCGGGCAGCCTGGGGCCGTCCATGCGGTTCGTCGCGGGCACCCACAACATCGCGCGGGTGATGGCCGACCGGATGGCCCGGTGTGCCCGGGCGGCCGGCTAGCGCTCGTGGCCGAGCACGGCCCTGACCGCCGCCAGCGACGGCGCTGCGCCGTCGCGCGGCGACATCGCCCCGACCGGAAGCGGCCAGGGGATAGCCAGTTCCGGGTCGTTGAACGCGATCGTCAAGTCCTGCGCCGGGTCGTGCGGCCGGTCGATCCGGTACGCCACGTCAGCGGGCTCGGTGAGCGCCTGGAAGCCGTGCGCGCACCCGGCGGGGACGTAAAGCGACGCCTGCTCGGAGTCCCGCAGCGCGAAGCTCTCCCAGCTGCCGTAGGTCGGCGAGCCCGGCCGCAGGTCGACGACGACGTCGAACACCGCGCCGTAGGAGCAGCGCACCAGCTTCGACTCGCCGGGCCCGCGGCGCAGGTGCAGGCCGCGGACGACCCCGCGGGCCGACCGCGACAGGCTGTCCTGGACGAAGCTGGCCGGGTCGAGCCCGGCCGCCCGGGCGACGTCGGCATCGAAGGTCCTGGAGAAGAAGCCCCGCTCGTCCGCGTAGGGCCGCGGCCGGAACAGCAGCGCGCCGTCGATCCCGCGCACCGGTGTGACCTGCACGGCGTCCCCCTTTCCGTTGTCCAGTGTTAGGAGATCGCGGCAGATGCCCGGAAAACCGGAAACGTACGACGTCCTGGTCCTGGACGCGACCAACAAGCAGAGCCTGGCCGCCGCCCGCTCGCTGGGCCGGGCCGGGCTGCGGGCCGCCCTCGGCGAGAGCGTCGGGCAGTACCGTCCGCATCCGCCGCCTGCGTTCCGTTCCCGGTATTGTGCACGCTCGGTGACGCTGGCAAACTACCTGGACGACCCGGCCGGCTACGTGGAGTCAGTTGCCGACTTCGCCCGCGCGCACCGGGTGCCGGTCGTGCTGCCGACCGGCGACGCCAGCATCGCGGCGCTCGCCCCGCACCGGGAGCGGCTGGCCGGGCTCGGCTGCGTGCTCGCGGTGGCGCCGGACGCGGCGCTGGACATCGCCAACGACAAGTCCCGCACGCTGCAGGTCGCGGCCAAGCTCGGCATCGCCTACCCGGCCTCGGTCCCGGTCTGCGGCGCCGACCAGCTGCGCGCGGCCGAGGCCGCCTTCGGCTACCCGTTCGTGGTCAAGCCGACGGTCTCGTGGACCGGGCTGGCAGCCGACCGGGTGGTACCGGTCGAGGTGGTCGACGAGGCCGAGGCGCTGGACGCCGCCCGGCGCTTCCTCGACTCCGGGGCGGGCGTGCTGGCGCAGCAGTGGGCCTGCGGCCGCCGCGAGGGGGTGACCCTGTTCATCGACCACGGCGAGGTGGTCGCGAGCTGCGGCCACGTCGCCCACCGGACCAGCCCGCCGCTGGGCGGCGCGTCGGTGCTGCGGGAGAGCATGGCCGTTCCCCCTGAGCTGTTCGACGCGTCGGTCCGGCTGGCCAAGGCGATCGGCCTGGAGGGGGTGTGCGAGGTCGAGTTCCGCCGCGACGCGGCCGGCCACCCGCTGCTGATGGAGGTCAACCCGCGGCTGGCCGGCACGCTGGAGAACGCGATCAGGTCGGGCGTCGACTTCCCGCTGATGACCTGGCAGTGGGCGACCGGGCAGCGGGTGCGGCCGGTTCACTCCTACCGGACCGGGGTGCGGACCCGCTGGCTGCACGGTGACCTGCGCTGGCTGCGGGAGAACCGGGAGCGGCCGGGGCGGCCGGACAGCGTCTCCGGCGCGCGGGCGGCCTGGGCGTTCACCGCCGAGTTCGCGCGCACCCGCAACTACGACTACTTCGACCGCAGCGACCTGGGCCCGGGCCTGGCCGAGCTGCGGAACATCGTCCAGGTGATCGGAAAAGCGTGGCATTAGCTCCGGCGGCAGACGGCGTGCCAGGTATGCCGTCATGGCACCGCTCCGTTAGGCTCCATACCGGAAGCTGAAGTTACGCGCGTTCACGAGCGAGGAGCCACGGTGGCGTCCATTGAAGCGGTGCATGCCCGGCAGATCCTAGACTCCCGGGGTAACCCGACCGTTGAGGTCGAGGTCGCGCTCGATGACGGCGCGGTCGGCCGGGCGGGCGTGCCAAGCGGCGCCTCCACCGGCGCGTTCGAGGCGGTCGAGCTTCGCGACGGTGGTGCCGAGTACGGCGGCAAGGCGGTCAGCCGGGCGGTGGACGGGCTGAAGACCGAGGAATTCAGGGATGAGATCCTCGGGCACGACGCGGACGACCAGCGGCTGGTGGACCAGGCGCTCATCGACCTGGACCGCACGCCGGACAAGTCGAGGCTGGGCGCGAACGCGATCATCGGCGTGTCGATGGCGGTGGCCCGGGCCGCCGCCGACTCGGCCGGGCTGCAGCTGTTCCGCTACCTGGGCGGCCCCAACGCGCACGTGCTGCCGGTACCGATGATGAACATCCTCAACGGCGGGGCGCACGCGGACTCCAACGTCGACGTGCAGGAGTTCATGATCGCTCCGATCGGCGCGCCTACCTTCACCGAGGCACTGCGCTGGGGCGCGGAGACCTACCACGCACTCAAGGCGGTGCTCAAGCAGCACGGCCTGTCTACCGGGGTGGGCGACGAGGGCGGCTTCGCACCCGACCTGGAGCACAACCGGGCCGCGCTCGACCTGATCGTCGAGGCGATCGGCAAGGCCGGCTACGTCCCCGGGCGGGACATCGCCCTGGCCCTCGACGTGGCGGCGACCGAGCTCTACAACGACGGCGCCTACCAGTTCGAGGGCAAGGCGCAGACGGCGGCGGAGATGTCGGCGATCTACGCCGACTGGATCGGCGCCTACCCGCTGGTGTCGATCGAGGACCCGCTGTCGGAGGATGACTGGGACGGCTGGCAGGCGTTCACCGCCGCCGTCGGCGACCGGGTCCAGGTGGTCGGCGACGACCTGTTCGTCACCAACCCCGAGCGGCTGCGCCGTGGCATCGCCGAGAAGTCTGCCAACTCGCTGCTGGTGAAGGTCAACCAGATCGGCACCGTCACCGAGACGCTCGACGCGGTCAGCCTTGCGCACCGGGCCGGGTTCAGCTGCATGATCAGCCACCGCTCGGGCGAGACCGACGACACCTTCATCGCCGACCTCGCCGTCGCCACCAACGCGGGGCAGATCAAGACCGGTGCCCCGGCCCGCGGCGAACGCGTCGCCAAGTACAACCAGCTGCTGCGCATCGAGGAGCACCTGGCCGACGCGGCCGGCTACGCCGGAGCAAGCGCGTTCCCGAGGTTCGCCGGGGCCTGATGGGCGAGTCTCCGCAGGTATCAGCCGCGCAGGCCGCCGCCGAGGTGGCGGCCGCGCGGCCTACCCGGCTGACCGGACGGGCCGCCCTGCTGGCGGTGGTGATCTGCGCCATCGCGCTCAGCCTGGCCTACCCGGTCCGGGAGTACATCGCCCAGCGGCAGCAGATCGACCAGCTGCTGGCCCAGCAGCAGATGCTGTCCGACCAGGTCCAGGCGCTGGAGCAGCAGAACGTGAAGCTGAGCCAGACCTGGTACATCGAGCAGCAGGCGGAAGACCAGCTGCACATGTGCTTCCCGAACGAGAACTGCTACGAGGTCGTTTCCGGTCAGACGGCGCAGGCCGCCGCCACGCCGAAGCAGGCGCCGGCCGACCCGTGGTACGCCAAGCTGTGGCACTCGGTCCAGCAGGCGGACGCCCAGCCGGCCAAATGATCAGCGACGATGACGCGGCGGCGGTGGCGCAGCAACTCGGCCGGCCGCCGCGCGGGCTGCGCGCGGTCGCGCACCGCTGCCGGTGCGGGCTGCCCGACGTGGTGGAGACCGCACCCCGGCTGCCGGACGGCACCCCCTTCCCCACCCTGTACTACCTGACCTGCCCGCGCGCGGCGGCGGCGGTCAGCGCGCTTGAGGCCGACGGCGCGATGCGGGAGATGACGGCCCGGCTGGCCGACGAGCAGACCCGGTCCGCCTACGCCCGCGCCCACGCCGACTACCTGGCCAGGCGAGATTCCGCGGCGGCGGCGGCGGGACTCGAGCCCTTGCCAGCGGGCACTCAGTCCGCGGGCGGCATGCCCGGCCGGGTCAAGTGCCTGCACGCCCTGGTCGCGCACGAGCTCGCGGTGCCCGGCGGCAACCCGTTCGGCCGGGAGGCGCTCGACGCGATCGGCCCGTGGTGGTCCCGGGGCCCCTGCGTCACGATTCCCGAGGAGACCGAGTGACCCGACGGGTCGCCGCGATCGACTGCGGCACCAACTCCATCCGGCTGCTGATCGCGGACCTGGAGCCGGGGCTGACCGAGCTGGCTCGCGAGATGCGGATCGTGCGGCTCGGCGAGGGGGTGGACCGCACCGGCCGGTTGTCGGCGGCCGCCCTGACGCGGACGATGACCGCGCTGCGCGAGTACGCGGGCCTCATCGCCGAGGCCAAGCCGGAAGCCGTGCGGATGGTGGCGACCAGCGCCACCAGGGACGCGGCCAACTCCGCGGAGTTCACCGAGCGCGTCATTGAGGTGCTCGGCGTGCCGCCGGAAGTGATCTCAGGCGACGAGGAGGCCCAGCTTTCCTTCGCCGGCGCGACCAGGGAGCTGGCCGGCACGCCGCTGGCGGGCGAGGCGCAGTGCCCGCCGCCCTACCTGGTGACCGACATCGGCGGCGGCTCCACCGAGTTCGTCCTCGGCCGCCACGGCCAGATCGGCCGGGCCGCCTCGGTCAACATCGGCTGCGTGCGGCTGACCGAGCGTCACCTGCACGGCGACCCGCCGCTGGCCACCCAGGTACGGGCGGCGACTGGGGACATCGACGCCGCCCTCGGCCAGGTGGCCGCCACTGTCGACGTGCGGCAGGCCAGGACGCTGATCGGGCTGGCCGGGTCGGTCACCACGGTCGCCGCCATCGCCCTGCGCCTCGACCGCTACCTGCCCGAGCGCATCCATCACGCGCGGGTCCCGGCGGCCCAGGTGCACGAGGTCACCGTCCGGCTGCTTGGCATGACCCGGGCCGAGCGGGCCGCGATCCCCGGCATGCACCCGGGCCGGGTTGACGTGATCGGCGCGGGCGCGCTGATCCTCGACCGGCTGATGGCCGCCCTGGGCTTCGCCGAGGTGCTGGTCAGCGAGCATGACATCCTCGACGGCATCGCCTGGTCGCTGGTCAGCGCACCGAGGAACCGGACTTCGACGGCTGGGTGACGACCGAGTTGACCTCGTCGAAGATGCCCGGGGCGTTCTGGAACGCGCCGCTGGTATTGCCCACGAGGGTGGAGTTGCGGATGGTGAGCCTCCCGCCGCCGTAGTTGACGACGAAGAAGATCGCGCCGCCCCCCTCGCGGGCCGTGTTGTCCCGCATCGTCGTGCCGTCGATTAGCAGGTCGTAACCGGCGCCGTCGGTGTAGACGGCGCCGCCGCTGCCGCCGCCCGGTGTCCCCCGCTTGGCCGGGTTGGCGCCCGTGCCGATCGCCTTGTTGCCGGTGAACGAGCTGTCGTAGACGGCGAAGTTGGCGAACAGGCCACTGAGGGCGCCCCCGTTGGAGCAGGAGTTGCCGGTGAAGGTGTCGCTGACGATGTAGACCGGGATGCTCATGTCCATGCCGGTGGCGCGGATCGCCCCGCCGCCGAGATCGGGACCGCTGCGGTAGCAGCGGTTGCCGGTGAACACCGAGTTGACCACCTTGAGCTGGCCGCCCTCGTCGAAGATGGCGCCGCCGCCGTAGCTGGCATTTCTCGCCTGCACGGTCGCCGAGTAGGCGTTGGTGAAGGCCATGTTCTGCACTACCAGCTGCGGCCACTGCTGCTTCCAGCAGCGATTGGTGGTGTGCCGCTGGGCGGCGTCGCAGGTGTTCATGTAGAGGATGCGGGTGGTGCCGCCGCCGTCGAGGGTGACCTTCCCGCCGCCGTCAAGCACTACCCGGTGGCTGGTATTCACCACCTTGGCGGTGGCGGTCATGCGGATCTTCACCGGCCTGGGGCCGCAGTCGAAGGTGATCACGCCGCCCGCGGCGACCGCCCGCACCACCGCCGCGGAGGTGCAGCCAGCGGGGGTGCCCTGGCCGATCACGTGGTCCGGGTGACTGGCGTCGACCGCCCGGCCCGCCGCCGGGACGACGGCCTGCCTGCTGGCCCGGTCCGCCACCCGGCGCGCCGTGACGAAGGCCCGCTGGCCGGCCTGGGGGCCGGCCCCGCGCGCGGCGCTCAGCGGCGCGGCCTGCGGGTGCGACGGCGTCGCCGCCTGTGCCGCGGCGCAGGCCGCTGCTCCCGCGAGCACGCAGCCCGTCACCGCGAGCCGGGTGCCGACGCTATAACGTTCTGTCAGTAGCATGTAGCGCATAGTAGCGTCCGAGTCCGCCGCCGTCCCGCGCGTTCGCGTTTATCCTGCACATCATGAGCAGCTTCGCCGCGCCAGGGACCGGCTGGCCGGAGGACCCGGCCGGCCCGGCGACGCCCGCCGCGGGTGACGCCGGCCAGGTCGCGGCGCTCGCGGCCGGCGCCGCTGAGCTGACCGAGCTGACCGCCCGCCAGTCGGTCTGCCGGGCCTGCCCCCGGCTGGTGGCCTGGCGCGAGGAGGTCGCCGCGGTGCGGCGCAAGTCGTTCCGGCAGGAACCGTACTGGGGGCGCCCGGTACCGGGCTGGGGTGATCCCGAGCCCGCGATCCTCATCCTCGGGCTGGCGCCGGCCGCGCACGGCGGTAACCGGACCGGGCGCGTCTTCACCGGTGACCGGAGCGGCGACTTCCTGTTCGGCTCGCTGTACCGCAGCGGCCTCGCCAGCCAGCCGGACAGCGTGACGGCGGGGGACGGCCAGCGGCTGACCGGCGCGCGGATGGCCGCCGCGGTGCGCTGCGCGCCGCCGGAGAACAAGCCGACACCGGGCGAGCGGGACCGCTGCGCGCCGTGGCTCGCGGCCGAGCTGCGGCTGCTCGCCCCCTCGCTGCGGGTCATCGTCTGCCTCGGCGGCTTCGCCTGGCAGGCACTGTGGCCGGTGCTGGCCGGGTGCGGCTACCAGTTGCCGCGGCCGCGGCCGGCGTTCGGCCACGGCGCGCAGGCGCGCGTCGCGCTGCCCGGGGGCCAGGCGCTGCTGCTGCTCGGCTGCTACCACCCGAGCCAGCAGAACACGTTCACCGGCCGCGTCACCCCCGCCATGACCGACGAGATCTTCCGCATCGCGCGTGACGCGGCCGGCCTCGGCCGATCAAGCTGATCTTCGGCTCGTCCGGCCTATTTTGAATGTGCTCAGAAGAATGGTGTGGCGAGAGCTTTCGCCACAATCCGATTAAGCGGACAGATAGGGTTTCGGGGGTATTATCAGTTTGCCCCCGTAGCCCAAGGGCAGAGGCTGGCCCCCTAAAAGGGCCAATGTGTCGGTTCGAACCCGACCGGGGGCACGATAAATTCCGCAGGACTTAGAAAGGTGTCGGCGCGCACATGCAGCAGCACTTGCAAATGAACAACGCGGACACCTTTCGAAGATCTTGATAGCGAAGATCGTTAAAGGCTAAGCGCCGGACAGCCGCAGTTTTCGGCGGACGTCATACTCGGCCACGATGGCGGCCGCGTAGCGGTCGCAGATGCCGTGCTCGTCCGCGAGCCAGTTGGCGCGCTCGTCACGGCGGAGGATGGCGGGGCCAGATTCCAGGTGGCCGAACCACTCGGCTAGCTCGCGGCCCGTCTGGGACGGGATGCGAGCGATGAGGCTTTTGTGCATGTCGGGGGAGTGCATCAGCGACATAGGCACCTCCGGGTTGGAAGCCGCTTTCAGTCGAGACTGCCTCACCCGGGGACGCCTGGCAAGACCCACTTCGCAACCTTCCGGCAATGTCCCGTTTGTCGCATCGTGATGATCTTGAGATCAGGCCAGCCGCTCGAAGAGCATCGCCATGCCCTGGCCGCCGCCGACGCACATCGTCTCCAGGCCGATGGCCTTGTCGTGGAACTGGAGGCTGTTCAGCAGGGTGGCGGTGATCCGCGCGCCGGTCATGCCGAACGGGTGCCCCACCGCGATCGCGCCGCCGTTCACGTTCAGCCGGACCGGGTCGATGCCAAGGTCCCGGTAGGAGGGGATGACCTGGGCGGCGAACGCCTCGTTGATCTCCACCAGGTCCACGTCGCCGATCGCCATCCCGGCCCGGTGCAGCGCCTGCCGCGACGCCTCGACCGGCCCCAGGCCCATGATCTCCGGTGACAGCGCGCTCACCCCGGTGGAGACGATCCGGGCTAGCGGCGTGATGCCGAGCGAGGCCGCCTTCGCGTCGCTCATCACGATCACCGCGGCCGCGCCGTCGTTCAGCGGGCAGCAGTTGCCCGCGGTCACCGTGCCGTGCTCGCGGAAGGCGGGCTTCAGGGTGGCGACCTTCTCCAGGGTGGTGCCGGGCCGCGGCCCGTCGTCGGCCGACACGACGGAGCCGTCGGGCAGCGTCACCGGGGTGATCTCGCGCTGCCAGAACCCGTCGGCCAGGGCCTTCTCGGCCAGGTTCTGCGACCTGACGCCGAACTCGTCCTGCTCGGCCCGGCTGATGCCGCGCAGCGACGCCACGTTCTCGGCGGTCTGGCCCATCGCGATGTAGACGTCGGGGAGCTGGCCGTCCTCGCGCGGGTCGTGCCACCGGGTCTCGGCCTCCGCCGTCGCCGCGGTCCGCGCCTCCGCCTCGGCGAACAGCGGGTTCATGGTGTCGGGAAGGCTGTCACTTGACCCCTTCACGAACCGGGACACGCACTCGACCCCGGCCGAGATGAATATGTCGCCCTCGCCCGCCTTGACCGCGTGGAACGCCATCCGGGTGCTCTGCAGCGAGGACGAGCAGTAGCGGTTGACCGTCGTGCCCGGCACGCCGTCCAGGCCGAGCAGCGTCGCGGTGACCCGGGCGATGTTGAAGCCCTGCTCGCCGCCGGGCAGCCCGCAGCCGACGATCAGGTCCTCCACCTGGGACGGGTCAAGCTCGGGTACCTTTGCTAGAGCCGCGGTGACGATCTGGGCGAGCAGGTCATCGGGCCTGACTGAGGTCAGCGCCCCCTTGAACGCGCGGCCGATGGGCGAACGGGCCCATCCGACGATGACGGCTTCTGGCATCGGTGCCTCCCGGTGAACGCGTGTCGCTTTCACCGTAACAGCCGTGCTGGACCCCGCAACCGATAGCGTCGGTACGGGGGTCCCCGGGGATTGGAGCAGTTGCGGTGGAGGTCTTCGACTCGCTGACCGAGGCGATGGGGAACACGCCCCTGCTTCGGCTGAGGTCGGTTACGAAGGGCGTGGCGCGGACGGGCAACGTGCTCGCCAAGATCGAGTACCTGAACCCGGGCGGCTCGGTCAAGGACCGGATCGCGCTGCGGATGGTGCAGACGGCGGAACGGGAGGGCAGGCTGCGCCCGGGCGGCGTCATCGTCGAGCCGACGTCCGGCAACACCGGCGTCGGGCTGGCCATCGTGGCGCAGGAGCGCGGCTACCGCTGCGTGTTCACCTGCCCCGACAAGGTCGCGGCGGACAAGGTCGCGGTGCTGCGGGCCTACGGGGCCGAGGTGGTGGTGTGCCCTACCAGCGTGTCGCCGGACCACCCGGACTCCTACTACAGCGTCGCCCGCCGGCTGGCCCGGGAGACCCCGGACGGCTGGCAGCCCGACCAGTACGCCAACCCGGACAACCCCGCCGCCCATTACCACTGGACCGGCCCGGAGATCTGGCGGCAGACCGACGGCCGGATCACCCACTTCGTGGCGGGCATCGGCACCGGCGGCACCATCTCCGGCGTCGGCCGGTACCTCAAGGAGGCCTCGGGCGGCCGGGTACGGGTCATCGGGGCCGACCCGGAGGGCTCGGTCTACTCCGGCGGGACCGGCCGCCCCTACCTGGTGGAGGGCGTCGGCGAGGACATCTGGCCAGACACCTTCGACAAGAAGATCGCCGATGAGGTGATCGCGGTCAGCGACGCCGACTCCTTCAACACCACCCGCCGCCTCGCCCGCGAGGAAGGGCTGCTGGTAGGGGGCTCGTCCGGGCTCGCCGTGGCGGCCGCGCTGCGGGTGGCGGCCGCCGCCGGGCCCGATGACGTCATCGTGGTGCTGCTGCCGGACGGCGGCCGGGGCTACCTGTCGAAGATCTTCAACGACAGCTGGATGTCGGACTACGGGTTCCTGCGCGAGCAGTCCGGACCGACCGTGGCCGACCTGCTCGCCACCAGGGAGACCGACCTGCCGGCCCTCGTCCACGTCCACCCGGACGAGACCGTCGCGCAGGCGATCGCGCTGCTGCGCGAGTACGACGTGTCACAGCTTCCGGTGGTGCAGCAGGAACCGCCGCTGATGGCAGCCGAGGTGGCCGGCTCCGTCGCCGAGCGCGACCTGCTCGACGCCCTGGTCAGCGGCAAGGCGAAGCCGGGCGACCCGGTCAGCAGCCACATGTCGCCGCCGCTGCCGGTGCTCGGCCAGGGCGAGCCGGTGAGCCGCGCGGCCGCGGTCCTGGAGAAGGCGGGCGCGGCGCTGGTGCACGTGGACGGCAAGCCCGCGGCCGTGCTGACCCGGGCCGACCTGCTCGGCTTCTACGCGGCGGGCGGCGCCCAGTGAGTTCCGGGCAGCTCGACAACGAGAAGCTGGGCTTCGAGACGCGGGCCATTCACGCGGGCCAGGAACCGGACCCGCTGACCGGGGCGGTGGTGCCGCCGATCTACCAGACCTCGACTTACAAGCAGGACGGCATCGGCGGCACCCGGGGCGGCTACGAGTACTCGCGGACCGCCAACCCGACCCGCACCGCGCTCGAGGAGTGCCTGGCCGCCCTGGAGAACGGGGCGCGGGCGTTCGCGTTCGCGTCCGGCATGGCGGCCGAGGACTGCCTGGTCCGCACCCTCTGCCGGCCCGGCGACCGGGTGCTCATCCCCGGTGACGCCTACGGCGGCACCTTCCGCTTGTTCGACAAGGTGCTGCAGCCCTGGGGGATCGAGCACGCCCCGGTCAGGCAGACCGACCTGGACGCGGTGGACCGGGCGGCGGCCGACCTGCGGCCGCGCATCATCTGGGCCGAGACCCCCACCAACCCGCTGCTGGCGGTGGTCGACATCCGGGCGCTGGCCGCGATCGCCCATCAGCATGGCGCGCTGCTGGTGGTGGACAACACGTTCGCCTCCCCGTACCTGCAGCGCCCGCTCGACCTCGGGGCGGACATCGTGGTCCACTCGACCACCAAGTACCTGGGCGGACACTCCGACGTGATCGGCGGCGCCCTGGTGCTCAAGGACCCGGGGCACGCCCACGCGCTGGCCTTCACCCAGAACGCCACCGGCGCGGTACCGGGGCCGTTCGACGCCTGGCTGACCCTGCGCGGCGTCAAGACGCTGGCCGTGCGGATGGACCGGCACTGCGCCAACGCCGCCCGCGTCGCCGCCGCCCTGGCCGGCCACCCGGCCGTCGCCTCCGTGCTCTACCCGGGCCTGCCGGGCCACCCGGGCCATGAGATCGCCCGGTCGCAGATGCGCGACTTCGGCGGCATGGTCTCCTTCCGGCTGGCGGCCGGGGAGGACCGGGCGGTCGAGGTGTGCGCCCGGACCCAGCTGTTCACGCTGGGCGAGTCCCTCGGCGGCGTCGAGTCGCTCATCGAGCACCCGGCCCGGATGACCCATGCCTCCGTCGCTGGCTCGTCGCTGGAGGTGCCGCCCGACCTGATCAGGCTGTCGGTCGGCATCGAGGACGCCGACGACCTGCTGGCGGACCTGCTCCAGGCGCTGGAATAGCCGTGCCACAGTGCAGATCTCAATGTGAATGCCGATAGAAACCTGCAGTATCCGACAAAAGCACTAAGCGAGCTCACGGTAAATAGCGACTTCACGCAATGCCTCCACCGGTGGGGGCATTGACTCAGCGCCGTTAACTGACGATGCCAGCGAGCCCTCCGGGAAGAATGCGGCGACATTGTTCCGCCAGTCACCGACATTATTGCGTAAGTTTGTGGCATTGAGTAAACGTGGTGCTGCTATGACAGCACCACGTTTACGCAATTAATCGCTGGCCTGCATGAATGTGACTGGACGGGCTGTCGTGGCACGACCACCCCGGAGGCGGCGACCGCCGCGCCTAACTCATGGGTCTTCTCAGGCACTTCCTAGTGCCAGATCATCAGGACCAGGATGACCAGCCAGATCAGCGAGGCGACACCGCCGAGTGAGGCGATCCGCCCGCGCTCGACCGCGGCCACCAGCCGGTTGTCGACCGGCCGGGCGGGGGCGGGAGGCGCGGTAACCGCGGCGGTCGGCGCTGCCCCGGTGACCGCCGCGGCCTGGGCGGCTGCCCCGGCCCCGGGGGCGACCGCCGCGTCCGCTGCCGCCGCGTCGGCGCGCACCTCGTCCTCGATGCCGTCGGCCACCGTGCCGCCGGCCGAGGCCGGGGCCGGACGGCCCGCCGCCGCGTCGAGCGCGGTGATGGCCCGGCGCTGGTCGCGCAGGATCAGCATCAGCAGCACGAACGCGACCACGAACAGCGTCAGCGACACCGAGATCCACCACTGGCTGAACTTGTGCGTCATCCCGGTCAGGATGAGGCCGAAGACCAGCACCAGCAGGGACCCGAACGTGTAAATGCGCGTGGTCCGGTGCAGGTAGCCGACGATCACCGGGTTACGGTTGCGGATGTAGCGGGGGGTCGACATGATCGCGGCGGTGCCCGGCCCGATCGTGAAGACGACGGCCGCGATGTGCAGCCAGAGGATGGCCTTGTCACCGAAAGACATGGTGTGATCCTAGGGGATCACCCCGGCCGTATTCCCGGCCCGCCGCGCCGCCCGCGCTGCGCGGAGCCCCAGGCGCTAGCATGCAAGGGCTATGCGACCGGGCCTGGACGACGAAAGTAACTCGCTGTGCCGCTGCGCTCATCCGCGTTCGGCGCACGAGCACTACCGCAGCGGCTCGGAGTGCTCGCAGTGCGACGGCTGCCCCCGTTACCGGCCGGTGCGCTGGTGGTGGCGCCTGCTCGGCCGGGCCCGGGACGGATAACCGCCGTGCCCCCCGCGTCCGCAGGAAGTCGCTGACCACGTACTCTCCCAGCCGCTCGGGCGTTGCCCGCAGCACCCGGCCGCCGTTGCGCTTGGCCACGTTATCCACGAAGGCGGCCAGCCGGTCGTCGTCGGCCAGCATGAAGATGTTCAGCGCCGCGTGCCGCCGGGTCATCTTGTCCACCTCGGCCAGCGTCAGCTCGATGGTCTCCGGTGCCGGCGGCCAGTCGAACCACGGTCGGCCGTCCCGCATCAGGTGCGCGGTCGGCTCGCCGTCGGTGATTATCAGCACCACCGGCTCGTGCTCGGGGTGCTTGTCCAGGTGCCGGCCGGCGATCATCAGCGCGTGGTGCAGGTTGGTGCCCTGCACCATGTCCCAGCCGAGCCCGGCCAGCTCCGTCTCGTGTAGTTCCCTGGCGTAGTTGGAGAACCCGACGACCTGGATCGCGTCCTGCGGGTACTTGGTCCGCAGCAGCGCGTGCAGCGCCAGCGCGGTCTGCTTGGCCACCGCCCAGGTGCCGCGCAGCGCCATCGAGTAGGACAGGTCGACCAGCAGGCAGACCGCCGCCGCCGAGCGGCGCTCGGTCTCCGCCACCCGGAAGTCCCCGGCCGTCAGCCGAACGGAGGAGTGCCCCACGTTTTCCGCGGTAGACCTCAGCAGGGCCGAGCGAACGGTCGCGGGCACGTCGATCGGCTGCTCGTCGCCGAACTCCCACTCCCGGGTCGACCCGGTCAGGTCGCCCGCCTGGCCGGCGTCCGGCCGGTCGTGGTCACCGTTGCGGGCGCCGTTCTCCAGTCCCGCGAATACCTGGCGGAGCGCGGTGTCGCCGAGCCGGCGGACCGCCTTCGGCGTCAGCTCGAGCTTGCCGCCGTCGCTGGTCATGTAGCCCTGTCGCTGCAGCTCCCGTTCCAGGCGGCGCAGCGCCTCGAGGTCGTCGACCGCCTGCCGGCCAAGCGCCCGGCGGACTGCCTCCTCGTCGACGTCGTCCAGGCTGGCGCCCGCGTAGTCCTGGCCAAGCGCGGCATCCAGGTCCGCCAGGTCCGCCAGGTCGGCGACCGCGCTGGTCGCGTCGCCCAGGCCGAGCGGCTCGCCGCCCGGCATCCGCACCCCGCGCTGCGGCTGGCCCAGCTCCGGGCGGCGGCCGCGCAGCGCGTCGCCCAGCGCCGACAGCTCGGCCGCCAGCCCGGCGTCCTCCATCGCCTGTGCCATCAGGCCCGCCAGCTCTTCCCGCTGCTCGTCCGACAGCGAGTTCAGCAGCCGCTCGGCCGCCTGCATCCGCCGCACCAGCGAGTCGACCAGCTCCTCCAGGTTCTCCGGGTTGTCCGGGAACATGTCGCCGTACTGGCCCATGAACTGGTTGAAGTCGTCCGGGGTGTGCTCGCCCCGGCTGTCGGCGTCGAGCATCTGCCGCAGGTCGGCCAGCATGTCCTTGACCCGCTGGAGGGCGGCCGGGTCCGGGTTCTCGAGCGCCTGCTTCATGCCCTTGAACTGACTGTCGAGTACCTCGCGGCGCAGCAGGTCGCGCAGCTCCTCGAACTTCTGCCGCGCCTGCGGCGACCGCCAGTCGTAGTCCGACAGCTGGCGGATGGCCTGCGAGGTGTCGTTCGGCAGCGTGTCGAGCTCCGCCTCGCGCAGCCGCGCGTCGTCGCTCGGGTCGGGGAACAGCGCCCCCCGCTCGGCCTCGAGCGCCTCGTCGAGCAGCTCCCGCGCCTGGTCGAGCATCCCGTCCAGGCGGCCCGCGTTGCGCAGCTCGCGCTGCCGCTCGCGGACCCGGCGCATCAGGTCGTCGAGGCCGCGCCGGTCCTGCCAGCCGCGGCGCATCAGGTCACGCAGCGCGTCCCGCGGGCTGTCGCCGCCCAGGATCCGGTCGCTCATCTCGTCAAGCGCTTCCCGGACGTCATAAGGCGCCGCCAGCGGATCCGGGCCGTCGTCGTAGGCACCGTAACGGTAGTTGGACATTGTTATCTCCTGCCTCGCCCGCCACTGCTGCCCGCTACCCCGCCACCCGGTTCACGGCTGGGGAGCAGCGTGCAACGCGCACCCGTTCGGAATCCTTAACAAGGGTTATGTCCGGTATGTGGCCGTTCCATTGCCAGTGTCCTTGGAAAGCCGGCGGATCAGGTACAGGCCCTCGAGCACGAACTCGATGGCCGCCGCCGCCTCGCCCAGTGACTCCCGGCCCTCCATGCCGAGCCGGGCCATGATCCGGGCCAGGCCGGGCACCTCCCCGGTGTTGCGCAGCAGGTCGCCCGCTGGCACCAGCTCGCCCGACTCGATCGAGCCGCCTTCCTCGAACTTGGCCAGCACCCCGGACAGGTCGGCGCCGCCGAGCCGGGCGCGGAACGTCTCCGCGATGGCCCGGCGCAGCAGGTGGTTGAGGATCTCCTCTTCCCGGCCCTCCTCGCTGACCTCGAACTCGACCTTGCCGCGGAGCGAGGGGACGACGCCGGGCAGGTCCGCCACCCGGGCGACCGGCACCTCGTCGGCGGACTCGCCCGCCAGGGCCGACCGGCGGACCGCGGACGCCGCCGTGGACTCGGCGGCGGCGATCGCGAACCGGGCGGACACCCCGGAGCGGCTGTCGACCGCGGGGGACTCGCGCACCAGGCGGGTGAACCTGGCGATCACCTCGATCAGGTGCTCGGGCAGGTCCGCCCCGGTGTCGGTGCCGTCCCAGGAGACCGCCGCCTCCTGCCCGATGAGCTCGAGCTCGTCCGACAGGGAGAGCGGGTAGTGGGTTCGCACCTCGGCCCCGAAGCGGTCCTTCAGCGGGGTGATGATCCGGCCCCGGTTGGTGTAGTCCTCCGGGTTTGCGCTCGCCACCAGCACGATGTCGAGCGGCAGCCGCAGCGAGTAGCCGCGGACGCCGATGTCGCGCTCCTCGAGCACGTTGAGCAGCGCGACCTGGATGCGCTCGGCCAGGTCAGGCAGCTCGTTCAGGGCGAACACGCCCCGGTTGGTGCGCGGCACCAGGCCGAAGTGGATGGTCTCCGGGTCGCCCAGGGTGCGGCCCTCGGCCACCTTGACCGGGTCGATGTCGCCGATCAGGTCGCCGACGCTGGTGTCCGGCGTGGCCAGCTTCTCGCCGTACCGGTCCGCCCGGTCCTGCCAGGAGACCGGCAGCTCGTCACCGAGCTCGGCCGCCAGCCGGCGGCAGCGGGCGCACACCGGCGCGTAGGGGTGGTCGTTGATCTCGCAGCCCGCGATGACCGGCGTCCTCGCGTCGAGCAGGCCCGCGAGGGTGCGGATCAGCCGGGTCTTGCCCTGGCCGCGCTCCCCGAGCAGGATGATGTCGTGCCCGGCGAGCAGCGCCCGCTCGACGTGGGGGAGCACAGTCTGGTCGAAGCCGACGATGCCAGGGAACCTTTCCTCCCCGGCGCGCATCCGCGCCAGCAGGTTCTCTCTGATCTCTTGCTTGACGGTGCGGTAGACGTGGCCGCTCGCCTTCAGCTCGCCCAGCGTGGCTGGCAGGCTGCCTGGAGCGCTTGCGTTGAGTTCCTCGCTACTGTGCTGCACTCTTACGACACTATGTCGGCTCCGTGCCTGCTCGCATCTCGAGCTGCCAGGCCCGGGGATTAATGTTCGGTGATGTGGCTACGATTTCCCCGCTTGTGCAGGCCGATGACATCGTGGCAGCCAGGGAGCTGCTGCGCGACGTGATCGCGCCCACCCCCGTGCTGTACTCGCGCGTGCTGTCCGAGCAGCTGGGCGGCCCGGTGTACCTGAAGTGCGAAAACCTCCAGCGCACGGGGTCGTTCAAGGTGCGCGGCGCGTACACCAGGATCGCCCGGCTGTCGGCCGCCGAGCGGGAGCGGGGGGTGGTCGCGGCCAGCGCGGGCAACCACGCGCAGGGCGTCGCCTTCGCGGCCGGGCTGCTCGGCGCGGCGGCCACCGTGGTGATGCCGGAACGGGCGCCGCTGCCGAAGGTGGCCGCGACCCACGGCTACGGCGCCTCGGTGATCCTGCACGGCTCATCGGTGGAGGACGCGCTGGCCGAGGCGCTGCGGTTTTCGGCCGAGACCGGGGCGGTGTTCATCCACCCGTTCGACCATCCCGACATCGTGGCCGGCCAGGGCACGGTCGGGTTCGAGATCATCGAGCAGTGCCCGGGGGTGCGGACGATCCTGGTGCCGGCCGGCGGCGGCGGGCTGACGGCCGGCATCACCGTCGCGGTGCAGTCGCTCGACCCTGGTGTCCGGGTCCTCGGGGTACAGGCGGAGGCGGTCCCGGGACTGGTCGCGTCGCTCGCTGAGGGCACGCCGGTGCAGGTCACCGGCAGGCCGACGATCGCCGACGGGATCGCCGTGCAGCGTCCGGGTGACATCCCGTTCGCGATCCTGGCCGACGCCGGGGTAGCGGCGCTCGCGGTATCCGAGGCGGCGCTGGCGCGGGCGCTGCTGCTGTGCCTGGAGCGGGCCAAGCAGGTGGTCGAGCCGGCTGGCGTGGCGGGGGTGGCGGCGCTGCTCGAAGGGCTCGGCGACGTCGAGCCGCCCGCGGTGGTGCTGCTATCCGGCGGGAACATCGACCCGCTGCTGCTGTCGAAGCTGCTGCGGCACGGGCTGTCGGCGGCCGGGCGGTTCCTCGGCTTCCGCTGCCGGGTGCCCGACTACCCCGGCTCGCTGGCGGCGCTGCTGGCGCTGCTGGCCGACGCCGGCGCCAACGTGCTCGAGGTGAGCCATGCGCGGCTGGCGCCACGGCTGCGGGTGGACGAGGTCGAGGTGGTGCTCCAGGTGGAGACGCGCGGTCCCGAGCACTGCGAGCACGTCAAGGAGCTGCTGCGGGACGCCGGGTACGACCCGGTGTACGCCTGAGGTCAGACCGCGACGCCGTGGCCGAGGAGGTTCCAGATGTCGGTCACGGGCTTGTCGGTGTCCAGGTCGCGGTACTGCGGGTGGGGGGCGGCGATGATCAGCAGGTCGGCCTGGCTGGTGACCTGGTGCTGGGGCAGCAGCCGCG
>Ga0265338_10004839_pt1 | contig 17970 bp, 19 predicted proteins | sample 42126metaG_FD_193579 | JGI IMG/M metagenome (GOLD analysis project Ga0265338, IMG submission 193579) | Rhizosphere microbial communities from Carex aquatilis grown in University of Washington, Seatle, WA, United States - 4-21-26 metaG | ecosystem: Host-associated > Plants > Roots > Rhizosphere... | reverse complement strand
CCAGCATGCAGGTGTCGCCATAACCTCCCTCAAAGAACAGCAAAAATCTGGCCTGCCTGTCCATGTCCATGTGCTGGATGGAGGGATCTCACCCGTCAATTTAGATAAGCTCAAAGAACTAAAGGACGGGCATTTGGACATTACGGTCCACCAAGGGAATATAGAGGAATATACGCAATATTTGGTTGCCACATGCGTTTCCATTGCAGCTTATCTGAGATTGTCTGTGGAACGGATATTGCCCCCGGAAATAAATCGGATCATTTATTGCGACTGCGATGTCATTTTCTTAAAGCCCATTGATGAGCTGTGGAATACCGATTTAGGCGGACAGTGGCTGGCCGCGGTAAGGGACCTGCCGCATATAAATAATAAGGACCATTGGAAAAACTTGGGGTTAGAGAAGCCGGAACAATATTTTAATTCCGGCATCATTCTTGTTGATTTAAATGCCTGGAGATCCCATCAGGTGTCCGAATCTGTGAAAAATTTTCTAAAGTCAAATTGGAACAAGGTGCTTTTCTGGGATCAGGATGGCTTGAACGCGGTTTTATATAAAAATTGGCTGCCTCTGGACGTTACCTGGAACACCATAACCTGCACCGTCCATCGCAAAAAGATGCCGGATCCCCACATTATTCATTACGCTACAGGCTTCAAGCCCTGGTTTTATAAGAGTCTCGACCCTTTCCGGGAGGAATATATTAAGTATTTACGCCTGTCTCCATGGCGGAACTATCAGTTCCCTGACAAAAACCTATGGGTATGGACATATCGAAAAATCTTATTAAATACTCCAGAAGGTCTCTTGCGTGTGGTAGTCTTTTTTACATCGCGCTTGCGTAACTTTATAGATGTATGCGCCAGGCTAATAGCGCTGATAAAAATTAGCCGGAAACATCCATGACATCTTCTGATAAGATCCACATTGTTTTTGCCTGTGACGACAATTATGCCCAGCATGCAGGTGTCGCCATTGTATCTTTGAGGGAACAGCAGAAATCCGGTCTGCCTGTCCATGTCCATTTGCTGGACGGGGGGATCTCGCCTGTCAATCTGGAACGGCTGCGTGAGCTAAAGGACCGGCATTTAGAAATAAGCATCTATAAAGGGAACATGGAGGAGTATTCCCAATATTTAATATCAACCTATATTTCCAAGGCCGCCTATCTACGGTTATCCATAGAAAAATTATTGCCTCAAGAGATGAACAAGATCATTTATTGTGATTGCGACCTTATTTTCATGCAGCCTGTCGATGATTTATGGAATATCGATCTGAAAACCCACTGGTTGGCCGCAGCACTCGACTTAAATAATCAATGCCGCAATGATCTGGGCATAGATGATCTTCACCAATATTTTAATTCAGGGGTCATGCTGATCGATTTAAAAGCATGGAGAACCTGGCGCATATGCGAAAAAGTTAAGGATTATTTAGAAAGCAATTGGGAAAAGATACGCTACTGGGACCAAGATGGCTTGAATGCAATTTTATATAAGGATTGGCTGCCTTTGGATAAGGGTTGGAATACACACACCACTGATCTCATTGATAAAAAGTTGCCACCCCCGCATATCATTCATTTTGCTTCAGAGCTTAAACCCTGGTTTTATAAGAGCCTTGATCCCTTTCAGGGGGAATATATAAAATATTTACGCCTGTCTCCCTGGCATGACTATAAGTTCCCTGACAAAAATATATTTGTATGGGTTTATAGAAAGATCTTATTATGTATCCCCTGGAGCGTATTTCGTGTGGTGTCCATTTTTACCTGGCGCTTGCGTAATTTCGTAAAAGAATTGGATCGTCAAATAGCCTTAAAAAGGTTAAATCGCAACCAATGATGACGCCTTCTGATAAGATCCACATCGTTTTTGCCTGCGATGACAATTATGCCCAGCACGCCGGCGTTGCCATAGCCTCCCTCAAAGAGCAGCAAATATCCGGACTTCCAGTCCATGTCCATCTCCTGGATGGGGGCATTTCACCTGTTAACCTGCAACGCCTTTTCCAGTTAAAGGATGAGCGGTTGGATATAACTGTTTATAAAGGCAATATTGAAGAGTATTCCAGGTATTTGGTGCTGCAACATTTCTCCACTGCCATGTATTTACGTTTGTCCGTCGAAAAAATGTTGCCTCAAGAGATCAGCAGGATCCTTTATTGTGACTGCGATGTTATTTTCTTAAAACCTATCGATGCCTTGTGGAACCTCGATCTTCAAGGGCATTTTTTAGCTGCGGTAGAGGAGGGATGGAATAACGCCCCAAATAACTGGCGCCCAGATCTTGGCATAGATGAACCGGGACGTTATTTCAATTCAGGGGTCTTATTGATCGATCTAAATTTATGGCGGTCCCATCAAATATGTGAAAAAGTCAAGGATTTCATCAGATCAAATTGGAACACCTTACGCTATCCCGACCAGGATGGCTTAAATGCCGTTTTATCTAAGAAATATTTAGCGATAGAGAAAAGTTGGAATTTCTTTTCCTGTACGATCGGCAGGAAAAAAACCTTAACGCCGCATATCGTTCATTTTGCTTCTGAATTCAAGCCATGGTTCTATAAAAGTGTGGACCCTTTCCAGGAGGATTATATTAAATTTTTGCTTCGATCCTCATGGAAGGACTATCAATTCCCTGATAAAAACGCATTCAACACGATCAAAAGGAAATTCCTTTTGTTTGCCCCGGCATTTTTAGTGGAAGGAATAACTTTCTTTACATTCGCTTTAAGACGGTTCATGCATTATTGTGCCAGACAGATAGCGTTGTTCTGGATCGAACGTAAACATTGATCAAATGAATGAACTATGAAAAAACTTAATTGTCTAAAACCCGCGCACCTGATCTTAAGGGCTTTTTACAAAATAGCAGGTTTTGATATTAAGGGAGACTGGAAATGCCCATCAAAACCTGACAGGGGAGTACTGCTGTCGTGCCTGATCATCTCCAATAAACTCTCTTTTTTGAAGAACATCTTGGAAGACCTGATGTTCCAGACATTACCGCAAGAGGAGTTTGAAGTCGTGGTGGTATTTGACGGGCCACAAAGCGGCGTTCCGGAACTGATCGAAGGATTCCGCAGGCATTTAACGATCCAGCTTCATATCAATGCGACCCCGGTACGTACGTTATCTGATCTCAGGAACATGTCCCTGGCCATGTCTCAAGGTCAATTTATACTATTCTTGGATGATGATTCAAGGATATTCCAGAAAGATTTTCTGGAAATGGCCATGGTTTTCTTAAAAGAGGCCCGTTGCGACATTTTAATACCCCAGGCCCATTCTTTGTACAGTATCGTCAATAAGCATTATGGCTTTTTGGACAAATTCTCTTTTACCTGCAGATGCTCATTTTACCATCGAAAGATCATTGAAGAAGCAGGGGGGTTCCTTAAAGGATTGCAGGCTTACGAAGATACAGAGTTAAGCATCCGCCTGATGATCAATAAGCCCAGGGTCCAATACATGGAGGAATTGAACTATTTTCATCCGCCCCTATATTTTGATTCGATGAGAAAACCCCTGGCCATCGGCCAGACGATCTTTCAGATCCGCCGGCACTATTCGTTCCTTGTCTGGCTGCTTGTATATTTTAATGCCCTGCGCTTTTTGCCATATGGGCTTATTCCCAACAACGTTTGCCGGCAATGGTTTAAGATAAGCTTAGGAGTGGCTTTGTACCCTTTTACAGGAAAATCTTATTATTATTAGGAAAAAAATTGTCGCAACGTATAAACGTTGCTATGATTTATCATGATGAATAAAAAGGATGGGAATATCTGGAAATACAGGGACCTCCTGTTGATCTTCATATGGAGGGACTTTAATGTCAAATACAGGTTTGCTTTACTGGGCATTGCCTGGGCCGTTATTCAACCGCTCTCCTTCATGCTTTTGTTCACCTTTATCTTCTCTTATGCAATGCCCATCAAGGTCTCAAAGTTCCCGCCAGCCATATTTTTTTATGCCGGCATTTTACCATGGTCATTCTTTGCCAACTCCATTACTTACGGGATCCAATGTTTTACGGGAAATCACCATTACCTGAAACAGGTCTATTTCCCGCGTATCATCCTGCCCTTGGTAGGGGTTTTTACGGCATTTGTCGATCTTTTGATCGCCTCGACCCTTTTTATCGCTTTGCTGGTGTTTTACAAATTTCCGGTTTCCATTACCGCCTTTTGGATAATCCCTCTGTTTTTTTTACTGGTCCTGTTCGTCGTATCGCTGTCCTTGATCTCATCCATCTTGAATGTCTATTACAGGGACCTAGGCCTGGTTTCTTCTTTTCTATTGCAGGTCATTTTCTTCTCGACTCCTGTGCTTTATTCGGTGGATAAGCTCCCCTTAAAACTTAAAACCCTGTTCTTTTACAATCCTCTGACCTTCATTTTCGAAAATATTAAACGATGCTTATTGGAAGGTAGAGATGTCGTTGAATGGCAATATTTCATGATGTTATTCATATTGATCCTGCTTTTGATCGTCAGCTACAGGATCTTTAAATTTATGGAAAGAAAGCTTGCCGATGTCCTCTAATATCATTGAATTCCATCACGTTTGGAAAAAATACTCCAAAACGGTCTCCCACCGTTCTTTAAGGGAAGATATCATGGGTTTGTTCGCCGGGCATGATAAAAAATCAAACCTCGAAAAAGGTGAGTTCTGGGCCCTGCAGGACATCGATCTTCAGATCCCCCGCGGCCAGCTCATCAACCTGTCAGGCCCCAATGGTGCCGGTAAAAGCACGATATTGAGATTAATAGCCAATCTGAATGATCCAACCAGAGGGGATATCCTCGTCCACGGGAGGGTTGCGCCGGTCATCGAGCTTGGCGCCGGCTTTCACCCGGACCTTAGCGGTTTCGAGAATATTTTTGTCAACGGTGTCATCTTGGGAATGACCATCAAGGAAGTCAAACGTAAATTAAGATCCATCATCACCTTCTCCGAAGTTGAAGAATTTATCCATATGCCCATCAAACATTACTCCTCCGGTATGTATGTCAAGCTGGCATTTTCGATCGCCATTCACAGTGAAGCCGATATCTACCTTTTCGATGAGGTCATTGCGGTGGGCGATCAGGCTTTCCAGGAAAAATGCATCAGTAAGATCCTCGAAATGAAACAAGAACAAAAGACCATCTTATTTGTAAGCCATAATCCCTATATTAAAGAGAAATTATCCGCCGCCACCATCAGCCTGCAAAAAGGCAAGATGGCCTTATAACCAAACGGGGACGTGTATGAACCTGCATAAGCCGTGGGAATTCCTGCGCACGCGACACATGTTAAGTTTGCTGATCGGAAGCTATTTTGGCCCTCATCCTGAAAAAGAAATTGCCCGCATCAAAGAATTTAAAAAAGAATGTGCTTTATTTATCTTACAGGAGACGGGCATCAATAAAAATGATGTGGTCCTGGAGATCGGCTCAGGGAACGGTACCATCTCATGCCACATTGCCCCTAAGACTAAAGAACTTTATTGCTGTGATATCAGCAGAAGTTTCCTTAAACTGGCTAAACAGGAATGCATGGGCATCGAAAATATATCCTTTCATCATATTCAACCAGGTTCTTTTAGCTTTCCATTTTTGCAAGACCGGTCGGTGGATGTGGTGTTTTCCCATAACGTTTTTATCCATCTCAATTTGTTTGATATTTACTGGTATTTAAAGGAGATCAGCAGGTTGATCAAACAGGGAGGGAAATTATGGTTTGATATAGCTGATGCAGAAAGCTTAGATCCTGCAGACAACCCATTTTTTAACACGGCGGTGAAGATATACAAGGGATCAAAGGGGGAGGCATGGCCGACGCTTATGAAATGGAACTCAAAGACTGCGGTCACCGCTTTGGCCGGACATTTTGGTTTTAAACTTGATCATTTCAGTCTCAATAAGGTCTTTTTATTCATAAAACAATAAAACAAGGCTTATGGCATTCATCTCCCGCATCTATATAGGTCAAAAAGGTCATAAATTTACTCGCACATGCGCCCTTCAATTGTTCACCTTTCTTAATAACCTTTACATCGTATTGTTCAAACGGCGCAGGTTCAAATCTTTTCAATATGAAGAGAATCTCAAAATATCGCATTCAAAGAAAACTTGAAGACCTGATCGACTGGTTGGTGCGGCGTTCAGTTTTCGTATTTCTTCTAAAAAGTTATTACAGGCTGGCGCTTAAATCCCTGGTTATAGTCTTAAAATGGTATCATTTTCCGCAATTGATCAGGGTCTACTTAAGGCACCAGGACTGGACGCTAGGCATCAGCGATATTGACCTTGTCTTTTTGATCAGATCCCAAGGACATTCCGGAGACGTTAAATTTTTCAAAAGATTCTGGCAGCTTTACGCTGGTCTTAAAAGGTCCTTCCCTATGCTTTGTGATCCGGATGAGATCCGTTTCATGTGTGTCGACCAGCTTAACGACCATCCTTTAAAAAATAATCCGGAGTCTTTTTTGTTGTTGACCTTCCATAAATGGCAATGCCTTTATTCGCAATCCGGCAGCGATCCCTCCCTGAACGCTTTTTGCATAGATATCAAAGGTCAACAGCCGATGCCGCCGCATACACGTTTCCTGCATTTTAACTTTTATGGCCAGCTTCAATGGGCACTTTTGGCAGGTCAAGTCCTGTCGGAATTAAAATTCCGCAGATTACATAAATCCATGCTCAAGATATTGCAGCATTTATTTTGGATAGATGAAAACTGCCTTTATGACATTGACGAACTAAAAAGAAAATGGGACAAGGGGGAAAACCGTGATGCGAAAGAGCAGCTGGCAGGTGAGATCTTTGATCATCTAAATGAAATCCCGTATTCGATCAGTGAACGCCGCCGTCTAATATTGGATACTTTCCGAAAATCGGCCTTTTTAATTCACCGGACCCACGATGAACATTATGATCTCAACGAAGGCGCCCTTACGGTCAAGCACTGCCGTAACGATGAATGGCTTGGAAAACCGCTAAAAGAATTCATTGAAGGCGGGAAAAACGCCTTTTCAGGCCAATTTCAGACCGTGGTCATAAAGCCCATTTGTGAACAAAGCATGCGTGCCTATATCCTTATACAACCGGAGATGGAAGCAGCCTTATTTGATGATCTATTGCTTTTTATAGAAAAGCATAATCAAAGGCTTTTTGAATCAAAGGTGCGCGCCATGGTGACCACGGATAAGATCCTCACATCGCAATTTTATACCCTATGGAGTCCCTATGCCCTGGAAGCTTCCATCTTGTTGGCCAGGGAGTCCTACGATCCGGATGGGGCATTGAGGATCAAAAAGCCTCCTGAACCCTGGATCTTATGGAAAATAAGGAACTCTGTTTCGATCTTTGAAGAATACTATTTACCACTATTGACATCCCCCATGGCCAAAGGCACAGGAATGGACTTTTGCAAAATGTATGAGCGCCCCGAGATAGAAATGCTATTCCATTATTTTTATTACCTCAAAGATCCCGTCAAATATGAGCAGGACCTTAAGGAAGTCGAAGGGGATTCAAATGAAATTTTATGCATCACCGCCTCAAAGTATGGCAATGAGATCGGTATCGGCGACTGGCGTCCTTATCGATATGAGTCCGCCTATCCGTATGTCAAAAAATTGATCCGCATCATTGACCGTATGGCCATGGATCGGATGAAACTGACTTTATGAAAAAAATATTATTCCTGACAAGTAACTTTCCCAAGGTCCTGGACAATGGAGGCAAGCTCAGGGATTATCACATCATGAAATATCTGGCCCGAAAGCATGAGCTTTGGGTCGTCGGCTTTAATGAACCCGGGCTTAAAAAAACAGACCTTTCGCTTCCCTTTGTCCCGGCAGAAAGATGTTTTACGGTAGGAGAAACCAGGGATACGGCGTTCTCGGATTTTTTCCGTCTGAGGTATATGCCGTTATGGTGTTTGATCTATTATGCCCCGGAAATCCAAGAGATGCTGGACAAGGTTTTTAAAATGACGGATTTTGACTGCCTCCATGTGTCCCACAGTTTTATGGCCCATTATGCCCTTAAATATTCCCGCATCAAAAGAGTGATCGACCACCATAATGTGAAAACCCTCCTTTACCGTGATACAGGAAATAAAACAAATAACCCCTTTAGAAAGATCAATTGCGCGGCGGAATTATATAAGTGGTATAGGTATCAGCGCCAGGTGCTGAATAATTTTGAATATCATACGGCATGCTCCGGGGAGGAACAAAACGCCATTAAAGAATTTGTCAAAGCTCCGGTCGAACTTCTCCCTTCCGGGGTGGATACAGATAAATTTTATCCCAAAAATGAGGGTCTTGGCGGGTACAATCTGCTTTTTACGGGGAGCCTCGATTATTTCCCCAACCATGAGGCGGTGGTGTATTTTTGTAAACAGATTTTGCCCAGGGTCCGCCGGCTTGTTCCTGAAGTTGTCTTCCAGGTGGTTGGCCGTAAACCAACCCACGGGCTCGAGCAGCTGCTTCGGCGCACAGCTAATACATGGTTTTCCTGTGATGTGAGGGACATCCGGCCTTTCTATTATCAATCGACCTTGTTCGTTGTCCCGCTTTTGGACGGAGCAGGGACCAGGCTTAAGATCATGGAAGCGATGGCCACGGGACTGCCCGTAGTTTCAACCGCCAAAGGATGCCAGGGGCTGGGTTTAAAGGACGGAGAGGGTATTATCATCCGGGACGATCCCCAAGAAATGGCCGGAGCCATTGTTCAACTGCTGACAGATCATGAAATGAGGCAGAAATTTCATGAAAAAGCGATAAGGGTGGCAAGGGAGAATTTCTCGTGGGATAAGGTTTTGAGGACATTAGACGTTATTTATAGTTAACGAAAGGTGCAATGCCTGAAAGATCCATGACAAAGGGCAAGATAGTGATCTTGTCCGTCATCTTCATTTTCTTGACGTTAATAATGATGGAAATAGAGATAAGGGCCCTCTTTAAGATCACCCACAAAGATATTGAGGTCTATAGGAAGTTTTCATTTACAAGATCAGCGGACATATTCCTGAGAGATGAAGCGTTGGGATACAAATTGATACCCCATGTCTCGCGCAATGCTTTTTGTTCTGATTTCAAAATGATCTATACGACAAACGGCATAGGACTTAGAGAAAAAGAGATCCAGCCTACCTTAAAATTTAAAATACTTTTTTTAGGGGACTCTCTGACATTTGGTGAAGGCGTTCCCATCGGTTCCAGGTTCTCGGATATCCTGGAAAATGAATTCAGTCATGTGTACAGCATCAATGCGGGTGTGCCAGGCTACGGCATTCACCAGATGTTTTCCTATTTAAAAAACCAGGGACTAAAGTTAAAACCCGATCTGGTCATTTGCTCGATCATTGAAGGTGATTGCGACAGGGCGATCTACAAGGACATCGATAAGGCGCCTCATCTGATGATGTCCAATGAAAAACGATGGGGGGAAAGGCTGATGAAATTAAACTACACCCTGATGGATAAAAGCTACCTTTATTCATGGCTGAGGGTAGAATTCAATATTGCCAGAATGTCATTTTTATTGAAAGAAAGGGACCGGGAAGAATGGCAGGAGGTGCTTAAAAAGGGCGGTGATAATATATGGGGGAAAATAACGGTCAAAAACAAGAAGGAATTGGTGAAACAGGAGTCTTTCAGGATCTTCTCGGAATTCAAGGATTCACTCGGTGAAGCACATGTTGATCTTTTGGTCGTGAATCTTTCCTTGAATCCTGTGCCGTGGCTGGAGGATTTCTTTAAAAGACAGGATATCGATTATTTGGACCTTTCCGCCATCCTTTTTGAAAACAAGGACCGGATAAGATTTGAGATCGATCCCCATTATAACAATTTTGGGAACAGGATCATCGCGGATTCCCTTGAGAAGTATTTGCTAAAAAAGTATAACGGTAAAAAGGATAGCCTGAAAACAATATGGAAGAAAACTTCTGGAATATAGGAGAGAACTCCGGGAACGATATCCGTAATCCTAAATTAACACAGGTCCCCCAACGGCTCATGTTCGATCTTTATGGGGGATGTAACCTGCGATGTTGGCATTGTCCCCGGGCTGCGGCTCATTTAGGCGGCCAAGACTCTTGCCGGGAACTGGTGGACTACGTGTTATATGAGGTGATCCCCCATGTCCGGTATTTGAGAATAGGAGGCAACGAGTTTGGGGAAAATCTGCTTTCAAAACATTTTAATTATTTCTTATCGAATCTTGATAAAACTCATTTGAAAGAAGTCCGGATGGTCACCAACCTCACTCATTTAGATGAAGATAAGGCAAAGCTTATTGCCGAAAAATTGGACATCATTGATGTAAGTTTGGAGGGGACCGGTGAAAGTTATACCAAGATCCGTGGCTATGCCTGGGAAAAATTCCTTAAGAATTTTGAACTATTAGTGAAAGCGAAAAGGTCGAATTCCAAATCTAACCTTAAGATCTATCTCAATACTTGCGCTTTTCTCGGCAATTTGGAGATCCTTTTAGGACTTTTTGACCTCAAAGGACTGGATATTTCACAAATAAATTTTCTGGAACTCCATCCTAGAGACAATACAGTCATCCATGAATGCCTCTGGAAGGACCCGTCAAAGACGAATGTCTATATAAAGAAATTCGAACAAAGATCACGCGAGACAGGGATCGCTGTCTGGATGGAATTTAAAGATAAATATTCCATCGGCAACCGTATCAAAAGAGCATTAAAATTACAGCCATTGAGGGTGTGTCATTACCCCTGGGACTGTATTTCCATAACCAGCGAAGGGAATGTTTCTGTTTGCTGCATGTTGTTTCGCATAGATAAAGTGAAGCAATATGACCGGCAAATCCTGGATATACTTAACAGCGCACCTTTTCAAGAGTTCCGGGCAAAGGTCAATTCCCCAACCCCTAATACCGAATGTTTGACTTGTCAATTCAAGAACCCGGTCTCCCACGAACAGGTGTTCTTAGAGCTCTTGATGAAACGGCTCGATCAACAAAAGGAGCGTTAAAATTGCCGGCGGTTGATTGTATAATTTGTAAAAAAAGAAATACCTTCAGGATAAGCGGAAAAGTTAAATATGACCGCCACCAACGTGTGGTTTTGTGCAGGAATTGCGGATTGGTCTATCTAAATCCCAGAAGGGACCAACAGGAATACGATGTTTATTACCGTGACTCTTATTTCCATGAATTCATGGATTATTTTGATTCTCAAGAGGGGCTTTTAAAGTGGTGGGTCGATCAAGGACAGTATATCCTTGATAAAACCAGGCCTTATTTGAAGGCCCCTGCGAAGGTTTTGGAGATCGGCTGTGCAGGGGGAGGCATCCTGGATGTTTTTAAACGAGCCGGCCATGATGTGACCGGTTTGGAGGTTTTGCCTTATTGGATTGAATTTGCCCAGAAAAATTTTCAGATCACCATTGTCGATCAAGACTTCCACGCACTCATCAATGAGAAGAAACAATTCGATCTCATCATCCTTTCTCACTTTCTGGAACATCTGCTTGATCCTGTTTCATGGCTGGAAGAGTTGAAGCCATTGCTTTCTGCGGGCGGACTGATCTATGTCGAAACGCCCAATATCAGGGATATTCCCCAAAAACTGGGTCTGCAAAATTATTTCTGCCTGGCCCACACCTATTATTTCAGCCCGGACACCTTGAAGCTTATCATTCAGAACAGCGGGTTTGAGGTAAAATTTTCAGATGTAGGGCGTGAGGTCATCCGGTATTTAATCCTTCCTGTTGACGATCCGGAGGTTAAGGGTTCGTGCCAAAATTTGAAATATGAATGGTTAAAAACCCTGGCCTATCTTTTGTCCTACGATCTGGCTATGTTCTTTCAAAGAGGGCGATGAAATGGGCATAACAGGTGGGGTTTATTTTCTTTATGTTGGTCAGATAATATATTTTTAATTTTAAAGGCCCCAAATTAGCCTTTATTCTGGAAATGAGATGGGCCGTATCATAAAATCTTCCGTGCGTTTGTCTCCAATTCTTTACAGCACAGACACAGGTTTGATCCTCAAAATTCGGTTTCTCTAAGGCCACAGGGTCTGTCAGGATCCTATACGTCGCGGCCAAATATAAAGGGACAATACAAAGTTTACCTCCCACACGAAGGACGCGCCCCGCTTCCTTTATAAATTTGATGTCCGCGTCCTGCTCAAAATGTTCAAAGGAACAATGCATGGCCATTTTAGTGGCAAACCCGTCTTTTACCGGCATCTCTGCGGCATCGCCTCCGATAGTATCTGCATGGATGCCCGCCGGATAGATCAAATCCTGTTTATAAGATTTACAACCGTATAACCGGGAATAGAGACGGGGTACGAGAGAATGACAGTTGGCTATATCGATATAAACATCTTCCTTGGACAAACCTAAAAATTTTGCCGAAAGGAAATGTTCCAGGCTTTTTTCAATGAGATGACCGCCGGTATAGGCCCCATACCCAATGGGAAAGCCGCTTTTTTGACTAAATTCCTTAAATTCTTTAGGGTCCACCTCATATGGCACTGCGTCGATGCCATTTTTGACAAGATCATCAAAGATCTGTTGAGGAGGCCAGTAGATCGCCTCTTCAAGCAGGGTTTTGGGATCTCTAATGGATTGATATTTCTGCTCGAAAAGCCGGTCTGATTTGATCCTATGGATAAAACGTTCATATGGTTTCCTGAAAAGGTACTTGATGTCATTTCCAAGCAATTGAAATATTAATGGCATGGTTATCCGTCCCATTGATTTAGAAAATCCAGGATGACATGTGCCGTCGAATCTTTATTTCTGCCAATTTTGATCAGATAAGTCCTTGTAAAAAACAGTAAAGAGATACATAAAAATGTCCTTTTAAGGACGATCATGACCCTTTGCCAGAACAACCGGCTGTCCCCTCGAATGAATAATTCAAAAAGAGTAGGCAGGCCGCGTCCAAAAATGCAACTTTCAAACAGGGGATTAAAGCTGCGGAATTTGGCAAGCGGCTCCAGTGTCGTTTCCTGCTTGAAAGTCCTGATACCCACAAGGATATGGGTCAGTTGAATATCACCTGAAAGACGGTCTTTAAAATATAGGGGGTTGATAAAATATTTTACGCCATAATAAGGCCTATGTATTTCATCCACGAATTCCTGGGGGATGCCTTCAACCAGGTCCTTACCGCGCGCCCCAACCCTGAGAATGAAAGGATAAAGGCGGCCCCGTTTGTCTATGAAACAAATATCATCCGCAATGACCTTTATACCAGGCTCAGCCCTTAGAAGATTCAAGATCGTGGTGGTCTTACCGCCTTCCATGGGAAGCAGACAGATCAGGTTCTTGCCCTTGTAGGATATCCCGAAAGCATGCGCCCGGTGGATCCCCTTTTTATCCAGCAACTCGCCCATACGGGAGAGAATAAGCACCTTGGCTTTTTCATAAATAAAGAATTCATCCAGCCCGAAAAGCTCGCCTTTTTCCTTGTCAAAATCATAGATCAATAAACTTTCATTGGAATACACGACATAGTTGATGTTCCGGACCTTGTAGCAAATGAAACCCAGGGCGTAAAAAGAAGCATCTTTGGGAGGAACGCGCTCAACGGGGGCCGGCCCTGCTAAAACGGAAAGATCGATGGAAAAGCCCGTAACCGCTGAAGGTCCCTTAAGGAACAGGGAAAAGTCTTTGGAAAGATTGTCAAAAACAAAATCACTGTTTGTAGCGATCCTGATGCTTATGCCCAGGCTCTCAATATAAAAAACATGCATATGTACCTATATCCGGCGGGACCTCCCATCACTTTTTTAAGTTCAATCAATGATAGACTAAAATATCGTCGCTGTGAAGTATTTTCTAATGGTTTTCATGGTTTTGATTATCCTTGACCCAATAATTTGGCTTTGTTAAGATTCCTCAGTCAATATCAAACTCCCGTTTCCAAGAGAGGGACTCTTAATCTGCTGTATCATCGGAAACCATGAACAATAGAAAAGAAACACTGGATATCCTTCGCGCTATTGCTATTTTCTTAGTTCTTGGCAATCATTTTGTACTTATTCCTCAGCATCACCTGTATTTCAGGACCCTGATGATCCTTTGGGCAAGGGGAGGATGGGTTGGTGTCGATATTTTCTTTGTTTTAAGTGGTTTTTTGATCGCCGGCCTGCTTTTTAAAGAACAACAACGCTTCGGAGCCATTTCTTTTCAGAGATTCTTTATCCGCAGAGGATTTAAAATTTATCCGGCCTTTTACGCTATGATCTTGATATCTGCCCTCATGTACGCCTTGTGGCATCATCGATTTTATCCGAAGTCGCTAATCATTTGGCTTTTCTTTTTACAGGATTATTGGACCAATCAATATTCCAAGATGTGGGGGCATACCTGGTCGCTAGCTGTGGAAGAGCAATTTTATATCATTTTGCCAATTTTGTTGATCATCCTTACAAAGGTAAATAACAGCAGAAAAGACCCGTTTACGGCTATCCCTTTCTTGTTCATGACGATCGGCCTTGTATGTTTAGGAGCAAGGACCATCGAGAGCTTTTTTAACGTTTTAAATGCCAGGAATTTTCTCATCCCATTTCATTTGCGTGCGGATGCTCTTTTTTTCGGTGTTTTAATTTCCTATTTTTATCATTATGACAATCCCAAATTTAAACGGTTTGCCTCTCGTCCAAAACTTATTTTTACCATAGGGCTTTTACTTCTTATCCCGGCATTTATATTTGGGATATATAAAACACCCTTTATTTGTACCGTAGGGTTCACTTTATTTTATATCGGCAGTGGACTTGTCCTTGTTGCCGTTGTTGATAAAAAAGTTAGATCTAATTTCTTCACAAGGACCGTGATCACCATTGGGCAATGCTCATATTCGATTTATCTATGGCATGCCATTATCCTTTTAAACAGGGAAAACCTGTCTACATGGATATTCCATATGCCTTTTAATGGGGTGGGACAGATCGTCATTTATTTCTTGGGCTCGATATTGTTGGGGATATTGATGACCAAGATCATTGAATTTCCATTGTTACGCCTGCGGGACCGTTTTTTCTCATCCAGAAGTGCGGCTGTCTAACTTCTAAACGGACTAAATCAGGTTTTGAAGTTGATTGTTTTGCGAAATTTTGCTAGTATTTCCTTTTCATGTATTCATCGTTTTCGTATAGGATATTCTTATGTTCATCGTAGGCTTAAGCCATAAAACCGCCCCCATCGAGATCAGGGAAAAATTTTATTTGAACCCGCTGCAGCAGGAAGTGTTGTTAAGCGAGTTGAAAAACCATCCGTTGGTCAGCGAATGCTTTGTGCTTTCCACCTGCAACCGCATCGAGGTCTATTTAAAACGCGTTGAGGGTTCTATCGATGCTGCTTTTATTGTTTCGATGATCGCCAAGATCAAGAAGATCAGCCTTGATTTCGATGCCGGATCTTATATTTACACCTATGAGGCAAGGGAAGCCTTGGAACATCTTCTAAGGGTGGCTTGCGGCCTGGAATCCATGGTCTTGGGCGAAAAACAAATTTTAGGCCAGGTCAAGGATGCCATCGAACGCGCCCGTCAGTCAGGCAGCTTGTCCCGCTATTTTAATATCTTAACGAATCTGGCCGTTCATACCGGTAAAAAAGCCCAGCATGAAACCGACATTGCTCACGGCGGCTCATCCATCTCCTGGGCAGCCATTGCCATGGCCCAAAAAGCCTGCGGAGGCAAACTCCAGGACAAAGCCGTGCTGGTCATAGGTGCTGGGAAGATGGGGGAGATCGCCTTGGGACATCTCCACGAACTGGGGATCAAAAAAACTTATTTAATGAACCGTACCGGAGAAAAAGCAGAAGACCTTGCTACCAAATATAACGGCATCCCGGCTTCTTTCTGGAACATCAGGGAGATCCTTGCTGAAGTGGACATTTGTTTCTGCGCCGTAGGGGCCCCGCATTACATCCTGGACAAAGAAAAGATCGCTGATATCATGGGCCTGCGCAAAGGCAGGGGGATGGTGTTGATCGATATATCCATGCCGCGCAATATCGACCCGCAAGTCAAGAACCTCCAAGGGGTCCATTTGAGCTCCATCGACGATCTTCATGAGGTGGTTGATGACAGCATGAAAAAACGCGAAGGGGCCGTTCACGAAGTTGAGGCCATCATCCACCGGAAAATCGAAGAATTTGACGTTAAGATCTCAAAGCTCCAAAATAATCCAGGTTCGGATTTCTTTGATGCCCGGAAAACCGCCTGATCGTCCGGATTATTCGTTATTATCAAAGGCCTGGAATATGGCTTTGGCCCTGGTCTTGTTGACCTTGTTGGGCCACTGGCTTGATTCCAAATTTCATACTGCAGCCATTTATACCATTTGCGGAGCAGCCTTAGGCATCTTTTATTCTTTGTACGAGGCTTGGAGCAGTTTACCATAGACTACGTATTACTACTGATTGAACGATCCTGGCCCAGGTTTATACTAAAAATATATTTTTGAATTTGGCGAGGATGTCAGTTCAAAAAAGGACAAAGATGCCCTCAGTGTACCGCTCTTTGAACGGTGTGCTGAGGGGTTTTTTGTTGCGGGGCTTACACTTATAAGATAATATGATAACCTTACTTTTTTAAACAAAGGAACGGAAATATTGGACTCTCCTTTTAATTTAGACAAATACATCATGCATCATGTGGTCAATTCGCATGAATGGCTCCTGCCTTTTGCATCTCCGATCATATTGCCAGGGCCTTTAAGCAACCATGCCCTGAGCCTTTTTATCGGCTGCACCATTATCCTGATACTGTTCCTTGCTTTTTACCGGAAAAACGAGAGGGTCCCTACGGGTTTTACTAATTGCCTGGAAGCTATGGTCGTATTCATCCGCGATGAGATAGCCGTTCCCAATCTGGGAGAAGATGACGGGCTTCGCATGACACCCATGCTGTGCACCTTCTTTTTCTTCATCCTGGTCCTTAATCTCCTGGGCCTCATACCGCTTTTTTCAACAGCCACTGCCAATATTAACGTCACCTTTTGCCTGGGCTTTTTGATCTTTGTCCTGCTTGTCTTCGGCACCTTGAGCCGCAGTGGCCTTAAAGGCATGTGGCATGCGCTCATTCCTTCAACGCTGCCCAAATGGCTGATGCCCTTTTTTTTGGTCGTTGAATTAGCCAGTATCTGTGTGCGCAGTGCTGCCTTGATGATACGGCTTTTTGCCAACATGATCGCCGGTCACATGGTCATCCTGTCTTTCTTAGGATTGACCCTTATTTTAGGCTGGTTTAACCCCATAGGATTCACCGTTGGGATAGCAGGGGTGATCCTGGCCATCCTGATATATTGCCTGGAAGTTTTTATCGCATTTTTGCAGGCCTATATCTTTGTCTTGTTGTCCGCCGTATTTATCGGACAAATGTATCATCCGGAACATTAAAACAACACCAGAAAGGAATTATTTTATGAACCCTCAATTATTGCATTTAGGTCAGGTCTCCGCAGGTGCCGGCATCGGCATTTCGGTCGTGGGTATGGGCATCGGGGTCGGCTGGATCTTCTCTTCCGCCATCCAATCAGTGGCCCGCCAGCCGGAAATGGCCAAACAATTGACCACCCTGATGTATATCGGCATGGCCCTGATCGAAGGCATGGCTTTTTTCGGTATTGTCCTGTGTTACCTGGCCATCAAAGGTTAAGTTAAAAGAAGGCGGTAATCTATGGAAACTTCTGCAGCTCAACCGGGGATACTAAGTCCGGATATAACGCTCGTCGTCCTTACCTGGATCTCGTTCATTGCTTTGCTTTTTATCCTGCATAAATTTGCCTGGAAGCCGATCCTGACAGGTTTAAAGCAAAGGGAGGATTATATCCGCAAGTCCCTGGAAGATGCTGACAAGCTCAATGAACAATTGGCACAAGTCGATGCTGCCAAAGCCAAGGTCCTTAATGAAGCCAATGAAAAGGCCAATACCATCATCGAACAGTCCCGTAAAATGGGCCATGA
>Ga0265338_10004838_pt1 | contig 17970 bp, 19 predicted proteins | sample 42126metaG_FD_193579 | JGI IMG/M metagenome (GOLD analysis project Ga0265338, IMG submission 193579) | Rhizosphere microbial communities from Carex aquatilis grown in University of Washington, Seatle, WA, United States - 4-21-26 metaG | ecosystem: Host-associated > Plants > Roots > Rhizosphere... | reverse complement strand
CACCGTCTATGCCGTGCCGCAGGTGCTGGCGGCGACGATGCCGATCGGCGCCGTCGCCCTGCAGATTGGCACCATCGTCAAGCTGGTGCGGGTGCTCATGCTTGGCCCGCTGCTGGTGGCGCTGTCAGTCGGCAAGGCGCGCAGGCAGGATGCGTCGTCCGAGAGCGACGCTGCGCCGGCACGGGTGAACTGGGCCGGCGTGGTGCCCTGGTTCATTGTCGGCTTCATCCTGCTGTCGGCGCTGCGTTCGGCCGGTCTGATTCCGAAGCCGTGGCTCGCGCCGATTAACGAGGTCTCGATCCTGCTGACCATCGTCTCGATGGCCGCGCTCGGCCTCGGCGTCGACGTGCGCACGGTCGCGCGCGCGGGCACCCGGGTCATTGTCACGGTGACGGGCTCGCTCGTCCTGATCGCGGCCATTGCGATCGGCATGATCCATGCGCTCGGCGTGTCCTGACACCGAGCCCACTCGGGGCGGTGACGCCAAGCCCACAGCCGTCGACAAAGTCGGCATTTCGTGGCGCGAAATGGCCGTCCGCTTGCCCGTCCGAGGGCGTTTCGTGTTGACAAGACTCTACCTCAGCGCGTGAGATTGCGTACCGTGGCCTCGAACGAGAGGCGACGGTTGCTGTCGCTGCAAAAAGGCAGGCGCCGAACGAGCGGCTGCCAAGAAATAACTACGGGAGGATTTCCATGACGAAGACCTGGCGTCTTGCTCTGTCTTTATGCGCACTTCCTGGGCTCGTCGGCGCTGCCTTGCTTGGGGAGAGTACGTCGGCCTACGCCGAATATCCGGACCGCCCCGTGCATATCATCGCGCCGGTCGGCGCCGGTGGCGGCGTCGACGTGATGGCGCGCCTGCTGGCGCAGGCGCTCAGCGAGAGGCTGCATCAAAGCTTCATCGTCGAGAACAAGCCGGGCGCCGCCGGCATCATCGGCACCAAATACGTCATTGCCACACCGGCCGACGGCTACACGCTGCTCTATGCGCCGAGCAGCATCGCGCTGTCCGTCGTCGTGCACAAAAAGGCGCCCTACAACATCGACAAGGACCTCACCCCGATCATCAATGTGGGCATCAGCCCCTACGCGCTGGTCGTCAACCCGTCCGTTCCGGTCCATAACCTGAAAGAATTGATCGCCTATGCGAAAGCGCATCCGGGCAAGCTCAATTACAGTTCGCCGGGCGTCGGCAGCGCCGCGCATCTGGCCGGCGAAATGCTGAAGACCGAGGCCGGAATTCAGATGGTGCACGTCCCTAACAAGGGTATGGGCGGCGCCGTGCTCGACCTGATCAGCGGACAGGCTCAGGTTCTGTTCGCCAGCGTGCCGGCCTTGAAGACGCAGGGACCTGACCGGGTCCGCCCCATCGCCATGGCCGAGAAGAAGCGCTCCGCGCTGCTGCCCGACCTGCCGACGATGTCCGAATCCGGCATGCCCGGATTTGCCGTCGCCAACTGGTCCGGATTGCTGGCGCCGGCGGGGCTCGATCCGAAAATCGTCAAGAAGCTGCACGACGAGATCGTCGCCGTCCTCGCGACGCCGGAGATGAAAGAGAAGGTCAAGACGCTTGGCTACGATCTGATCGAGAGCACGCCGCAGGAATTCAGCGAGGATCTGGATGCCGATATCAAGCGCTGGGGGCCCGTCGCCGAGAGCGCCGGCATCGTCAAGTAAGCCGGCGCCGCTCAATAGGCGCGATTGAGCGGCCCGGCTTTCTCGATCAGCACCCGTTCGACGTTCTGCCACGCCGAGCGGAACAGAAGTGCGGCGGACTGCCGCGTCACGCCGGCGATGTGCGGTGTCAGCAAAAGGCGATGGCTCGCCTCGCCGGTCAATCCGAGCAGCGGATTGTCCGGCGTCGGCGGTTCGGTCGAATACACGTCCACCGCCGCGCCGCCGAGGGCGCCGGAACGCAAGGCATCGGCGAGCGCCTGCTCGTCGACGATGCCGCCGCGCGAGGCCTGCACCAGGATCGCGCCTTTCTTCATGCCGGCAAGCGCGTCGCGGCCAATCAACCCCTTGGTCTCCGGCAGCAGCGGCACGTGGACGGTCACGACATCCGCCTGGCGCAGCAATTCGGCGAGCGAGAGCGATGTCACGCCGAGCGCCGCGGCCGCCTGTGCATCGGCCGGCGCCGGATCGTAGTAGCAGACGCGGCAGCCCGCCTTGGCGAAGGCCTCCGCCACAGCCATCCCGATCACGCCGAGGCCGACGATGCCGACGAGGAGCCCGTCGAGGCCGGCGAGATTGTCGCCGATCATGCGCGCGCGGAAAGCGACGTAGTTGCCGTCTTTAAGCTCGGCATCGGCCCAGCCGAAGCGGCGCAGCAGCAGCGACGCCGTAGTCACCGCGTACTCGGCGACGGCGCTGTTGCTGCCGCCGGGTACGTTGGCGACGGGAATGCCGAGACCAGCCAAAGCCGCCTTGTCGAGGCGGTCGAGACCAGCGCCGGTCACCTGCACCAGCTTCAGCGCAGTTCCCTGGAACAGCTCGGCTGGCAGCTTCGGACCGACGGCCGGGATGACGAGCGCTTGCGCCTTGCGCATCAGCGTTGGCACCTCGGCATCATCCGGCGCCTTGTAGGTTACTGCGAGCGTCGACGGCGGCAGCGCATCGACGCGCGCGAAGTCGGCCTGCGGCCGCAGACAAAGAACGTCGCTCATTTCAGAAGCTCGCAAATTCGGTAGTGCCGGACGTGACGTCCGGCGTGGGGAAGAAGCAAAGCAGCACGAGCGGCTCGTTGCCGGTGTTGAGCGTCATGTGCTTCTCGCCGGCCGGCACCAGCAGGATGTCGCCGGCGGCGACCGGATAGGCGCCGCTCTCAGCCTGCATCGTGCCGCGGCCGGAGAGGACGTAGATGCATTCCTCGAAGTCGTGATGCACGTGCGGGCCGCGCGCCCTGTCGCCCGGCTGCGGCACGCCGATCGTGGCGATGCGAAAGCTCACGCGCGAGCCGATGTCGCCCGACACCGGTTCGAGCGACGAGCGCCCAGGCAGACCGAGACGCTTTGCTTCGCTCTGCTTCAGCAGCCTGGCCATCAGCCTACCTGACGCAATTGCCGGATCTCGGCGGTGCCGCCTTGCACCTGATCGAGCTGACGGAAGATCTCCGCCGCCTCCTGCGCGATCTTGTCGGCGATGTCCGTCAGCATGCGCGCGCCCTTTTCGGCCGTGGCATGCTGCGGGCTGCCGAACCAGCCGGTCGCCGCAATCGAGCGGATGTCGGTGAGCACCGGCTGAAACGACCGTGTCCGGCGTAATTTATCCATCTTGTGGCCGTGCGCGTGGTCGGACGAATAATCGATGCGGTCGAGATGCACCAGATCGGGCCGATAGGCGAGCACGGCCAGCGCTTCGATCTCACCGCCATGCGTCAGTCCGTTGCACGAGTGCCCGTAAAGCTCTTCGGCGACGTAGCAGGCCTGCACGGTCAGCACCGTCATGCCGTGTTCGCGATGCAGCGCCTCGGCGGCGATGGCCAGCGACGGGATATTGCCCTCATGCCAATTGAGGATGAGCAGGTATTTCGCGCCATGCCTGGCCGTCGACACGCAGGTCTCGGTAACGACCCGCATATAGGTGTCCGGCGTGAAGCTGATCGTCCCTTCGAACGGCATGTGCATCGGCGTGACGCCGAACGGCGTCGCCGGCAGGACCAGTCCATCCATGCGCTCCGCCACGGCATGGCCAATGACATTCGAGGCGAAGATGTCGGTGCCGGTCGGCAAATGCGGGCCGTGCTGCTCGACGCTGCCCGCCGGCAGGATTACCAGCGGGTTGGCCTTCAGTTGCGCCGCGATTTCGGGCTGCGTGAGGTCGATGAAATAACGGCTAGGCAACATGGCGCGTCCGCTCCCCGGCTTGCGCTTCCGCCAGCACGTCGGCGACCCGCACCAGCTGGCCGCGCTGATCGACCGACCGCAGCGCCGCGTTGACGATGGCCACGGCGACGTTGCCGTTATGCGCGTTGAGCTCGTTCCCCCGCCCGGTGCGGCAACTTTCGGCGAACATTTCCAGTTCGACGCGGAACATGTCGCTTTCGGGAACCGCAAGCTCCTCGCGCTTGGACCAGCCATCCTTGCCGCGCTGGATGTAGAGCGTCGAGTTCGTGTGGAGCTTGTCCGGCGTGTCCCAGGTGCCGAAGTCGATCTCGTAATGCATCAACCCCTTGGAGCCGAACACGCGCACGGCGAAGATGCCCGGCGACGTCCAGCTCGAGCCGACATAGCCGATCTTGCCGTCGGCAAACTTCATGACCGTCATCGACTGGTCATCGACTTCGGCGCCGACCGGCGACAGCTTCGAGGCGATCGAGCTGACCTCGGCCACTTCGCCGCCGAGATAATGCAATACGTCGAACTGGTGGATCGCGAGCTGCGACAGCGGCCCGCCTGGCGCGCGCGACTTGTACCAGCGCCAGGTGTCCGGGGTGAGTTCCAGCGCACGCTCGTTCGAGAAATTCGCCTCCATGAAGGCGACGCGGCCAAGCTCACCGGCATCGATGGCCTCGCGGATCTTGCGGATGCCGGCCATCAGCCGGGCGCTATGACCAACGGTCACGGTGACGCCGTAGGCTTTTTCCAGCGCCTCGATGGCGAGGCCGTCTTCCAGCGTCGCGGCAATCGGCTTCTCCGTGTAGACGTGCTTGCCCGCCTTCGCCACCTCGCGCGCGACGGGAAGATGCTGCTCGTTCGGGACCGTCAGGATGACGCCCTTAATGTGCGGGTCGCACAGCATGCTCTGCAGGTCGGCCGCCGCCCCCACGCCCATCTCGCGGGCGAAGCTCTCGCGCTTCTCCTGCGAACGGCTGAAGCCGCTGACGATTTCGATCTTGTCGGAAGGCTTGATAGCGCGGGTGAGCACCTTGGCCCAGCGCCCCAGTCCGACAATGCCAACCTTGACCGCGCCCTCGCCCATGGGGATTTCCCTTTGTTCTGGCGTTCTTATCAGTATCGTAATACGGTATTACGGCTTGAGATGAGGAGCAAGAGCCCTTGTTGGACACCGCCCGCCCGACTTTCCGGAGAGCCCCGGCGCCGCTGCGCCATCAGGTCCTGGACTATGTCCGGCAGGCGATCATTTCCGGCCGCATCGCGCCCGGGGCGCGGCTGATCGAGCGCGACCTGATCGAGATGATGGGGGTCTCGCGCACCGTCATCCGCGAGGCCCTGCGCCAGCTCGAGACCGAAGGGCTGGTCGCGACGATCGCCAACAAGGGGCCGGTCGTGCGGCAATTGACCGCCGCCGAAGCCAGAGACCTCTACGCGATCCGCGGTGCCCTCCTCGGCCTCGCCGCGCGCCTCTTCGTGCAGAACGCCGACGACGCCGACGTGCAGAGCCTGCGAGCGGCGCTCGACGAGACCGTCGCCTGCTACGAGGCCGGCGATCCCGACCGGATCCTTGATGCGAAAAACCGGTTCTATGACGTGCTGGTCGCCGGCGCGCGCAGCGAGTCGCTATCCGCGATGCTGTCGACGCTGCACGCGCGCATCTGGCGATGGCGCGCGCTCGGTCTCAGTCATCCGTCACGCTCGCCGATGCGTTCGCGCGAAAGCATCGACGGCCTACGTGCGATGTTCACGGCGATCACGATCCGTGACGCGACGAAAGCCGAACAATGCGCGCGTGAGGAGACTGATCGGGCCGCCGCCGAGGTGATGCACCTCCTCGCACAGAGCTGAGCAAGCGCCAATCGTTCCGGCAGCGGGTGACAGCGAATAGTGCCGGAGCGGCCGCCTACAAACGAAACTAGCGCGTTCGCGCCAGTTCGCTCTGCAAATCGTAGGAGGCGAGCAACCCCTCCAGCAGTCCCGTCGCGCCATTCCAATCAAAGGTCCGGAAGGAGTGACCGCAGGTCACGAAGTGCGCGCCGGCATAGAACATCTCGTACTGGGTGTGGCGCGAACCGAACTCCGAGCCGATCGCGTCCCACGCCGCCTTGAGAAGCTTGACCTTCTCCTGCGGAGCCATGGATGCCGACCGCTGGGTCTTCTCGATGATCGTTGCCAACTGCGGGTTGCCGAAATCCCGCACCGACGAGGGCAACATGATGAGCGAGCCACCCGCCAGATCGCGCAAGGTCTGGATCACCTTCGGATAGAGCTCCTGCGTGATGACTTGCGCGGAGTACATGTAGTGCTTGTTCGGCACCCAGTACTCTCCAAATTGCGAACCGGACGCCTCCATGCCCGACAGCATCGCGTTGACCATGCCGGTCTGCGCGGCCAGCATGCCAAGTTGTTCCGCCACCGATGGAATCCGGGTCGTGCCGATCGCCTCGGTGATGCGGCGCGCGAGCCCCGTGAGGAACGCGATCTTCACCGAAAGCCTGATCTGCGCCTGGTAGTTCTGATAGGCGTGCCCCGGCGTATCGTGGAACTGGGCGCGGCACGCATCCGTGTCGCGGTAGATGAAGACGCGATCCCACGGCACTTTTACGTCGTCGAAATACATCAGAGCATCGTTCTCATCGAAGCGCGACGAGAGCGGATTGTCGTAAATCGACACGGCGTGCTCTTCGTAGGATTTGCGCGAGAGGACGCGCAGACCCTTGACGTTCATCGGCAGCGCGCAGCAGAAGGCAAGGTCTTCTTCGCCGGGCTTGAGTGGCTGCAGGTTGGCCACGAACACTTCGTTCGCCATGATTGACGACGTGCCGAGCATCTTGGCGCCTCGGATGGTGACGCCCGTCGAATCCTCGTCGACGACACGCGCCACCAGATCCTCTGCCTGGTCGCCCCAGTCCTTGCTCCGCTCGGCCTGCGGGTTGATGATCACATAGGTGAGGAACAGGTCGTTGGTCGTAGCATAATCGACGTAATCCTCGAATGCCTTCGCCCGCGCTTCGCTGTGCTTCTTGAAGATGTCGATGCCCATCCGCTGGCCGATGAGCGCGGATGCGAGATGGTCGGGCGAGCGGCCCATGAAACCGCACGACAGGCCGGCCCAGGCTTGCATCGCCTTGCGACGCTTCACCATCTCTTCGTAACTGCGCGGCATCTGCCACGCACGGTTGACCCTGCGGACTGAGCCGTCGGGCTGGAACGTCATCAACTCGCGGTTCTCCGGCCGCGCCTGGAAATCGTACAGAGCGGCCGCCGACGCCACCGAGTTGCGAAACGCCTTGTGGGCTGTGACATCCTCGATCAGCCGCCCGTCGAGATACACGGTGCGGCCGTCACGGAGGGACTTGATGTGGTCAGCTCCGGTTTTGATGTCGCTCATGGAATGCCCTTCTTTCGGAGCTTTTTGATATCGCTCCTGACGAGATATTAGGCATCAAGCATGTCTCGACGGCGATCATTGCCTAAGTAACAAAGCTTTTCAAGTTTGTTGATCGGTGTTAGCGTTTGCAACTGTGGGCAGCGGTTGGGGAAGCGATGACGTCGGCCGCGCGTCACAGCCAGGCAGCGCAGACGCCGTTCGGGACAACCGCGGCGGCACTGCGCATCGGGAGATGAAACGTGATTATAGGTAAGGCTTTCGCAGCCGGTCCCGCCGCGGCGCCGGTCGCCGCTCCGACATCTGCGAGATCGTCAAGCATGTACATTGACGGCGTGAAAACGGCCCGCTTCCACTGGGCCCGAAATTCTGACTCGTTCCCCCCAAGCGTCGGCACTATGCTGCCGGCGCGGGGCCATCTCATAAAGACGCGCGAACCATGCTGCTTCAACAACTGGTGAACGGCCTGACATTGGGCGCAGTTTACACGCTCATCGCGCTCTCCTTTTCGCTCGTGATGGGCGTCCTTTCGATCCTCAACCTCGCGATCGGCGAGGTCTTCATGCTCGGCGGTTATCTCGGCTTCGCGCTGCTGGCGGCGCACGTGCCGCTCGCCATCGCCCTGCTCGGCGGGATGGTCAGCACCGCCGTCGTAAGCATCGTCATCGAGAAGGTCGCCTATCAGCCTCTACGCGACGCCCCCCTGATCACGCCAATGCTCTCGACCCTCGGCTGTTCGATCATTCTGCAGAATCTTGTGACCAACCTGTGGGGTTCAGACCCCCTGCAGCTGCCCTCCGAACTGTTCGACAGGCGTATTCCGCTCGGCCCAATCAGCATCGGGCTGATGCAGCTTGTCATCATCGGGGTCGCGGTGGTGCTGGTCGCACTCGTCGCATTTCTGGTGAAGAAGACGTCGGCCGGCCGCGCCCTGCGCGCCGTCGCAGAAAATCGCGACGTCGCCCGCCTGCTCGGCGTATCGCCGCAGCGGGTGACGCTCCTCGCGTTCGCGATCTCCGGCGCGCTCGCCGGCGCAGGTGGCGTGCTGGTTAGCCTGCATTACGCGGCGATTACACCCTACGTCGGCGTCGACATCGGGCTCAAGGCGATCGCCGTCATGGTGATCGGCGGCACGACCAACGTGTGGGGTGCGCTGCTCGCCGGGCCCCTGATCGGAATCGCCGAGGTACTCACCATCGCCTATGGCGGCTCGCAGGCGCGCGACCTCGTGGTCTATGGCTTGATGATCCTCATCCTGCTGCTTCGTCCCCAGGGCCTGCTGGGCGGCGCCCGCAGCGATGTCGGGCAGCGCGTATGATATCGACCTATTACGCGGGCCTTTTCGCGGACGTCGGAATCCTCACGCTCGGGGCGCTGAGCGTCTACATCATCCTGGCCACTGGGCAATTGTCGCTCGGCAACGGCGGCTTCATGGGTATCGGCGCTTACGTCGCCTCTTATCTCACGGTCGCGCTGCACTGGCCGGTGACGCCGGCCCTTCTGGTCGCCGGCCTTGTTGCCGCCGTGGTCGGTGTCATCGTCGGTTTCCCTGCGCTGCGGCTGAAGGGAATCTACCTCGCCATAGCGACGCTTGGCTTCGGTGAGATGGTCCGCAGTTTCTTCCTGGTCTTCGAGCCGACCGGTGGCTCCGGCGGCTATCGCGGCATGCCGCATATCTCGATCAGCTACATCTGGGTTTGGGCCGGCGCCATAGTGCTTCTGGTGCTAGCCCTGGAGCGGTCCCGGCTCTGGCTGGAGATGCGGGCCGTGCATGACGACGAGACCGCCGCCAACCTCGTCGGCCTCAATACGACGGTCATCAAGATCGGCGCATTCGGCCTCGGCGCCGCCGTGGCGGCGATCTGCGGCGGTCTGTTCGCGCATCAGTATGTCTATATCGAGCCCGGCAATTTCGGCTTTGATCGGTCCATCGACTTCGTCCTGGCCATCATACTCGGCGGCTCGACGGTCGGTCTCGGTGCGCTCGTCGGAGCTCTCCTTCTCGTGTTGGTCCCCGAATGGTTGCGTTTTCTGGTCGACTGGCGCCTCGCCGCCTTCGGCGTCCTTCTTATTCTCGTGCTGCTCACGCGCAGACAGGGCATTCTCGATCGCGCGCTCATCATGCGTCTCACCTTCAGGAAGACAGCATGACCCACCTCCTGACGCTGGACAACGTCAGCAAGATCTTCGGTGGCATCCGCGCGCTGTCGAACGTATCGCTGTCCGTCCCGCCGGACCGCATCGTCGGCGTCATCGGCCCCAACGGGGCCGGCAAGACGACCCTCTTCAACGTCATAACGGGCGCCTATCGCGCCACCGAAGGCAACGTCGTCTTTGACGGCAAGGAAATGACGCAATGGCCCTCTCACCGCATCATGCGGGCGGGCATTGCGCGCACGTTCCAGAATATCCGCCTGTTCGGCAGCATGACCGTCTGGGAGCATCTGTTGGTGGCGCAGCCGCACCAAGGCAACATGCTCCGCCTCGTGCTGCCGGCCCGTTTCGCCGACCCTGTCGCATGGCGGCGCGCGGAAGAAGCGCTCGACATCTTCGGCCTGGGCGCCTACCGCGACACGGTCGCGCGGACATTGTCCTACGGGCTCCAGCGCAAGGTCGAGATGGCGCGGGCCCTGACGACCGGACCGAAGCTGCTGATGCTGGACGAGCCGGTCGCCGGCATGAACCACGACGAAGCGGAAGAATTGCGACTGCTTCTGCTGCGGTTACAGGGTCAGGGGCTTTCGATCCTACTGATCGAACACGACATGCCCTTCGTCATGCGGCTCTGCCACCAGCTTTATGTGCTGAATTTCGGCTCGCTTCTCGCTGAGGGCACGCCCGCCGAGGTGCGCAGCAATCCGGCGGTGCTCGACGCCTATCTTGGGAGTGAGACCGCATGCTGAAAGTGCGCGGCCTCGAAGTCTTCTACGGCCCGATTCGCGCCGTGCGCGGTATCGATCTGGACGTCGGCAAAGGCGAAATCGTCGCCCTGCTCGGCGCCAACGGCGCCGGCAAGACAACCACGGTGCGGGCTATCGCGGGCCTGTCGTCGTGTCGCGGCGAGGTGACTTATGACGGTCGCGCGCTGGTATCCAACGCCGCCGAACGCAATCTGCGTGCCGGAATCTCCCTTGTCCCCGAAGGCCGCGGCATCCTCGGTTCAATGACCGTCGAGGAAAACCTTCTGATGGGCATCTACTGCCGGCGCGACCATGCCCAAGCGCTTAAAGACGTTGAGGACATGTACGCGCGCTTCCCGATTCTCGGTGAGCGCCGCATCGCGACGGCGCGCCTCCTGTCAGGCGGTGAACAACAGATGCTGGCCATCGCGCGCGCGCTGCTTACCCGCCCGCGTCTGCTTATTTTGGACGAACCGTCGCTCGGGCTTGCGCCCAAAACGAGCGACTTCGTCTTCGACCTGATCGCCGGCCTTAAAAAAGAGGGAATGGCGATTCTACTGGTCGAGCAAAAGGCACGGCAGGCGCTCAAGATCGTCGACCGCGCCTATCTGCTTGAGACCGGCCACATTATCAAAAGCGGTTCTGCGGCCGAGCTGGCCGGCGACCCGTCTGTCTCGGAAGCGTTTCTCGGCGGCAAGGCAGCTGTCGGCACGACTTCGTGAATCCATTCATTGCGTACAAGGGCAAGGAACAGGATCGTTATGCCAGCTCAAGCGCGCAAGCGTTCGCTCGTGACCTCGGCGCAAACCGCGGCCCGGAAGGCCTCCCGCGCTGCGCCTGCAGTGCCGCTAACGATCTCGCGACCGGAACTATTGGTCAACGGAAGCGACGCCGAGTTTCGCAAGCTGGTGCACAACCTGTTCGGCTTCTTCGCTTTGCATGAACGCATCCGTGGCGGGCACGCCCGGACTATCGGGCTCGCCGGCGTCGAATACACGGTGCTGATCTCGATCCTGCATCTCTCTGCCAAGGGCGAGGTGAACGTCAAGACCGTCGCCGATCACCTGCATCTTTCCGGAGCCTTCATCACCACAACGACGCGCAAACTGTTGCAGTTCGGGCTCATCCACAAGACGATGGACATGGCGGATCGTCGGCGCGTCACACTCACGGTCTCGCGCAAAGGACGCGCGGCGCTCGAGAACCTGGCGCCCACACAACGGCGCATCAACGACGTAGAATTCGGCTGCCTCGGCCGGGACGAATTCCGGGCTCTCAATGGACTGCTGGAGCGCCTGATTCAATGCGGCGATCGCGCAGTGGCGCTTCAGAACTACCTGCAACAGAATGGCAATTCCGAACATCTGTTAGGCCGGCAACCGGGCACGAGCTGAGATCGCCACCCGCCCATCATCGCTACGGATCGACGACGGCCGACAGCATCAGAATATTCGAGTATTCAGAACCCTGTCGCTTGCGCCAATCCGAACTGAAGCGTTCGCCGCGAACTCCTTGCACGCAACGGTAAGTTCCTCTTCAGTGCGCACGGACTGCTCTTCGTCCAGCCATTGCCGAGAGAAGCTGTAGACGAAGGTGCAACGCGCGTACCGCTTCTGCGAGTAGCGCATCAATCTGGCTTCGAGTGGCACATCCTGAGCCAGCGCCTCAAGCGCAAGGATGTAGCCGTCTTCCGCCGCCATCGCGGCACCCTGCGTGAGGTGCGGAGGAACCACATGCGCGGCATCGCCGCCGATAGCGACGCGGCCGCGATACCACGGCCAAGGGAGCATCATCGGCTCGATCGGGCTGTAGACGATGTCCGACGCGTCGTTCAGCGATTCGCGGATATCGGTGACGTAGCTGCCATACTGCGCAAGCCTCTCCTGGAAGAGCCGCACATAGTCTTCGCGCGCGAACACTGCGCCTGGCTCTTCCGGGCGGATATGGAACAGATACATCAGATTGTCGCTGAGCGGCATCGCGCCGGTCTTGCTTCCGACGCCCTGCAGAAATTCCATACCTTTGACATCGGGGTGACGCGGCACCTGCACGCGCCATGCACCGTAACCGGACGGACGCGGTAAGAACGCGGAGCCGACCAGATGTTGCCGTGTGGTCGAGCGGATGCCGTCGAAGCCCGCGACCAGATCGAAGTTGTCCGAACTGCCGTCGGAAAACGTCACCGCGACCTTGTCGGGGCCTTCGTCGAATTTATCGACCGACAGACCGAGGCGCACGGTCGTACCGGCGCCCTCCGCGGCGGCCAGCAGGATGTCGTGCAGGCGCCGGCGCGACAGCGCGCAGACTGCGGGCACCCGCTCGTCGCCGAGCAGGAACTTGTGATCGACGAGCAGCACACGCTGTCTGTCGAAGATATACATGTGATCGTAGATGAAGCCGCTAGCCAGAATCTGCGGTAGGACGCCGATCGCGTCATAGACGCGCAGTGCGTTGGCCGGCTGGCCGAGACCGACGCCCGGAACATCGAAGGCCGGGCGTTTCTCGATGAGCACGACGTCGACGCCCCGTTGCCCGAATGCCGTCGCCGCGGTCAGGCCGCCGACACCGCCTCCTACGACCAGAACGCGCTTGATATCAGCCATCTGCCATTACTGTCTTTGCATACCCCGCAGTCCCCGCCGGCAACCGGCGAAATGCTAGGCTTTGTTCAGCGCAAACTCGGTCTGCTCGACCAGGGCGAACGCCGATCGCGCATCGGCCGGCAATTTGGCGGACGCGCGCAGGTAGCGCTTGCACGCAAGCACGACGCGGCGATCGCGGCCGCGCAAAACGTCGACGAACCTATCGACCGCGTTATTGAGAGTGGCGGCGGACACGGCCTGCGACAGCAAGCCGATGCGGACAGCCTCCTGCGCGCTCAACTGACGCCCACTCAGCACCATCTCCAGAGCATGTTTCGGCGCGAGGTGATCGGCCATCGCTTCCATGATGAACATCGGCGGAATGCCGTGCTCCACCTCGTCCAGCCGGAATTGCGCGTCCTCCGACGCGAAGGCGATATCGGATCGCATGACCAGCCCCACGCCGAATCCGAACGCGCGTCCGCGCACCTTGCTGATGAGAATGCCCGGAAAGGCCGCCATTGCCGCATTGGCCGCGCTGATCTGACGGAAGGCGTCGAATGGCGATGCGGTCTTCGGCTCGTGCCGATCGCGGCCGATCGTGAAGTCGGCGCCCTCGCCGCGGATGATGACGACGTCGGCGCTCTGCGCCGCCTCGCGCATGATCTGCCCCAGTTGACGCGCCATCTCACCGGTGAAAGCGTTGCCGGCACCCGGCCGGTTGATGACGATCTCGGCGACGCGACCGTCGGCATTGAATTGCAGCATCCTTGATCTCCCGTTCAACACTTAGCTTACGTGATTGACAGATTGTCTGACAATAGACAGAATGAAAAAAGCTGATTGCCAGGGACAAGCGGTCGTGCGCATCACCATTCGTCGCAGCTTCGCCATCGTGGAAGAACGCAATGAAGAAGCCGGCCGGCCGGCCGAGCGGCCGTTGCGGCGCGTCGCCGCCGTCGCGATCGTCGAGAACCCCTATGCGGGGCGATACGTCGACGATCTGAAGCCGATGATCGACGGCAGCGTGCAACTTGGTCACGAGATCGCGGCGCTGGCGCTCGGCGCCTTCGGACAGCACGAGGTCCAGAGCTACGGCAAGGGCGGCATTGTCGGCCTGAACGGCGAGCAGGAGCACGCCAACGCGCTGCTCACGACCGTCTTCGCCAACCCGATCCGTGACGCAATTGGCGGCGGCGATGCCTGGATTTCGTCCTTTACGAAGAAGGGCGGCCCCGGCACTCTCATCGATATCCCGATGAACCACAAAGACGACGTTTACGTACGTTCGCATTACGATGGCATGACCGTGATGCTGCCGGATGCACCGATGCCGGACGAAGTGGCCGTCATCTTCTGCATTGCCAACGGGGGGCGCTTGAATTCCCGGGTCGGCGGCTTGACTCACGATGAAGTCGTCGCACGCAAGGGCAACAAGCGGTCGTAGTGGAATGAAGGTCGCGATCTTCAATCTCGGCAAGATTCTGACGGGCGATCTCGCCGCGCCCACTGCCGTCGGCGACACGATCATCCTCACCGCTGGCAAGATCGAATCCGTCGGAACCGGCGGCAGCGACGGTGAGTACGATGTGGAGATCGACGCGGGCGGCATGACGGCGATGCCTGGCCTGATCGATTCCCACGTCCACATCACGTTCGGCGACTACACCCCGCGGCAGAAGACCGTCGGCTTCCTCGAAAGCTACATCCACGGCGGCGTCACCACCTGCATCAGCGCGTCGGAAGTGCATGTGCCCGGCCGTCCACGCGATCCGGCGGGCGTCAAGGCCTTGGCCATTGCCGCCCGTAAGAGCTTCGACATGTATCGTCCCGGCGGTATGCGCGTGCATGCCGGGTCGGTCATCCTCGAGCCTGGACTCGCGGAGACGGATTTCGCCGAGATGCGGAAGCAAGGCGTCTGGCTGGCCAAGGCCGGATTCGGCAACTTCGCGACGCCCTACGAATACGCGCCGTATGTCGCCATGGCGCGGAAGTACGGAATGGTGTCGATGGTGCACACCGGCGGCTCTTCGATTCCCGGCTCGTCGGGCATATGGGCCGATCATCTGGTCAAGATCCAGCCCGACGTTTCGTATCACGTGAACGGCGGGCCGATCGCGATGCCGGACGCCGACTTTCCGCGCCTCGTCAACGAGACGAAAGTAGCCATGCAGGTCTGTACGGCCGGAAATCTGCGCACGACGTTGCTGGTGGCGAAGCTGCTCGCCGAGGCAGACCAGAACGAGCGGCTTCTGATCGCCACCGACACGCCGACCGGCAGCGGCATCATGCCGCTCGGCATGCTCTATACGATGAGCCATCTGGTGTCGCTCGGTGGCGTAGCGCCCGAACTGGCCGTCGCAATGGCGACCGGCAACAACGCCAGAGTCTACCGGCTCAACAGCGGGGTCATCGCGGCCGGCCGCGACGCCGACATCGTACTGGTCGACGCCTGCCTCGGCGGCTCACAGAGCGACGCGCTCTCGGCGCTGAACAACGGCGACATCATGGGTGTCGGCGCGGTGATCACCGATGGCATTCCGCGCTTCGTCGGCCGTAGCCGCAATACTCCGGAGACGACGCGGCGGGTGAAGGTCGCACGCTGCAGGATCCCGCAAACCTTCGCCGCTGAACACTGATGCGTCCCTTTACGCAGGCCCTCCGTCGCCGCGGCGTGTATACGAAACTGGAAATATAAACCGGCTGCCGTGGACAAACCGGCGCGCCGTCGTCACCCTCATCGCCTTCAGATGCACCAGTTCCATTGCCGAAGTACGAGCTGCGACCGGCGTCGCAATGGACGCCTTGCTTAGCGACGCCCGGATCAACTAAACATAGTGTCGCTCGATGGGAGCCGACGCGAGATGGCCGCGGCGCGCTCCGGGCTACTCGAGCAGCAGGCACAGGTTCTCGCGACCTCAGGGAAGACCACCTCACGTGTCCGCCGCCGTGTCACAGATCGACCTGCGCGTTTCCCCCAAAACGGTTCAGCGCCAGGCCGCCGACAAATTGCGGTCCGCGATCGTTGCCGGCATGTTCAAGCCCGGAGACAGGCTGGTCGAGGCTGATCTGTGCACGCTGCTCGGCGTCAGCCGCCCTTCGGTGCGTGAAGCGCTCCGCAGCCTCGAGGCTGAAAAGCTGGTCGCCCTGACCCCCAATCGCGGCTTTTTCGTCCCCACCCTGTCATGGAACGAGGCCGAAGAGATCTACAAGGTGCGCGCCCTCCTCGAGTCGGAGGCGGCCGCCCTTTTTACGACACGCGCCGCATCCGCGGACTTGAAGACGATGCGCGCCGCTCTGTCCGAGTTTCGCGGTAGCATCAAATCCGACGACCGCATCCTCCAGGTCACGTCGACCCGCCAGTTCTACGAGCCGATCCTGTCGGGGTGCGGAAACCGCATCATCCAGGAGATCCTGCATGGGCTGATGGCGCGAATCACATTCCTGCGCGCGCGCTCCATGTCGCGAGCCGGACGTGCCAAGTTCAGCCTGCGCGAGATGACCAAAATTTTCGATGCCATCAAAAGCGGCGACGCCGAAAAGGCGCGCGCCGCCGCACGCGAGCACGTCGAGAACGCCTGCGTGGCGGCGCGGCTCGCCTACGACGAAATTGAGTAGCCGCCGTTACCGCTCGCTGTTGTGGCCGACCGTTTCCAGGTAGGCCAGAACGTCATCCAACCCCATGACATCGGCATACTTGGCGTCGAGGTCGAACAGGCTCTGATCGTGCGCTGCCTGCGAGCGATCGCCAACGGCCTCGCGCACCACGACCGGGCGGAACCCGGACTGGCAGGAGTCGACCGCAGTCGCGCGGACGCAGCCGCTGGTCGTGCAGCCGGTAATGATCAATGTGTCTATCCGCCTGGACGTTAGGCGCGACCCGAAATCGGTGCCGAAGAAGCACGACGCGTACTTCTTGTGCATGAGGGCGTCGCCGGCCCGCACATCGAGGCGGTCGTCGATTTCCGCGTTTTCCGTGCCGGCGCGCAAGGTCGCCAGGCCGCCGATCTTGTTGATCCAGATGCCGGCGTCCTTGAATTCCGGATCGTCGTAGACGCAGGCAGTGTAGATCACCGGGATGCCGCGCCGGTGCGCGACCTCCACGAGAGGCACAATGGCCGCGATCTCGTCATCGAGATTGGAGCCGAGCGCCTGGTCGGGCTTGGTGAACCCCTTCTGCATGTCGATGACCACGAGCGCCGGATTTTCACCGAACCCGATCCGCCTGTTGAAGCCACGCTCCTTGAAGAGCTTCTCATCGTCCGTTGTTGCAGTCATTGGCTCGCTCCCTTTTCAACCTTCGTACCAATGCAGGACCTTCCGGCGCAGCCGCAGCAGCTCGACGTCGAACAGATAGCCGCAAATCAGCATTACCAGAAGGTAGGCATAGACGGTCGCACTCTCGAAATAGCGCTGCGCCATGATGAGGGCTCCGCCCAGTCCGCCGCCGGCGACCATCTCCGCCGTGAACGTCGTCAGCAGCGCCGTCGGCACGGCGACGCGGAGCCCGCTCATCAAGGACGGCAAAGCCGCGCGCAGCACGATCCGCCACAGCAAGGTCGCCTCCGAGGAGCCCATCGCCCTCGCGGCCCAGATCTGATTGAGCGCAACGGTGCGCGCGCCGGCCACCGCCGACAGCATGAATGGAAACACCGTGGTCAGTGCGACCAGCATGATCTTGGACAAATTGTCGATGCCAAACCACAATGTGAACACCGGTATCAGCGCCAGCTTCGGGGCCGGACTGCCGAAGGCCACGAGCGGATCGACGAACCAGGCGACGAACCGGTTGCGCACCACCAAGAATCCGATCGGGATTCCGACCGCCGCCGCCAGAACGAGACCGGCGGCGCTGCGGTAGAGGCTCGTCAGCAGCGGCGGCCACAGTTCGCCATCCGTTGCGGTGACATAGAGCCGCTCCAGCACGACCGAGACGGGCGGAAGAAACAGGGGCCGCACCAGCCCCGCTCTCGCCACCAGTTCCCATACCACGAGCAGCAGAAGCAGCGGATAGACAGCGCGGACGCCGTCCCAGATCCTCAAGGCAATCGTCTCTGCAGCCTTACGCATGGCGTTCCGCCGGCTCCTGCCAGCGCAGGATGTGGTCAGTGAAAATAACGAAGGCGCGGTCGGCGAGATAGGCGGCGACCACGATGGTGATGACCGCCGCGAACATGTAGTTGTAGGAGCCGCTGTCGCCGAAAAAGAACATCAGCTTGCCGATGCCGTGGTTCGAGACGATCATTTCGGCGGCGATGGTCACG
>Ga0265338_10004837_pt1 | contig 17971 bp, 19 predicted proteins | sample 42126metaG_FD_193579 | JGI IMG/M metagenome (GOLD analysis project Ga0265338, IMG submission 193579) | Rhizosphere microbial communities from Carex aquatilis grown in University of Washington, Seatle, WA, United States - 4-21-26 metaG | ecosystem: Host-associated > Plants > Roots > Rhizosphere... | reverse complement strand
AGCGGGTCGGCGGTCATCAGCAGCAGCGCAAGCAGCAGCACGCCCGAGCCCGCCCCGAAGTAGCCGTTGTAAACCGACAGGGCCACCAGTCCGCACGGCAGCAGCAGCCGGCCCCGGCCTTTGCCCTGGTCCTGACCCTCGCCCTGGCCCGGGTCGGCCTGCCGGGAGGGGCGCGCGGCCAGCCAGGGCTGGGCCAGCAGGGCCAGCGAGCCCGCCGCCACCAGGAACGGCACCACCCGGCCGAAGACGCCAGGGGGCGTCGCCAGCAGCAGCACCGAGCCGGCCGCGCCGCCCGCCGCGGCGACCGGCCCCCAGCGGCGCAGCCAGGCCGACCGGCCGCGCAGTTCTGGCTGCGACGCGGCGGCGGCACCCGGCCAGCAGGCGACCAGCGCCACCAGGTTGGCGATGTTCGCCTGCACCGGCGCCACCCCGGCCAGCAGCAGCGCCGGGTACGACACCAGGGAGGTGATCCCGCCGGCCGTCCCGATCAGCCCGGCCAGCGCTCCGGCGGCGGCCAGGAACAGGGCGGAAGCGACCGGGCTCACACCCGGCCGGCGACCGGTCCGGTCAACGCGGCGGACAGCTCGGCGCAGACCTCAGCCGCCGCCTGGTGCGCCGCCCGGGTCAGCCCGGGGAAGTTGACGAATCCGTGCGTCATCCCCACGTACTCGGTGAACCGCACCGGGACGCCGGCCGCGCGCAGGGCGGCGGCGTAACGCTTGCCGTCCTCGCGCAGCGGGTCGTGCTCGGCCACCTGGATGAGCGCGGCCGGCAGGCCGGCGTGGTCGGCCGCGAGCAGCGGGGATGCCCACGGGTTGGCCGGGTCACCGTCCGGGCCCAGGTACAGCCGCTTGTAGGCGGTCATCTCGGACGCGGGCAGGAACGGGGCCATCTGGTCGGCGGTCGCCGGCAGCTCCATGGTCATGTCGGCCGCCGGGTAGATCAGCGCCTGGTAGCTGACCTCGGGGCCGCCCCGGTCCCGCGCGAGCAGGCAGGTGACGGTGGCCAGGGTGCCGCCCGCGCTCTCCCCCATGACCCCGATCGGTCCGTCCGCGCCCAGCTCCCCGGCCGCGCCAGCCGCCCAGGTCAGCGCGGCGTAGCAGTCCTCAACGGCGGCCGGGAAGACGTGCGCGGGCGCCAGCCGGTAGTCCACCGAGACGACCACCGCCCCCACCGTCGCCGCGACCAGGCCGCAGATCCAGTTGCCCATGTCCAGGCTGCCGAGGACGAACCCGCCGCCGTGAAAGTACAGCACCAGGGGGCGCACCGCGGTCCCGGTGCTGCCCGCGGGGGGCTGGTAGACCCGCACCTTGAGGTCACCGCCCGGCCCCGGCACCAGCCGGTCGGACTGCCGGACCCCGGGCGGCACCGAGCCGAACAGCCACCGGAAGAGCGCGTTGTCCGGCATCGCCCGGGCCTGCAGGGCAATGATCTCCGCATCGCTCATGGTCGCGACCTGGACCATGCGCCTGGTTACCCAGCCCCATGCCCGCAGCCGCGGGTCTACCCGCGCCATACGTCCGTCCGCCTTCCAGCCGGCTGTCGTGCCGGCAACCTAGCTATATTCGCACGATCGCCGCGAACCGGCCGCACGGGCGGGCGTCCCGGTCGGAGAAGAAGTCGACGGTGTTCGCCCGGGTATCGATACCCAGGTCGCAGACCTGGGAGGCCGGCACCCCGGCCGCCGCGAGCTGTCGGCGGATCGCTCCTACCAGGTCGAACAGGGCATGGCCGGGCCTGCTCGGGTTCAGCAGCGGCGCCCCCCGGTCCCCTTCGCCTGCGAACGCCGCCGTGACCGCGGCCGCCTCCGCCGCGCCGATCTCGTAGCTGGCGGCGCCGATGGCGGGGCCGATGCCTGCCCGCAGGTCCACCGGGGCGCAGCCGAACGCCGCCGTCATCGCCTGGACCGCGGCCGGCACTACCCCGCTCAGCGTTCCCACCCGGCCGCTGTGCGCCACGCCCGCCGCCCGCCGGACCGGGTCGTAGAGCACGACCGGGGCGCAGTCCGCCACCAGGATCGCCAGGGCGGTGCCGGGCACGTCGGTGACCAGCGCGTCGGTCGCCGGGAAGGCAGCGGCCGCGTCCGCTGTCCCGTCGTGCCCGCGGCCGGCCAGGTCCGCGCTCACCACCGCCACCCGGGCGGTGTGCCGCTGGTCGGCGACGGTCAGCCGGGGCACGCCGAGCGCGGCCGCCAGGCGGCGGCGGTTCTCCGCCACCGCGGCCGGGTCGTCCCCGACGTGCCCGCCCAGGTTGAGTGACCCGTACGGCCCGGTGCTCACCCCGCCGTGGCGGGTGCTGACGACCGCGGTCACCCCGTCCCCGTGGAACGGGAACGGCCGGAGCTGAAGGCTGTCATCCACCCGCTCACCTTAGACCGGCCCGGCTAGCCGGCTACGTGACGGCGGCCGCTCGGTAAGGTCGTCCCTGAGGCGGCCGGCGCTGGCCGCCAGCGGGAGGTCCGATGAGCGAGTCGCCCCAGGCAGTCGTCCGGCAGCGCGGGCTGTGGTTCGAGGAGCTGCAGCCGGAGACCGTCTACCAGCACGCGCCGGGGCGGACCATCGGCGAGGCGGACAACACGCTGTTCTCCACGCTGACCATGAACCCGCAGTCGCTGCACCTGGACGCGGCGTTCAGTGCCACCACCGAATTCGGCGAGCGGCTGGTCAACAGCCTGCTGACCATGTCGGTGCTGGTCGGGCAGTCGGTCGGGCACCTCACCGAGGGGACGATCGTGGCCAACCTCGGGTTCAGCGACGCCAGGTTCCCGGTACCAGTGCGGATCGGCGACACCCTCTACGGCGAGACGGTGGTGGCCAGCAAGCGGCTGTCGGCCAGCCGCCCCGGCCAGGGCATCGTGACGTTCCTGCACACCGCGCGCAACCAGCACGGCGAGGTCGTCGCGACGGTCACCAGGACCACGCTGATGCGCTGCCGCCCGGCCACCCAGGAGGCGCGGTGACGGCCGGCCCCCTGCCCGGGCCCGCGCTGCTGTTCTGCCCGGCCGACCGGCCCGACCGCTACGCCAAGGCGCTCGCCGCCGCCGACGGGGTCATCATCGACCTGGAAGACGGCGTCGGCGCGGCCGCCAAGGACACCGCGCGGGCCGCGCTGCTAGCCACCCCGGCCGACCCCGCCCGGGTGATCGTCCGGGTCAACGCGGCCGGCACCGCCGAGCACCCGGCCGACCTGGCGGCGGTCAGGCAGGCCGGCTACCGCCTGGTCATGCTGCCCAAGGCGGAGACCAGGGCCGAACTGGACGCGCTGGCCGGGCCCTGGCAGGTGGTCGCGCTGGCGGAGACCCCGGCCGGGATACTCAACGCGGCCGCGATCGCCGCCGCGCCCAACGTGGCGGCGATGATGTGGGGGGCCGAGGACCTGCTGGCCGCCATCGGCGGCCGGTCGAGCAGGCATCCGGACGGCCGTTACCGTGACGTCGCCCGGCACGCCCGCTCGGCGGTGCTACTGGCGGCCGCCGCGGCCGGCAAGCCCGCGGTCGACTCGGTCTACGTGAACATCCCCGACCTCGACGGGCTGGCGGCCGAGGCGCAGGACGCGGCCGCCTCCGGCTTCGCGGTCAAGGCGTGCATCCACCCCAGCCAGGTGCCGGTCGTGCGGGCCGCCTTCCAGCCGGACGAGGCGCAGGTCGCCTGGGCCCGGCGGGTGCTCGACGCGGTACGGGCCAGTGCCGGGCGCCGCGGCAGCGGCGCGCTCAAGGTCGACGGCCAGATGATCGACGCTCCGCTGATCCGCCAGGCCGAGGCGGTCCTGGCCGCCTCGGCGAAGCAGTCACGGAAGGCGGTGCGGTAGATCGCCTCGATGTCATCGGCCCCCAGGCCCGCCGCGCGAGCGGAGCCGAGCCAGTCGGCCATGGCGGCGAGGAACCGGGCCTGCGTGGCCGGGTCGGGCCCGGACGGGGAGCGGACGATGAACGTGCCGACCCCGGGGCGGGCCCCGCGCCAGCCCCTCCCGCTCCAGCTCGCGGTAGGCCTTGTGCACGGTGTTGGGGTTGATGGCGAGCCGGAGTCCCCGCCGCGGTACCGTCACCGGGGCGGCTGCTCGCGGAGCCGTCCCGACCGCGGCGAGTGTGACCGAGGATCTTGGCCTGCTGGCCGAGGCGGGCCTCACCGCTTGCACCCTTCGGCTGCGGGTCGCAGCCGGGCACGTGGAGCGGTCCATGGAGTGGATCGCAGCTGAGATTCCCCCGCAGCTCACCTGAGGACGAGCCGGTCACGCGGCCAGCCGCAGCACTAACCGGGCGCGGCAACTGTTCAGTGCGGGAACAACTACAGAAGTGCGCATCGCCGACACCACGGCCTGTCAGAGTTTGTACAAGTTTTGGGACATTATTGGCATGGCCAGTCCTGAGGTAATCCAGGTGCACCCGCTGTCGGAGGTAAGGGCACGGCTGTCGGGCATCCTCGCCCGGTTCCGGCGGGAGGGCGCGGCGGCCGAGCCTGTTGCCTTCGGGTCGCACCGCAAGCCAGAGGCAATCCTCATCCCGTATGAAGTGTACGAGCGGTACGAGGCGCTGGCCCGTCAGCGCGCCCGCCTGGACGGCGCCCTCTCGGCCGCGCAGTCAGTGCAGGTGGAACTGCCCGGAGCCTTCAGCCTCGACCATGACCGGGAGGTGTCGGCGTACGTGGACGGCGAGATTAGCGCCGCCGAGCTGTACCGCAGGACCGTTTCCCGGTACCGGCGGCCGTAGGTGCCTGAGGACCCGTACACCGACCCGGTGACGGGAGTGCTGTCGCAACAAGCTCGGCCTGAGCGCTACGGAGGAACTGGAGACCGCGGAGCGGGAGATCACCCACGCCGCGCTGATTCTCCTCAAGGAGGTACCGGTTCAGCCAAGCTACGACCTAGAGCACATGTGCACGATCCATCGCCGGGTCTTCGGTGACATGTACGACTGGGCCGGGCAGCTCCGGACCGTCGCCATCGCGAAGGGAACCTGGTTCCGCCTGCCTCAGTACATCGAGTCCGCGGCAGCGGAGGTCTTCCTGGCGTTGCATGCCGAGCGCCTGCTACGTCGCGGCATCCGCCGCCATCATGCGCGGGGACCCGACACTGATGAGAAAGATGCTCGACGAACTCGTCAAAGAACCTGCCTAGCCGGCCAGGTTCCGGTGTAACCGCTGGTTCAGCCCTCGGCGGGCGCCAGCCACGCGCGGGCGGCGCCCGCCAGCGCGGCCACACCGGTGCGCAGGGTCGGCTCGACCAGCGGGGCGTACAGCGGCGAGTGGTTACCAGGCAGCCCGTCCACGATCACCCGTGCCTCCTCCACCGTGCTGACGCCGGCGAACAGCGCCGGGTCGGCCCCGCCGAGCAGCCAGTAGCCGCACGGCACGCCCGCCCCGGTCGCCAGCAGGCCGACGTCCTCGCTGCCGGTCACCGGGCCGGGGTCGAGGCTCAGGCCGACGCCCGCGTTGAACACCGTGGTGAGCCTGGCACACACGTCCTCGTCGTTGACCAGCACCGGGAACGTGCTGAGGTTACCGATCTCCGGTTCGGCCGGGGCGCCGGAGGCGGCCGCCTCGGCCCGGACGATCCGCTCGACCGCGGCCAGCACCCGGGCCCGCACCCGCTCGTCGAAGCTGCGGACCGACAGCAGCAGCTCGGCCCGGTCGGGAATGACGTTGGGGGCCGTCCCCGCGCGCAGCGCGCCCACCGTGACCACCGCCGCGTCGCCCGCCGCGACCTCCCGGGAGACCACGCCCTGCAGCCGCAGCACGGTGGCGGCAGCCATCAGTACCGGGTCGACCGTCCGCTCCGGCTGCGATCCGTGCCCGCCGGTACCGTGCAGCACTACCCGCAGCGTGTCCTGCCCGGCGAACGCGGTCCCCGGGTGCACCCCGAGCACGCCCGCGGGCAGCGGCGCCACGTGCTGGCCGAGTACCACGTCGGGACGGCCGAAACGCTCGTAGAGGCCGTCATCGATCATCGCCCGGGCGCCCTCGCCGGTCTCCTCGGCCGGCTGGAAGACGAGCAGCAGGCGACCTTGCCAGGAGCCGGCCGCGGCCTGCGCGGCCAGTTCGGCCGCCGCGCCGAGCAGGCAGGTGACGTGCATGTCGTGGCCGCAGGCGTGCATCACCGGGACGTCTGTGCCGTCCGCGCCGCGTCCCCGCGCGGCGGACGCGTAGCCAAGGCCGGTCTGCTCGCGGACCGGGAGCGCGTCCATGTCCGCCCGGAGCAGGACGGCCGGCCCGGACCCGTTGTCCAGCACCGCGACCACGCCGGTGCCGCCGACCCCGGTCGCCACCTGGTAGCCGAGGTCGCGCACCCGCTCGGCGACGATGCCCGCGGTCCGGTGCTCGGCGAACGCCAGCTCCGGGTGCGCGTGCAGGTCGCGGTAAAGGGCGGCCAGTTCATCGAGGTCAGGCGGGTTAGCCACAGCGCTCCTCCCCCGTGCGGTACCGGCTCCGTCGGCTGGGGGCGATCCGGCGGCCGGGCAGCTACCCTCATTCTCCATGAGGGCACTGCCAGGGGAACCAGCGCCGGGCAGCGGGCCGGCCGCGCCGCTTCCCGCGCTGTCGCTGCCGGAATGGCTGGTGCTCGCGATCATCAGCCAGCGGCCGGCCCACGGCTTCGCGGTGTCACAGCTCACCGCGGCCCGGGGTGAGCTCGGCCGGGTCTGGCAGGTGCCCAAGGCGGTCGTCTACCGCGCGCTCGGCCGCCTGGCCGACAGCGGGCTCCTCGTCCCCCAGTACACCGAGCCCGGCCTCGGCCCGCAGCGCACCGTCTACGCGGCGGCTGACGACGGCCGCGCCGCGGCCGGCCGCTGGCTGCTCGAACCAGTGCGGCACGTCCGCGACATCCGCTCCGAGCTGCTGCTCAAGCTGGCGCTGGTTGACCGGGCGGCGCAGGACCCGGCCCCGTTGCTGCAGGCCCAGCGGGCGGTCCTCGTCCCGCTCATCGCGGCGCTTGACGCCCGTCGCGACCGCAGCGAGGGGTTCGACGCGACCCTGCTCGCCTGGCGCCGGGCGACGGCGGTGGCCGCCCTGGACTTCCTCGACGCCGTCCCGGGATCAGGAACGGGTGCGGCCCGTCCTCAGCCCGGCCCGCGCTCCGCCAGCGCGAAGAAGCGCTGCGGCGCGTCGTCGTAGGCGGCCAGCCGCCACCCGCTGACGGCGGCGGAGCGGCGCAGCGGGCCCTCCGACAGCGGCTCGTCCGGGGAGACGAAACGCCCGTGCCGGGCGGCGAGGGCGGCCCGGCCGGTCGGGTGGAACAAGATGAGCAGACCGCCGGGACGGGTCACCCGGGCCAGCTCGCGCAGCCCCGCGATCGTGTCCGGCAGGTGGTTGACCAGCCCGGCGGCGAACACCGCGTCGGCCGCCTGGTCGGCCAGCGGCAGCGCCCGGGCGTCCCCGACGAGCAGCGCGGCGCCGGCCCGGGCGGCGGCCGGGCGGGCCGCCTGCAGCATCTCCGGCGTCAGGTCAACCGCGAGCAGCGTGCCGTCCGGGCCGACCGCCGCCCGCAGCGGTGCCAGCGCCCGCCCGGTGCCGGACCCCACGTCGACCGCCACCCCGCCCGGCCGCAGGCCGGCCTCGGCGACCGCCGCCCGGTAGGCGGGCCCGTCGTCGCCGAACTTGGCGTCCCAGGTGGCCGCCCGGCTGGCGAAGAACGCGCGCGTGCTGGCGACGTAGCCCGGCGGGCCCGGCTCGGCGGACGGTCCGGCAGCGGTCATGACCCCATCATCCGAGCAAGGCCGGCCGGGCGCAACCGAGGACATGCGCTGGGCCGGCCGGGGTAGCGTAAGACCGCAGTCAGGTCTTGCAAAGTCACGGGGAGGCTCGTTCATGAAGCTCAGCGCGCGAAACCAGATTCCGGCCACGGTCACCGGCATCACCGCCGGCGAGGCGACCGCCAACGTCGAGCTTGACGCCGGCGGCTCCCGGCTGGTGGCCTCGATCACGGTCGAGGCGGCCAGCGAGCTCAAGCTGGCTCCCGGCCGGCAGGTCGTCGCGGTCATCAAGGCGTCCGACGTCATCCTGGCGGTTGAGGACTGAGCCGTACCGCCCGATAGGGTCGGCACTAGTTACCGCATCAATCAACGGGAGGGATCATGGCCGCTAAGGGCACTGCTGAATGGAAGGGCGACGTCCAGACGGGGACCGGCACCTTCACCGCCGGGGACTCGATCGGCGGCGGGTACACCTTCAAGTCACGCTTCGAGGACGGGCCAGGCTCCAACCCCGAGCAGCTCATCGCGGCCGCGCACGCGGCCTGCTTCTCGATGGCGCTGTCCGGCAACCTGTCACGGGCGGGCACTCCCCCCGAGTCGATCAGCACCGAGGCCTCGGTGACCCTCCGCTTCGTCGACGGCGCGCCCACCATCACCAAGATCGCGCTGGTCACCACCGGGCGGGTGCCCGGTATCGATGCCGACGCGTTCGTCAAGCAGGCGGAAGCGGCCAAGGCAGGCTGCCCGGTTAGCCGGGCGCTGGCCGGGGTGCCGGAGATCACCCTGGAAGCCACGCTCGCCTAGCCGGCCACCGAGGGAAGGACCCGCATGGAGTTCGCGAAGCTCAACGACGGAAACCAGCTGCCGATGCTCGGCCTTGGCGTGTGGCAGGTCCCCGACGGGTCGAGCTGCGAGAACGCCGTGCGGTGGGCACTCGACCTCGGTTACCGGCACATCGACACCGCCCAGGCCTACCGGAACGAGGCCAGCGTGGGCAAGGCGCTGAAGGACAGCGGGGTGCCACGCGACGAGCTGTTCATCACGACCAAGTTCTACCCGGGCGGCAAGGACCCGCTGGCCGAGGCCGAGCACAGCCTGCGCCGCCTCGGCGTCGACCAGGTCGACCTGTACCTGGTGCACTGGCCGCAGGGGGGCCCGGTCTGGGCCTGGCCGGGCATGGAGCGGGCACGCGAGCGCGGGCTGGCCCGGTCGGTCGGCGTTTCCAACTTCGGCGCGGCCGACCTGGACGCGGTGACCAGCGCGGGCAGCGTCGTCCCGGCCGTCAACCAGATTCAGTTCAGCGCGGTCGAGTACCGGCGCGGGCTGCTCGGGGCGTGCCGCCGTCACGGCATCGCGCTCGAGGCCTACAGCCCGCTCGGTACCGGCCGCCACCTGGGTGACCGGCGGGTGGCCGAGATCGCCGAGCGGGTCGGCCGCACCCCCGCCCAGGTGCTGCTGCGCTGGTGCGTGCAGCACGGCGTCCCGGTCATCCCCAAGTCCACCCACCGCGAGCGGATCGCCGAGAACGCGCAGATCTTCGACTTCAGCCTGGCGGAGTCAGACATGGCCGCGCTCGACGCGCTCGACCAGACCGGCGGCGCCGACCGGGCGCTTGAGCGCACCTGGTGGCGCTGACCGGGAATGGGGCGGGCGGAGTAAGCGCCCCCCGTTCGGAAGACCCCGGGTTTGCTTACTGATCCACGGCTATCAGGGGGAACGACCGGTCGGCGCGCGGCGGCACTAGGTAGTTGCCGCGGTTGAGCACGAAGATGAACTCGTTGATGCCGTTGTTCACCGTGTCGGTGACCGAGGGGTTGCGCAACTGCGCGCCGGCCGCGTTCATCGCGGTCCTGGTGGCGACGAAATCGTCGATCGTGCGCTGCAGCGACACGAAGTGCAGGCCGGCCAGGCCGCCGTCGGTGGTGTTGAAGTCGCGCCGCAGGATGACCGGCCGGCCGTTACGCCGGGCGGTGGCCGCGGCCTGCGCGTGCCCGACCACCCCGTAGCGCGAGATCGCCTGACCGAGCAGGCCCGGGTCGCTGTCGGCGTCAGTAGTGAACGCCGCCGCCTGCTGCGGCGTCACCTGCGGCGCGTACATGCGGGCGACCCGTTCAGGCTGCGACAGCTGGTCGTACCAGGTGCTGAGCCGCAGCCGCAGATAGCTGGCGTGCATAGTGGTGCCGCCCGCGAACGGCCCGGCGGCGATGGTCACGGCGTCCTCAGCGGCCTGGTTGCGGGTCAGGCCGGACTTGAACCCCATGTACAGCGGCGAGCCAGCCGGCACCGGCCTGCCGCCGGGGATCCCGTTGACATCCTGGTGCGCGGCGGGCAGGCCGCTGCCGACGAACCCGGTGCGGGATGCCCGCCAGGACAGCGCGGCCGAGAGGTCGAGCGTCCTGGTAGCGGGCAGGCCGGGTACGGGCTCGCCGTGAACCAGGGCCGACTCGATCGCGGCGAGCCGGCCCTCGTCGTCCGACGCGAGGTGCAGGCACAGGTGGTACCGGTCGGCGGCGGGCTGCTCGAAGTCCGACAGGGCGGTCGCCGCGGGGACCGGAGCGGTCACCCCCAGCACGTCGGCGAAGTAGGAATGCCCCCAGGCGGCAGTGAACAGCAGCCCGGAGTGGTGCCACCGGTAGCCGCGCTCCAGTGTCCGCAGGGCCGCCTCAAGCAGTCGCGCGTAGGCGGTCGTCGGGGCGCCGTTCACGTCGAAGAACAGCAGCCGGCTGAACCGGGGCGGCACCGGGTTGCCGTCGGCGTCCCGGGTGAGGTACGCGGTCCACGCGTGCTGCCGGGCGGGCAGCCCGGCGGGCTGGGAGCCGAGCGGCAGCGGGGCGGCCGGGGCAGAGCCGGCTGCCAGGCTGATCCCGGCTCCCGCTCCCGCGCCGGCCGCGACCACTGTCCCGGCGCCGAGCAGGAACCGGCGCCGGGTCAGCCGGGCCAGCCGCGCCGCGATCGTCATGAGGCCGGCTGCCAGTGGAAGGTGAAGCTCACGGTGTGCGGCTTGAGCCAGACGTTCTGGTACTCGACGTGACGGGCTGATACGGGGGGTGAGACTAGCAGCGTCATGTGGTAGGTGCCGGGCCCGGGCAGGCTCACGTCGTTGCCGTAGTGCGGGCCCATGTAGCGGGAGATCATCGGCCACAGGCTCTCGTCGAAGACGGTCTTGCCGTTCTCGGTGATCGTTCCCCACACGCTCGCGTAGGGGATCACCACGTTGGTCTGCGCGTCGTTGAGCAGCACCATCAGGTGGAAGCTGGTGTTCTTGGCCGGCTTGACCTCCTGCATGGAGGTGCCGTTGTAGGTGAGGAACGGGACCGGGGTCATCGCGTCGGCGGTGATCTTCATGCCCTGCCAAAGCGCGGTGCCCAGTGACTGCATGGGCACCGCCTGGATGTTGCCCGCGGACGCGCCGGAGGTAGCGGCCGGGCTTGACCCCATGTCCATGCCGGCCATGCCGCTACCCGAAGCGCTCGCGGCCGGGACGGACGACGCGGCGGCCCCTGACGCCGCGGCGGAACTGGTGCTGGCTGAGCTGCCGCAGCCGGACGCCAGCAGGGCGGCCAGGCAGGCAACGGCGGCGGTGGCGGCGAGCCGGCCGCGGCCGGGTGCCAGGCCGGAGGCAGAGGTGAGCATTGGTACCCCTTGGTTGATTGACGGCTAGTTCGGCTTCGCGGCAACGGCCAGTGCCGCGCGCACGTGCTGCTGCAAGGCTGCCCGGGACGGCCAGCCGGAGACCGACACCTGCCAGGACCAGATGACCTGGCCGGACGCTGAGGTCAGCACGAACCAGGGCTGGCCCTGAACCCCGTACCCGTCCGCCACCTGACCGGTGGCGTCGATCGCGACCGGATACGACAGCGGCTGATGCAGAGTGGTGAGGAACTGCGGCAAGGCGGTGGCGGACGGCTCCACGCTGCCCTCGTCAACCGCGGTCAGGCCGGGCAGGCCGGCCGCCCCGGCGGCCGACTGGTAGGCGTTGAGCGCGTCGAGCTGGCCGGCCAGGGTGGTGACCTCCTGGTCCCAGGTCGCGAAGAACAGGGAAAGGCGGGGCGCAGCGGGCTGGCCGGGGCCGAGGCTGGTGTATCCGCCGCCCGCGGTCGGCAGCTGCTGGTCGCTGGCCGGGCTGAAGCCGCTGACCTGGGCGTAGGACAGCTGCGAGTCGACCTTAGGGTGGCCCGGCAGCAGGCCGGCCACCTCGGTCGCCAGCAGCTGTGCCAGCTGGGGAATGGCCGCGTAGGCCTGCTGGGTGAGGTACAGCTTCACCAGCTTGCCCTGCGGGCTGATGATGAAGATGGCGGGCTCGTGATCGATCTGGTTCTGGCTGATGGTCACGCCGACGCTGTAAGCCTTCCACACGTTTTCCAGCTGGGTCAGCGACCCGGTGAGGTACCGCCACTGATAGGTCATCCCGTGCAGCCGGGAGTAGGACAGCAGGTCCTGTACCTGCGTCGCCTTCGGGTTGGCGTCGACGCCGAGCAGCTGCACCCGCGCCGCGGCCGGGCCGAGCATCGCCTTGGCCTGCACCAGCGCGGCCGTGGTGAGCGGGCAGACGGTGGTGCACTCGGCGTCGTTGAACGCCAGGATCACCACCTTGCCGCGGAAGGAGGACAGCGACACCGGCTGCCCGAACTGGTCGGTGAGGGTGAAGCCGGGCGCGGGAACCGACAGCGAGGCGCCCGGGTCAAGGTCCGGGTTCTCGGTGAGCTGGCTGGATATCGCCTGCCCGGTGTCCTGCGCCTGGCTGGCGGACGGCTGGATGACCGCGTGGACGATGATCCCGGTGGCGGCCAGGGCGACGAAGCCGCCTGCCAGCCAGCTACCCCGTCCGGCCAGCCGCGGCGGCCGCAGCCAGCCGGGCCGACTGACTTTGGCGAGCAGGCGGAGGGCACCGCGGCGGTACGCGAACCAGCCGCCAGCCGCCACCAGGGCGACGGCCGCGAGCCCGGCGATCAGCGGGACGGGGAGGCCGGACGGGGCGGGCGCCGCTGGCTGGGCGGTGGCGGCGGGGGCTGACGGCGCACCCGCGGCCCCCGTGCCCGGCGCCGCCGCCGGCGGAGCCGTCAGGTGGATGCCTGAGGCGGACGCGAGCGCGAGCACCGCGCTTTCCGCCGCCGTCCCCAGGCCGCTGCCGCCCGTGCCGACGCGCAGCTTGTTCAGCACCTGGTAAGCGGCGGCAGCGGGATGGCCGGTCCAGTAGAAGCCGAACCCGTTCGGCATGACGATCAGCAGGCGTTGCTTGTAGGCGAGGGAAAGCTCTACCCCGAGGAACCGCGCGTAGGCGTCCGGCTTGTCCCACAGCGCGGTGACCGCGCCCAGGTCAGACGGCTGCGAGATGACCGCCACCCGGACCGGGAAGCCGGCCTTGCCCGCGGCAGTCAGGAGGTTCCCCAGCTCCACCTCTTGCTGAATCGGCATGTTGGCGTAGGCGGTGACGAACAGGTTCTGGTAAACCAGCACGTCGCTGCCCGGGTCGCCGTCGGCCCGGGCCGCGGGGACGGCTGCGAGGAGCGCGGCCAGGGCGGCTCCGGTCACCAGGAGTCCGGCCAGGGCGCGCCGCAGGGGGCGGCAGATCGTCAGCACACGGATAAGTGGGCCGCAGGGCGGCAGTGGTTCCCCGGCACCCCCGATCGAGAGCCAATTCACAAGAACGACGGGCTACCCTGATGCGCGCTGGCGCTGCCGCCAGCCGGGAACCGGCCGGATGGAGGTGCCGCGACGAAGACCCTGGACTGCCGCATGATGGCTGCCCGGTGCACGGTGGCCGCGTGCTGCGTGGCGACGTGGTGCGTGGCGGCGTGGTGCGTGGCGGCGGCCGGGCTGGCGGGCTGCGGCGGCCCGGCCCGGCCTGCTGTCCCCGGACCGGGCGAGCCGGTTCAGTCGATTCCGTCGTCCCTGCTGAGCCAGGCCCGTCCGGTCGGCACCGGCCCCCGCTTCCAGCCCCCCGTCAGCGGACCGGTGAACGGCTCGTGCGCGGCGGCGCTGGGAGCGCGCAACGGCGTGCACGTCGAGGTGTTCGCCGCCAACCGAGTACTGCTGGTCCCGGCCGGCATCGGCACCGGGGCGCCGCGAGGCGAGCTGGACGGCCGGATCGTGCGCGCCCGCTGCTACGGGGCGCTGGTCACGCTGGACCCAACCGGGGTGGTCCTGGTGCGCCCGGGTGCCCGGCTCACGCTGACCGACCTGTTCCGCTCCTGGGGCCAGCCGCTGTCGGCCGACCAGCTAGCGACGTTCTCCGCCGTCGCGGGTGCCCAGGTGAGCGTGTACGTCAACGGAAAGCGGTGGCACGGGGAGCCCGCAGCGGTGCCGCTATCCCGGCACGCGGAGATTGTTCTCGAGGTCGGCCCGCACGTCCCGCCGCATTCCTCGTACACTTTCCCGCCCGGCACCTGACCCGCGCCGAATCGCGGCCAGGGCCGGAGAGCTCAGATCTTTTGCTGCAGGCGCGCCGTAGCCGGCTCGCCCTGCTCGGCCAGCATATCGTCCAGGTCGGCCCGCGCCCGGGCAACCCGGGAGCGGATGGTGCCGACCGGGCAGCGACAGATGGCGGCCGCCTCCGCGTAGGAGCATCCGATCATCTGCGTCAGCACGAACGCCGCCCGCCGGTCGGTATCGAGGGCGTCGAGCAGGAGGCCCACCGTGGCCTGTCCCGCTGGCTCCGGCACCGACGACGGCCCGGTGACCGATTCGGCGGCCAGGCGGGCGGACAGCTCGCGGCTCTTCAACCTGGTGTCGATTTCCGCCGCGCAGGCCCGGCGGGCGATGGTCAGCAGCCACGAGCGCACCGGGGCGTCACCCCGGAACCGGCTCAGCGCCGGGATCGCCCGCAGGTAGGTCTCCTGGGCCAGGTCGTCGGCAACGGCCGGGTCGACCAGGTGAGCGCAGAAGCGCCACACGTCGCCCTGGGTCTGCCGGATAAAGGCGGCGAGCGCGGCCCGGTCTCCGCGCCCGGCGGCGCGGGCCAGCGAAGTCAGCTCGTCCACGGAAGAAGAGTACGGTAATCGGTGCCTGACCCGAGGTTCATAGGGCGATGACAAGCATGAAGGCCATCGCGATGCCCATGATGATCCGGCATCCGGCCGTGACCGCGGGTGATTCGGCGGCCGCCAGGGCGGGCAGCGGGACGGCGCCCCCGCCGGCCAGCGCGACGCGGGCCGTTCCCGTGCGGGAGCGGCGGCCGGGGAGCTGGTCCAGGTCCCAGGCACTGTAGCCGACCAGGATTAGCGCGAAGAGGAGGGCAACGGTGGGGGCCCGCAGCCCCGTCATCGACCCGGAGCCGCCGGGCATCCCGCTCATGCCCGCCATGCCGCTCATCCCGGCGGGGACGGTCGCGGCGAGGAACAAGTAGAGCATGGCGGCGCTGTGCACCAGGTGCGGGGCGCAGTGCCCGGCCGCCAGGGCACGGGCACCGTTCGCGCGCGCGTCGGCCAGCACCCGGAGGGCGAACCAGGCGGTCATCAGCGCGAAGACCACCTCCCAGGCGGTGCCGGAAAGGGTGCTGAGGCTGGTCGCGAGCATGCCAGCCATCGCGATGGCCATCAGCAGGTGCGCCGCGTCGGTGTCCAGGGTGACCAGGCCGCGCTGCCAGGGGCGGGCCGTGACCAGCCGCGCCGCGCTCACTGCGGCGACCGCGAGCATGCAGGCGGCGACGATATCCAGGAGCCAGGCAGGGGTCATCAGGCCAGCTTCTCTTCTGCGTGAGCGGTGAGCGCAACGGGCGACGGGGCGGCCTCGTCGTCGGCCTGCCCGGCCGGCCCGGCCGGCCAGTAGGTGAGAGCGAGCAGGGCGAGCAGCGGACCGGAGTTGACGTCGGTCGCGCCGGAGGCGAGGATCCCGCCCAGAGCCTGGGCGAACACCCAGATGACGGCGGAGACCACGATGGCCAGCGTTAGCGTCGCCTTGGCGGCTGGCGCGGGCAGGTAGACGCCCGCCGCGATCACCGCGAACGTCACCGCCAGCGCCACCGACGTGGCCAGGCCCTGATGCGCGGTCAGCGAGGCGGCCGCGCGCATCAGCGACTGAAGCCAGGCCGGCTCCCCGCCCCGCATGCCGGTAATCATCCCGCTAGCCGCCTCGGGCGCGCGGTTGCCCGGGGCCAGCGCGAAGTAGGCCTGGCTCAGCCACAGCACCAGCCACAGTGCCCGGGCGAGGCGGCCACCGACCGCCCGCGCGGCGGTAAAGGGCGGCCGTTCCCCGGCCCGGTCAGCCGGCCATAGCAGCACCGCGATCAGCGCGTAGATGATCACCGCCCCGGGCGCCCCGTTCAGCGGATCGGCGCCTCCGCTCAGGACGCCGCCCAGGCCCTCACCGAACCACCACACGCCCAGCGACCAGGCCACCGAGGCAGCGAGGGCAACCCGGACGGTCGGCCGGAACGCGATACCGAGGCCCAGCAGCAGCTGGATGGTGGCGAAGAGCGTGTTCAGCAGGATCAGGTGGTGCGCGACGAGGGATGCGTCCCAGGTGATGGGGCGGGCGACCACCGGCGGGTTGCCGTCGGCCGTCCCGCCGAGCATCTGGGCGAACGCCTTGGTGTACATGAAGGACTGGTACTGAAGCACCCCGTCGAACAGCCAGATGGCCGCCAGGACGAGCTGCAGCGCTCGCCTCGCGTCGACGGCAGCCGGGGCGGGCCCGGCCTGCGCGCCAGGCCTGGCGCGCAGCACGCCGCGGCCGCCGCCAACGGCGACTTCACTCATGGGGACTCTCCTCATGGTCATAAACGCGGCCGAGAACAGCGCGGGCGAGCCTGCCAGCGGGTGCTGCATTAAATAATAGAAGGACCACGGATAGGCCGCAACAGCTATCAGCAACAGCACCATAACGCATTCTGTTTTCTGCATATGGCCAGCTAGTTAAGCTAGCGTCAACCCCATAAGCTTCTTTCGAAAACCCCCCGGGGGGTATCATATAAACCCTGCCGGGGTATTTCTTAAACGCTTGACGCGGGTAAGAAATGGGGGACTCGGGCCGTCGCCGGGCAGCGGCCCGCCTGGCACCTCAACCCTGACCGCGGCGGCCGGGAACTTTCCCGGCGGGCCCGCGCACTACTGAGACATGGACTGCGACAGTGCCCGCGAGGCCGTCTCGGCCAGGATCGACGGCGAGGACCCCGACGGGCCCGCCGCCGCTCTCGAGACGCACCTGGCGACGTGCGCCGACTGCCGCCAGTGGCAGCAGCGCGCGCACGCGGTGACGCGCCGGGTCCGGCTGGGCGGCGTCTTCCTCGACCACGACCTCGCGCCGCTGGTGCTGCCGGCCGCCCCCGCGGGCCGGGCCTGGTGGCGGGGAAGCCCGGCCCAGCGGGCCGGGCTGCTCGCGGTGGGGCTGGCACAGCTGGCGATCGCCGTGCCGCTGCTGCTCCTCGGGCTCGACCACGATGCCGGAGTGCACGCCGCGCACGAGCTCGGCTCCTTCAACCTGGCGCTGGCAGCCGCCTTCATCGTCGGCGCCGTCCGGCCAAGGCTGTCGGCCGGCCTGGTCTGGCCGTGCGCGATCGCGTCGGCCGGCCTGGTCTGCACCGCGGTCGCCGACCTGTTCAGCGGGCAGACCATCGGCGCCGACGAGGCGCAGCACCTGATCGCGGTGGCCGGCGCCGCCCTCCTCGCGTGGCAGGCTCGCACGCCCGGGCAGGTGACGGTGCCTGCGGCGGACGGGGCAGCGACTGCAGCCGGGGCCCGGCCCCCTGCCCCCGCGAGCGCGCCCGTCCGGCTGGAATTGCCGCCGGGACCACCGGACGGCCATGCCGCCTGGCTGCCCGGCCTTGACATCGCCGCCGCGGTGGACCAGCGGCCGGGCATCGCGCCGCCCGCGCGCGGCGACGGACGGAGCGAGTCGGTCGCATGACGGCGACCGCAACCGCCGCCGCCACCCGGCTGGTCGAGCTCGCGATCGAGGGCATGACCTGCGCCGCGTGCGCGGCGCGGGTGGAGCAGAAGCTGAACCGGCTGGAGGACGTCACCGCGTCGGTCAGCTACGCGACCGCGACCGCCCGGGTCTCCGCCCCGGCGGCGGTATCCGTGGCGGACCTCGTCGCGGTGGTCGAGCGGGCCGGGTACAGCGCGGCCGGGCCGGCCAGCCCGGACACGCAGGCGGCTGGCCGCCCGCAGGACGCGCGGCCAGCGGCGATGCTGCGGCGGCGGCTGATCGTCGCCCTGGTGTTCTTCATCCCGCTGACCGACCTCTCGCTGATGCTCTCGCTGCTGCCCTGGCTGCGCTTCCCCGGCTGGCAGTGGCTGCTGGTCGGCTGCGCCGCCCCGGTCGCGCTGTGGTGCGCGTGGCCGTTCCACCAGG
>Ga0265338_10004835_pt1 | contig 17984 bp, 7 predicted proteins | sample 42126metaG_FD_193579 | JGI IMG/M metagenome (GOLD analysis project Ga0265338, IMG submission 193579) | Rhizosphere microbial communities from Carex aquatilis grown in University of Washington, Seatle, WA, United States - 4-21-26 metaG | ecosystem: Host-associated > Plants > Roots > Rhizosphere >... | reverse complement strand
AGGAGGCGGTCCTAACCAACCGGGGCGCGGACAATCCCGCCGCGCGCGAGTACATCGAATTCCTAGGCACCGCCCCCGCACGTTCGATCCTCGAGTCGTTCGGTTACCGGCTGCCGCGGCGACCCTAGGTCCCCGGGCGGGAGCGCCCGAACGGACCGGCTAGATGAGGATGACGATCGTGTTGTCGCCCGGGGTAAGGAGCGCCGCGAGCGAATCTTCCTTGAAGCAAAGTCCGCCCTCCCTGTAGGGGTTGGCTTCGCGGTGGCCCCCCGAGAGTTCGGTGCCGTTCACGGTGACGGCCCTGGGCGCGAATGAGGCGGAGTGAACCCGGTATCGGAGCTCAATCCTGCGGCCGCACAGGGTCACGACAGCAGAAAGGCCGTCCAGGCTCTTCGGGAGCACGGGATCGAAGATGATCTCTCCAAAGGACTCCCTAAGTCCCAGCAGGGATGCCCGGACGGCATGCAGGTAGAGGCCGGGCCCGCTCGAATAGAGCCGCCAGCCGCCCCTCACGCCCACCGAGCCCGTCCGCAGCTCGCTCCACCTGCGCGCGGCCTCGATGCGGTCCTTGAAGTCCGCGTCAGAGCTGGAGAAGTAGACGTTGCTCTGCCTCGGCATCGCGTTGGCAAGAACCTCGCGCAGCCCCACCGGATTGGCCACCTGCAGGGCGGCCCAGAGGCGCTCGGCGTCGCCCAGCTTTGCCATCGCCTCAGCGTAGCGCAGGTGCGCATGGACATACTGCAGGCCGATCTCCCTGCCGACGTTCGCCGCCGTGTCGGCCCGCTTGAAGAGGTGCTCGCACCCGCCCCGGTAGGCTGCGGGTTCGCTCATGAGTCGCGCGCCGTCCGGGTACACGAGGGCGCGCTCAATCACGGTCTTGTGGGTCGCGGCCTCCTCGGGAGAAAAGAGTTCGGCGAGGATGGAGCGCGTCATGGGAAGAAGCCTGTAGCGTATGCCCGTGACGGTGTCCGAGGGGTGCAGGAGGGGGCGGGTTCCCCCGCCGGGATCCGTGACAAGAAACCCTGCCACGATGGAGCCAGGCATGAGCCTCGCAGCGAAATCACTGCGCATGCGCTCTAACAGGGCCTCGAGCCGGTCCGCCCGCTGCGGATCGCCGGCGCGCCGGCAGACTTCCATCAACTGGCGGAAGGCCTGGTAGACGAGCGCGACCGTCCAGCTGCTCACCATCCGGGTGCGCACCTTGGGATCAGCTGGCTGGAGCGTGTCGTCCCAGTCCCCGTCCCCGAAGTTGATGAGGGCCGTACCCTCAATGAAGCGTGACTCGCAGTGGTCTATCACCCGGTCGCAATGGCGAAGTAGGGACTCCTCGGGCCCGGCGGGGTGGAAACCCTCCGGGTCCGTGTAGCCGGCCGTGGTCGCGAGGAAGGCCAGGTCGTTGCTGGCCTCCACATAGTCGCACAGGGCCTTGATCGGCCAGAAGCAGACGTCGCCGTGGCTGTGCGCCTGCTGCACGGACTGGTAGGGCGGGTGCATGAACCACTGGGGCCACGTTCCGTCGCGCGAGTACTGCTGGGCGAAGACGTTCACGAGGATCCGCCGGATGAGCGGCCAGTCGCAGGATGTCAGCAACCATTCGACCGAGCCTTGGCAGACGTCGCGAACGCCCCAGGCAGCGCCGCCCTGCTGCTCGAGGCCGTGAGGCGACGAGAAGTGGATCGCCGCGTTGTGGTTGAGCCACGGGAGAACCTCGTTGAGCCGCGACACGGCACCGAGGGAGCCGGGTCCCCCCGACAAGCGGACCGGCGTGGGAGGCGGGGACGACGGCTCGACGCCCTTGGACCACTCCGCCCGCGCAAGGTCCAAAACCTGCCTCAGGGCCAACGTCCCCTCGTTGGAGCCGCAGAGGACGACCCCGAAGCGCGCCGCGGCTCCGCTTCGGACGCAGATGCAGGGATGGCCTCGGGACGTCCCGTCCGCAAAGGCCATCTCATCGCCGCCCATTCTTGTGTCGGGAGCCGCCTCCGCGGCCGCCACGCCGTAGCGCGCCCCAGGGAAGTGCTTGCCCACCATGCCCGCAGGGTCCGGCTCGCATTCGACCGAGCAGTCCCCGTGGTCGTACCGCAGCGTCGCCGGGCTCTCGAACTCGTTTGCGCCGAGCGAAAGGGTGTGCGTGACCAGGAACTCGACCTCTGGCTGACCCGGGGCCGTTCGCAGCTCGAGGAACGCGGCGGGGCCGCTCTGCGAGCACCATACCCGGGCTTCGATGGACGCCGATCCAAACAGGTAGATCCACCGAGTCTCGGATGGCGTCATTACGAAGAACGACGGGATCCCGAGCTGGTGCCATTCGCCGTCCCTTTGGATGAACACGCGCTGGCCCGCCGCGCGCCCTAGACCCAACGCGTTCCGAACGACGGGCAGGAGCCGCCCGAAGGTTGGATTGCCCAGGTAGGTCTGTGCCCCGAAGATTCCCGCGGCGTAGCACGTGGTGCCAAACTGCTCATTGTCGATCCATCGCCACGTACCGCTCCGGATGATGTGCCCGTGGGGGCGCGCCACTGTGGCTTCCTTGTCCCGCGCGACGACGTGGCAGTCCTCGCCATGGAATAGCGAGAGCAAGCGTCCGCTCGGATCGCGCTCCTCTTGGCGGGTTGCGCCCGGGAACCAGCGCGCCCAATCCTCGGGTTTGGGCCTGTCCCCGTGCGCCCAGGGGGAGCCGACGAAGAGGGAAGGATGGGGCGAATCCCGGCCCGGAGGCAGGGCGGGCGTCATGGCCGACCAGTTCGCGGGCGTCGTCTCCCAGAGCCGGGCGAGGTCCCCCCGCGAGGAGGCGGCAGGATGGTCGGGGATGTACCGGACCAGGAAATCGATCTCCGTCGAACCGCCCGAATAGAGGCTCGCAGGACGGCTTTGAAGTCCGGCCATGGCGAACTCGCCCTGCAGTCTCTGCGAGGGGAGATTCGCAACCCTTACGGCTGCCGGCATGCCCGCCAACCGATGGTCGTCGCCAAAGAACTGTGTGCCGTCCGTGCAATAGGCGACGGCCCCCTTGTCGCACCCGACCGCGATCCAGGGATGGCGGCCGCCTTCGGCCTCCTGGTTCTGCCGCGCGAGGACGGTCCAGCCCAGGTGCTCGTCCATGATCGGAAGAAGATCGATGTATTGGGACGTGAACGCCTCATTGTTCCGAACAGCCGCTTCGTCGGCCAGACCCAGGTCCTGTGCAAACAGGACGTCGACCTTGAGCGGCTTGGGCGTCGTGTTTTTGAGCAGGACCCGCCACGACCATGCCATGAGGTCCCGGTGAAGCGTCAGGCATGCCAGGCATTGGATTCTGGATTCGGTTTCCGACTCCCACTGCACGGCCGTGGGGTCAAGCTGGCGGTGGAAGACAGAGGGCCCGATGAGGGGAGCCCAGCCCGCTTTGCCATCCGGAGCGCGCCACCGGACCAAGAGCCGGCATAGACCGTCCTCAGCAGGCCCCGGGATGAACTGGTTGATCAGCGTCCTCAGATGCCGAATCGCGTAGATCGCGCCAGACGGCGTTATCTGCACCAGCAGGCCCGCCGGCGAGCGCAGCTCGGTGAGCCCAAAGGTCGCTTCGGTGCGCAGTGTGGCGACCGTCGGGGACCGCGAAGGTGGGGCAGATTCGGTCATTCTCGACAGTGCGTTGGGTGCGGAGACGGTGGCCGGGGTCTCAAGCCGATGACGTGCTGCGGGAGCTACGTTCCAACCCGAAGAGAGCAAAGGGAGCCGGCGCGACAGCGCGTGAGCACACTTCGGGCCAGCAACTACTGGGGGGTGGAAAAAGGGGATGTTGGGTCATCGACGAACGGGCGCGGGGAAAGGCCAATTTGAGCGGGGAGGTTTGGCGTCCGGGCCCTGAAAACGGTATATATGACAACATTTGCAAGACAACCTAATTCAGGGTGACGAGGAGCAAAATGCGGCTTGGGGCCGTCAAACATGTGGGAAGCTGTTGTCTGACAGCGCGGCTGCAAGCTGCCTGATGCGACATACCCCCGAATGATCGGGCGGCGCCTCCAAAGCGCCGACCGGACTATGCAATCGTTGTCGGACGGCGCCCGCGCTACTGGAGACCCAAAACCCGTGTGGAATCCCTGATGACCAGGGCCGCCGGCATATCGCCGACAAACCTTGCATGGGGCGAGGGGGGCCTCGTCGCCGCCTCCACCAACAGACTCACCGCGCGTTCCGCTAGGTCGGCGAGCGGTTGGCGCACCGTGGTGAGTGCCGGACGGCAGGCGGTCGCCCACATGCCATCGTCGAAACCGACCACGGATAGGTCATTGGGACAGTTGAGCCCGGCGGACCTCACGGCGTCGATGACGCCAAAGGCGATCTCGTCGTTTGCGCAGCAGACGGCGGTGGGCCTGTCAGCGGAGCGAAGGAAAGCCGCCATCGCGGCGCGCCCCGTCTCCGCATTGAAGGGCCCCTCGAACACCCATTCGGGCTTCGGGGCCGCACCGTCCTTCGTCAACGCCTCAAGGTATCCCTCCTTGCGCTCGATCGCATCCCTTGAAGCCTGCGGGCCGAGGATGAGCCCAATCTTCTTGTGGCCAAGCTGCAGCAGCAGCGAGGCCGCCGATCTCGCGCCGGCTCGGTTGTCGATTCCGACCACGGGAGCTCCGGTCAAGGCGGGATCCACATGGGGCGGGAGCACGGACTTTGTTAGAACCAAGGGCCGCCTGTATCCCTGCAGCTTGTTTACATCGGCCTCGGAAAGAGGCTCTGCGAAGTAGATGATCCCGGAGGAATTCAAGCCGAGATGCTGCAACGCCTCCCTGAAGTCGGAGCGTGCGGTCTTTCGCAGGGTGCAGATATGCACGTCCCAGCCGCGAGTCGCGGCGGCGTGGAGAGAACCCGCCAAAAAGCGCCCGTAGAACTCGGAAAAGAAGATGTTCTCATCGAGCGGCACGACCACCGTAAGTGTCGTGTTCAGGCCCCTGCGGAGAATGCGCGCGCCCGGATTCGGGGAGAAGCGTAGGTGGTCGGCCAGGTCCAGGATCTCTTTTCGGCGAGCCGGGCTGACAAGATGGGCCGTCTCCTGCCTGAGGGCCCTCGACACCGTGGACGGCGACACGCCAAGCCGGTTTGCAATCTGGACGATGCCGTCCTTTGGCTTCTTTGACCGGTTGGATATGGGCATGGACGTTGGGCGATGAAAAACAGCAATCGACGGGATCATCTGCAAGCAATCAATTGCATGGTCGTGCAAAACGCATCGGCAATCGATTCATATACATTCGGATACGTGACCATAAGGGGCATGCAAGGGGAGTGAACCCCCGTGGCGTGGCATTCAGCGTTTGCATGGATCAAGTTGGGGCGCCGAAGAAAAACAGCCAACGGGGTGGCCCGTTGGCTGTTTCGCTCAGTGCCGACCGGGCGGCGCCGACTTCAATAGCGACTAATAGCGAAGCGTCGCGCCGAGGGTGAACCTGCGCGGGTCGATGAGGTAGTAATTTGAGCCCTGGGTCTGGGAGCCAACCTGGTTGAACCCGGTAAAGACCAAGTTCTGGTTGTTGGCCAGATTGTCCACATTCAGCTGGTACCTCACGTGCACCTTCTCGCCCATGATGTTGTAGGACGTGGAATAGGTAATGAACGCGATGTAGGTCGTGTATGCGGGGGAGAACATGGTTCCTCCGGTCGATATTCTCTGTTCTCCGAGCGACGTGGCGCCGACACCGAGGGTGAGGCCCTTAACGATGCCGTCGGTGAACGTGTAGGCCGCTACGGCATTGAACGTTGACTTGACGACACCTGCATTGTCGGGGCTCGCTGACGTGTTCGAGAGCGTCTGCTCCGAATTGGTCAGATCCGTGGCAACCTGCCCATCAAGCTTCGTTCCGCCACTCGCGACTTGCTGCCATTCGGAGAGGTGGGATGCAAAATAGGCGCGGGATCCCGGAAGGTCGTTTGTCGATTGCGACTTCGGCGTGGCGTAGGAGGCCTGGAAGCGCCAGTTTGGCGTGGGATTCGCGGTTCCGCTGATCTCGAAGCCGTTGTCCTTGATGTCTTCCGTGTCGGCGTAGTTGAACTGCGTCGCCTGGTTTGGAGCAGTGCCAGATAGCGTGCCCGCAGGCCCGATGTCGGTCGCCGTTCCACCCGCCTTATAGTAGTCGTTCCAAATACTCTGGATCGGGATGTTGTCGCCGGTGATCCGTCCCTTCGACTTGTCCCTGTAGATGCCAGCCGTTACGTAGTACCTCTTGTCTTCGGTCGAGATGCGCAGTCCAACCGTGTTGGAGGAACCCCTGGCCGGACCGAACGCGCTGCCCGACAGGCTGGGCGCCACTCCGCCGCCAATCGGGGCGAAGTTCTCCGAGAAGTTGTAGGTCAGTGCCAGCCACTTTGTGATGAAGCCCACGACGCCGGCCGAGTAGGTGTTGCCCTTGTCGGTCTCGTAGGTGTGGCCTCCGGGGAAGGGCAGGCCGAGGGGCGGGCGAACGCTGAAGATGTCGCTCTTGTATTCGTCGTGGCGGGCTCCGAGCGTCACGTTCAAGCGATCGTCCCAGAGGCGGGTTTGGGAGACGGCTCCGAGATACTGGATCTGTTCGCTAAGGTCGTGATCGAACCAGTTGAAGGGGAGCGCCTGATAGGTCGTGTTGTTGCCGTTGATAATCCCGGGCAGATTCACGGAGACATGCGGGTCGTTCCAGTATTCACGGGCCCAGATCATGTCCTGGGTCCAGTTGTTCCCATTCCACGGTAGCGGATAGTTCGCGAAGCTGCCGTTGTACTCGCGGGTGCTCAGCAGGTGGAATTCGTCGCCACCGGAGACGCTCAGCCATTCCTTGACCGGGATATTGAAGACGTTGGTGTCGAAGTGGTAGTTAAGCTGGCCACGGAACTCATTAACGCTGTGGTCCTGTATCTGCCGGTCGAGGAACATGTCCGAGTAGCGCTGTCCGTATTCCGGATTGGTCGCGCCATTTGGCAGCTGTTTGTTGATGTCGATCGACACGTTGCTCGGGGCTTCGAAGTTTTTGGAGTCCTCGTTGTCAGAGAAACGGTAGGCCGATAGCTCGATTTCAGCGTTGTTGCTGATCTTCTGGTCGATGTAGACGGTCGCCGTGTAGTACTTCAGCGTGTTGATCCCGTCCTCGGGCCCAACGGTGAAGTCCTTGCTGGGCAGTGCGGGCACGACCATATTCGTCCCGAGCAGCGTATAGGCGTAGGGACGCATGACGGTATTCGTGTAGAATGGCGCATCACCGAGTCCGGATGCCCGGTAGCCTGCTCCCCAGTTCTGCAGCATGTGCTCCTGCGGTATCCAAAGCTGGAACGAGGCGGGACCGCCCCATTCGGCCATTGAATTGTAGCTGTTCGGGTTGGCAGCGGCTCCGCTGCCGGTCACCGGGGCGGCTCCCCATGTGGGTGAGTTGGTCTGACCGTCCCATTGCGAGTATTGGTCGTTCTGATTCTCGACGAACATCGGGGTGATCTGCTTGTAAGCCTCCAAGTCCAGACGGACCGAGGTGCTGTCCGAAACCTTGAGCGTGGTCGCAAGGGAGACGCCGACCTTCTTCGTCACGTCGTCCTTTCTCCAGCTCGCGTCGCGGTCAGCGAGGATGTTAACGCGCATCCCGAAGTCGTTCTTCTTGAAGATGGAGAGACGGTTGTTGACGTCGAATGTCGCACGTGCGCCGCCGTAGCTATTTAGGAGGAGATTCATCTCGATGAAATCCCGGTCGAAGCGCGGAATCTTCGTATAGGAGGTCGCGACGCCGCCAAGGTTGCCGACGCCGAAGAGGATCGAATTCGGCCCGAGATCGAGCTCATAGCGGTCTACGTTGAAGAAGTCCTTAACGGCGTAGATCGGGAAGTAGTTGACGGTAGGGGGAGTGCCACCCTGGTTGCCGGCTCCCGCGCCTCGGATGTTGTCTGCCCAGGAGTTGAACTCGTTGCCACTTCCGATGGTCGGCGCGAAATTCGCCGGGATAGCGTTCATCGTCCACTTCAGGGCGTCCGTCGCGTTGGTCAATTGGAGATCGTCCAGGAACTCCTTGGTCAGCGAAGTGACGGTTGAAGGGGTGATTGCGAGCGGGGTGTTATTGCGTCCGCCCGCCAGCGAATTGACCGCGGTGTATCCAACGTCAGTGGTGGTATCGACCGTGAATGTGTTGAGAATTATAGGCTCCTCGCTTGCCGCTTTGCTACTGTCGGGGGCACCTGGGGGCGGAGTTGCGTCCTGCGACCTGAGGGTGCTTCCGAGGCCGAGCGCCAGCATCAGGGCCAGCGCGTATCTGCTTGTTTGTAGGGTATGCATTGGGAGTGGGGGACGAATGGCAGCGTATCCGCAGCGAAAAGGGGCTCGATGGGGACCGCTCCGGGGGTGGGGAATGTCGAACAAATGGAATGACAACATTGTCATGGCAATAAAAAAAGGCGATACCCCTCCTTTTCGCTCTAATAGGCCACTATCCGAGTGCGCTACGGCGCACGCGTTTTCAATCCCGGTTGCAGCCGGTTTGAGCCCTAATGGCCGTCGCGAGCACCCGATTTCGAACCCATGGAATCGAGTGCCTTACCTATCTCGGGATTTGCCATGAACTTCTTCCAGACAAGGCCGGTGCGGTAGTTCTCGATCATGACGACAATCTGGGCCTGATTGAGCCCCATCCAGACGGGCTGGAACCAATCCTGGTTTTCGTTGAATCCGTCGTGGAAGCCGTAGATTCCCCATGTCTTGGCTCCGAGCTCGCGGTAGAAGTGCTTGAGCGCCGCCATGGATTCCTTGGGGGTATAGGGAAACTCTCCGAGGGCGGCGGAGCAGCATATTGTGCCGTTGTCCGCGTTGGGCTGGGGCATTCCACCACCCGAGTTAATCCCGGCTGACAGGCCCCAGCAATCCGGGCCGTAGCCCTTGAAATGCAATGGATTGTCGATGCAGTAGGCCCGGTTTATCAGCGCAAGGTTCCGGTTGTTCTCGAAGTAGTTCGTATATCGGTCGGTCAGGGCATGCGGATCGAATCCGAGAAACGAGAACTGGGTGAAAAAGAGGTTGGCTCCCGATCCCTCTCCGACGGCGAGCCTGATGCCGTAGTATTCGTGGCCGTTGGCATAATGGTCGCCCGCTGTGGTTCTGCTCCAGCCATGTCGGTAGCTCACCGCCAGATCCGATTGCCCCTCCCAACCCGAGTTATAGAGGGTGGCGGGCACGGAATGCGTGGGAGATGCGATGGCAAGCACGTAGGCGATCATGGTCTCGTTCCAGCCCACGAGGGGGTGCCCGATATACCACCCATGGTCGGGCGACCAATGCCAATAGAGGAAATCGCTCTTCGGGTCTCTGCGGTACCAGTCCCATTCAACGCCCTTCCACAGCGCGGTAATGGTGTCGCGGATCTCTCGCTCGGTTGCGTTGTCGCGGTCAAAATACTGCCGGGCGGTGAGGAGACCCTCCATGAGGAACGACGTCTCGACCAGATCCCCGCCGTCGTCGTAGCGCCCGAAGTAGGCCACGGTCTTGCCGCTCCTTCCGTCGAGGAAATGGGGCCACGCTCCGTGATACCGGTCGGCATGGGTGAGGAAGCGCGAGATTTTCAGCACGCGCTCGGCGCACTCCTCGCGGGTGACGAATCCCCGGTCTGCACCGACGACCAGGGCCATAAGCCCGAAACCCGAGGCCCCGAGCGCGACCAGGTTCTCGTCTCCCGGCCGAATCTCGAGAGCCATGCCTGCATTTGGGTGACCGCCGTCCCAGTAGTAGCGGAAGCAGCCTTCCTGGGCCATTGTGAGGAGCTCGTCGTCGCTAAATTCCCTGGTTCGGCCCGTTGCGGGCTCGGTGAGTTCCGACTCGACCCCGGTCGGCGACTCCGAACTGACCTTGTACCAGGCTGTCATGTCCGGCCTTCCGACAAAGTCCGTGAAGCGGTTGAAATTGCCCTGCTGGATTCCGATGGGGGCGAAGTTCTTCCCATCCAGGGAGCGGTAGATCCTATAGCGAAGCGGTGCCTGTTTCCCGCCGGGGGCCCATTTCAGGTCAATATGGCGTTCGCCGGGTTGCACAGTCAGGCCCACCGGCTTGGCGGCAGGCAGAGCGGTGGGAGAACTCGGGCCAACCTGAACGTCGTCAATGTACAAAGTGTGCTTAATCCCGTCGTCCAACCCTTGCTCAAAAACGATGCCGGCCAGATGGCGCAGATCGAATTTGTCGTCGTCAGTGCTGCGATAGATCGCCTTGAACCGGGACAGGGGCAGGCGTAGCTCAACCCATTGGCCGGCGGGGAGGGGGCCACGGCCATCGAGGATGTTTATCGTGAAGGTTCCGTTTGTGTCGGCGTCCTCGAGGTGGATCCATGGCGCCTGTTCCGCAGTCAGCCCGGTTTCCGAGTAGCACCAGAACGAGATCATGTCTCCGTCGAAGTCATCGAGCAGGCCGTAATGGGCGCGGGTCTTCAGGGTTGCCCTCCAGTCCCCCCCGGGCGCCGACTTCCATGTAAGGCGCAGAGCGTTGGGGGGAATTAGGAAGTGAGCGGAATCCAGGGGCAGTTTGGCATCGACCAGGTCGATCGTGCTCGGCGCTGTGACGATTCCCTCGCTCCGGAAATAGGAGTCTGCCGGTATTGCGTGGTCAAAGATGACGTGTCGGTCGTATGAGGACTCTGAGGTTCCGCGTTCCGATGCGACGGCGGCGCAGGAGGCGAATAGGGCGAGTGGGAATAGGGCGCGCATCTGGGGGCGGGGTTGAGCGGGAAGGGGAAAAGGGCGCCCCGGCGTCGGGGCTCATTCTTTTTGGGGAATGAGACTGCGGAAGACGTCCTTTTTGATTGCAATGCAAATGTTGTCAAAAGGAGACTTTCGGGCGCGGGGCCATCCCCTTTGGCCGAAGCAGCCACTGGTCCCGCATGCTCCCCACGGTGTTTGTCGATTTCATACGAATCGGTCCAAACGCCCGCAGGGAGACCACTCCCATGAACCGAACCCACCGAATCGCACTCGCCATTTGCACCGTCGCGGCCTTGGCGGTCCTTCCTACCTATGTCGCGGCGCAGGCGACCCCGCTTAGCTCTCCTCAGACGGAGGCACGGATCGACGCGCTCCTTTCGAAGATGACCCTGGAGGAGAAGGTTGGGCAGCTTAACCAGCTTTCGTCGGGCTCGCTGACCGGTCCGCAGCGGGAGGTGCCGGACGGGGACGCGCTGATAAAGTCCGGAATGGTGGGCAGCCTTTTCAACTCGGTGACGTTCAAAGAGACCAATGCCTACCAGAAGGAGGCGATGGAGGGCTCGCGCCTGCACATCCCGATCCTATTTGGGTTCGATGTCATCCATGGATTTCGCACCACGTTCCCCATCCCCCTTGGGTTGTCCGCAAGTTGGGACCCGGCATTAGTAGAGCAAACCGCCCGCCTTGCCGCACAGGAGGCATCCAGTCAGGGGATCCGGTGGACGTTCTCACCCATGGTCGACGTCGCAAGGGACCCAAGATGGGGCCGGATTGCGGAGGGGGCCGGCGAGGATCCGTACCTCGGTTCCGCCTTCGCCCGGGCCTACGTCCGGGGCTACCAGGGCAGCCGCCTGGACGACGCCTCGTCGATTGTCGCCTGCGCCAAGCATTTCGTCGGCTATGGAGCGGCGGAGGGCGGACGCGACTACAACACAACCGAGATCTCCGAGCGCACCCTAAGGGGGGTCTACCTGCCGCCCTTCCACGCAGCCGTCGACGAAGGCGCAGGGACGATCATGTCGGCCTTCAATTCGATCAATGGCGTGCCTTCAAGCGCGAATCCGTTCACCCTGACCGAGATCCTGAGAAGGGAGTGGGGGTTTCAGGGTTTCGTGGACAGCGACTGGACTGCGGTGCGCGAGATCATGCTCCACGGCGTCGCGAATGACGAGGAGACCGCGGCGAAGAAGAGCTTCATGGCGGGAGTGGACATGGACATGGAGAGCGGGGTGTACCTCCCGCATCTGCCCGACCTCGTAAAGTCCGGGAAGGTCCCCATGGAGAGGATCGATGATGCCGTCCGCAGGATACTCAGGATCAAGATGGCCCTCGGGCTGTTTGAGCACCCCTATGTCGCGGAGTCTGCGGACATTAATCCCACGGAGCTCCCAAGCAGCAGGGACCTTGTGCGCCGTGCGGCGGAGGAGTCGTTCGTGCTCCTTGAAAACCGCAAGGTGGGCGGATCCCCACTGCTGCCGATCACGCCGGCTGCCGGCAAGACGGTGGAGTTGATTGGGCCGCTCGCCGACAGCGCCGAGGACATGCTTGGACCGTGGTCGGGCCAAGGGAGCGCAAGCGATGTGGTGACCTTTGCAAAAGCACTGGCCCCGCGGCTGGCGACGGAGCACATGCGTCTGGTCACAGCCCAAGGGATCGACGTCGCCGGTTTGAAAACGGACGGCATTTCCGAGGCTGCGGCGCTCGCCCGGAGCTCGGATATTGTAATCCTCGCGTTGGCGAGAGCGGGCACAGCTCGGGCGAGGCCTCGGCGCGGTCGAGGATCGACCTGCCGGGCCACCAGGAGGAGCTCCTCGAGGCTGTTGTCGCGGCAGGAAAACCCGTGGTGCTTGTCCTCTTTAGCGGGCGCCCCCTTGCCGTCGAGTGGGCGTCCAAGAACGTTCCGGCGATCGTGATGGCATGGTTCCCCGGGCTTGAGGGCGGACCTGCGCTTGTGCGCGCCCTGTTTGGGGACGCGGAAATCTCCGGGCGCCTCACGGTATCGGTGCCGCGCTACGTCGGGCAGGTGCCGATCTACTACAATTGGCTGAACACGGGCCGACCGCGTGTCGACCCGATAGGACTGGGGGGCAAGAAGGCGGACCCCTATTACGTGACCGGCTACATCGATGAGCTGAACACGCCGCTCTACCCATTTGGCTACGGCCTAGGCTACACGGCGTTCAGCTATTCAGGCGTTAAGGCCAGTGCGGCGAGCCTTAGCGCGGGCGCCGTCAACAAAGGAGGCGCGCAGCTGCTGGTGACCGCGGAGGTCCGCAATACGGGTCAAAGGGCGGGAACGGCCACCGCGCAGCTTTATATTCGGCTGCGGGGCACGAGCGTCGCGCGGCCGGTTCGGGAGCTGAAGGGCTTCCAGCGTGTGCAGCTTGCCCCGGGCGAGGGGCGCACACTCGAGTTCAAGCTCGGCCGCGACGAGCTGTCATTCTGGAACGTTGACATGAAAAATGTCGTGGAGCCGGGAACTCTTTACGCCTGGGTTACGTCTGATGCCTCTGCGGGTGAACCTGTCCGGGTGGAGATCACCGAATAGGGGCGCCCCGCATTCAAGGACGCACCCCATCCATCGTGACGAAGCCTAGCACCGATATTACGCTTAGCCCCTCACGAACTTGCGGCTGCAATCCTGTCGGATGCCCTCCAATCGCCTATATGGCACGCCAGTCAGCATGGGCACGGTCCCCGGGCAGGGTGCTGATTTTTGGACTCATTGTTGCACTGGCGCTGCCATTGCGCGCCGAGAAGAGCCTTCCTCCGTGGCCGGGCGCCCGGCCTTCGGCGGTCCTCTCGCCGGAAGACGACGCCGTACTCGATGAACTCCAGCAATCGGCCTTCAGGTACTTTGTGGAGCAGGCGGACCCGAAGACGGGCCTCGTGCGCGACCGAGCCCACGCCGACGCCACGCCAAGCGCCGGAAAGGCAAGCATCGCCGCGTCGGGTTTCGCGCTGAGCGCGTGGGCGGTGGCGACACAGCGGGGTTGGACGGACCGCGAGACGGCGCTCTCCCATGTCAGGCGCGCGCTTCGGTTCCTGGCCGACAAGGCCCCGCGCCGGCACGGGTTCTTCTACCATTTCATGGAGATGGACACGGGGGATCGGGCGTGGAAGTGCGAGTTGTCTCCCATCGACACCGGACTCTTCTTCGCAGGGGCCATCGTCGCCCGCGAATATTTCTCAGACGCCGAGACGACGGAACTGGTCAACCGCCTCTTCCACGACGTCGACTGGGAGTGGTTCCTCAACGGCGGCGCCACCCTTGCGATGGGATGGCACGACGAGCACGGGTTTTCGCGCTACCGCTGGGACAAGTACGCAGAGGACATGATGCTTGGATTCCTCGGGATGGGAGCCTTGGAGCGCCCGCTCCCCGTTGGATACTGGGATGCCTGGTCGCGCACTCCCGTGGACACCTATGCGGGGTACCACTTCATCGAGGGGCCGCAGCTCTTCATCCACCAGTTCACCCACGCCCACGTCGACTTCAGGGACCTGCGCGATGCCTACGCGGACTATTACCACAACTCGGTCCTTGCGACTCTCGCACAGCGGCAGTTCTGCGTGGATTTGAGGGGTGAGTTCCCCGCATGGGGGATGCGCCTCTGGGGGATTACGGCTTCGGATTCCGCTTCGGGCTACAAGGCGTGGGGAGGGCCGCCGCGGACCACGGAGGACAACGCCCTCGACGGGACCATCGTGCCCTGCGCCGCGGCGGGATCCGTGGCGTTCGTGCCGGCCGAGGCCATGGAGACGCTGCGTTACATGAGAACCGCATACGGCGACCGAATCTGGAGCCGTTACGGGTTCGTCGATGCTTTCAACCCGGGAACGGGCTGGGTGAACCGCGATGTGATCGGGATCGACCTTGGAATCACCCTGCTCCAGGCCGAGAACGCCCGGAGCGGGTTTGTTTGGGCGGTGTTCATGCAGGCCCCCGAAGTGCAGCGGGCCCTGGTTCGCGCCGGGTTTGTCTCCCAGCGGAAGGACCTCCCGCTGACCGACAAGAAACGGCTTCACGAGATGGCCTCGAATGTTTGGAAGACGATCGAGTCCGTCCCGGCGACGGGAGATACGCTTGGGCTCAGGCTCTCGGCTGTCCTGTCGGCCAGCTCGCTCGGCCTCATCCCTTCGGACGAGGAGGGGAAACGGATAGCGCAGATGCTCAAGGCAACCCCCGAGCCCTCGGGAGAAGCCGCTGTCGCCGCCTACGCCGCGAGCCTGGCAACAATCCGCCAGGCGATCCCTTCATTTGCACCTGAGGCCACACGGCGCCTGTCGGCGATCAAGTGGAACAATGTCGCGGTGGAGTCCAATCTCCTCGGCTCGTCCAGCCGACTCGCCGTCTTCTTCCAGGTTGCGACGGGTGCGAAGGCGCCGTCGGCGTGGACGGACCTGAGGAGGGTCTCGCAGGCGGTGGGCCACGTCTACGTTCTCCAGCCCGCGCAGGTGCGCGACCAGCTGCTGCCGGGCCTGTGGCTCGACGAGCGCTCGATCGTGACGGGCGCCTCGGCCTCGCAGCTGGCTTATGCGATCGCGGTCGAGAACAGGAAGGCCTCCACGACTGTATTCCCGTACCCGGTCCAGACCACGGCGCTCCTGCTCGATCAATATCCTGCGGAGGCCGCCGCCGCGCTGAAACTCGCCCCGCTGCCCGCCGGATGGCTCGAGCAATCGACGGTCTTGGACCGGTCGCTCCTGCTCATGAGCCTTGCCAACCTCCTGGCACCTGACTGCCTTCGCGAGTGGTTCCAGCAGGACCCGCTGGTGCGCAACGGGCGCCTTGAGATCCAGGAGTTCGGGCAGGCCGCCTTCGGAGGGGACAACTCGGTCATCACCCGCAACGAGCTCGCCATCCCCGCCGTTATTCCCCCGGAGAGGCTCACCGCTGCGCAGCGCTCGAACCTGCCAAGGGACAAATGGAACTGGGTCCTCGTCAAAGGGCCCGAATACAAGTACTCCGCGGCCGACGTCCGGCCCGGGGACCCGGACCTCGAATTGCACTTTGCGCTGACGTGGGACAAGACCGCGCTCCACTTCCACGGTGAGGTCCTCGATACGCCGACGGGCTTCACCGAGCCCGCTGGGCGGCGCTCCGTAGAGCTGTTCATTAACCCGAAGCGCGATGGCCTTGTTTGGCTCTCGTCGAAGGACTTCCAATTCGCCTTCAAGCCCGATGGGACGGCGATGGAGTGGTTCCACAAGCAGCCCGCGAACGCGAGGATCCGCAGGACAAAGGACGGCTACCGGGTGGATGCCGACATCAAATGGTCCGAGCTCGGGCTGACGCCGCGCCCGGGCCTCGAGTTTGACGCGACGGCCAGCGTGACCGCGGGGGGTAACAACGAGTGGGACCCGTCGCTCGAGCTCAGCTGGCGCTACTACGTCCGGGCGGACGATCGGTTTGGTCTGGGCACGGTGCGCCTCGAGTAATACGATTGGCGCAGCCCGACGGCCGTCCGCTATGTCCGCTCCCCGAAAACGCTGGCTCCTGGCACCGGCATTCTTGCTCGCGTGCCTTTGGGGCTGCGCCCGGCACAGCGGAGGGGGCGCGGCAACGGGGCGCATCGTCGTCAACTACTGGGAGAAATGGAGCGGCTTCGAGGCGGACTCCATGCGCGCCGTCATAGACGATTTCAACCGGAGCCAGAATCGGATCGAAGTGCGGTTCCTCTCCGTAAGCGGCGTCGACACGAAGCTTCTGCTTGCGACCTCAAGCGGGCATCCCCCCGACATCGCGGGACTCTGGTCGGAGAACATCCCTGACTTCTCCGAGAAGGGCGCCCTGACTCCGCTTGACGGGGGGCTCGCGAAAGCGGGGATAGGCGGGGACCGCTATATCCCCCTATTCTGGGACCTTTGCCGGCACCGCGGGTTCACCTGGGGACTGCCTACGACGCCCGGGTGCGTGGCGCTCTTCTACAACAAGAAGCTTTTTCGGGCGGCTGGCCTTGATCCTGAGCGTCCTCCAAGGACGTTTGCGGAGTTTGAGGACATGAGCCGGCGCCTCACGCTCGTGGAGATCGAGAGGGAGGGGCGCCGGGTGCGTGTCTCCTTCGAGTCCCTCACGCCGGCGGAGCGCGCGGGCCGGAAGTACTCGCTTGTTCAGGTTGGCCACCTGCCCCAGGACGCCGGGATGTTTCTTTCGGGATGGGGTGCCTGGTTCGGGGCACGATTCTTCGATGGCGACAGGAAGATCCTCGCCAACGATCCGGGCAACATCGCCGCCTACGAGTGGATGCAAGGGATGTCGGAGACCTACGGCGTCGAGAACCTCCGCGGATTTATAGAGGGGTTCGGCGTATCCCAGTCTGCGCAGACCCCCTTCCTGGGCGGTGCGGAGGCCATGGTCGTCCAGGGCCCGTGGATGCCCAACTTCATCTCGAAGTTTGCCCCCTCGCTGGAATGGGGCGCCGCGGCGTGCCCGGCCGCGGACGGGGTGGGTGTGGGGGCCCCCGTCACGCTTGCCCAATGTGACGTGGTGGTCATCCCCCACGGCGCGGAGCACCCGCGCGAGGCGTTTGAGTTCCTCTGCTACCTCCAGCGCCAGGATGTCTCAGAGAAGCTGGCCAAGTCCCAGCAGAAATTCACGGCCCTTCGCGACGTGTCACCCGGATTCCTTGTCGACCATCCGAACCCCGCGATCCGCCTCTTCATGGACCTTTCCCGCAGCGCAGGGGCCCGCGTTGTTCCCCGCCTTCCGATTTGGCACGAGTATGACGCGGAACTCGCGGTGGCGCGCGAGCGCGTGCTCAACCTGCGCGCGACGCCGACGGAGGCCCTCGCCGAGGTGCAGGAGCGGGTCGGCTGGAAGTTCGACCGGGTCATGCGCCGATGGGACGCGGTCGGAGTGGAGCGAATAAGCGAATGGAGGGCCTATGACGCCTGGTGAGCGCAGACGATCGCTGGTGGGCCTGGCTTTCGTGAGCCCCTGGCTCGTGGGATTCCTGGTCTTCGCCTGCTACCCGGTGTGCGCATCGGTGTACTTCTCGTTCTGCGACTACGACGTGCTGTCGAGGCCGGTTTGGGTGGGGCTCCTCAATTACCAGGACATGCTCTCGGACGGCGTCTTCTGGCAGTCCGTGAGGAACACCCTGGTCTTCAACCTAATGGCGCTCCCCCTGGGCCTCGTGTCGGCCCTCGTGCTGGCGCTCCTGTTGAACCAGCCCGTGAGGATGAAGGGCACGTTCCGGGCGATATACTATCTGCCGTCTCTTGTGCCGGCGGTGGCGGGCGCGATGGTATGGTTGTGGATTCTCAACGGAAGGCTCGGGCTCCTCAACCAGGGCCTTGAGGCCATTGGCTTCAGCAATCCC
>Ga0265338_10004834_pt1 | contig 17984 bp, 14 predicted proteins | sample 42126metaG_FD_193579 | JGI IMG/M metagenome (GOLD analysis project Ga0265338, IMG submission 193579) | Rhizosphere microbial communities from Carex aquatilis grown in University of Washington, Seatle, WA, United States - 4-21-26 metaG | ecosystem: Host-associated > Plants > Roots > Rhizosphere... | reverse complement strand
GGGCGGACGGGGACGGCAGTTCAGTGAAACCAGTGTGGTTGTGCGTTCGGGCGAGGCTCCGGCAGGACTGGCGCGGCCTCGCCGTGCTGACGCTGATCACGGCGCTGATGGGGTCGGTGGCGCTGGCCGGGCTCGCGGGGGCCCGCCGGACCGACACGGCCGTCGGCCGGTTCGTGCAGTACGCGGGCCCGATGCAGGGGCAGGTGGCGGCCGACCCCGCCACCATGGACAAGATCGCCGCCCTGCCAGATATCGCATACAGCGAGATCGGCGCGCTGATGCTGCTCATCCCGGTAGCCGTCGACGGGCGGCCGCTCGGCCCGAAGGGCACCGTCAACGCGATCACGCAGGCGCTGGTGACCCGCCCGCCGCAGGCCCGGGCGATCATCCTGGCCGGTCGGGACGCCGACCAGTCACGCGCGGACGAGGTCATGCTCAACGAGTCGGCCGCGCAGGAACTGCGCGCGCACGTCGGGTCGGTGCTTGAGCTGCGCGGCTACCGGCCTGACCAGCTGCAGCAGGTGATGAGCGGCACCACGGTCCCCCCGCGGGTGGCGCCGGGCGACGTCCGGGTGACCGGCATCATCAGGCTGCCCACCGACCTGACCGACAACCTTGACGCTCCGGCCGGCGTGACCTACTTCGGTCAGGGCGACATCATCGCGACGGCCGCGTTCTTTCGTCAGTACCACACCTCCATCGGCAACTTCGAGGGCATCTCGTTCCAGCTCAAGGACGGCGCGGCCGGCCTGCCAGCGTTCGCGGCGCAGGTGAAACGGCTGGGCGGAGACAGCGCGCAGCTCGAGCTCGGTAACGACAGCGTCACCGCGGCGGCCTTCGCGCAGCGGAGCACCTCGTTCGAGGCGCTGGCCCTGCTGGTGTTCGCGGTCATCGTGGCGCTGGCGCTGCTCGTGGTGGTGGGGCAGAGCCTCGTCCGCCAGGTGTACCTCGTCACCGCCGACTTCCCCGCGCTGCGGGCGCTTGGCGCGGCCCCCAGGCAGCTGGCCGTGGCCGCGCTCGCCCCGGGCGCGCTGGTCGCCGCCGCCGGGATGACGCTGGCGGTCCCGGCCGCCTACGTGCTCTCGGTGTTCATGCCGATCGGGCTGGCCCGCCGGGCGGAAATCTCACCGGGACTCTCGTTCGACGCCGCGGCCGTTCTTGGCGGCGCCGCCCTGCTCGGGCTGCTGCTCGCCGGGCGGGCGGCGCTGGCGGCACCGCGGGCGGCGCGGGCGGGCGCCCACCGGGACACGGCCGCCCGCTCTGGTGTGCGGACGGGGGGCCGGCTGGCCGGCTGGCGGCTGTCGCCGGCCGCGATGTCGGGGATCAGGATGGCGTTCCAGCCGGGCCTGGGCCGCGCGGCCGTCCCCGCGCGCGCGGCGATCGCCGGGATCATCGCGGCGCTCGCCGCGGTGCTCGCGGCGCTAGTGTTCACCTCAAGCCTGTCCCATGTGATCGGTGACCCGGCCGTGGTCGGCTGGGACTGGGACGTGACCGTGGGCAACCCGCACTCAGGTGACGTCTACCAGGAGGCAGTGCCCCAGTTGCGCGCGGACAACTTCGTCTCCGGGTTCACCGCGACGGCCATGGGCGACGTGGTTCTTGACGGCAGCGACGACGTGACCCTGGTGGGCCTGCAGGCCCTGCGGGGCCAGGTCGTCCCGCCGGTGCTGGCCGGCCGGCTACCGCGCACGGCGAACGAGATCGCCCTGGGCGGCCGGGAACTGCGGACCCTCGGCAAGGCGGTCGGGGACACCGTGCTCGCTGACGGCTCCAAGGGGCCGGTCTCGCTGCGCATCACCGGCGAGGTGGTGCTGTCGCCCGAGATCACCAACGAGCAGACCCAGCTCGGCACCGGCGCGGTGATGACGCTTGGCGCCGCCGCCGTGGTGAGCGGGTCGCCGATGTACCGCAACGTGTTCCTGGTGACGCTGCAGAAACCAGTCAGCCCGACGGCGCTCACCCGCCTCAGGCAGCAGTTCCCCGGCTCCGTGCTACCCGCCACCCCGCCGCCTGAGGTGCGGGACCTGTCGGGGGTCACCATCCTGCCGTTCGCGCTCGCCATCGTGCTCATGCTGCTTGCCTGCGGCACGATCGCGCACACCCTGCTCACCTCGGTGCGCCAGCGTCGCCGGGAACTGGCGGTGCTCAAGACCCTCGGATTCGTCACCCGGCAGGTCCGCGCGACCGTGGCCTGGCAGGCGACCGCCATCGCGGGCGCCGGGCTGATCGTCGGCGTTCCCCTCGGCCTCATCGCCGGCCGCGACGCGTGGCTGCTGTTCGCCGGGCAGGTCGCGATCGTCCCCGCCCCAGTCATCTCACCGCTGACCCTGCTCGCGTTCCCCGTCGTCCTCGCCCTGGCCAACCTGATCGCCGCCATCCCCGCCAGGACCGCCGCCCGCACCCAGCCCGCCATCGTCCTGCGAGCCGAGTAGCGCCAGGTCAAAATATGTTTTCACCGGGGCCGCCACCGCGGGCAGACTGGTGCGGTGAAGGATCAGCCTGGCCCGGTCGTGATTGACGGCGACGTGGTCCGCCGCCCGGCCGGCCCATGGACGCCGGCCGTGCACGTCCTGCTCGATTACCTGGAGGGAGCCGGGTTCGCCGGCAGCCCGCGCGCGGTCAGCGCCGTCGGCGAGGACGTCGTGACATACATCCCCGGCGAGTCCGCCCACCCGCACGCGTGGAGCGACGAGGGCGTCTTCCAGGTCGGACGGCTGCTCCGCGGGCTGCACGACGCGACGGCCGGCTTCACGCCGCCGCCGGGCGCGACCTGGCATCCCTGGCCGTTCGCCAGCGACGCGCCGGACGCGATCATCAGCCACCGCGACACCGGGCCGTGGAACATCGTGGCCCGCGACGGGCTGCCGGTCGCGTTCATCGACTGGGTGACCGCCGGGCCGGCCGACCCGCTTGAGGAGATCGCCGCCACCGCCTGGCTGAACGCGCAACTGCACGATGACGACGTCGCCGAGCGCCAGGGCCTGCCGAGCGCGCGGGCCCGGGCCGCGCAGTTGCGCTACTTCGCCGACGGCTACCGGCTGACGGCCGGCGACCGTCAGGGCCTGGTCACGGCGATGATCGAGTACGCCATCCGGGACAGCGCCGCCGAGGCCGTCCAGGCCGGCGTCACGCCGGAGGCCGGCGACTGCGATGCGCTGTGGGCCATCGCCTGGCGCGCACGGTCGGCCGCCTGGATGGTGCGGCACCGCTCGCTCCTGGGGAACGCCCTGACCTGAGCGCCAGCTCAGGTCAGGGTGTGCGGCAGCGTGGGCTGTCACTCCCAGGCCAGGCGGCCGATCGCGTCCAGGATGCGGTCGGTGCTCGGCAGGTGGTACTGCTCCAGGTGCGGCGGCGGGTACGGGATGTCCAGGCCGGTGACGCGCAGCACCGGCGCCTCCAGGTGGAAGAAGCACTGCTCGGTGAGCCTGGCCGCGATCTCGGCGCCGTACCCGCAGAATCCGGCGGCCTCGTGCACGACGATGGCCCGGCCGGTGCGGCGCACCGACTCGGTCAACGTCTGGTCATCGACGGGGGACAGCGACCGCAGGTCGATGACCTCCACGTCCCAGCCCTCCTCGGTGGCGGCCTCCGCTGCCTCCAGGGCGGTGGCCACCATGGCGCCGTAGGCGATGAGGGTGACGTCCTTGCCGGGGCGGCGCAGCGTCGCGCGGTCGATCGGCGGGCCCGCGAGCGTTAGCCCGGTCGTCTCGCGTGACCAGTAGCGGCGCTTGGGCTCGAGGAAGATGACCGGGTCGGGGCAGGTGATGGCCTGGCGCAGCAGCCGGTAGGCGTCCCCCGGGGTGCCGGGGGCGACCACGCGCAGGCCGGGCGTGTGGGTGTAGTACGCCTCGGAGGAGTCGCTGTGGTGCTCGACGCCGCCGATGCCGCCGCCATAGGGGATGCGGATGACCACGGGGAGGGCGAGCTTGCCCCTGGTCCGGTTGCGCAGCTTGGCGAGGTGGCTGGTGACCTGCTCGAAGGCCGGGTAGGCGAACGCGTCGAACTGCATCTCGATGACCGGGACGAGGCCGGCCATGGCCATGCCGATGGCGGTGCCGACGATGCCGGCCTCCGCCAGCGGGGTGTCGAAGACGCGCTGCTCCCCGAACCGGGCGGCGAGCCCGTCGGTGACGCGGAACACCCCGCCGAGCGGGCCCACGTCCTCGCCGAAGACGACGACGCGGTCGTCGGCGGCCAGGGCGTCGGCGAGGGCCTGGTTGAGCGCGGCGGCCATGGTGACCGGCGCGGGCGCCTTCGCCGCCGCGACCGGAGCCTGCCCAACAATGGCCGGAGATGTCACGGTGCTCATCGCGCCGCCTCCGCTTCCAATTGGAGTTCGTCGAGGAGCGCCGCGCGCTGGCGCTCAAGGGCGGCGGTCGGCCGCGCGTACACGTGCTCGAACAACTCGACGGGGTCGACCGTCACGTCGGTGTTCATCGTCGTCCGGACGTCGTCGGCCAGCCGGGCGGCCTCGTCGGCGATCACCGCGACGCCCGCGTCGTCGAGCAGGGACTGACCGCGCAGGTAAGCCTCAAGCCGGGCGATCGGGTCCCGGCCGAGCCACGCCTGGACCTCGTCGGCGTTCCGGTAGCGGGTGGCGTCATCGGCGTTGGTGTGCGCCTCCATCCGGTAGGTCAGGGCCTCGATGAGCGTCGGCCCGCCCCCGGCCGCGGCCCGCTGCACGGCGGCCCGCACCGCCGCGTACACGGCGGCGGCGTCGTTCCCGTCGATGAGCAGGGACGGGATACCGTAGCCGATGCCCTTCGCGGCGAGCGTGGGTGCCGCGGTCTGCTTCGACAGCGGGACGCTGATCGCGTACCCGTTGTTCTGCACGAGGAACACCGCGGGCGCGTGCCACACGCCCGCGAAGTTCAGTGCCTCGTGGGTGTCGCCCTCGCTGGTCGCGCCGTCCCCGAGCAGCGCCAGGGCCACCGCGTCCTGCCCCCGCAGCCGCGCACCGTGCGCCAGGCCGACGGCGTGCAGGGTGTTGGTCGCCAGCGGCGTGCACTGCGGCGCCACCCGGTACTGGTACGGGTCGTACCCGCAGTGCCAGTCGCCGCGCAGCAGGGTGAGCGCCTGCTCGGCGGGCACGCCGCGGGTCAAGATGGCGACCGTGTCCCGGTAGGTGGGGAACAGCCAGTCCTGGTCGCGCAGCGCAAGCACCGCGCCGACCTCGCACGCGTCCTGCCCGCGCGAGGACGGGTACACCGCGAGCCGGCCCTGCTTGGTCAGCGCGGTGCACTGGACGTCGACCTGCCGCCCGAGCACCATGCGGCGGTACAACTCCACCAGCACCTGCGGCCCGGGCAGCGCGAGCGAGCCCGGGTTGCCCCCGGGCTGGCCGTCGGCGTCAATCAACTGCAGCGGTGCCTCGCTCGGCAGCAGGCCGGATCCGGCGGCCGTTCCGCTGGGGTGGGCGACGGTAGTCACGGCCACTCCCCTCTAAATGCTCTTTTCCAGAGAATGCCCACTTCGCGAGCAGGTTTTCTAGTCGTGAACCGGAATCGGAGACAAGTTGCCAAAGTTGTCCGGTTAGTCTAGCCATATGACTCACAGTGACCTGCCTGCCGATCCCGTGCTTGGACATATGGCAGTGATGGATGACACCGACCGGCAGATAGTCGAGGCGCTGCGCGCCGACGGGCGGCTGTCGATGCGGGCGCTAGCGGAGCTGGTGCACATCTCCCGGGCCAGCGCCTACACGAGGGTCGCCCGGCTGGAACGCGAGGGCGTGATTACCGGCTACGCCGCGCAGATCGACCCGGTCCGGGCCGGCTACGCGCTGTCCGCCTACGTCTACCTGGACATCGCGCAGCGGTCATGGAAGTCGGTGCGCGGCCAGCTGCTCACCATGCCCGAGGTGGACCACGTCGCGCTGACCTCCGGCGCGCACGACATCCTGCTGCGCGTCCGCGTCCGCGACGCGGCGTCGCTGCGCGACGTGGTGCTGACCCGGCTGCAGGACATCCCCGAGGTTCGCTCCACCCAGACGGTACTGATCTTCGAAGAGGTAACTCCCGTGCAGCACGAGCGGTAGCTGCGTCAGTACCGCGGCTGGTGCAGGTGGGCAGCGCTGACAGCCGTTGGCCTGCCGCACGGCGCGGCTCATGTCTTCGAAAGATTTCGGTAATTGCCGAAATTTTCGGCTTAATGATTGCCCGCACTCTCCCGTGAGCGGTTAATCCGGTTCAGCGGAAAACCCGCCTCTACCTAGGTTGTCGCATCACTTATGTCGAAAGTATTCGTTGCCGAAACAATCCCGAAACTTATTGACCACAAATAGGAACGGAATCAATACTTACGCCAATGACGGCCAGCCGGGGCCGTCCCCCGGATCGCTTGGCGATCCGCCCCTCCGGTCGACAACGCCTCGCCCAAAGGAGGACGCCGCACATGAACGGTCCCCCCACCCTCGCCGAAGCCGGACGAAAAGGCCGGCGCCGCAGCCGCCTGCGGCTGCTGCTCGGCGGCAGTGCGGTAGCGCTGGCCGCGGCCACCACGACGGTGGCGGCGCCAGGCATCGCGCACGCCGCCACCTGCTCGAACCAGACCGGCACGGTCAACGGCTACTACTACCAGATGTGGAGCAACGGCCAGGGTTCCGCCTGCGTCACGGTCGGCTCCGGTGGTAACCAGTACTCCACGAACTGGAGCGGCATCGGCGACTTCGTCGCCGGCGTCGGCTGGCAGCCGGGCAGCAACCAGACGGTGAGCTTCAGCGGAAGCATGAGCGCCAGCGGCGGCACGGCGCTTGCCTCACTCTACGGCTGGTCCACCAACCCGCTGGTCGAGTACTACGTCATCGAGGACGACCAGGGCGGCAGCCCCTCGCTTGGCACCTTCATGGGCACCACGACCAGCGACGGCGCCACGTACAACATCTACGAGCACCAGCAGGTCAACCAGCCCTGCATCACGGGCAACAGCTGCACCTTCGAGCAGTACCTGGCCATCCGGCAGGGAAACACCACCAGCGGGACCATCACCACGCAGAACTTCATCAACGCGTGGGCCAGTCACGGCATGAACCTCGGCTCGCTCAACTACCAGATCTTCGCGACCGAGGCCTGGGGTGGCGGCAGTGGCAGCTCTAACTTCACCGTCAGCCACGGCTCGTCCGGCGGTGGCGGTGGCGGCGGCGGCGGTGGCGGCGGCGGCTCCGGCGGCTGCACGGCCACGCTGTCGGCTGGCACGGTTGGCAGCAACTGGTACAACCTCAACGTGTCGGTCAGCGGCTCGAACACCTGGACCGTGACGGTCAACATGGTCGCGCCGTCCGTGGTCCACTCGACCTGGAACGTCAACGCCACCTACCCCAGCCAGTACGTGATGAAGGCCACGCCCAACGGCAGCGGCAACAACTGGGGCTTCACGGTCTCAACCAACGGGACATGGACCTGGCCCACAGTCTCCTGTAGTACCAGCTAACCGGGCGAGGTCACCTCGGGTGGCCTGGCCCACAGGAAAGGCCCCGGCTCGCGGCTGCATGGTCCGCGAGCCGGGGCCGCCGGCTGTGAAGCCAGCCACCAAACCGCGATGGGGCAGACATGGGAACCGCAGACGCAGCCACGGACACCGGCCTGGCCGGGATGGACGACCCGGCGCTCATTAGTCACTGGGCCAGTGCCCGCAGCGAGCTGGCGCTGACCCCGAAGGACAGCCCACGGCATGCCGAGGCCAAGGCGACGTACGACGCCGCGCTGGCTGAGTACAGGCGGCGTGTCGCTGGACAGGCATCGTGACCTCCGAAGTGACCGGCTTAGTTGACAACGATGCCCCGTATACATACGGTTTTGTCGTCTTGAGCAGCACAAACATAGGGCCGCTTCACGTCGGCTGCGCGATGTGGAGCTACGCCGCCTGGCAGGGCCGGTTCCTGCCGCACCCGCTGGCGCCGCGCGACCGGCTGCGCGCCTATGCGACCTGGTGCAACGCCGTCGAGGGCAACACCACCTTCTACGCCACGCCGGCCCAGGACACCGTGGCGTCGTGGGCCGCGCAGACCGACCCCGGCTTCCGGTTCGTACTCAAGCTGCCTAAGACGGTCACCCACGAGCGCCGCCTCGGCGACGTCGCCGACCCGATGCGCGCCTTCCTCACCGCCATCGAGCCCCTGGGCACGCGCGCCTACGCGCTGTGGGTCCAGCTGCCGCCGTCCTTCGGCCCGTCCGGCCTCGACGTGCTCAGCGGCTTCCTGCACCGCCTGCCGCGCGAGCACCGGTACTGCGTGGAGGTGCGCCACCCCGCGTTCTTCACCGACCAACACGCTCAGCAGCAGCTCGAAACCGCGCTTAACGACGTCGGCGCCGAATGGGTCGACCTGGACACCACCGTGCTGTTCGCGAACCCGCCGGCGAGCGACGCCGAACGGGCCGCGCAGCGCCAGAAACCGCGGCTGCCCCGCCGCTCACGCGCCCTCACCGGCCATCCCGTGGTCCGCTACATCGGCGGCGACGACAACGAGCGAACGGCCGCGGGCTGGCAGCCATGGGCCGACCAGGTCGCGGGCTGGCTGCGCGAGGGCCGCTCGCCGACCGTCTTCGTCCACACGCCGGACAATGTCGACGCGCTCGGCCTGGCCCGCCGGTTCCACGACGACGTGCGCGCCCGGCTGCCCGAGGTCGACACGCTCCCCGAGCCGCTCCCCGCGGGGCCCCCGACCCTTTTCTAGGCGCCCCTCTTCTAGGAGGAACGACAGCCGGTAAACCCGCGACCTCCGCCACGATCGCCACCGCCTGCGCCGCCACGTCGGTGATGATCGCGGCCACCCGCGGATCGGTGGCGTACTTGCGGATCAGCTCAGGGGAGTTGACCGTCCACAGCAGGCACGGCAGCCCCGCCGCGGCGGCCCGGCGCAGCACGCCGAACGCGGCGAGCCGGTAGTGCGGCGCCAGGTAGTCGGCCCGGACCCGCTGGGCCTGGCTGACCGGGTACAGCTCGCGCAGCCGGGCCGGGACATCGATCAGCGACCCGCCGTCGCCGACCAGCAGCCCGGTCTTCACCTCGGGAAAGGACTGCTTCGCCTGGCCGACCACGGCCGGCAGGAACGACGTGACGACCATCTGCGCCGGGTCGAACCCCGCCCGCAGCACGGCCATCACGTCCGGGACGTACCCGTCCTCCTTGAGCTCGACGTCCAGCTTGATCCGGCCCGTGCACGCGCTCAGCACCTCGGCGAGCAGCGGCGGGCGGACGCCGGACGCGAGAGCGATGTCGTCGCGGGTCAGTCCGCTCACCGGCGCGCCGCCCACGGCCGCGTCGTGGAACGCGATCAGCTCACCGTCGCGGGTCCGGCGGACGTCGAACTCGATCATGTCGGCGCCGACGTCGATGGCGTTGGTGAAGGCCGCGATGGTGTTCTCGGCCGCCCCCGCCGCGACCCCGCGGTGCGCGGCGACCATGGCACGGATCATGCAGGAAGTATGCACTGCCCGGGTGGGCCGTCGCTGCGCCGCCCCGAAGCGCCACACTAGGGTCGGACCCAGAGAGGGGCAGAGATGCCGGATTACGTCGCCGCCGTCGACCAGGGCACCACGAGCACCCGGTTCATGATCTTCGACCATGCCGGGAACGAGGTCGGCAAGCACCAGCTCGAGCACTCGCAGATCCTGCCGCAGGCGGGCTGGGTGGAGCACGACCCGGTGGAGATCTGGGAGCGGACAAGCTCCGTCGTGCAAAGCTCGCTGAACCGGGCCGGGCTGTCCGCGCCGGACCTCGCCGCGCTCGGCATTACCAACCAGCGGGAGACCACGGTCGTCTGGAACCCCACGACCGGGCGGCCCTACTACAACGCCATCGTCTGGCAGGACACGCGCACCGACCGGATCGCCGCCGCGCTTGACCGTGACGAGCGCGGCGCCGTCATCAGGCGCAAGACCGGGCTGCCCCCGGCCACGTACTTCTCCGGCGGCAAGCTCCAGTGGATCCTGGAGAACGTCGACGGGGTGCGCGCGGCGGCCGAGCGCGGCGAGGCCGTATTCGGCACCACCGACTGCTGGCTCATCTGGAACCTGACCGGCGGCACAGAAGGCGGCGTCCACGTCACCGACCCGACCAACGCCAGCCGGACCATGCTGATGGACCTGGAGACGCTGGACTGGGATGAGGAGTTGCTCGGCTTCTTCGGCATCCCGCGGCAGATGCTCCCCACCATACGGCCGTCGTCCGCGCCAGGCGGCTACGGCGAGGTCCGCCTCGGTGCGCTGGCCGGAGTGCCGCTCACCGGTGACCTCGGCGACCAGCAGGCCGCGACCGTCGGCCAGGTCTGCTTCGCGCCCGGCGAGGCGAAGAACACCTACGGCACCGGCAACTTTATGCTGCTCAACACCGGCGAGGAAGTCGTCCGCAGCGACAACGGCCTGCTCACTACCGTCTGCTACCAGTTCGGCGACAACAAGCCGAGCTACGCACTCGAGGGCTCCATCGCCGTCACCGGGTCGGCGGTCCAGTGGCTGCGCGACCAGCTCGGCATCATCTCCGGCGCCGCGGAGATCGAGCCGCTCGCCCGGCAGGCGGCCGACAACGGCGGCGTGTACTTCGTGCCGGCCTTCTCCGGCCTGTTCGCGCCGTACTGGCGCAGCGACGCCCGCGGCGCCATCGTCGGCCTTTCCCGCTACAACACCAACGCCCACCTGGCCCGGGCCACCCTCGAGGCCATCTGCTACCAGAGCCGCGACGTCAGCGAGGCGATGGAGCAGGACTCTGGCGTCCACCTGGAGACGCTCAAGGTGGACGGCGGCGTCACCGCCAACGACCTGTGCATGCAGCTCCAGGCCGACATCCTCGGCGTGCCGGTCAGCCGTCCCGTCGTCGCCGAGACCACCGCGCTCGGCGCCGCGTACGCAGCCGGCCTGGCCACCGGCTTCTGGTCCACCACCGACGAGCTGCGCGCCAACTGGAACGAGTCAAGGCGCTGGCTGCCACAGTGGAACGACGAGCAGCGGGCCGCCGGCTACGCGGGCTGGAAGAAGGCGGTGGACCGCACTTTGAATTGGGTAGAGGTCAACTGACGAGTACTCTAATTTTGCCCTCATTGATAAGTAATTTTCCTGGTGAAACGCAAAATTAGAGTATTCGGACCAAGACGACGGGAGAACCCCTGCAGTGACGGCGCTATCGCCGGCCGGGCGGCGCGAGGCGATCGCCCGGATGGCCGAGAACGAGCTGGACATCCTCGTCGTCGGCGGTGGCGTCGTCGGTGGCGGGAGCGCGCTTGACGCGGTCACCCGCGGCCTTACCACCGCGATCGTAGAAGCCCGCGACTGGGCGAGCGGTACCTCGAGCCGGTCAAGCAAGCTGATCCACGGGGGCCTGCGCTACCTGGAGATGCTTGACTTCGGCCTGGTCCGCGAGGCGCTGCGGGAGCGCGGGCTGCTGCTTGACCGGATCGCACCGCACCTGGTGAAGCCGGTGCCGTTCCTCTACCCCCTGCAGCACAGGATCTGGGAGCGGGGCTACGCGGGGACCGGGGTCGCGCTGTACGACGTGCTGGCCTACTCCTCGGGCGCATTCAAATCAGGCACGGGGCACGGCCTGCACCACCACCGGCACCTGACGCGCAGGCAGGCGCTGCGCGAGGCGCCGTGCCTGCGCAAGGAGGCGCTCACCGGCGCGATCCAGTACTGGGACGCCCAGATGGACGACGCCAGGTTCACCATGACCGTGGTGCGGACCGCGGCGTCGTTCGGCGCGCTGGCGGCGAGCCGCGCCCGGGTGACGGGATTCCTGCGCCAGGGCGAACGGGTCACCGGCGCCCGGGTCACCGACCTGGAAACAGGAGCTGAGTTCGAGGTCCGCGCTAAGCAGGTGATCAACGCCACCGGGGTCTGGACCGACGACACGCAGGCGATGGCCGACACCCGCGGCCAGTTCCACGTCCGCGCGTCCAAGGGCATTCACCTGGTGGTGCCCCGCGACCGGCTGATGTCGAGCACCGGCATCATCTTGCGGACAGAGAAGAGCGTGCTGTTCGTCATCCCGTGGGGACGGCACTGGATCATCGGCACCACCGACACCGACTGGGCGCTGACGAAGGAGCACCCGGCGGCCACGGCGGCGGACATCGACTACCTGCTCGAGCACGTCAACTCGGTGCTGAACTCGCCGCTGCGCATCCAGGACGTGGAGGGCGTCTACGCCGGGCTCCGCCCCCTGCTTTCCGGCGAGGAGGAATCGACGTCCAAGCTGTCCCGTGAGCACGTCGTCGGGCACCCGGTCCCCGGCCTCGTGGTTGTCGCCGGCGGCAAGTTCACCACCTACCGGGTGATGGCCGCCGACGCGGTGGACGAGGCCGCCCGGTCGCTCGACGCGCGGGTCCCCGACTCGTGCACGTCCGAGCTCCCGCTGATCGGCGCCGACGGCTACCAGCCGCTGTGGAACCAGCGGCGGGCGCTCGCGGTGAGCGCGGGCATCCACGTCGCCCGGGTCGAGCACCTGCTCAACCGGTACGGCGCCTGCACGCACGAACTGCTTGAGATGGTGCGCGCCGACCCGTCGCTCGCCGTGCCGCTGCCCGGCGCCGACGATTACCTCGCGGTCGAGGCCCGCTACGCGGTGACCCACGAGGGCGCGCTGCACCTGGCCGACGTGCTCACCCGCCGCACCCGGATCTCCATCGAGGCGTGGGACCGCGGCGTGGCCGCGGCGCTGCCGGTCGCCGAGATGATGGCGGGCCTGCTCGGCTGGTCAGATGAGGACAAGAAGCGCGAGCTCGAGCGCTACCTGGCCCGCGTCGCCGCCGAGCGCGAGTCCCAGACCAAGCCGGACGATGACTCGGCGGAGGCCGCCCGCCTGGCGGCGCCGATCTAGGACTAGCTGCTCCCACGGAGAGCTGGCCTCACGGTTTCCTGGCGACCCCGCCCCACAGCGCGGCGGCCGCCCGCGCGGTCAGCTCGGAGTCCGGCCGCCACTTGGAGATCTGCACCACGCCGGGCTCAACTAGGTCGAGCCCGGCGAACAGGCGGGTCACCTGCTCCTTGGTGCGCAGTGTGGCGGCGAAGTCAGGGTTGAGCTCGGACAGGTACCTGGCGAACTCGACCAGCTCCGGGTAGATATCCGCGGTGTGGTGCCCGATCGCGAGGTAGCTGCCGGACGGCAGCCCATCCATCAGCTTCGTGATGACGCCGGCCGGGTCGTGCGCGTCGGAGACAAAGTGCATGACCGCGAGCAGCATGACCGCGACCGGCTTATCGAAGTCGAGTACCTCCGCCGCCCGCGGCAGCACGAGCTCCGGGTGCCTCAGGTCGGCCTGGATGTACCCGGTCGCGCCCTCGGGAGAGCTGGCGAGCAGCGTCTCGGCGTGCAGCAGCACCACCGGATCGTTGTCCACGTAGACGACGCGGCTTTCCGGCGCGATCGACTGTGCCACCTCGTGCACGTTCTGCCCGGACGGCAGGCCGGAGCCGAGGTCGAGGAACTGCCTGATGCCCACCTCGGCCGTCAGGTAGCTGACCACCCGGGACAGGTAGGCCCGGCAGGCACGGGCCGACTCCACCGTCTTGGGGAAGATCTCGCTGGATTCTTCCGCCGCCCGCCGGTCGGCCTCGAAGTTGTCCTTGCCGCCCAGCCAGTAGTCGTAGACCCGCGCTGGATGCGGAACTTTCGTGTTGATCCGCGGTGGTTCGGCCATGGCCTTGATCATAAAGCCGCGCCGTCGTACTAATTACTTGCTCAGTGTATATACTCAGTGTATATTCGCGGCATGCTTCTTCTCGGCCTCCGGCTCACTCTGCGCAGCGGCCGCGAGGCCACGGTCCGGCTGCTGATCACCGCGGCCGCGGTAGCCGTCGGCGTGGCGCTGCTGCTCGGCGTGCTCGCCGAGTTCCACGCCTTCCAGGCCAACGCCGGCCAGCCATGCTGGTCCTGCACGCAGGGCGCGAGCGTGCCGCGATCGCTTCCTGCGCACGGCGAGCTGTGGAACAACAGCGTGGACTTCTACCAGGGACAGACTCTTCGCCGGCTCGACGTCGCGGCGCTCGGCCCGGGCGCCCCGGTCCCGCCGGGCGTCACGCGGCTGCCCGCGCCGGGTACGTACTACGCCTCCCCGGCCCTGCAGGCGCTGCTGCGCACCGTGCCCACTGATCAGCTCGGAGCGCGCTTCCCCGGCAGGCTGGCCGGCCCGATCGGCCAGGCCGGGCTCAACGGGGCGGGTGACCTCGCCATCTACATCGGGCGCACGCAAGCGCAGGTCAGGAGCATCCCCGGCACCCAGTGGGTCACATCGATCAACCGCGCGCCGGCCCAGGCGGTGTTCACCCCGTTCTTCCGTTACGCGTTCGGCATCGGCGTGCTCGCGGTGCTGTTCCCCATGCTGGTGCTGATCGGCACCGCCACCCGGCTCGCCGCCGACCGGCGCGAGGAACGGTTCGCCGCGCTCCGGCTCGTCGGCGGTACCCCCGGCGACATCAGGGCCCTCGCCGCGATCGAGTCCGTGATCAGCGCGTTCCCCGGCGCGGCCGCCGGATCGGTCATCTTCCTGCTGGTACGGCCCGCCCTCAGCACCGCCGCGCTGACCGGGACGCGGTACTTCGAGTCGGACCTGACGCCCACCCTCCCCGGCTACGCCGCGATGCTGATCGGGGTGCCGGCCGCGGCGGCAGTCGCCGCGCTCGTGTCGCTGCGCCGGGTGCAGGTCTCCCCGCTCGGAGTGGCGCGGCGGGCCACGCCTAAGCCGCCGACGTTCTGGCGGCTCCTCGCGCTCGCCGCCGGCGTCGGGGTCTACGTGTACGGGCTCGGCAAGACCAGCCGGGAGACCATCGGCGCAGCCGCCTACCCGGGGCTGCTGCTCACCATGCTCGGCCTGGTGATCGCGGGCCCCTGGCTCACCGCGCAGGCGGCCCGGCTCTTCGGCCGCTCCGCCCGGGGGCCGTCGGCGCTGCTCGCAGCCCGGCGACTCGCCGACAACCCGAAGCGCGCCTTCCGCGCGGTGACCGGGCTCACGCTCGCGGTGTTCCTCGGCACGATGGTCGGCCTGATCGTGCCCGCGGTGAACGCGACCGACGCCACGCCGGCAGCCGGGACGCTCAGCGACATCCTGGTCGGCCGGGTCGAGGCACCCGCGGCGGCGGGCCAGCGCCTCATTCGCGGGATCGGGGCCATCCCCGGCGCCTCCGTCTACCCGCTGTACGACCTGCTGTCGCCCGCGTACGAGGCCCTTGGCCCCACCCTGATCGCCGTCAGCTGCGCGGACCTGCTGGCGATCGGTGCCCTCGGCCAGTGCGCGCCGGGGGTGCGGGCCGTGCAGGTGGCCGACAACTCGCTCTTCGACGACAACCCGCGCTTCAGCGACATCGCGATCGCGAGCGCCACCTCCCCGGCGTACACCGGCAACATGACGGCGCGGCCGGTGCAGACGGTCCTGGTCAAGGTGGACAGCCCGGCGACGCTCGAGCGGGTCCGCACCTACCTCGCCGTGCACGCGCCGCCGCAGGTCAGCCCGGACAACCAGGACTCCGCGACGCCGCCACGGACGTTCGGCGAGACGCTCCAGATCAGGACCGCTCGCGCCGCCACCTTCGAGAAGATCCTGTACGCGGCGATCGCCCTGACGGTGATCGTGGCCGGCTGCAGCCTGGCGGTCACCGTCGGCGGCGGCCTGGCCGAAAGGAAACGCCCGTTCACCTTGCTGCGGGTCAGCGGCACCCCGCTGCGCGTGCTGTCCCGGGTCGTCCTGCTCGAGGCGGCGGTCCCGCTGCTGTCCGCCACCGTGGTCGCGGCGGCGATCGCCTACGGGACGTCCCTCATGGCCGTGCTGAAGCTCGCGCCGGTCGGCACCGCGATCCCGCGGCTCGGCCGCGACTACTACACGATCATGGGCGCGGGCCTGGTGATCGCGTTCGCGGTCATCACGGTGACGCTACCGCTCTCACGCCGGATGACCGCGCCAGGCAACGTCCGCTTCGAGTAGCGCCCGCCGGGTAGGTGAACATCATGCAGGTCACTGACGGCTCCGCCGCGACACCCGGCGGACGGTTGCGGCGGCTGCTCGACGCCGGCGAGCTGATCATCGCGCCCGGCATCTTCGATGGCATCACCGCGCACCTGGTGCGGCTGATGGGCTTCCGGGCCGGCTACCTGACCGGCGCCGGCATCGCGGCCTCCGGGTTCGGCCTGCCCGACATCGGCCTGGTCGGCATGGCCGAGATGGCCGGCCAGGTCGCGATGGCCGCCCGCGTGCTCGGCGACGTTCCGCTCATCGCCGACGCCGACACCGGGTACGGCCCGCCGATGTCGGTCGCGCGCACGGTGCGCGCCTATGAGCAGGCGGGCGCGGCGGCCATCCAACTGGAGGACCAGGCCTTCCCCAAGCGCTGCGGCCACCTGCCCGGCAAGGAGCTGGTGAGCATCGAGGAGTCCCTGGCCAGGCTCGGCGCCGCGCTTGACGCGAGGACCGACGCGCTGATCATCGCGCGCACCGACGCGCGGGCGGTACTCGGCCTGGACGCGGCGATCGAGCGCGGCAACGCCTACGCCGCCGCGGGCGCTGACATCATCTTCGTCGAGGCGCCGCGCACCGTCGAGGAGATGGAGGTCATCGCCCGCGAGATCAGCGCGCCCAAGCTCATCAACATCGTCGCCGGCGGCCTCACCCCGCAGGTCGAGCCAGCCGCCCTGCGAAAACTCGGCTACGCCGTCGCGATCTACCCGACCACCGCCCTGCTCGCCGCGACCGGCGCGGTGATCAACGCCCTGAGTGGCATCGGCGCCGCAGACGCGGCGCCGGCCCCTGTGGCCACTATGGAGGACTTCTTCCGCCTGGTCGGGCTCGACGAGTGGTTCGCGGTCAGCGAGCGCTGGGAGACGAAGTAGGCGCAGCCCCCGGTCAGCTGCCGGAGAGGAAGACGGCGTACACCACCAGGCCGATCGTGACGGCGGCGAGGATGCCGTGGATCAGGATGACCGGGCGGGGGAAATGCCGCTCCGGCGGGACGGCGATCACGGTGGTTGGCATTGAGCCGGGCGCGGCGTAGGAGCGGTAAACGCCGATCCAGCGCACCGCCATGACCGAGCCGAGGAGGGCGACGATGCCCAGGTCGCCGACGCTGGTCCAGGCCAGCGGGTCCTGATCGGTCGCCAGGTAGAAGCCCCATACCACCAGGCCGCCGATGCCGAGCAGGGCATGAGTGGAGATCAAGGGAACGGGCAGCCGGGTCGCGGCCGTGGACTGGAAGTCGCGGTCGTACTCCATGAGCCAGATGATGAGGAGAATGAGGCCAAGGGCTACCGTGGCCATCCAGGTGAACAGTGCGATTGTGCTCATTCGGATGTGGGTCACTTTCGCTCGGGCGCCGGCGTCCGAGAAACCACCGCAGGACGTGACCACCCATAACTGACGGGATCACCGATAACTACGGTCCCAGACAAAAAACGGATTGATTCGACATCAGCCAAACCCAGCCGTTGTGCCCCCGGCTAGCTCAGCCGGTCATCTTCGTGATCTTGAAGGAGATGTCCTTGGCCGGCAGCATGCCGAACTCGACCATCGTGTCCACGACCCGCTGCAGTTGCGCCGGGACCACGGAGAGCGGGAAGCCGAAGTCGATGGTGGGAAAGACGTCCACCGAGATGTCCGCCCGCTCGGGCGGCGGCGCCACCGGGGTCGCGGTAGCCGCAGTGGAGCAGCCCACCGCGAGCAGCGCGACCGCGAGCGCTGCTGTTGTCCAGCGAAAGCCGGGAAACTTCACCGCTACCCCAGACCGGTTACAGGATCAGCTAGGTGGCACTCCTGGAATTCCGGTCCACAATGCCGCACAGAAACCGACCGCAGGTTCTCCTGAATCAAACAGAGCGCGACCAGTCGATGAGGAGAACGGCTCAGCCGCCACCGCCGTGGGGACGGGCGGGGAGCGAGGCTACATGTCGCCGATCGGGATCAGCTCGAGGACCTCGATGGAGGCGCCGGGCATGGTCAGGTGGGGGTGGCCCTCGAGCAGGGTCTCCACTTCGTCGGCGGAGCCGGCGTTCAGTACGGAGTAGCCGGTCACCTG
>Ga0265338_10004833_pt1 | contig 17989 bp, 16 predicted proteins | sample 42126metaG_FD_193579 | JGI IMG/M metagenome (GOLD analysis project Ga0265338, IMG submission 193579) | Rhizosphere microbial communities from Carex aquatilis grown in University of Washington, Seatle, WA, United States - 4-21-26 metaG | ecosystem: Host-associated > Plants > Roots > Rhizosphere... | reverse complement strand
GCTTCCCTCCTCGGGGTCCACGACGCTCGTCAACCACGCGTAGCCCGTCCAAGCCCACCACAACATGCCCAACGCGAGCAGGCCTTTGAGCAGGCCGATCCAGGTTGGGCTACGCGCCATCAAGGTGGTGCACTGAGTGAGCGCCAGGACGAACACGAGGTCGAAGAACAGCTCCAAAGGCGTGACGCGCTCTCCTTCGCGCATCACGGCGGTAAGCCGGGGGGTTCGTTCCTGAGAGGTGGTGCTCACCGGCCCATCTTGGCAAGCCGCCGCGATCGCCTAGTGTGGGAGCGTGGATCTGACGGGCAAGACAGCGCTCGTAACGGGGGCCAACCGGGGTATCGGGCGCGCTCTACTCGAACGGCTTTCCGAGCTGCCCTTGCGCTCGATACTGGCGGGGGTGCGCGACGTGGACGCCTTCCAGGCGCTTGACATCGACAGTGGAGCCGCAGGCGAGGTGCGCGCCGTACGCTTGGACCTCTCCTCGCAAGCCGCCATCGAAGGCTCCTGCGCCGAGCTTGGGGATGAGATCGGCGAAATCGACGTGCTCGTCAACAACGCGGGGCTGATGACCGGGGGATTGCTCGAGGAGCAGTCGCTCGATGAGGTGTACGCCATGTTCCAAGTGAACCTGCTCGGCGTCGTGCACCTCACGCGACGGGTGCTTGCCGGGATGCTTGCCCGCAAGCAGGGGACGATCGTCAACAACGCTTCGATCAGCGGCTACGCCCATTTCCCGGGGGCGAGCACTTACGCCGCGTCGAAGGCGGGAGTCGTGGCCTTCACCGAATCGCTGCGCCGAGAGCTGCGTGGAACCGGTGTCCACGCCATGCATCTGGTCACTCCCGGAGTGGCCACCGACATGCTGGGCGCCACCGAGGCGGTGTACGGGCGCCATATGGACACTTCGGGCTGGGACCGGATAGCGCCGGAGCAGTGGGCCGAAAAGGTAGTGGGCGCGATCGAAGCCGACAAGCGCGTACTCGGGCCGGGCGGGCGCTCGGGCCTTGCGATGCTCGCCGCCCGCGGTCCCGCCTTCCTGCTCGACGCGGTCACAGCCAGGGCGTTCAGCCGTAGGCCGCGTCGCTGAGCTGCCGCGCGCCGGCCCGGGACCGGCGGCCCGGCTTGGTGAAGAGGATCTGGACATCCTCGATGCGTCGCTCGGCGAAGCCGGCCTCGCAATAGCTCAGATACAGCCGCCAAACCCGCTGGAAGCGCTCGTCGTAGCCGAGCTCACCGAGACGCCTGAGGTTCTCCTGGAAGTTGGCGCGCCAGTGGCGCAAGGTCTGGACATAGTGGGCGGTGATGTCCTCGACTTGCTCCAAGCGCATGTCGGTGCGCCGGTGCGCCTCACGTTCGATCACGCCCAGCGAAGGCAGGCAGCCGTTCGGAAAGATGTAGGTGTTCATGAAACTGCGCGAGGCCTTCTCGACCTCGTATGCGCGGTCTTCGATGGTTATCGCCTGCAGGAGCATCGCCCCGTCGGGCTCGAGCAGTTGCGAGCAGCACTCGAAGAACGTGCCGAAGTGCCTCCAGCCGACCGCCTCGATCATCTCGATCGATACGAGCTTGTCGTAGCGGCCTCGCAGGTCGCGATAGTCCTCGAGCAGAACCTCGACTCGATCGTTCATGCCGGCACGCCCGATCTGCGCACGCACGTGGCGATGTTGTTCTTGGGAGATCGTGGTGGTGGTGACCCGGCAGCCACGGGTGCGTGCCGCGTACAGGGCGAAAGCGCCCCAACCGCTGCCGATCTCCAAAACGCGGTCGCCGGGACCGAGGTTCAGCTTCTCGCAGACTCGCTCGAGCTTTGCCAAGGAGGCCTCGTACAGGCTCATCCCGGGCCGCTGGAACACGGCGCACGAGTAGGTCATCGTGGGGTCGAGCATCAGCTCGAACAGCTCGTTGCCGAGGTCGTAATGGGCGGCGATGTCGCGGCGACGGCGATGGCGAGTATTGGCGTTGATCGCGCCGCGCAGGCGCTGGGCCGGGACGAGCAGCGGCGCCGAGCGGGCGCGAATTCGGTCGAGCGTCCGGGCGTTGCGGGCGGCCACGCGCACGACCGCGGTCGGGTCGGGCGAATCCCACCAACCGCGTGCGTAGGCCTCGGCGAGGCCGTTGCTTCCGCGCAGCAGCTTGCGCCAAGCTCGCGGCGAGCGCACGTTGACCGTGGCGTGGGGGAAACCCTCCCCGAACCTCACACAGGGTCGATCCCGCTCGTACACGGTGAGGCTGCCCGACTGGATGCGTGCCAGCAGGGCGTGGGCAAAGGCGCGCGCCAGACGGGTCGTCACGCGGAGCCTCCCTGCGGGGCATCGGCCGGGCGGGGGGATTTGGGGTGAGGGTAGGTGGGCGCACCGCTCAGCTTCAGTCGCAGAGCTTGACCGTAGATCAGAGCCAAGGTCCGCATCGCGCCGGCCGGGTAGCGAGCGCCCATGCGGGCGAGGGTGGCCCTACTCAGCTCGCGGCGGTGCATCGAGAGCGTGGCGTCGAAGACGGGACGGCCTTGGCTTGAGCTCTCGATGTGCACCGAAAGGGTCTCGCCGGGCACGGTCAACCGCCACTCGTAGGTTGCGTCCATGGCCATGAATGGGGAGACGTGGAGCGCCTTGGCGAAGCTGCCCGCCAGCACTGGAGCAGAATCCTCCCCGCGAGCGAGAACGTAGGAGTGGCGCTCGCCCCAAGGTGTGTTCGTGACCTCGGCGACAACGGCTTGCACGGCTTCGGCGGAGAGGACTTGGGCAGTGCGGACTTGGGCCGACCCGGCCTTAGGGGACTCGGCTTGGGCGGACTCTTCCATGCAGTAGTAGAAGCTGACCGGGTTGAAGCAGTGACCGAAGGTGCTCAGGTTCGTGAGTAGACGGATCGGGCCCAGGGGCCAAATGCCGGTGCGCGCTGCGACCAGGTCGCGCACCGCTTGAGCCAAGGGCACTTGCTCCTCGCCGAGGTAGTGGCGACGACGGAACCTCACCAGGCCGGGGCGCACGGCGAGCAGGCGCCCCCCCAGGAGGCTCGGCAGCTCATCGAGGTCGATGTAGGCGAGTTCGAGCCCGTAGCGGAACTCGCGCTCTGGCTCGCGCAGCCGGCGGTGGCGGATGCTCCCTCGGTAGATGGCGCTCACACTCAAAGCTCTACCCGGGTTTGAGTTCACGTTCAAAGGTCTACCCCGAAAGCTCGTCCCACAACGAGCGCGCTGACCACTCCGTCCTCGTGGAACCCCCAGCCCCAGTAGGCGCCGCAGTAATGGGTGCGGTTGCGCCCGCTGATCTCGCCGCGGCGGGCTTGGGCGCGCACGCCCTCGGGGGTGTAGACGGGGTGGGCGTAGGGGATCGTGCGGATCACCCGGGCGGGATCGATCGAGGCGGACCGATTCAAAGTCACGCACAGCTCGCTCTCGGCGCAAAGAGATTGCAGTTTGTTCATGTGGTAGGTGACCGCGGCGCGCTCGCTCTGGGGATCGAGCAGGTGATAGTTCCAGCTAGCCCAAGCGCGGCGGCGGCGTGGCAGCATGCCGGCGTCGGTGTGTAGGACAGCCTCGTTGGCCTGATAGGGCAGCGAGCCGAGGATTTCGTGCTCACGCCGATCGGCGTCGGCCAGCATGGAGAGCGCTTGGTCGGAGTGCGTGGCGATCACGACCTCGTCGAAGCGCTCGGCCTCGGCGCCCCGTGCCTTGACCGTGACCGCGTGCTCGCTTCTTTCGATCGAATCGACGGGAGTGCCGAGGCGCAGGCGGTGCTGCCAGGGTGCAACCAGCGCTTGGACGTAGCTTTGGGAGCCTCCTTGGACCGTGCTCCAGCGCGGCCTGCCGGTGAAGCCGAGCATGCCGTGGTTCTCGAAGAACTCGGCGACGAAGCGGGCCGGAAAGCTCCACATGTGGCGTGGGTCGGCCGACCATACCGCCGAGACCTGGGGAACGATCAAGCGCTCGATGAAAGCTTCGGAGAAGCGGTTCTCGGCAAGCCAAGCGCCCAGCGATATGTCGCCGCCGGTCCCTTGCTCAGCGCCCGTGCTGCTCAGGAGCTTGCGCGCGAGGCGGTTGAAGCGCGCCAGGTCGGCGATCATGCGGTGAAACCAAGGGGTGGCGAGGTGGCTGCGCTTAGCGAACAGGCCGTTGGGGGAGGCGCTGTTGTACTCGAAGTCGCCGCGGCCGTCGCTCACTCCGAAGCTCATCCGGGTCGGCTGTGGCGCCACACCGAGCTGGGCGAGAAGGCGTGTGAAATTGGGGTAGTTGCGGTCGTTGAACACCATGAAGCCGGTGTCCACGTGGTGGGTCTCTTGGCGCGTGTCCACCCGTACCGTGTTGGCGTGGCCCCCGGCGTAGTCGCCGGCCTCGAAGACGACGATGTCGTGGTGGCGGTGCAGCAGGTGGGCAGCCACCAGCCCCGAGACGCCCGCTCCGACTATCGCGATCCTCACGGCTCACCTTGCGTGTCCACTACTGGACATTCGCAGGGACGAGCCGCCCGGATCACTGCATCAAAGCCAGGGCCCTGCTCTGGTCGGGCCTGAAGGTGTGACGCTCAGCCGGTCCTGAAGCTCAGCCGGTGCCGATGCGGGCGAGCGTCACGCAGCCATCGAGAACTGTGCTTCGACGCCGTCGAGCAGCTCCCAATTTCCGCGCAGAGCGGCGGTCGCCCGCGCGAGCATGCGCTCGGCCGAGGCTTGGGCCTCCGTCTCGTCTGTGCTCATCAGCTCGGCGATCAGCTCGCGAGCTTGGCGCGCGTGCTCGACATCGAGGGTGGCGTGCAACTCGAAGTAGTCCACCGCGGGCCCTTCGGGGCTATAGCCGTAGCGCTCGGTGAGGCCCTCGAGCTTGGTCTTGGAGATCTCCGGCTGGCCGGCCTCGACGGCGTAGAGAACGGCGAGACGCTCGAGGGCGTCCTCCCCGGCGGTCCATGCCCGGGCACAACGGATCGTCTCGGGCAAAGGCTCGGTCGAGGCGCCACCTTGGGAGCGCTCGGTCGCGGCGGCGGCGAACCCGTCCCACAGCGCCACGTGAGAGCGCTCCTCGGCGGCGTGACGCTCCAGGCCCGCGCGGTGCTCGGGCGCGCCCTGCGCCGCAACGGCCTCGGAGGCCTCGGCCAAAGCGACCACGACATGGCGGTATTGGCCGGCGTAGAAGTCGAGCTCCTCGGGGCCCAGCTCACCGGCCGACCAGCGCTGGTAGAAAGGGTGCTCGAGCACGTTGCAGGCGCGCCTGGCTTGGTCGATCCGGGCAAGTACGTCCATGGTGATCCCTTTCGGTGCGTGGTCTGGAGGCGGGCGCCGCGTGGGCGCGGGCAAATTATTGCGGGCGGGGCGGCCGTCCAGACGCGAGCGTCTATTGGACGGTGAGCTTGCCTTCCATGCCGGCGGCGCGGTGGCCGGGGACCGAGCAGTAGAAGACGTAGGTGCCGGGCTTGAGGTTCAGGGTGAGTGTCTTGGAGCCACCTTGGAACGTGGGCGTGGCGGCCAAGACCTTGGAGCCTTGGGCGATCGTTATGTTGTGCATCAGCGGTGAGGAGTTCGTGAAGCTGATCGTGATCCGACCGGCTGGGGCGGACAGATTTTTTGTGGTGTAGGCGAGCTGTCCCTGGGGGTCGGCTTCGTCCTTCAAGGAGGATGTACCCGAGCCGGAGGCGGCTTCGCGACCGACCTGGGTGACCGGCGCGATCGTGGCCTTGGCTGTGGAACCGCCGGAGGTCGCGATCGCCATCGAGACGGTGGCCAGGACAAGGACGGCCGTGATCGAGATCACGGCGCGCTGACCTCCGAGCGTGGAGGGGAAGTTGGGGTTGCGTGTGCCGATGCCCATCGACAGGAACAGGGCCCAAGCGACCAGCAGGCCACCGGCGATGTAGTAGGGCACCTTGCTCTTCTCCGCCGCGAGCACGGGCGCGATGTGGACAATCGTTGCAAACATCCCCGCGCGAGCCTAACCGATCGCCCGGTGGGTATGCTCTCTGGCCGATGACCGACGCGGTGCGCACCCCGGAGGAGCTGCTCGAAGGTCTACCCGACTTCCCGTTCGAAGCTCACTACCGCGAGCACGAAGGTCTGCGCTTGGCGCATATCGACGAGGGCGAAGGCGCCCCGGTGGTGTTCATGCACGGGGAGCCGACTTGGTCGTTTCTGTGGCGCAAGGTGATTGGGCCGGTGCGCGAGGCGGGCTTCAGGTGCATCGCTCCCGACCTGCCTGGCTTTGGGCGCTCGGACAAGCCGATCGAGCTGGACTGGTACTCCTATGACCGCCACGTCGAAGCGGTGGCGCCGCTGATCGAGCAACTGGACTTGAAAGGCGCGACGATGGTCGTGCACGACTGGGGCGGCCCGATCGGCCTGCGGCTCGCGGTCGAGCACCCCGAGCGCTTCGAGAAGCTCGTGATCCTGGACACCGGACTGTTCACGGGCCACCAGAAGATGACCGATGCTTGGACCGCGTTCAGGGACTTCGTGGAGCGCACCGAGGACCTGCCGGTCGGCATGCTGGTGCGGGGCGCCTGCAAGCAGGATCCCGGCGATGAGGTCATCGCCGCCTATGAGGCGCCCTACCCGAGCGTGGCCTCGAAGGCCGGCGCGAGGGCTTTCCCGTTGTTGATTCCGCGCGAGCCCGAGGCTCCCGGGGCGGCCGCCGGCCAAGAGGTGTTGGCGGCTCTCAAAGACGACAAGCGAGCGACACTGATGTTGTGGGCCGACTCGGACCCGGTGCTGCCCTTGGCCACCGGCGAGCGCTTCGCTGAGGCGATCGGTCGCGAGCGACCCCGCGTGATCGCCGACGCCTCGCACTTCCTGCAGGAGGACGCCGGGCCGGAGATCGGACGTCAAATCGCGGAGTGGCTAACCGCCGGTTGATCGAAAGGCCCCCTGGAGTGGCTGACCGCCGGTGGATCGAAAGGCCCCCCGCGCGCGCGTAGGGCACCCGTTCGCGGACCAACTTCCCCAAAGGTCAGTCAGCGCCTTCTGTCAGCTGGGGCTTCTCCGAACCAGGAGCCAAGGCCGGCTCGGACTTGGAAGCGCGCAGTTCATAGCCTCGGCGCGCACTCGCATCGGCCCCCGCCAGCACTTGGTCGGCCTTCAAGGCTCGCGCCATGCCCTCGGAGAGGCGTCGCGGCAAGAGCACGCCGAGCGTGGAGGTGCGCTTGGCCGACTTGGGCACCCACACTTCGACGCGGCCGGTCTGCAAGGCCTCGACGATCGCGTCGGCGACTTCGGCGGGCTGGAGCACCTTCATGCCGCGCGCCGCGCCCAAGCCGCCGCCCAGCTCGGTGTTGACGACGAAAGGCATCACGTAGCTGAGGTCCACGTCGGCTTTCATCAGGCGCATCTCGCCACGCACGGCCTCGGTGAGCCCCACCACGGCGTGCTTGGTAGCCGAGTAGGTGGCTCCGCCGGGGGCTCCGAACTTGCCGGCTTGGGAGGAGATGTTGACGATGTGGCCGCTACCCCGGGGGACCATCCGCTCCAGGGCGAGCTTCATGCCGAGGATTACGCCGTGCAGGTTGATGTCGACCATGCGCTGAGCGGTGAGGTCATCCTCGTCGACGAAGCGTCCGACCGGCATGATGCCGGCGTTGTTGACGAGTACGTCGATCGGGCCGAGTTGTTCTTCGGCACGGTCAAAGAAAGCGGAGAAGGAGGAGCGGTCGGTGACGTCGAGTGGCAGGGCGACGGTGCTCGGACCGAGCTCGGCGGCCGTCTGCCCGGCGGCGGCGAGGTCGACGTCGCCGATCGCGACCTTCATGCCCTGGGCGAGCAGGGCGCGGGCGGTCGCCTTGCCGATCCCGCGCGCGGCACCGGTGATCGCCGCGGTTTGGCCGGCGAGGATGCGGGGCTGCTTGGCCATGGTGTGTCCTCCTCGAAGAAATTGGTTGCCCAGCCAAACTAGCGCTCCTCGACATGCCGCGCGCGGCGGGTCCAAAGGATTTCGGGGGAGGAGGGAAAGTCACCGCACCTTCCCTGCTCTGCGCGGGTTTATACGGGCAGGTCATCCCATTAGGCCTAAATCGGATGGCCCCGGAGAGGGGACCGGACCCGGGTGATCCACGGCTTCGCCCGGGTCCGCGTAAATCTCCGCTCGGACCCCCACCCATCTTTGCGCGGGACCCACCCGATACCCTGGTGGGGTGGCGTCGTTCAAGTTCGAAGGTCAGCGCATCGCCTACACCGAGTACGGAGCGGGGTTGGCGGCCCTGAGCGAGGACGGAACGCGCGGCGGGACTTCGCGGCGCACGGCCGCCGCCAAGCGACCCTTGATTCTCGTGCACGGGTTGTTGCTCTCGCAGGACATGCACCGCCCGCTCGCCAAAAGGCTGGCGGCGAAGGGCAACCGCGCGATCACGGTCGACCTGTTGGGCCACGGGGAATCGGACCGGCCGAGGGACATGTGGCGCTATTCGATGCAGGCCTTCGGCGAGCAGCTTGTGGCGTTGATGGACCATTTGGAGATCGACGAGGCGGTCATCATGGGGACCTCGCTGGGCGCGAACGCGGCGTTGCAGGTGGCGGCCACGGCGCCGGAGCGGTTGCGCGGGATGGTGATCGAGATGCCGGTGCTCGACAACGGGCTTTTGGCCTCGGCGTTGACATTCACGCCGATCTTGGTGGCGCTCACCTTTGGCGAGCAAGTCATGAAGGGCGTGGCCGGTCTGGCCAAGGCGGTGCCCCGCAAAGCGCTGCCTTATTACGGCAATGTGGTGCTCGACCTGGTGCGTCAGGACCCGGGGCCCGGCGGTGCGCTGCTGCAAGGCCTGTTCTTCGGGCGGATCGCGCCGCATCGCAAGGACCGGCGCACATTCAAGACGCCGGCACTCGTGCTGGGCCATCGTCGTGATCCAGTGCACCCATTCTCCGATGCGGGCATGTTGGCCGAAGAGTTGCCGAACGCCCGCCTGCTGGAAGCGGATTCGTTGGTTGAGCTGCGGTTGCGCCCGGAGCGCTTGACCGAGGAGATCGCCGGGTTCTTGGACGACGTGTGGGCGCCTAAGACCCGCCGCCGCGCCAAGAAGCCTGCCTGAGCAGCGGGGGCGGCGCCAGGCGGCGTCCTCCCTCCCTCATGTGCTCAGCACACCGCGGTCGGTGTGTCCTTGCCTGGCTTGCCCGCGCTGCTCAGGAACGCGATCTACTTCGGCGGGAATAGTTCGAATTCGTTTATGGCGACCGTGCCGGGGTTGGCGGCGGTCGATGAGGCGGGGGCCTTGGCGAGCCAGAGGACGATGTAGCGGTAGTCCTTGCCCGCGGTCTTGAGCTTGAAGGTGGTCGTTTTCTTCTTGAGCACTTTGAGGCCGACCAGGCGCTTCCAGGCGGGATCGGAGATCGCGGCGGGCGGGGTGTTGCCGAGGGCTCCGTAGACTTCGACGATGGCCCCGACGGTGGTCGTCTTGACGGCGACGGAGCCGAGTTTTTGGGGGCTCTTGAGGTCCAGCAACAGACCCTCGGCCATCTTGGGAGCGACCGCCGCTTGAACTTGGACGGTGAAGGCGGTCTTTTCTTCGCCGTCGATCGCGAGGCTGGGGTCCCCGAACAAGGTGGCCGGATAGGCGTAGGGGTTGTAGACGGAGGCGGCGTCGGTGTCCAGCAGGATCGGGCTGGGCGCTTCGCCGGAGGATTCCGCTTCGGTTTTAGTTTCGGATTTTTCCGAGCCGGCGCTTTCTTTGGGGGCGGTCGATTCGCCAGTGGTTTTCGTGGGGGGGCTCGTGTTGGTGGTTTTGGTCGTTTTCGTTTCGGGTGGGAAGAGAGCGTTGTTGGCTTCGCTGTTGGCGCCACCCGCCGATTTGGGGGTGGGTGTTTGCAGGGGGATTTTGGGGGGCGCCGTGGATTTGACGGTCGTCGGCGTCCCGGGTACGGGTGTGGAGGTCGGCGGGACGGCACCCGGCGTGGTGGGGGTGGTCGCGGGGGTGGTGGAGGAGCCGAGCCCTTTGACTACGGCCACCGCCACCGTGGGCTTGGGCGTCGTCTTGTTGAGGGCCGCGTAGGCCGCTACCGAAGCTCCGATCACGAGCAGGGCGGTCGCACCGAGTATCGCGATCCCGGTACGCCAGCCGGGGCCACCGCCGAGACTGCCGGGCTTGCCGGTGCCGCATTGCAGGCACCAGTCTTGGCCCTCTTGCAAAGGCAGACCGCATTTGGAGCAACTCGTCATCCACATGAGTTTGACACCTCGGGCTCCCGCACACGCGGGTAGGCGTGCGCCCTTGCGCGGAAGTCGCTATGGGGAGGGCTTGGGGGCCGGAGGACCCCCAGACAGGATGTCGTGTCCGGTGGGGCGCAGATCGGCGTCGAGTTCCAGCTGCCAGTAGTAGCGGGAGAACGTGACACCGCGTCGGTACTCGCCGACTTGCGGCGCGGGCGTTTCGCCGGCGGCCATGCGCACGATCAGCTCGGGATAGGAGCGTCCCGACGGAGCCGCCAAGGTGGGGGCGGGGAAGGCGCCGCCGAAACGGGTGTTCACGTCGGTGATGCGCACGCCGAGGTCGGGGTCGCGGAAGACTTGGATCGTGGCGGGACCGCGCACGCGCAAGGCCTGCATGACGCGACTGCCGAGCTCGACCAGGTCGGGGGCCTCGACGACGGTCCCCTTGATCGACTCGCCGCCGCGGGACTCGAGCATCGAGCGGGGGATCGCGTTGAGGCAGTTCCCGTGGAGGTCGCCCAAACAGTCGATCGACAGCTCGGGGCCGGCCATCGCGCGCTGGACCATGGTGGGCTCGGGCACGTAGTCGACGAAGAAGCGGGCTTGGGCGGGATCGTGGGCGATATGAATCGAGCGTGCTCCGGAGCCTTGGCGGGGCTTGACCATGACCGGGTAGTCGAGCGCGTCGAGGTCGGTGTCGGGGAGCACGGTCGGCGGCGAGGGCAGGCCGAGGGATTCGAGCAGGAGGTGGGTCTCGTACTTGTCGTAGGTCGCGCGGGCCACCTCCGAGGAGGGCACCAAGGCGGGCAGATGGCCGTCCTCGCGAGCCCGGGCCAAGGTCTCGATGTCGAGGTCGGTCAGGGGTAGGACGAGACCGACGCCGTGGAATTGGCACAGGCGCGCCAAGTGGGGCGCGTAGGCGGGGTCTTCGATCGGCGGAGCCGAAGCTTGTATCTTGGCGGCGTACCGGGCGGGAGCGAGGGGATTGGGATCGACCGCCACAACAGAGGTCAAGGCTGAAAAGCAGGAGACGATGTCATAGCGCTTGCCGACCCCGGTCAGCATGATCGCGGGCGGATCCGACCGGTCGTGGGCCGCGCCCTGGTCCTCCGATCCATTGTGGGGGCCTGGTTCGGAACCTGACCCGCGCGGATGACGCTCATCCATCGCCCGGTCCTTCCCAGCCGCCGGTCTGACCCTTGTAGAGGCCGGAGCCTCCGAGCACGATCGCCAAAGTGCGCGCGAGGATACGCAGGTCGAAGGCCAAGGAGCGGTGTTCGATGTAGTGGAGGTCCAACTCGATCCGCTCGCTCCAAGGCAAGGCGGCGCGCCCGTTGACCTGGGCCCAGCCGGTGATCCCCGGGCGGATCGCCAAACGGCCGCGTTGGCGCGGCGTGTATTGGGCGACTTGCAGGGGAATCGTGGGCCGGGGGCCGATGAAGGACATGTCTCCGCGTATCACGTTGACCAGATTCGGCAGCTCGTCCAAAGAGGTTCTGCGCAAGAAGGCTCCCATGCGGGTGACGCGGGAGTCGTTCTCGTTGATCGCCAAGCCCGCGCCGATGTGCTCGGCGCCGTCGACCATCGTGCGTAGCTTGAACATGTCAAACGGCTTGCCGTGGCGCCCGATGCGGCGCTGCTTGTAGATGGGATGCCCACGCGACTCCAAGCGAATCGCGACCATCGCCACGGCCATCACGGGGGCGGCCAGGAGCAGGGCACAGATTCCCGCGAAGATGTCGAAGAGGCGCCGGATCAACGTGTTCCTTCGGCCGCTTCCCAGGAGGGTGCGGTGCCGTGGCGCAACCAGTCCCACAGGCCGGCGGCCGCGGAGAGGGTGGTGAAGAAGTAGTAGCGCGCGATCAGGAGGGGGCGCAACGGCACCAGTCCGCCGAGCCCGGCGGACGCGAAGATCGCGACCTGCAGACAGAGCGTGACCGTGTAGAGCGGGGAGGCCTCATGGGCCACGAGCACGATGTTGGCGAGAAACGCGATGGCGTGTAGGAACGGGGTCAGGTAGCGGAGCAAGCGGTGGGAGAGGATCATGGCGGCGTAGCCGAAGGTGTAGCCGCGCGGGGAGAGCATCCCGCCGCGGATCACGATCGGCCAAGTGTGGCTCATCATGCGTCGCTTGCGCCGCCACTCCCCCTCGATCGTGGGCACCATCTTCTCGACGGCACAGGCGTCGGCCACGTCGACGGCGCGCCAGCCGCGCTTGACCATGTTGAAGGGGAACGAGAGATCGTGGCCCATGATCGGGTCCACCACGATGTAGGACTCGCGGCGGGTGGCGTAGATCGCGCCGTTGCCGGCGGTAATCGAGGACAGGCGGGACTCGCGTGCGCGGAGGGCCATCTCGTAGCGCCAGTAGACGCCCTCCTGGTTAGTGGCTTGGGCGACGGGGGAAGCCGAACTCCCATCCATATCGCCTGAGGCGGGACTCCGTAGGAAGCGAACGCGCCCGCACGCATAACCGACCCGCGGGTCCTCGAAAGCCGCGACGAGTTTGCCCAAAGCGTCCGGGTTCCAAGAGGCATTGGCGTCGGAGAAAGCCACGATCTCGCCCTGAGCCTGGGCCACCGCGGCGTCTTGGGCGACGATCTTGCCACCTCTGGGCAGCTCCAAGACGACGTCGGCGCCGGCCTCGCGCGCGCGTAGGGCAGTCTCATCGGTGCATCCGTCACACACCACGATCAGCTCGAGCAGGTCCCTCGGGTAGTCGAGCGCGAGCGCGTTTTGGACCTTCGCGCCGATCACCCGCTGCTCGTCGTGGGCGGCGACGATCAAGGAGACCTTCTGATTGGGGGGGATCCGTGTTCGTGCGTCACGGCCGCCGCGGGCCGGCGACGCCGGGGCGAGCAGGCGAGCGAGCAGGAAGAGGACAAGAGCGTAACCGAGCTGCGTCCACACGATCAGGACGGCGCAGACCCAGAAGAGGACTTCGAGAACGACCATCTCGATAACTCTACGTTCGGCTTGGGACAGGGATTTGCGTAGACCTAGAGCGAGCGGTAAAGATCGAGGTGCGCCGCCGCGATCGCCGACCAGGAGTAACGTCCTGTAGTGGCTGCCCTGGCCTTCACGCACATTTTGGCCAGGGTGGCCCTGTCTGCCAAGAGTTCGCGCAGGGTTTGGCCCAGGGCGAAGGCGTCCCCGGCGGGGACCGTACGCGCCGCGCCGGTGGCCGCGATCTCGGGAAAACCGCCGACGTCGCTGAGTAGCAGCGGCTTGCCGAAGGCCAAGGCCGTGAACAGGACACCCGACTGGTCGGCCTGAAGATAGGGCAGGACGACGAGGTCGGCCCGCTCGAAATAGGCGGGCAGCTCGCGGTCGTCCACGAAGCGCGGTTCCAAGTGCACGTTGGGAGCGGCGGCGTCTTCGAACTTGGAGATGTCCATCTTGGGCATCCCCACCAGCCACAGCTCGGCGTCCTCGATCGGGGCTTGGCCTTGGACGCCTCGCCATGCTTCGAGCAGGATGTCGATGCCCTTGTAAGGGCGCATCAGGCCGAACATGAGAACCACCGGATTGTCGTTCTCGGGAGAATGCCCCCCGCGGGCGCGGGCGCGGGCGCGAGCGCGGGCGGGCGCGGGCGGGGCACCCCTTTGGGCAAACACATCTCCCTCCCCCGACGCCGCCCCGGGTCCCCATTCGAGCGCCGATCGATCCCCAGCTTCGAACGCCTGCTCCTCCCCCCCTTCGACGGCGAGGTGGACGAAGGCCCCGTGGGGGATCACATGCACGCGGTCTTCGTCGAGTCCCAAGTCCCCCACCAGCCGCCCGCGTCCGTGCTCGGAGTGGACGACGATCGCGTCGAAGCGGTCGTACAGCCTCCGCTGGGCCCGGATCTGGCCCGGGCGCGGCTCGCGCGGGAGCACGTCGTGGGCGGTGATCACCAAAGGCAGGCGGCGGCCGGACCGTGTGCGCTTGGGCAAGAGATGACGGTCTAGGTGTTGGACCGTGAGCCACTGGAAATGCGCTACGTCGGCCTCGCGCGCGGCCACTCGGTAGCGCACCATGTCCGGTACGTGTTGAAGCAGCTTGCTCGCCCTCCGCAGCCGGCCGCCGGGCGAGCCGAAGGCGGCGCGGTAGAAGAACTCGCGGCGGGTGTACCCGTCGGGCGCCGCGACCGGCCCGTAGACGAAGCGACTGGTAAACAAATCCACCTCCGCGTCAAGCGCCGCCAGCGCACCGCAGAGCGCATGGTCGTAGGGTGGCGTGTAAGCGGAGGGGTCGACGACGTGAACGCGCACCAGGGGAAGACAATAGGGCGAGGGGGACTTGGGCGGCTGGCGCTGGCTTGGACCTTCGCTTGGGCGGCCTTCAACTATTGGAGCTCGGTATTCCCTCGCGTGTGTTTTCACGTCGTGCGGTGGCAAAGACGGGCGCGACGGATCCCCGACCCGGTGCTGCGCCAGTTAGCGCTTGCGGCACTCTCGGAAAAGCGGGGCAACATCGAGGGAGCGGCGGCGTTCGCGGCGTTCGCTCCGAGATCGCGACGGGCGCAGGCCACGAAGGCGGCGAGTGCCTTCCAAGCCGCCTACAACCTGTTGGACATGCTCGGAGAGCAGCCGAGCGCCGACCCGGTGCGCGACGGAGAGCAGCTGCACAACGCTTTGTTGTGGGCGGTTGGCTGGCCCGCTCGCGAGCCCTTGGCCGAGCAAGCCAACTCGGGGGCAAGAGAAGGCGTGGACTCGAACGCGACGACAGGCCCGGACTACGACACTGGCAGCAGAGTCGACCCAGGCGTGCAGGCGCTCGACACTGGCAGCAGAGCCGACCCGGGCGTGGAGGCGCTCGATTGGTATGAGCACCACCCTCAACACGCAGACGGGGGCTACTTGAACAAGCTCTTGGAGGACTGCAGGGAAGCTTTCAAAAGTCTGCCCACATACGCGATCGCTGCCCCGGCGGCGCGTGCGGCGGCGGAGCGGATCGTGGCGTTTCAGAGCCTCAACCTGAGCGAAACCCAGGGCGACCATGCCGCCTTGGAGCGGTGGGCCCACGCGGCAACTCCGGCCGGGACGGACTTGCGATGGTGGGAGACCGCGGCGGCGGCGGGATCCTCGCTCGGGGTCCACGCCCTGATCGCCGCAGCCGCCGAGGATGACCTCGACGCACACGAGGCCGCTCTGCTCGAAAGGGCGTATTTCCCTTGGATCGGTGGGTTGCACTCGCTGCTGGACAACCTCATCGACAAACGCGAGGACGAGGCCGCCGGGCATCGCAGCCTGGTCGAGTACTACGGCCCCGAGCGGGCGGCCGAGCGGATGCGCTGGATGGCCGAGCAGGCCGGCGCGGTCGCGGCGGCGCTACCTCACAGCCGCCGCCACACGGTCGTGCTGGCGGGCATGATCGGCAACTATCTCTCCACGCCCGAAGCGCATAGCGCAGAGCTTGCGCCGGTCAGCGATGCGGTGCTCGCCACCACCGGAGGACTCGCGCGACCGACGATGCTCGTGTTCGAGTTGCGTCGCCTGCCCGGTCGTTTGCGCAACGCGATCGTTTATCGCGGGCCGCACGGCTCGCCCGGCGCGACTCCCGACATGGACAGTTTCAGATAGGGTTTCTGCACAGGTCAAGCAGGAGACGGGGGGTCGGCGGCGCGGGTCGCCGGTCCGTTTGGAGCAGGAGGGGGCCGGTAGCATGGTCAGCTGCCGGGCGGTCACAAGGGAGGGACACGCATGCTGGAGCTGCGAGATCTCGTCAAGCACTACCACACAGCCGGAGAGGAGACCGTCCGTGCGGTCGACGGCGTGTCGCTTTCGGTCGCCACGGGCGAGATGGTGGCCCTGTACGGGCCGAGCGGGTCGGGCAAGACGACCTTGTTGTTGATGGTCGCGGCGCTGCTTGCGCCCACCAGCGGTGAGGTGCTGGTCAACGGTCGCGACATCTCCTCGCTCTCCGAGCGCGAGGCTTCGCACTTCAGGCTGCAAGAAATGGGCTTCGTGCGTCAGAACTTCGATCTGCTGCCTGGCGTCACCGCGATCGACAACACGGTGCTCAAGCTGCTCAAGAACACGCCTTGGAAGGAGGCCCACCAGCGCGTGCAGCCGCTGCTGGAGCGGCTCGGTTTGGGGGGGCGCCTCACGCACCGCTCGGAGACCCTCTCGATGGGCGAGCGCCAGCGCGTGATGATCGCCAGAGCGCTGTCCACCGAACCGAAGCTGCTCTTGGCAGACGAGCCGACGGGCAGCCTCGACACCCAGCGCGGACGCGAGGTGCTCGAGCTGCTGACCGAGCTGTGTCGCGAGCGGGGCGTGGCGATCGTCTTGGTCAGCCACGATCCCCAAGCGGCGGGCTACGCCGATCGCGTGCTGGCCTTGCGCGACGGGAAACTGGTCGACTACGACCCCGAGCAGGGGTTCGCCCCCACCAACGCCCGGTGAGGGACTCGGCGCAGGATCCAAGCAGACCCGCCATCGCGATGGGCCGCGGGCGGGAGACCAAGCACGAGGCGCGCTCCAGGATTGCGACTGGCCTGGAGGGAGCGCGATGAGGTTCGCCAATGTGCTTCACCTGTACCGCGTGCGCTTGAGGGCTCGTGCGCTGCAGGAGTGCTTTGCGATCGTGGGCATCGCGGCGGGCGTGGGCTTGTTGTTTGCTTCGCAGATCGCGAGCTCCAGCTTGTCCAGCTCGGTGGGACAGCTCAACAGCGGAATCGTGGGGTCGGCCAAGCTGCAGCTGACCGCACGCGACGCGCAGGGGCTGCCTGAAAAGCTGGTTGCCGAAACGAGGCACCTGCCAGGCGTGAAGGTTGCCGCGCCCTTGCTCGAAGTGAGCGCCAACGCGGTCGGTCCCAAAGGGAGCGACGCGGTCGAGCTGGTGGGCGCCGACTCGGCCTTGGCCGAACTGAAAGGCGCGCTCGTGCGCAAAGTGGCGCTCACCCCGTTCGCGGGGGTAGAAGCGGTTGTCCTGCCTGTGCCTGTCGCCCAGAAGGTGGGCGTCAGGAAATTCGGCGACATCGTGCACTTCCAGGCGCTCGGGCACTCCAGCGAAGCGGCGCTCTATGCCTTGCTCACCGCGAAGCAAGTGGGTGCCTTGACGTCGAGCCCGATCGCGGTGAGCACCTTGGAATATGTCCAGAACGCCAGCGGGCTACCGGGTCGCGTGAGCCGCATCCTGGTGGAGCCCAAGCCAGGCCAGGAAGCCGCTGTGCGGGCCTCCCTGCAGAGGATCTCCGCAGCACGCTATGGCGTGGAGTCGGCCGGCTATGACGAAGAACTGTTCGCCAAGGCGGCGGCGGCGACCAACCAGTCGACCCAGCTGTTCGCGGTGATCAGCGCTCTGGTGGGCTTCCTGTTCGCCTTCAATGCGATGCTCTTGACGGTGCCTCAGCGCAGGCGTCTGATCGCAGATTTGCGCCGGGATGGCTATACGCCTCTGGCCGTGATCGCGGTCCTGATGTTCGACGCGATCGTGCTCGGCACGATCGCGTGCGCGATCGGCCTGGTACTCGGGGACGAGCTCTCGCTTCATCTGTTCCACTCCAATCCGGGCTACCTTTCATCGGCCTTTGCCGTCGGTTCCGAGCGCGTGGTCAACTGGCAGAGCATCGCCATCTCGGTGATCGGAGGCATGGGTGCCGCGTCGGTGGCGGTCTTGAGTCCGTTCAAGGACATCGTCTCGCGCAATCCGCTGGCGGCCATCGAAACCAAGGAAGGGTCCGGCGGGAGCACCTCCGTCGCATTGACGGCGGCCGGCCTGTTGTGCTTGGTCGCGACGCTCGTGATTCTGATCGCGGCGCCCCAGGCGGCGATCGTGGGGATGGTGACTTTGATCGCAGCGCTGCTGGCCTTGCTGGCGCTGCCACTCACCTGGATGTTGGCATTCGTGCGCAAGATCGCGCCCACGATCGTCAGCGCGGTGCCGAACATCGCG
>Ga0265338_10004832_pt1 | contig 17990 bp, 9 predicted proteins | sample 42126metaG_FD_193579 | JGI IMG/M metagenome (GOLD analysis project Ga0265338, IMG submission 193579) | Rhizosphere microbial communities from Carex aquatilis grown in University of Washington, Seatle, WA, United States - 4-21-26 metaG | ecosystem: Host-associated > Plants > Roots > Rhizosphere >... | reverse complement strand
TCAACTGCGGTCGCCTGAGCCGTGAAGAAGTGGTGGAGTATTTTCGAGAACTGTTCTCAGGCAAGCTTGCACGCACTGAGGAGAACATCGAGTTATGGTCACAACTCGTCGCCAACGTCGATGAGCTGTATCCGGAAGAGCTTTTGGATGAAATCGAACAGGCTTACGAGGACGATCTGGTCAACCAGGGATTCATAAGACCAGCGGACATTGCACGCAGTATGGCAGCCGGAAGAGACAAGGTCCTTGCCAGGCTCGCCAACAACTCCACCCATAATCTCATCGACGACACGATCGAGGAATTGGGTTCCTGGGCCTGCTTCCACGAGGACGAAAGCCAATTTCGCGATGGCGATTTCTCTGGCCTGGACGACGTCGACCCATTCGAGGAGGACGATGATGTGCCGGGATGGTACTCCATCCCGGAGGAATACGTTGTAGATCATCTTGGCACGGCCAAACGCATCGAGCCCAAGGTGGGCCGCAATGAACCCTGCCCCTGCGGCAGCGGTAAGAAATACAAGAAGTGCTGCGGCGCCTGAACCCAGGGACCCGGATTTCGCGCGCCTGTCCACCCCTCAAATCTGCCGTCATCCCGAGTAACAATGGACCCGCAGGTCCAGCGAAGTGCATGAAAATCACGAGTATCGCGCCGTAGGCGCAGCGGTCGTTAGCCCCGCGCTTCAGCGTGGGGAAGGCGGCCATTTGAGATGTTCGAGTCCCGGAGGGACGACGGAAATTGCCGCGCGAGAGATGATTTTCGACGGAGCCGAAGCCGAGGGCCCCCCCAATGCACCGTCTTCCGGCTGTCCACGGGCCCACAGGTCCAGCGTAGGGGATGAAGAAGTGATTTTCGACGGAGCGCAGCGAAGGATCCGCGGTTGCTCTTCAGGACGCAAGCCGCTGCCGACGCGCGGCACCTAGGACTTAAGCTAGAAATTGGAAATGATCCTTTTCTCCACTGTTGAGCAATCGTTTACCGTTCCCGGCCGAGGCCGCATCATTGTGCCGGCGACTGTCACAAACTCTGAATCCATTGTGCGTAACAGTGATGTCATTCAGCTGCGTCATCCCAACGGCACTGTGATTGACACGTGCATCGTGAGCGTTGAGTTGGTGAAGGACCGATCCGGATCTCGCCTCGCCCTATTGCTTCCCATTGAACTTCCAATCGGAGACGTTGCACCGGGAATGGAAATCTGGGTGAATGACGGCAGGTAGCCGCCCGCACGTTGCGAGAATCGTGTCGGCCACCGCGCTCGCCGTGTAAGATGGTCTCCGAACTTTTGCACTCGCCCACGGAGGTCCTATGCGCGCCAGTCGCCGCTCTCTGCTCGCGTTTCTTTTGCTTCCACTGTTTGTCTTAGCCGCCGCAATTCAACTTCCCGCCCAATCTTCTGACCACCACATCTTCCAGCGCCCTGCGCTGTCGAAAGACCTCATCTGCTTTGGCTACGCCGACGATCTCTGGACCGTGCCGCGCTCCGGCGGCAAGGCCACAATTCTCACCACCGGCGTGGGCATTGAGACCGCGCCCGTCTTCTCGCCTGACGGCCAGACCATCGCCTTCACCGGCGACTACGACGGCAACACGGACGTCTTCACCATTCCCGCCGGCGGCGGCATTCCCTTTCGTGTCACTTACCATCCCGCGCCCGACTTCGCTGTAGGCTGGTCGAACGACGGCAAGGAGATCCTCTTCCGCTCCACGCGCGACGCCGCCAGCCGCTACACCCAGCTCTACACCGTCCCCGCCAAGGGCGGACCAGCCAAAATACTGCCGCTGCCCATGGCCTTCCAGGGCGTCTACTCGCCTGACGCAAAAGAGATCGCTTACTCGCCGCTCTCCCCCGGCTCAAACTTCAACTTCACTACCTATGTCGCCTGGGGCAATTACCACGGCGGCCTCGCCGGCAGCATCTGGATCACCACCCTGCCCGGCCTTGACTCCGTCCAGATCCCTCACGAGAAGGCCACTGACTACTCGCCCGTCTACGCCGGCGGCAGCATTTACTTCCTCTCCGGACGCAACGGACCCATCACCATCTTCAAATACGATCCGGCAAAGAAGACCGTCACTGAGGTGCTGAAGAACTCCGGCCCGGACATCCGCACTCTCTCCGGCGAGGGCGACACTCTGGCCTACGACCAGCTCGGCGAGATTTACCTCTACGACACCGCGACCGGCAAGAGCCATCAAGTGCCCATCGAGGTTGACGCGGACCTGCCCGAGGTTCGCCCGCACATCATGAGCGTTGCCGATCAGATTGAGAACGTGCACATCTCGCCCACCGGTGTACGCGCCGTCATTGAGGCCCACGGCGACATCTTCACCGTCGCCGCCAAGCACGGCCCCACGCGCGATGTGACCAACACGCCCGGCGCAATGGAACGCGAGCCTGCCTGGTCGCCCGATGGCCAATCCGTTGCGTATTTCTCTGATGAGTCGGGACTCTACCAGCTCTGCGTCGCGCCGCAGACAGGCAATGCCGTGGCCGGCGCGGCCCCGGTGAAGAAATTTCCCCTTGCCTCCGAGCCTGCTTACTACTTCAATCCCATCTGGTCGCCCGACTCGAAGAAGATCGCCTTCAACGATAACCGCCTGCACACTTACCTGCTCGACCTCGCCACGGGCAAGCTCACCACCGTCGGCGACCCCAACATCTATGGCGGCTTCTCTGACACCAGCTACGACGTCTCCTGGGCGCCCGACTCCAAGTGGCTGGCCTACACGCGCTCAATGGCAAACCACCTGCACGCGCTGTTCCTCTACTCGCTTGATTCCGGGCAATCAACGCAGCTCACAAGCCAGATGGCCGATTCCACCCAGCCGGCCTTCGATCGCGAGGGCAAGTACCTTTTCTTCATTGCCAGCACCAACGCCGGAGCAACCAGCGACGGCTTGGACATGACCAGCGACCTCTACGAGGTCACATCGAACATCTACGCCATCACCCTGGCCAAAAGCACGCCTTCGCCAATCGCTCCGGAACTCGACGACGAGAAGCCCGCGTCCGGCGACCAGGCCGACAGCAAGAAGCCAGAGGGCGGCGACCACAACGGCGACAGCGATGAAAAGCCGCACGGCAAGCCCGCTCCGCCCAAGCCGGTCAAGATCGATCTCGATGGCATTGAATCGCGCGCTGTGGCGCTGCCCCTTCCTGCCGCTGTGTATGAGAGCCTGACCGGCGGTCTCAAGGGTTCCATCTACTTCCTTGAGGAGGGCCCCGTCTCCGCGCGGTTCGGAGGGCGTGACCGGACCCTCAACCGCTGGATGATGGAAGACCGCAAGACTGAGAAGCTGGCAGAGCACGTGGAGTCGTTCGAGCTCTCGGCCAATGGCGAGAAGATGCTGCTCTCGCTCGGGCATCCCCGCCCCGATGGCGGCGAGCCTGGCCCGGGCGGCGGCAGGCCCAACTGGGTCATTGTCCCCGCCAATGCGCCGGTAAAGCCCGGCGAGGGCGGGCTCAACTTTGGCGACATCAAGCTCAAGGTGGTTCCCCACGAGGAATGGGCGCAGATGTACCACGAAGTGTGGCGCGTGGAGCGTGCTTACTTCTACGACGCCGACTACCACGGGGTGAAGGCAGACGCGGACGAAAAGCGCTTTGAGCCCTGGGTCCAGTCCATCGCCTCGCGCGCCGACCTCAATTACATCTTCCAGGAGATGCTGAGCGCCTTCTCCGTGGGGCACCTGCGCGGCAACGGCGGTGAGATCCCCGAGGCAAAGCACGTCCCCGGCGGGCTGCTCGGCGCCGATTACGAGGTGAAGAACAACCGCTACTGCATCGCCAAGATCTACACCGGCGGCGAGTTCAACGACTATAGCAGCACCCTGGCCAAGGCCCCGCTGGCGCAACCCGGCCTTAACGTCAAGGTGGGCGACTGCATCCTGGACATCAACGGCCGTGAGCTGACCGCCGAGACCGACATCCAGGAGCCGCTGGAGGGCACGGCGGGCCAGGTCGTCAGCCTGCGCATTGGCTCGGCGGATGGCGCCAACACCCGCGACATCAACGTGATCCCCATTCTCAGTGAGGCAGGGCTGCGCAACCGCGATTGGATCGATGGCAACCAGAAGAAAGTAAGCGAGTTGTCCGGCGGCAAGCTGGCCTACGTTTACCTGCCTGACACCGGCGCTAACGGCTTTACCTACTTCAACCGCTACTACTTTGCCCAGACGGACAAGCAGGGCGCAATCATTGACGAGCGCTTCAATGGCGGCGGGCAGGTGGCCGACTACTTTATTGAGGTGCTGGGGCGGCACCTCGAGTCCTACTGGGCACCGCGCTACGGGGCCATCGAGCACACGCCGAACGCCGCCATTTACGGGCCCAAAGTGATGATCGCCAACGAGTTCTCCGGCTCCGGCGGCGACGCTCTACCGTGGCTTTTCAAGCAGGGGAAGCTGGGGCCGCTGGTGGGCAAGCGGACATGGGGAGGGCTGGTGGGCATCGGGCAGATCCCGGTGCTGATGGATGGCGGCCATGTGACCTCGCCCAGTGTCGCGTTTTTCTCGCCCAAGGGTGAGTGGGACGTTGAGAATCATGGAGTTGAGCCGGACTACGAGGTGGAGCAGGACCCCAAAGCAGTGAGCGAGGGGCATGACCCGCAGCTTGAGAAGGCAGTGGCGCTGGCCATGGAGGAGCTTAAGGCGCATCCTCCGGCGGAAGCGAAGCGGCCTCCGTATCCTAACTACCATAATATCTATTAGTTGGCGATTATTCTTTGCCGGGCTCCCGTCTTTTCGCCGAAGGGATGGGAGCCTGGCTGACCGGAAAAGCGTACAAATAAAAAACGATGATGTCCTGTAGAATCAGCGATTTAAGGGACAAATCTGCAGACATTTGCACGCCTTTGCCGGGTAGGGGTCCGTAGAGGTTTGCCGGCGCGGTCTGCGTTGTTGTTCATGCGGCTGTTTCCCCCTGAAATGCTTTTGCCCGCCTAGTGGCGGGCGCATTTCAGCTCACAATTGGAGTCTAGCTGGATCATAGGAGCCTGAATGTGACGGCGGATACAGGAGTCAGGCATCGGAGTTGGGAGGGCCAGTTAGTGGAGCTGGGCAGGCAAGATGGTGGGTGTTTTCGCCTTATGTTCGCTATTTTCGCTCGGCGTTTGCACGTGATTCTGCACAACTAATGGTGCGTTTTGGGGCCAAATCTGGCTAGCACGCCAGAATAGAGGCTAAATTGTTAGAACCAAAAGAGATAAGCGTCGCAAAGACGATGAGACGGACGATCCGGCGGGGGTTTGGGTGAGTTGTCAGTTTTCAGTTGTCAGGGTTGGTTGATCGCATCGTTCCCCGGTCCCCAAATACGCAGGATGGGGTTACCCGCCCACCCGGCGGAGGAGTGGTGAGTCCCGGGTCCCAAAACCGGGGATCCGGGGCACCCAGGATGTGTGGGGGAATGAGCATTTCCAGACCCGGGCCACCCGTCGGGGGAACGTCCCGTCCCCGGTTTCCGGGACGGTCCCGGTTGAAACCGTGAAAGTTATACGACCCAATCACGTTTCGGGTCTTTCACGTATAAACGTTTTACAGTGCCGCAAGAGGTGCACAGGTCAGCAAAAAGGGTCTCCCGTTTCTCCTTTTCGGACCATTTGAAAAAGCCTTTCTCTTTCTCTTTGCAGAGGAGGCCGGGACGTACGTCACCACCACCACCAGAAGCAGAAACAGTGAGACCGCTGATGAGTTGGGAACCGCCGCAGTATTCACATGTATTGTTGGGCATGGACAGCTATAGTAATTCATGATCCCCGTACCGTCTTACAAAGGGGAAATAGAGGAATAGGGGTTCACTCCACCCGCCGAATGAGCGGAAATATTCCGTCCCCGGTTTCCCGGTTTCCGGCCCCGGTTTCCCGGTCCAGGCAGGCGCATGGGCCGGGCATGTGACGGTGGATACAGATTGGGCTAACCGGCCAGATCTCAAATAGTTATCCTGATGTGCGGTCCGGTGCAGGCGCCTTTCCACGCTCCTGCCTTGGTCTGTTGCGGTGTGAATTACCTTCCGCGTCTCACAGGCCCAAACGGGCCGGTTCTCATCGAACACGCACCTACCATCATTGGTCCGGTTTCGATTGCAACGTCACCATGAGCTCAAGTTCGTTCAGGGCTTTCGAGTGCCGTAACCAAGCAAAGGACATCACGACCTATGCCGAGTTTTGCTACATGGCAGTCGCGGCCGGTCTTTATTACATCCACATTCCGCGACATGCAAGCCGAGCGCGACTGGCTTCATACGCACGTTTTTCCGGCGCTCGCCGAATGGCTGCGCGAACGCTACCACTACCTTGAACCCATCGACCTCCGCTGGGGCGTGGAACTGAGCGGGGCAAGCGATCAGCAATCGAAGGAACTGCTGGTGCTAACGGTGTGCATGGACGAAATCAAGCGCAGCCGCCCCTTCCTGATCGGACTCATTGGGGACCGCTACGGCTGGACACCGCCTTTCGAGCGCCTGCAGGACGCCGCTCTGGAATCGGGATACCAAGGCTCGCTCGAGGGCCGCAGCGTGACGGCGCTCGAGATCGAGTACGGCGTACTGGAAGATCCCGGCCAGCAACGCCGCAGCCGGTTTTATCTGCGTGATCCGTTGCCCTACGAAAAGATGGGGGCCGCGGCAAGCGAGTATTGTGACCTGTACTCTGCTGAACCTGGCGCTGAGGAGGCGCATCAGCGGCTCGAAGCGTTGAAGGCGAGGCTGGGCCGGGAGCTTCCCGGCCGGGTGCGAACTTATCGCGCGGGTTGGGAAGAGAAGAGCGGCGTGGTGACCGGATTGGAGGACTGGGGCCAGATGGTCCTAAATGATCTGCGGGCCGATCTAGAGGAAGAAACGGGGGCTTTCGCGCACGCCGCGCCTGCCACCTGGCAGCAGGAAGAAGCCTGGGTGCTGGAACAGTTCGCCGCCACGCAGTGCCCCGATTTCATCGGCCGGGAAGAATCGATGGGAAGAGCGGTGGAGTTTGCGACGGCGCCGGGAGACACTTTGCAAGCGCTGGCGGTGACTGGCGAGGCCGGCTCGGGCAAGAGCAGCTGGTTCGGACGGCTCTGGGAGCTTCTTCTGAAACGCGAAGACTGCTTCGTCCTGGCGCATGCGGCAGGCATCAGCGCCCGGGCGGGAAGCGTTGACGCGATGTTGCGGCGCTGGATTGGAGAGTTGGCCGGGCGTATGGGTGAGGCCGACCCGGAGAAGAATCTCCCGGGTCGGGAGGCCGTGGAAAAGACCTTTGCCGAGCTTCTCTCCCGAGCATCGCAGCGTGAGCGCGTTGTGTGTCTGATCGACGCACTCAACCAGTTTGAACCCACGCCGGTGGCCCGCCGCCTGGCCTGGTTGCCGGAGTTGTGGCCGGCGAACGCGAGGCTCATCGCTACCGCCATTCCCGGCGAGGAGAGCGCGGCGCTGGTGAGCCGTAAAGGGACGGAGCAGCTCGAGTTGCCGGTGCTGGACGAGCGCGAATCTGCGGCCATTGTCGAGGCGGTTTGCAAGCGGTATCACAAGACGCTGCCGGCGCCTGCACTGCAGGAACTGCTGCACAAGCGACCCTGGTTTGGGCAGAAATCGGCCGGCAATCCCTTATGGCTGCAACTGGCGCTGGAGGAGCTGCTGTTGCTGGACGCCGCCGATTTTGCGCGCGCCGAGCACGATTTTCGCGGCACGGGGGAAGAAAAGCTGGCTGCGATGCTGGCGTCTGTGGCACGGGCCTTTCCGCCGGATGTGCCGAAGCTCTACGCCACTGTGCTGGAACGCGCCGAGCGCGCCTACGGCGCTGCCTGGACGCGCGGATTCACCGAACTGCTGGCGCTGAGCCGCACGGGATGGAGAGAAAGGGATTTGGAGAAGGTTCTCCCCGCGGTTACCGGGGAGAAGTGGGACGCGCTGCGATTCGCCACACTGCGGCGCGGATTCCGCTCGCATTTAGTGCAGCGCGGCTCCTCAGCGCAATGGGACTTCTCCCACGCTCAGATGCGGGCGGCAGTGGAACGGCGCTATCTAAGGTGGGCCGGGCGGCGCAAAAAGCTGCACGCACTGCTGGCCGGGCACCTGGCGGGACTTGCCGCCGGCGACGCGTTGCGCGACAGCGAGCGAATGCACCACCTGATGGGCGCGGGCGAGCGGCAGGCGGCAGCGCGGTACTACGGGGATGCGGAGTTGAGCCCGGCTGAAACGGCCGCAGCTACACGGACGCTGGCCGATGGCATCTCCGCGGGAAGCAAGGCAGAGTTGCGATGGATCGCGTCGATGGCAGGCGCCCTAAAAGATCCGAGCGGGACTGTTTTGCTTGCCAATCGCTTCCTGATTGACCTGCAACGCGTGCTGGCGGATCAGACAAATGTTGCGGCGCAGCTCCTGATCGCCGAGGCAGCGAATCGAAGCCTGGAGAAACTGCGGCGGGATGAACCCGACAACGCCGACTATGCGCGCGCACTCGGGACCTGCTGCGAGAAGCTGGGGGAACTTATGCATCTCCGGTTGGACAAGCTGCAGCAGGCGATGGAGTTCTATGGCAAGTCCCTGCAGTTACGTGAAGAGCTGCGGCGAAGGGAACCGGACTATGCCGACTATGCCCGCGAACTAGCGGCAATCTACCAGCGATCAGGGAGCCTTTACGTCGAGTTGAGAGATTTGCAACGGGCGATGGAGTTCCACAGGAAAGCGTGGACATTGCGCGAGGAGTTGTGGCAGCGGGAGCCGGACAACATCGGCGATGCCCGCGCCTTGTCAGCTTCCTGCAACCAGGTGGCGGATATGCACCTTGCGCTGGGCGAATGGCAGCAGGCCCTGGAGTTCTTTGGGAGGTCCTCGTCCTTGTGCGAGGAGCTATGGCGACGGGAGCCGGACAACGCCGACAATACCCGCGCCTTGTCGGCTGCATACAACAGCCTGGGGTACTTTCACCACAAGCGGGACGAATCGCGGCAGGGGCGGCGGGAAGATGCGGGGCTGGCGCTGGAATTTTACGGGAAAGCGCTTCCGCTGCGCGAGGAATTGCGCCGCCGCCTGCCGGATAGCGCGGAGGATGCCTGTTACCTTGCGGATACTCTGGAAAGCATTGCCGACCTGAATCCTGAATCGGCAGGTCAGTGGGAGGAGTATTACCAGAAGGCGCTCGCGCTGCGTGAGGAGTTGTCGCGGCGGGCTCCGGACAATGTAGGTTATGCGCGCCGGCTATCGAAGAGTTACACGAGTTTCGGCGGCAAGTGCCATCACTGGGGCGGCTGGAACAGCTCGGACCAAAGCAATATGGCGCTGGAGCACTACGAGAAAGCGCTGACACTGCGAAAAGACTTGTGGCGGCATGTGACAAGCGCGGACCATGCCGCTATGCTGCAAAGCATCTATGACCGTTTAGGATATTTGCACCTTGAAAAGCGGCTGGGGCGGTCCCGCCGGCCACAGGGGCCAATCTACTTCAAGAAGTCGGTATCGGTATGGAAGAAGATGCGGCGGCGGGAACCTGGCAACACTGCTTATGCCGCCAACGAGGCGGCCGCGCTCGAGACCCTGGGGTTCGTGCAAATCAAGGTATGCGTCAGGCGAGACGAGCTTCGGCGGGCGACAGGGTCTCTCAAGAAGGCGGCTTCACTGCGCAAGAAGTTGCTGCGACTGGAGCCGCAGAAGACAATCCACCTTGAATCCATGGCACACAGCTATAGCTATCTGGAAGATATCTACCGAGAGCTGGGCCAGAAGCGGCTAGCGCGAAGATACGAGCAGAAATGCACGGCGGTGCGCGATGAGTTGGGGTGGCGAACCGAGTGACCGGCTTCGCCATCCCGATCTGTAGATGGGCGGTACGAACTTGGATTGGCGGTGGAGAATGCGATGGGCCGTATAAAGCGTTTTAGAAGGTGAAGGCGAGGCCGGCGGAGAGGGCGCGCTGCTGCTGGGCAAAGAGGAGCAGAGAGCCGTCGGTGAGGATGAAGGGGCAGCGGCCCTGGCCGAGCACATTGCGCATATCGACGACGGCATCGAGGCTGCGGGCGTTTTCGCCGCGAGGGCCCATGGGCTGGCGGAAATGGAGATTCATGTAGGGGGCGTCGGCGTCGGTGGTATACGGAGCGACGCGGGTGATGGTGTCATCGGGCTGCCATCGGTAGCTGGCGCGCCAGCGGGTTCCGGTGCCGTCGAGGGTGCCGGTGAGCGAGATGGCGTACATCTGCACGCGGTGCGGATGGGCGCTTGCCGCGAGGAGGGCAAGGGGCGTGGGATGGGTGGCGGCGGCGAGGACGAGGGCGTCGCCATTGGCATAAGCGACGCGGACGGTGTGGCCGTGGGGCAGGCGATGCTGGTAGGCGGCGACGAGTCCGGTGGAGGAATATGCGGGGCCGGCGATGCGAAGCAGACCGCTGGCGGGGTCAAAGAGGGCGTCGGGGTCGACGCCTTCAGCGGCGGCCTCAAGTACCGGATTCTGGACCGTGTCAGAGAAGACGGCGAAGGAGAGGCCGGATGACTCGGTATTGCGCTGCCATTCGATTTCATGGTGGATGCCGTGTTGGAGTGCCAGGCGGCCATTGCGGATGGAGAGGGCGGGCAGCGAGGTTTCCGCATCCGGATCGACGCCGGAATCGGCATCGGGGAGGGCGGTGGCGAAGCGGTAGGAGACGGTGGAGTTTCCGCCATGCCAACTGACGGTGATGAAGGGCAGGGCGGCGGCCACGGTGTTGGGCGAGCCGGATACAAACCGGGCGAGGATTTGGCGGGAGCCGGCTTCCACCTGGTATTCATCGCCGAGATTGATGGCCTCAAAACCGCTCATGCCGGCTTCATCGAGACCGTAAGCCCCGGCGCCGATGATTTCAGGATGAATGGATACGGCGGCGACGGACTGGACCGATCCGGCAAAGCCCAGGTCCTGGCGGAAACCGAGCATGGATTCCATGCCGGCGTTGGTGCGTGGAGCGAAGTCGACGCGGGCGAGGAGGGCGCGGCTGCTTGAGGGCGTGTCCTCAATTTCAGCGGAGATGCGGCGACCGTCTTCGCCGAAGGCACCCTGGTTGCCGGAGGCGACCAGGCGAGCCTTGAGCCGGGGATGGGAATGGGGCCCTTCAGAGACGACCACGAGAGGGCCATCCTGAAGCAAGCGGAGGAGGGGCCGGTTGGCAGCGGATTTGAGCGTCCAGGCCCAGTCGTCTTTACTGTCACTTGAATTGCGAGGCTGGGCGGGCAGCCACTGCATGGCTTCGTAAAGGGTGTGGAGGGTGAGGTTGACGACGGCGCTGGTCTGGACGCGGACATTCTCGCGCAGCGAGGGCAGGAAATATGCGCCCATGACCTTGACGGAGTACTGGCCGGGAAGGACTGCCGCGAAATGGTAGCGGCCGCGCGAATTGGTATAGGCGCTGGCGACCAGGGTGAAGTCAGGCTGGAGGAGCTGGACGACGGCGCCGACCTGAGGCACGCCGGAGGCGTCGCGCACAACGCCTGATACCGAGGCCGGGGCGGCAGCGTGAAGCGAGGCTGCGCTAACGGCCAACAGCATGAGAAACAGCGCGAAATGGGGTCTGCGAATTAACACGTAGCCGATTGAGTTTCCGGCGTCGCTGGCATGTTCCGAGTCAAGATCCCGTGCCGTTTCCTGGTCTAGGGCCCGGTCAACGCAGTGCGCGGGAGGTTTCATACTATTCCACGACAAAAGGCGCCGATTGCGCAATCTCTTGTTTTGAAATTTCGTCGTTCACCTTGATGGTGACCTTGTACTTGCCGGGCTGTAGTCCGGCGAGGGGCAAGGTTTTCTCCACAGTGAACTGATCACTGTGCGAACCTAAGTCTTTGGAGTCAATCTCTTTTGAGAGGATCACGTTATTGGTGGTGGCGTCAACGATCTCGTAAGTAACTTTTGCTGAGTTACTTTTGGACGTTTCGTCGATACCAAGGTTATAGACCTGCATCCAGAAAGCGATGTCCTGGCTGCGCTTGTAGGTGACCGGGAAGGCGGGACCGGCGGTGACGCGGGGGCAGATTTTGGTGTTGCCGATGACGCAGTTGCCTTCGCCGATGGAATGGGAATCGACGGGAGACATCTGATCGGCGAGGATCAGGGACGACGTGCCCAGCTTCTCGTCGTGGAACTCGGGAACGCTCAATGAACGGCCGTAAAGGCCCACGTGATCCGGATTGTTGACGTCCTTGATGGCGACGTCGAGGCGATAGAGGCCGGGGCGCAGCGGCAGGGCCTTCCAATAGATCTTTTTGTAGTCGAGGGTTTTCTGGAGCAGCTCGGCGGGTTGCTCGACCTGGACGGTTTCCTCGAAGGTCTGCACGGTTTTGTGGGTGATGGTGGTTACCCTGCCGAGGATATTGACCACGCCGGTGGATACACCGTTCTCGGTCTTGAAGGTCATGTCGCGATTACGTATCTGGATAGTGATGGGAACGAGGACGGTGTTATCGGTGACCTTGACGAAATCGGTGCGGACATCGAAGGGAAACGGCGGCCCGCTGAGGATTTTGTGCTCGGAGATAAAGGCGTCGAGATCGGCGAACTTGACCGGCGGAGGAGCGAAGATCTTGGCTTCGAGCTCGAGGCGGTCGAACTCTTTTGAGGCGTTGGTGGTGCGCAAGGGGCCGGTGCCGAGGGTCTCCAGGCCGGTGCCGGCGAAGCGATCGCTCTTCTTGGCCATCTTCATCTCTTCCCACTGGGTTTTGCCCATGCCGGGGACCTTGGCAAGAGCGTCCTTTTCACCGCGATCAATGGTGAAGTGGAAGTCGCCGCACATGCAGGTATCAACGAATTCGAGGTCGATGTTCTCGCCGATGCTTTCGAGATAGCGGTAGTGCCAGACCTCGAAGGGGAAAGTGTCGGTGCTTCCTCCGCCCTCGTCGTATGGGCGCTGATAGGAGCCGCCGGAGGGGTGCGAATCGATATCGTCGGGCTTGCCCCACATGATGTAAATGCGACCGCGATCGGTTTTCCAGCCGGGCTTGCCGGCGGCGAAGTGCTCATTGGCATAGGCGATGCGGCGGTAGTGCTCTTCGCGGAACTCGTTTTCAGGGGAGTCGGGATTGGGATTGCGCCTCTGCCAGAAAGTCTCAATAAACGCTTCGCGCTCTTCGTCGTTGGTGAGGCTCTTGAAGGCTTTGCGCTCCTCGTCGGTGATGATGTAGGAGGCGTCCTGCTCCAGCCAGGTTTTGTAGGCGCCTTTCAGTTCCTGCCGGAGTTGCTTCTGCGCATTCAATTGTTCCTGATCGCTGCGCGGCCGCTTGAGGGGATCCTGTTCCTGGTCGGAAGCAGAAGAGGATGGAGACTGGGCAATGAGCCGGAGAGAGGGGATAAAAAGGAAACCGCAAAGTGTTGCAGCAACCAGGATGGGACGGCAAGTGGACATCATGAGAAAGGAACTCCTAGATTACCCTATTCTACGAGCCGTAGAAGCGCCGGGCAAGGGTGGAGACCAAGGTCCGGGACGCGCTGCTGCGCATTAGACGTGAAAGAGCGGGCGAGGGTAAGCCCAGGAGACGGGAAAATGGCGTAAACTGGAACGAGAAACTGCGACTAATAGCAGGCCGCCCACGTCCAACCGGCAGGCGGAATTTTCCAATTTGTCTTTTCTTTTCCCGTGGATACCGTGCGTATGAGAGCGGCCGGTGCAAGTGACTGTGCCCGAACTGGAACAGCGTTCACACTGCCGCGGTTGAATGAACGGGAGATGAAGAGAGATACGGAAGCCCTGGAACCACCCGGTAGGGAACCGGAGGACCGGGAGCTACGTAGAACAAGTTGAGATTTCCTGGGGAGCATTACCAGCAATGAAGAAAATACTTCTGATCGTATTCGCTATCCTTGTCGCCGCAGGCCTGGTGACGTTCATGGTGGTGAAGCAGCAGTCCGGCTACACCAAGGTGATGACGGCGAAGCTGAACAAGCACGATTTGTCCACCGTTGTGAGCGGCACGGGGCAGATCAAGCCAAAGACCTTTGCCGTTCTGGGCGCGACAGCCATGGGACGGATCACGCATCTTTACGTGAAGGAAGGGGATCACGTAAAGAAGGGGCAGGTGGTGGCCGAGGTGGAGAACGTGGCCCAGGAGGCCCAGGTAAGCGGGCAGCAGGCAGCGATTGCGGCGGCGAAGACGGACATCTCCTCTTACATAGCGGCGGAGAAGACGGCCCAGGCCAACGTGGAGCATGCGCAGGCGGACCTGGAGCAGAAGAAGCTGGACTGGGACCGTGCGCAGGGCCTTTACAAGGCCGGGATCCTGGCCAAGCAGGACTACGACGCCAAGAAGGCTGCCTACGACCTTGATGTGGCCAGCCTGGCGCAAGCCGTGGCGCAAGTGAACCAGGCCAAGGCGAATACCGAATCGCAGCGGGGGCATCTTGGCACGCAAGTGGCGACGTTGCGCTCTTACCAGAACGCGCTGAACCTGACGGAAGCCACTGCTCCCTTTGACGGCGTTGTGACCGATGAGCCGGTACGCGAAGGCGAAACGGTGGTGCAAGGCATCCAGAACACCAACGGCTCAACGTTCATGACGGTTGCGGACATGAGCGTGGTTACGGCCGAAGTGAAGGTGGATGAGACCGACATTGTGAACGTGAAGATTGGCCAGGAGGCGGACGTAACGGTGGACGCGATCCCCAACAAGGTGTTCAAGGGGCACGTGACGCTGGTGGGCGACCAGGCGCTGCTTCGTTCCACTGGCGTGGCGACGTCGCAGTCGACGACCGGAACGGAAGAGGCCAAGGACTTCAAGGTGGTTATCACGCTGGACTATCTGACCGACGACTTGCGGCCGGGTCTTTCCACCACGGCGAAGATCATGACGGCGCACAAGGCGAACGTGCTGGCGCTGCCGATCCAGGCGCTGACCATCAAGCCAGAGGACACCAAGGCCGTCAAGAGCGGCAACGTGGAGGCAGCCACCGCGGATTCATTTGGCAACAAGGCGCCGGATCAGCAGGGAGTGTTTGTGCTGCGCAAGGATGAGCACGGCAAGCTGCGGGTGAAGTTTGTCCCGGTAACAACCGGGATCACGGGAGCGACGGACATTGAAGTGCTCACCGGGCTGCAAGAAGGCGACGAGATTGTGACCGGCCCGTACAAAACGCTTCGCGGACTGAAGGACAACGCGCTGGTGAAGCGCGACACGGCGGCGCCGCCGGTTCTGACAACGAGCGGATCCGGGGCATCCTAACCGGTAAGACTTTCAGCACGGACGGGACCCGGGAACGGGGAATTGGGTACCATGAGGCAAGCGAACGAGGAGTTCGCTTGCCTGTCGCCGGAAGACGCGGAGAGCAGCCGGCAGAGGAAGATATGGGAATGGCCCTGGACAGCATCGGCGCGCAAGCGCAACAGACTCTGCCGCCCACCGGCGACGTGATTGTGGTTGAGGACCTGTGGCGCACTTACGACATGGGTGTTGAGCAGCAGGTGCATGCGCTGCGCGGCATCAACCTGAAGATCAAGCACAACGAATACGTGGCCATCATGGGGCCGTCGGGGTCGGGCAAATCGACGCTGATGAACCTGATCGGGTGCCTGGACACGCCCACCAGCGGCAAGTACTGGCTGAACGGGCAACTGGTGAGCGAGCTGGACGACGACCAGTTGGCGCGAATCCGCAACAAGGAGATCGGGTTCGTGTTTCAGACGTTCAATCTGCTGGCGCGGGCAACTTCACTGCACAACGTGGAATTGCCGCTGATTTACAACGGCACGCCCACGGCGGAGCGGCTGGTGCGTGCCAAGAAGGCGCTGGCCGACGTGGGGCTGGAAGAGCGCATGATGCACAAGCCCAATGAGCTCTCCGGCGGACAACGGCAAAGGGTGGCGGTGGCGCGCGCGCTGGTCAACAGCCCGTCGATCATCCTGGCCGACGAGCCTACGGGGAACCTGGACTCGAAAACCGGCATCGAAATCATGTCGCTGTTCGACAGCCTGCACGAGAAAGGCAACACCATTGTGCTGGTAACGCACGAGCAGGACATTGCCGAGTACGCGCATCGCGTGGTGCACATCCGCGACGGACAGATTTATTCCGACGAGCCATCGCGGCGGCGGCGATAGGACAGGGACAAGGGACCTTGCCGCGCGCTGCGGCCCGGGAAGTTGCAATGAAGATTCTCCGCTCCGTCACTCGCCGAGGCTTCAGTGTGGGTACTGCCGGATGGTTTACCGTGCTGAGGCCCAACACCTGGTTCCCCTCTTCGCGCTACCCGGAGAGACACCGCCATATCGTGGGACAGGCGGCGGCTTTGCCGGTGCCCATCCCGGGGCTGAAGGCTTCGAGCGGCGCTGATAGCCGGGGAGCGACGATGCCTCCGCGGATCGTGGAAATACGCCGGGAGAATCGCTCGCTGACGCATATGGGGTTGATTGTGATGGCAGCAATTGCGATCACGTCGGTTCTGCTGTGGTGGATTATTCGCGCCAAGTAAGAGATGGATTCATCCTCGCCTTTTATAATCGACACATGCCTGAAACTCAGAAGCCAGTGAACGTGGAAGCGCTGAAGGCGCTGGTGCGCACGGTGCCCGATTTTCCCAAGCCGGGCATCCTGTTTTACGACATCACCACCCTGCTGAAGGACAAGACGGGGTTTGCGCAGCTGATTGACGCGCTGGCGGCGCACTACCTGACGCAGCAAGTGGACCTGGTGCTGGGAATTGAAGCGCGCGGGTTCATCTTTGGGCCGGCGCTGGCTTACCGGCTGAATGCCGGTTTTGTGCCGGTGCGCAAGCCGCGCAAGCTGCCCGCGCCCGTGGCCCGCGTGACTTACGACCTGGAGTACGGCTCCGACACGCTGGAGATTCACATGGACGCGATCCAGCCCGGGCAGAAGGTGGTGCTGGTGGATGACCTGCTGGCCACCGGCGGCACCATGGAGGCGACCGTAAAGCTGGTGAAACAGCTCGGTGGCGAGATTGCCGGGCTGGCGTTTGCCGTGGAGCTGGATTTCCTGAAAGGGCGCGACCGATTCACGGAATACGACGTGTTCAGTTTGTTGCATTATGACGAGTAAAAGCTTTAAGCCGTCAGCCTTCAGCCCTCAGCCGTCAGCTTTATCTCCACCGAGCTGAGAGCTGAGGGCTGACGGCTTGAGGCTGTCTTTTCGCTTCTTCTTCCCCTCCATGACGCGGTATTCTAGTCGGACATGCCGTCCCTGCCACCCGAATCCGATTCCTCAAAAACCGTTCCAGGTGACGAGGCATTTGCTGCTTTCCATCCGGTGACGGTGGAGTGGTTCCGCGCCGTATTCGATGCGCCGACCGCGCCGCAACGGCAGGGGTGGCCGGTGATTGCGCGCGGGGAAAACGCGCTGATCCTGGCGCCGACGGGAACTGGCAAGACGCTGGCGGCGTTCCTGTGGTGCCTGGATCGGCTGATGCTTGAGAGCAGGGATCAGGGAACAGGGATCAGGGATCAGAAAGTCAGGGACAAGGGACCAGGGACCAGAGACCAGAAGGCCCGGCGCGGGACGAAGATCGTTTATGTTTCGCCGTTGAAGGCGCTTGCGGTGGACGTGGAGCGAAACCTGCGCTCGCCGCTGGCAGGAATTGCCAACATGGCTCGGCGCCACGGTGTGCCGATCCACGAGCCCACCATCAGCGTGCGCACCGGCGACACCCCGCAGCGCGAGCGCGAACGCTACCGCCGCGAGCCCTCAGATATCCTCATCACCACGCCCGAATCGCTCTACCTGCTGCTGACTTCGCAGGCATCCGAGGCGCTGCGCGATGTGGACACGGTGATTGTGGACGAGATTCACGCGCTGGTGCCCACCAAGCGCGGAGCGCACCTGGCGCTGACCCTGGAGCGGCTGGAAGCGCTGGTTGGACGACCGTTGCAGCGGATCGGCCTCTCCGCCACGCAGCGGCCGCTGGAAGAAGTGGCGCGGTTTTTGGGCGGAGTGGAGATACAGGGAACAGGGAACAGGGATCAGGGATCAGAAAGGCAAGGAGACAAAGCGGCCGGTGAGGATGAAGCGGATGAGTCTCCATCGGCGGCTGAGCTGCCGGAGGCGGTGATCCGCTACCGGCCG
>Ga0265338_10004831_pt1 | contig 17996 bp, 15 predicted proteins | sample 42126metaG_FD_193579 | JGI IMG/M metagenome (GOLD analysis project Ga0265338, IMG submission 193579) | Rhizosphere microbial communities from Carex aquatilis grown in University of Washington, Seatle, WA, United States - 4-21-26 metaG | ecosystem: Host-associated > Plants > Roots > Rhizosphere... | reverse complement strand
TCAAGACCTGCCGCAACCACTACGGACGCGGCAATGCAGGCCGACGGATCGCCGACGTTCTGGCCGAGGTGGAGCTCGGCCGCGACTTGATCGTCAAGAAGACGACCGCATGACCCCCAAGCCCTCCGCCGGCTTGCTCAAGAAGCATCCGGGCATCATTCTCGCCTCCAAAGCGACCCTGCGCGACGCCATGGAGGTCATGACCAAGACTCGGCTGGGCATGGTCTTGGTGGCCGACGACAGCCGCAGGCTGCTCGGCATCCTCAACGACGTCGACATCCGCAAGGCACTGCTCCGTGGTCTGCCGATGAGCACGGCGGCGGCGCAGGTCATGAACCGCAATCCGCTCACCGTCTCCGAGCGCGCCACCCCGGAGGAGATCGCCGAGGTTTTCCGCAAGACCTCCAAGTCCCACGTCCCCGTCATCGACGCGAAAGGCCGGGTCAAGGATCTCGCGGCCTTCCTAGATTATGTAGCGATCCCCCGCCGCTATCCCAACACGATCGTGCTGATGGCGGGAGGTATGGGCAAGCGGCTGCACCCCCTCACGCAGAATACCCCAAAGCCGATGCTGCGCTTCGGGGACAAGCCGCTGCTCGAGCTCCTGCTCGAGCAGCTCGTCGCCTCGGGCTTCAGCCGCTTCATCTTGACGGTCAATTATCTGGCCGATCAGATCGAGGGCCACTTCGGAGACGGCAGCCGCTGGAACGTGCACATCGAGTACGTGCGCGAATCCCGCCCGCTCGGCACAGTAGGCGCCCTGAGCCTGATCGAACAGCGCTTCGAGCAGCCGCTGCTCGTCATTAACGGAGACATCTTGACCAAGGTGAATTTCCGAGCCCTCCTGGACTTCCACAAGGCCGAGGGCCGGCTGGCGACGCTCTGCGTAAAGTCGCATGAGGTCCAGATTCCCTACGGTGTCGTGGAGATCGACCGTCATGGCCTAACCCGCTTTGTCGAGAAGCCCACTCACAGAGTCTTCATAAACGCCGGCATCTACGTCCTTGAGCCCAAGGTCCTTACCTGGCTAAAGAGGGGCGCTCGCTGTGATATGCCCGATCTAATCGGCAAGATCAGGCGCCACGGCGCGGAGGGCGTCGCTTGCTTCCCGATCGAGGAATACTGGTTGGACATAGGAGGGATGAAGGAGTTTGAGAGAGCGATGAGCGAATACGACTCTCTCTTCAAGAACGACGCTTAGATCATGAGAAGGCTCGTTGTCATCAGCCCGGTACCGCTGAACATCTCTCTGATCCGGTTCTATTACCTCGATTTCCTCCAGTCCTCCGGAGTGCCTGTCGAGTTCTGGGACATCTCGAGCATCTTCGGCGCGTTGCCGCATAAAGAGGCCGAGACCCGTCCGTACGCCCACCGCCTCGCCTCCTTCTCCGAGCTCGAAGCTGCCTGCCGCGGTGGGAAGCTCAAGGAAAGCCTGACGATCATGGCATTCGCCTATGAGCCTAGATCATTCCGTATCTACCAGCTCCTGAGCAGGAGTGCGGGCGAGCTAGGCTGGATCGAGTCAGGCGTGATGCCCTCCGCCACGAACGTTTCCGAAAGAGGCCTCCGGAACACCCTTAGGATCTGGTTGCGGCCGCGGAAGATAGCCAGCGCGGTCATAAAGCGCGCCGCGATCGCGGCACGCCGGGCGGGCCTGATCCGCGGCTTCGACGTCGTCTTCACGGCGGGTTCGGCGGCTCAGGAAGGCCAGTCAAGCAACCTGGTCCCGATCAACTATTGCGATTATGACGATTGGCTGGAAACACAACACACGGATGAGCGCCTCGTTTCAGGCCAGTACGCGGTCTATCTGGATCAATACGCTCCTCATCATCCGGACCTCTTGCTCTCGGGCATCGAGCGGCTGATCGATCCGGATCGCTACTATCGCGCCCTGAACGGTTTCTTCGCGCTGCTAGAGGCGCGCCATCGTGTCGAGGTCGTCATCGCCGCCCACCCCAAGGCCACTTATTCGCAGAATCCATTCGACGGGCGCCGCATTTTCTGGAGATCGACGCGGCAGCTCTCTCGATTCTGCGAGTTTGCGATCAATAATTCGAGCACATCGATGAGCTATCCGATCCTCGACTATAAACCCATCGCCTTCTTCACGACAGATGAGATCGCGCGGTTCTATGCACCCATCGGCCTCGATTCCTTCCCATCAACGTGCGCCCTCATGCTCGGACAGACTTGCGTCAACATCGACCACTCTTCGCGTGATCAAGCGCGCATCGAAACAGCCGATCGCAAGCGGTACGACGCTTACAAATATCGATATCTCGCGTCGAGCCAGACGGAGGGACGCCTGAGCCGCGAGATCTTCTTGGACTGGCTCCGAAAGCCAAGCCGCTAGGGCTTGGCTACGACAAGGAGATAATTCAGGCACAACTTGTCGTTCCAAAAGAGCCGGTCGAGGTGCAGTCCCATCCAGTTCCAGATCGGGAGCATGACGAAGTTGCGGACTTTGCGCAAAAGGCGGTAGGGAAGATTTCGCAGCTCGCGGCAGTGCAGCGAGATGATGCGCGTTTGCATGATGGTTGCGTAAGCCCCGCCCAAGGGGCGCAGCTCGAGGATTCGAAAGCCATGCTTGACGAAGAGCTTTTCCAGCGAGTACCGCGTGAAGCGAAAGAAATCATTGGGCTCCGCATGGCATTGCCAGACGAAAGGGATCGTAAAAATCCCGACCCCCCCCTTGGCCAGAAGGCGATGGCATTCCGCGACGAAGCGGTCTGTCTCGAACACATGTTCCAACACCTGCGTCGAAAGCAGCGTGTCGAAAGAGGCGGATGGGAGCTTGGTATCGGCACCGTCAACGAAGAGGTCCGCGCGCGTCGCTACACCATAGTGGAGCTCGGCGGTATCGCCGAAGTCCACCCCGAAATAGGATTCAACCTTCGGCGCGAAGTACGGCTCATAAGGCTTGGCGCCGCAACCGAGGTCGACGAGACGGCCTTTCGCGTAGCGGGTCGCAGCATCCCTGAGCGCGGCGCGCAGCAGCTCATCGGTGATCTTCTGATCGGACCAGTATGACAACGCCGGAAGATCGTTAAAGACGGGGCGCTTCATGCCAGCGCCATTATGTCATTTCAGAAATGGTAAAGTGTTCGATATTTGAACGCATGGGCGCCGCATGACTCTTGAGTACAAGTATTTCAAGAACGAGTATCTCGACGCCATCGCTGAGAATTACATGCGGCCGGTATTCGAGGATACGGCCGCATTCCTCAAGCGAAATCCGCCTCGAGACCTCCTGGACATCGGCTGCGGCAACGGCCTGTTCGGCGCCGACCTCAAGCGACTGACGGGTTCGCGGCTCACAGGGATCGACGCCAGCGGCTACGCGCTCGAGCGCGCGCGAGAAGCCGGATTCGATGCCACCGTCCTGTGCGAGGATCTCTGCTCGCGCGAGCTCGGCGTACCCCCGGCCTCCTTCGACTTGGCCCTGTGCAAGGACGTCCTCGAGCACCTCCTCGATCCGGCGGCTCTGCTCCAACGGATCGGTACCGCGCTGCGCCCAGGCGGTCGATTGCTTTGCCTCGTGCCCAATCATTTCACGGTCTTTGGCCGCGCGAAATTCCTGTTTACCGCGAACCTGGACACCTATGGCTTCTTCCCCGATTCGCGCGAATGGGACTACCCCCACATCCGTTTCTTCACGAAGCCGGGCTTCCTCGGGCTGCTACGCAGCTCCGGCTTCCACCTGGAGCGCGACTACGGCGCGATGTTCTTCCATCGAGTCCCCATGATCTGGCGTGCTCCAGGCTACCGCGCAATAATGTCGGGCATCGATAGGTTTTTTCCGACAGCCGTAGAGACCGCCTTCGTCGGCCTCTTCAGAAAGGATGCAGCGTAGGGCGTTGTTCTTCACGTCGAGCCGATTCTACGGCGGCGACGACACGGTGATGCTCGAACTGCTATCGGCTTGGCGGAGCGGGGACTCCTTGACGCTGGCTGTCAACGAGGACCACCCGGGTCTACCCGTTTACGAAGAGAAGCTGGCGGGCAAGGCGAAAATCCTGCGCTTGAGCTCGAGCCTGTCGGCGACGAGCATCCTAAGGCCGCTTGAGACCCTCCGCGCGATCTTGGAATTGCGCGCCCTCATCGCACGCTCCGGCGCGTCCGCGGTGCTGCTTAGCACAGGCGGCTTCCCTTTGAGCCCGTTGTCCTGGCGTTTTCTCGCGGCAGCAAGGCTGGCCGGGGTCGAGCGCGTCGTCATGGCCGTGCACAACTACCCCACGTTTCCCCGCAGCGCCGCCGGCCGGGCCTATCGGGTCGCGATGGGAAAGCTCGCCGGCCAACTGGCGCACAGGGTCGTTACCGTTTCCGAAGACTGCGCCAAATCCTTGCGGGACTTGGTTCCGGCGGAACGTCTCGAGATCATCCCCAACGGCTGCTCAGCGCCAACATCCTCAAGGGCCATTCCAAAAAAACCCGATGAGCGCATCATAGGCGCCATCGGCAATATTGAGAAGCGCAAGGGCTTTGCCCACCTGGTGGCGGCGCTGCCCGCGGTTCTGAAGGAAATCCCCCAAGCGAGACTCGTCATCATCGGCGCTTGCGTCGAGCCCGAGGAAGAACGCGCTCTACGCGAGACCGCCTCGCACTTAGGCGTCGCGCAGCGCGTCACCCTGGCCGGGTATAAGAAGGAAGCCGCCCTTTACGTCGGGTCGTTCGACGTTTGCGCCGCGCCTTCCGTCGCGCGCGAGAGCTTCGGCCTCATCGCGCTCGATGCCATGCGCTTCAGGAAGCCGCTCGTCGCCTCCGCGATCGGGGGACTGGCGGAGATCGTCGAGGAAGGCGTGACGGGCCGGCTTGTCGCGCCCGGCGATGAAGACGCCTTGGCCCGTGCCCTGATCGAGCTGCTCAAGTCCCCGGAGGTCGCCGCTCGTCTAGGAGAGGCAGCTCACAAACGCTGGAAAGAGCGCTATGGCGCGCACACGATGGCTGAAAGGTACAGGATGCTGCTCTCAAAATGATAAATAGTTCAATAATTGAACATGAAGAGGACCCGCGTGGCTGATTCATTCTGGCGCGGCGCGAAGGTGGCCGTCACGGGCGCCGGCGGCTTCATCGGCAGCCATCTCACGGAGGAGCTGGCCCGGCGCGGCGCCCACGTGCGGGCGATGGTGCGCTACAACTCGGCCTCGCGTTGGGGCTTCCTCGACCGCACGCCCGACCAGCTCATGAAGCGCATCGAAGTACGGGCCGGCGACCTCGCCGACCCCTTCTTCGTGCGCGAGTTCGTCGCCGGACAGGATGTAGTCTTCCACTTGGGCGCGCTGATCGCCATCCCTTATTCCTACGAGGCACCCGCGCAGTACGTGCAGACAAATGTGCAGGGCACGCTGAACATCCTCGAGGCCTGCCTGCGCGCCAAGACGTCGAAGGTCGTGCACACGTCCACCTCCGAAGTCTTCGGTACCGCCCAATACGTGCCGATCGACGAAACGCACCCGCGCCAGGGCCAGTCTCCCTATTCCGCCACCAAGATCGGCGCCGACGCCCTGGCCGAGAGTTTCCATCGTTCCTTTGGCCTGCCCGTGGCGATCGCGCGGCCCTTCAACACGTACGGCCCGCGCCAATCCGCCCGCGCCGTGCTGCCGACGATCGCCACGCAGCTGCTCGCGGGCGTCAAGCAGCTCGAGATCGGCTCGCTCGACCCCGTGCGCGACTTCAACTACGTCGACGACACCGTGCAGGGCTTCCTGGCCGTGGCGCGCTCGCCCAAGTCTGTCGGTGAGGACATCAACCTGGGCTCCGGGCGCGGCGTGACGATCGGCGCGGTCGTGAAGCTGCTCATGAAGATCACTGGCCGCAAGGTACCCGTCAAGACGGACGGCCGCCGGGTGCGCCCGCAGAAGAGCGAGGTTCTCCGCCTGATTTGCGACAACCGCAAGGCAGCCAAGCTCCTCGGCTGGAAGCCGCGCTGGACGCTCGAGAAGGGCCTCGATCAGACGGCCTCCTACGTGCTCGCCCACCTCGCCGACTACAAAGCAGGCCGCTACAACGTCTAGCATGGCCAAGAAGACCGTCCTCGTCACCGGCGGCACCGGGCTGCTCGGCAAGGGCATGGAGGAAACCATGCCTGCGGGCTGGCGCGTGGTGAGCCTGCACCAGCGCGACTACAAGGTCGAGAACTCCAAGGCCAAGCACCTCGTCCTCGACATCCGCGACAAGCGCGCGGTCGACCGGCTCTTCGCCAAGAACTCCTTCGACGCAGTGGTCCACGCCGCCGGCATTGCCAGCGTGGACTACGTCGAGAGCCACTACGCAGAGAGCCTCGAGTCCAACATCGTCGGCACGCTCAACGTCACCTCCGTCTGCCGCCGCGCCGGGACGCACCTGATCTACGTCTCCACCAACGCCGTCTTCGACGGCCGCAAGGCGCCGTACAAGGAAGAGGACGCTGTCCATCCGCTCAACAAGTACGGTGGCCTCAAGGTGGAATGCGAGCGGCTCGTGCGCGAGACGCTGGAGAAGTGGACGATCGTGCGCCCGATCCTCATGTATGGCTGGAACCACGTGGTCACGCGCCCAAACCCCGCCACGTGGATCTACGAAAAGCTCATGCGCGGCGAGGAGATCTCGATGGTCACCGACGTGCACGAGAACCCACTCTACAACATCCAATGCGGCCACGGCCTTTGGGCCGTGATCGCCAAGCGCAAGCCGGGCGTATTCCATTTCGCCGGCCGCGACTCGATGGACCGCTACCAGTTCGCCGTCGCCGTGGCCGAGACCTTCGGGCTCGACAAGTCGCTGATCAAGCCCGTGACCAGCAAGGCCTTCCCTAGCATCGCCCGGCGGCCGAAGAACACGACCTTCGTGACCCGACGAATGGAGCGCGAGTTGGGCGTCAAGCCGCTCACCGTGCGCGAGGGGCTGGCCGCCATGAAGGCGGCGATGACGGCGCGCGGCTGACATGGCCGCCTCCCCCGCAGTCTCCGTCGTCATCCCGGCCTACAACGCCGCCGCATTCATCGAGGCGACCCTGGCGACAGTGGCCGCGCAGACCTTCGATGACTTCGAGGTAATCGTCATCGACGACGGCTCCACGGACGATACCGCCGCCGTCGCCGAGCGGTTCCTGAAGGCTCACGGCCTGGCCGGCCAAACCATCAAGCAGCCCAACAAGAAGATCGCCGGCGCGCGCAACACCGGCTGGCGCGCCGCCCGAGCTCCCTGGATCGCTTTCCTCGATCACGACGACGCTTGGTATCCCAATAAGCTAGAGCGAACCCTCAAGGAGATCGCCACGCACCCGGACGCGGAGCTGGTCTGCCACAACGAGAACGTCACGGAGGGCGGCCGGCTCCTGCGCGTCTGCAAGAACGGGCCGGACTGGACGCCCGACATGTATGAGCGGCTGCTCTTCAAGGGCAATGCCCTCTCTCCGTCCTGCGTCACGGTCAAGCGCGAGAAGCTCGAGGAAGTCGGGGGCTTCCGCGAGGACGCCCAGTTCAACACCGTTGAGGACTACGACCTTTGGATGCGACTGGCCAAGGTGTGCCGCTTCCACTTCTTCCCCGAGGTCCTGGGCGATTATCACTTCGAGGAGCGCGGCGCCTCACGCCGAATCGTCTATCACCACACCAACCTCGAGCACTTGCTGCGCGACCACTTCCGCTCGCTCTTCGGCGAGCGGCCGTCGCTGTCGCAGCGATTGCGCATACGGCGCCGGCTCTCGGGCGTCTACCGCTCGGCCCTGGGGCTGCTGATGACCTACGGCGAGGCCCCTCAGGAGCAGAGCCGCTACGCCCGGCTCATGCTGCGCGAGTTCCCCCTCGATCCCAAGAACGTCGCGAAGGCGGTGGTCTGGGCCGCCCGCTCGGTGGCGCACCGTGGCTGAGGCGCGCACCCCGCTGACGAGCGTCTACGCCCCGCCGGCGGCCGAGCGCGGCTGGCGGCTGGAGGAGTTCTATCCGGGAGCCGTGATCCGCTTCTACAGCTTCGGCCGGCGCGCCCTGGCCGCGGGCCTAGAGGTTCTCGGCGCGCGCGGTCAGCCGGTCCTGCTGCCCGAGTTCGTCTGCCGGGACCTCCTCTCATCTCTCGACGCCGCCGGAGCCAGAGCCGTCTACTATCCCGTCAGACGCGATCTGCGCCCGGCGACGCCGCCCGACCGCTGGCCGCAGGCTTGCGCCGCGCTCGCCGTCGACTATTTCGGCTTTCCGCAAGACTTAGAGCCGTTCCGCGCTTACGCCGAGAGAACGGGAGCGACCCTCATCGAGGACAACGCCCACGGCCTCTTCTCGCGCGACGAAGCCGGCGCGGCGTTAGGCCTGCGCGCAGACCTCGGGCTCTTCAGCTTGCGCAAGACGCTCCTCCTTCCGAACGGAGCCGCCCTCATGGTTCCCGAGGACGGGACGCTGACGGTCCCCGAGCAGTCCGCTTTCTCCGACGATCCCACCGGACGATCCCGCGGCAAGCAAGCCCTGCGCGCCGTGGCCCGCCGATTCGGCCCGCGCGCCGCGCTGCGCGGCCTTGAACTGCTGCGCGGCATGCGAGGGGTGCTCAAGGGGAGCCGCATCCCACTGCCCGCCGCCGACGCCGAGCGCGTCCTGCCCGAACCCGCGCTTCCCTGCCGCGAGCTGGAAGAGCCACTGCGCGCGGGCTCGCCGTACGCCGAGGTCGCCCGCCGGCGCGAGCTCTACTCCCTCGTCGACGCGCAGGCGCGCCGCGCCGGAGCCGAGCCCGTCTTCGAGCGGCTACCCGAGAACGCCGCGCCCTACGGCTATCCCTTCCGCGCCCGGCCGGAGCGCTTGCCCGCCGTGCTTTCGGCGTTAGCCGAGTTGGGCCTCGAGCCGCTGACGTGGCCGGATCTGCCCGACGCCCTCGCCGCCTCGGCGCCGGAATACTACCGCGACGTGAGGCTGGTCCACTTCTTATGGTGAGCGCCGAACTCGCCGTCGATCTCGACGACGCCACCTGGGACAAGGCTCTGCTCGCTCTCGCGGACCACAACGTCTTCCAGGGATCCGCTTGGGCGCGGCACAAGGCCGACGCCGGCTGGACGGCGCGCCGCGCGCTGCGGCTGGGCCCGACGGGGGCGCCGGTCGCGGCCGCGCAGCTCCTGATCAAGCGCGCGCCCGGCGGCGCCGTGCTCTGGGGCCGCGGCGGCCCGATGGGCGACGTCGCCTTCTGGGACGAGCCGCTGCGCCGCGCCCTCGCGACGGGCCTTCGGGCTCCCGTACGCTACCTGCGCGTCTGCTCTTACCAGGACGCCGACGAGGCCCGCCGGCGCCGGCTCGCGGAGAACGGCTGGAAGCGGCCCAAGCGCCCCTTTAATCCCCCCACGACCTTCCATCTCGACCTCTCGCGCGACGAGGCGGCGCTCGAGGGCGCGCTCTCCTCGAACTGGGCACACAACCAGCGCCGCGGGCTCAAGCGCGCCGCCGTGCGGGCCTGGGACGACCCGGATCCGGAGGAGATGGTTGCCGTCTACCGGGCCATGGAGGCGTACAAGGGCGTGAAGGCGCCCTACGATGCGGCCGCACTGCGCTCCCTCATCTCGCGCCTGGGCCCGGCGCTGCGGTTGTGGCGCGCCGACGACGACAGCGGCAAGCCCGTCGCCCTGCGCGCTTGCGCCCTCTTCGGCGACGGCGCTTGGGACCTGCTCGCGGCCTCTTCCGACGTCGGCCGCAAGGTCTACGCCTCGTACGCGCTGCTGTGGAAGCTGCTGCTCGACTGCAAGGCCCGCGGGGCGCGCCGCTACGATCTGGGCGGCGCCGACGAGAGGACCGCCAAGGGCGTCTTCGACTTCAAGAAGGGCACCGGAGCGGTGTTCACGGAATATCTCGGCGAATGGGATTGGGCCTCGCCCGCTCCCGCCCGGGCGGCGGTCGGCTGGCTGATCTCGCGCAAGGCGGCGGCGCTCTGAGCCTCAAGTACGCGGCGTACCGCCTGATCTCTCGCTCCCATGCCGCGTTCGCTCCGGCCTCCTCGGAGCCGGGCCTGCGCTCGCTGATGTATCACTCCGTGGGCGGTGATGTCCCCGGCAACCCCTACGGCATCTGCATCGACCCCAAGCTCTTCAATGCTCACCTGCGCGCGCTGGCCGCCCACGGGGGCTTTCGCTACTCGCTCTTCTCCAAGCCCTCGCCGGCGCGGCGCGAGTTGGCGATCACCTTCGACGACGGCTTCCGCGACACGCTCACCGTCGCCGCTCCAGTTCTCCAAGAGCTGGATCTCCCGATGACCGTCTTCGTCACGTCGGCGCACATCCGCGAGCCCGGCCGGCTCTATCTATCGAAGGACGAGCTCAAGATGCTGGCGGCGCTGCCCAACGTCTTGATCGGCGCCCACGGCGACCGTCACAAGCCGCTCGACGCCCTGCCGGACGCAGAGCTCGCCGCCGAGCTGCGCGATTCTCGCTCTTTTCTCGAGGATCTGCTGGGCAGGCCGGTGCGCACGATGTCGTACCCGCACGGCCGCGTGGATCGCCGCGTGCGCGACGCCGCCCAGGCCGCGGGCTACGAGCTGGCCGGCACCAGCCGCTACGGCATCAGCGACGCCGCGCGCGACCCGCTACTGCTGCACCGAACCGAGATCACGGCCTACGACTCCGTCGGAGACCTCCTGCTCAAGGCCGACGGGCACTGGGACTGGTTCGCCCGCCGCCACCCCGATCCGGCGGCGAAATGATAGAATGTTCAATCGCTGAACGCACATGACGAGCACCAGCCACAAGCTGCGCGAGAAAGAGTACGTACTGATCCAGGAGATCGCCAAGCGGCCCACCCACACGCAGCGCAGCCTTTCCCAGAGCGTGGGCCTCTCACTCGGCACGACCAACCTCTTGATCCAGCGACTGGCGCGCAAAGGCTTCATCAAGATCAACCAGCTCGACTGGAAGCGCACGCAGTATCTCCTGACGCTCAAGGGCGCCTCCGAGAAGATGAACAAGGCCTACCATTACACGCTCTACACGATGCGCCTGTTCAAGCAAATCCAGGAGAACATCACGGTGGCTGTGCGCCGCGAATACGAGGCGGGACGGCGTGAGTTCGTCGTCGTGGCCCAGGAAGAGATGCTCATCCTCATCCGCGAGACCGTGGCGAGCCTCGGCTTGAGCCAGGCCTCCTTCACCTACGTCAACGGCTTCGCCGACGCCAGGGACGCCGACCTGCTGCTGACCGCCACGCTGGAGAAGCCGCCGCGCGCCAACGGCTCGCGGCGGTACGTGAGCTTGGTCGACTTCGACAACATCGACTTCAGGATCGACTGATGAAACACAGCGAAATCGACAAGGAGATCCGCCGGGTTCTGGACGTAGAAGCCGCCGCCTTGAAGCGCGCGCGGGGCGCCGTCAACGGCGCGTACTCGCAGGCGGTGCAGGCCCTGGCGCGCTGCCGGGGCAAGGTCATCGTTACCGGCGTGGGCAAGTCCGGCCTGATCGCCCAGAAGGTCGCCGCCACTTTCTCCTCCACCGGCACGCCCGCCGTCTACCTCGATCCGACTGAGGCGATGCACGGCGGAATGGGTTTCGTGCAGAAGCAGGATATGATCCTGGCGATCGGCAAGTCCGGCGAGTCCGACGAGCTCAACGCCCTACTACCACACCTGCGCGGCATTGGCGCCAAGCTCGTGGCGATCACAGCCAACGCCCAGTCGACGCTGGCCAAGCAGGCTCACATCGTGCTCGTCACGCCCGTCGATGAGGAAGCCTGCCCGCTCAACCTGGCGCCGACCAGCAGCACGACGGTCGCGCTCGCCGTCGGCGACGCCCTCGCGATCGCGTTGATGAAGGTGCGCAATTTCGGTCCGGATCATTTCGCGCGCAACCACCCGGCGGGCCGCCTCGGTAAGCGGCTCACGCTGCGGGTCTCGGACATCATGCGCGGCGGCGAGCTCAACCCAATCGTCCCCGTGAAGGCCACGGTGGAGGAACTGCTCATCATCATCACACGGCTCCAAGCCGGCGCCGCCTCAATCGTGGACAAGAAAGGCCTGCTCGTCGGTCTCGTCACCGACTTCGACATCCGCCGCGCACTCGCGTCCGGCCACAACCCTCTCCAGTTGAAGATCGCCGACATGATGAATCCCAAGCCCACGACCGTCCGCGCCGACGAGCCCGCGATGCGCGCTGTCGAGATCATGGAGAACCGCAGGAACCCCTTCAACGTCCTCCCCGTGGTCGACGCTCAGCGCCGCGCCGTCGGCATGGTCCAGATCCACGATCTGCGCGCCCGCGGTCTCTAGCGTGGCCGACGGCCAATCACGGCCCCAAGTCGTCATACTCAGCAGCATTGAATGGGGCGCCGCGTGGCAGCGGCATCAGATTTTCGCGACTCAATGGGCGAAGACCGGCTACGACGTTTTCTTCGTCGAGAATACTTATTTTCGGGACGTCAAATGGTCGGACATACCGCGCCTCCGGCAAAAGCTGCTGAACCTCCTTTTTGGGCGAAGGGCGTCCCGTCGGTTCGCTTTGCCCGAAGGCTTAGTCGTGATCAACCCGCTAGTGGTCCCGCCAACTGGCAGACTATTTCAGCGGCTCAACTCATTCTGGTGCGTACCGCGCCTCGCGGAGCAGTTGCGCGCCCGCGGCCTCCGGTCCGGCGCACTCATCGTGGCCTACCTGCCAACGCCCACGACGTTGCGTCTTCTGGATCGTCTCGAGCCCTCGAAGGTGATTTACGATTGCGTCGACAATTTCCATGGTTTACCCTGGGCGCCGAGCGACCTGGCGCGCACGGAGAGCGCTCTTCTCGAGCGCAGCGCGCTGGTCGTGACCACATCGCCGACCTTGCACGAAGACAAAGCGAAGCTACACGACAATGTCGTTGAGCTGCATCAAGGAGTGCCTCGAGATTTCTTCATCGACCAGCCGATTCGGAGTTCCTATCGTAAGCTCTGCTATTACGGCACGCTGTGGAGCGCCATTGACTATGAGCCGATCAAGGCGCTCGCGAATGCCGGCTTCGAAGTGACATTGATCGGACCGCAAAAGGAGCCGCTGCCCGTTCTTCCTCCCTCCGTGCAGGTTGAGCCCGCCCTTCCATACGAACGTCTCCCGATGGCGCTCCGGCGCTTCGATGCGCTGCTCCTGCCGTACCGGAGCCGTTCCGAGTACAACCGAGGAGTCGTTCCGGCGAAACTCTATGAGTGCTTGGCCACCGGCTGCCCCATCATCGCGAGCCCACTGCCGTCGCTCAAGCGACTCGATGACGTACTCTACGTCGCACACGAGCCTGCCGAGTGGCCGGCGATCGCGGCACGGCTGCCCGAGACGGAGACTGAAAGCCGCCGCGCCCAGCGGATGCGCTACGCGGCGACGGAAGAGCACGCCGCCGTCTTCTCCAAGCTGCGGTCTGCGATCGACAGCGCGCCGGCGAATCGCTGGCGCGTGGAAAGAGCTGGCGCTCGCGCCGAGGAGCTAGCGCGCGGACTTGCATCGATCGGCATGTTCTACGGTCTAGCGAGGGCCGCGACGGTCCTGACACAGGTCCTGGCTGGACGGTGGCTCGGTCCTTACGAATACGGTCGAGCAAATCTTGTGATCGCTGCAGCCGCTTACTTGCAGATATTGCCGATCATGGGCTTTCCCGTGGCGATGAGCAAATTCGTGTCGAGCGCCGAAGAGCAATCAGAACGCGATGAGCTCATTGCGACCACTTTAACGGCCTTCTTCATCTGGGCGGGCGTAGCCTTCGGCTTCTCGTTCGGCTTTCGCGAGGCGCTGGCACGACGCATAGGCATGCCGCCGTCGCTGTTGTCGGACGCCCTCATCTTCGCCTTCGCGACGGCATTTTACACAGTGGTCTCTAGCCCGCTCCTCGGTCTCAAGCGCTTCGGCCAACGCGGTCGTTCGGAAGCCGTGTACGGGTTCTCCGCGCCGCTCGTGCTGCTCGCTCTCTTTTATTACGGCGTCAATGATTACCGTGCCCTCATCACGGCTCTCTCGCTGAGCTTAGGCATCGGGTCGATCTATTCGTTATGGGTATTGCGGGCGCGTTTGCGTCCGGCCGCCTCGCATGCGGCTTTACGTGTCATTGTCGAATACGCGGCGGTCGCGGCGCTCAACCTCCTATCGACGGCGTGCATCCTCGGCCCGGCGCGCCTATTCCTGAATCATTACGATTCTTCTTTCGCAGTTGGCCTCTTCAGCGCGTATTTCACCGCAACGGTTCAGATCGCCCTGGCTTTGGGCACGATGGCTACGGCGGTGGTGATTCCTCTTGCCAGTGATAACTCGGGACAAACGGAAGCGTGGGCGGCCTTCCGCCGTCTGATCATCCCAGTTGCGCTCTCGAGCTGGCTGATTTTTTTTCTTGCGTCGGCTGGCGCTATGCAAGTGTTCGGGCACCGCTATCCATTTAAGCCTGAATGGTCGGCGCTTTTCTCCTTGGCCGCCGCTTTGATTCTCATCCATGGCCTTGCGTCCGCGCTCTTCGCCGCGCGTGACCGGCGTGGGTTATACGCGTCGGCAATCGCCAGTTCCGTCGCAGGCGCCGCTAATATAGGTCTTGCCCGATGGTTGATTCCTGATTGGGGTGTGACTGGGGCGGCAATCGCTCTAATCGCTTCCTATATCGTCGGGTTTGCCCCTTACGCCCCAGCTATCGCGGCGGCTCGACGCCGACGGCCCGCTCGTCAAAATTCCTATAATTGAGTGTGATCCGCGTCTGGTCGATCTTGATCGCTGCTCTCGCGCTGCGCGGTGCGGTGGCGGTCTTCACTGAACGGCATCCGATCTTCCCGCCGTACTACTACATCGATGCCAAGCTCGCAGAGGCCACAGCGAGCGACATGGCGGATGCGTGGAGCACCGGCCGTGCGTATGCGATTCCCGCTAATCCGAGTGAACGAGCTCATGCCGGCGTTCTGGCTGCGGTTTATTCCGTCACCGGCAAGAAGCCCGTCGCCGGCAAACTTATGAACGCCGCTCTCGGCTCTACATCGGCGCTCCTCTTGGGAGCCGCGGCATTCCCTTCTTTTGGACCTATGGCCGCAACGCTTTCCGCGATCGCCGTTGCCCTCTGGCCTTCGCACATCTTCAATACCTCCCAGAACTTCAAAGATGCGCTAGCCATCTTCTTGTCATGGCTTGCCTTTGCCTTGATTTTCAGAGTTCAAACAGAATCTTGGAAGGGGCGGCGGCGCGCTGTCGCGGGCCTCGGCTTTGCGGCGCTATCCTTAATCCTACTGGGTTTCATTCGGGCCTATGTTCTTGCGGTGAGCAGCCTAGCGATTCTCATCGGCGCCGGTTTCCATGCCTACCGGCATCCGGGGAAGCAACGTGCGTTCGCCTGCGGATCGGCAATCGCTGCTGTCACTGCCGTCCTCGTCTATCGGCTCGTTTCCGCGACGCTCTTTCCCCCAAGTCCGATTGCCAATTCCGGTCGCGCTCACTCCGAAGACTCTATGCTGGCAGACACGCTCGACGAGACCGGCCGAAACATCATCAACCCTTGGTCGCCCCAAGGGTTGACTCGAATACGCAGGATCAGGCAAGCGAGCGATCAATATTGGGCACAGACACACGGCGGGCGCCGCATCGCAACTCAGATCTTTCCCGAGGCTCGTTTTAGCTCCTGGCTCGATGTTGCATTCTTCATACCCCGGTCCGCATCATATGTCTTGTTCATGCCGCTCCCCGGTCTTTATCCCACCGATGGCCGCGTGGGCCGCCTCTTTGCGTCGCTCGAAAACGTCTGTCTCGTGATCATCGCCTTGTTCGCCCTGCTGTGTCTGGCTGGCCAACGGCAATGGGATGGGCCGCGAGTCGCCCTGCTCGCCTTCTTCCTCATGATGACCGCCGGATCCTCCCTCCTCGAGTTCGACCTCGGCAGCGCCACCCGCCACAAGCTGAATTACCTGCCCGCGCTTTTCCCGTTCGCTTTCGAATACGTGCTCAGCCGCCGCAAGGCCCGCGAGGGCCGCCTCAAAGTGCTGCAAGTCCTCGAATGCGGCGGCCCCGGCGGCACCGGCAATCAAGTGGCCGCCCTCTGCAACGCGCTGCCCCACGACCGCTTCGACGTCCAGCTCGTCTACAACGTGCGCCCCGGCTGCGACGCCGACGAGTTCAGGAAGTCGGCGCAGGGCGCCGCCCAAGCCTTCCGCATCGACACCCTCACCCGCGAGATATCCCCGCTCCGAGACGCGCGCGCCCTCTGGTCGCTCTACCGCCTCTTCAAGCGCGAGCAGCCGGACGTCGTCCACCTGCACAGCTCCAAGGCCGGCGCGCTCGGGCGCCCCGCCGCGTGGCTGGCCGGCGTGCCGCGGATCTTCTACACGCCGCACGGCTACGGCTTCCTCCAGGCGGACCGCGGCGGGCTTTCCCGCGCGCTTTACAAGCTCGCCGAGCTGTCCGTCTCCTGGATCGGCACCGTCGTCGCCGTTTCCCCGAGCGAAGCGGCGCTCGCCAAGCCCTTGGCCTGGGGCAACAGGGTCGAGACCGTCTGCGATCCGTACCTCGGCGCGCTGCCGCCGTCCAACCACACGCAGCCGCGCAAGGAAACTTGGGTCGGCGCCTGCGGCCGGCTCACCGCCGCGCGCCAGCCGAACGTCTTCGTCAACCTCAGCCAGCGGCTCACGGACTCGCGCAACGGCCTCAAGTGCGTCTGGATCGGCGGCGGCGAGCTCGAGGGGCGCGTCAAGAGCGACCTCGAGAACATGAACCTGCTCTCCAAGGTCGAGGTGACCGGCTGGCTGCCGGGCGCCGACGCACAAGAGCGCCTCGGCGACCTCGACGTCCTGGTCCACTATTCGCGCTGGGACGGCCTGCCCAACGCCGTGCTCGAGGCGATGGCGCACGGCATCCCCGTCGTGGCCTCGGACGTGCCGGGCTGCCGCGACGCTGTCGTCGACGGCGAAACCGGCTTCCTCGCCGCGACGGAGAAGGATCTCCTCGAGAAGACCCTGCGCCTCGTCGACGATCCGGCGCTGCGCCGCAAGCTCGGCGAGGCCGGCCGGCGGCGCGTGCAGGACTGCTTCGATCAGAAAGCCGCGCTGGCGCGGCTGGAGGCGCTCTATCAAGGCCATGCGGGCTGAGCGCCCGCCCGTCGCCCCGGAGCGCCGCGCCAAGCTCGACGTCCGCGAGGCCGTCGCTTGGACGCTCGTCGGCCTCTGCGCCGCGGCGCCGGTCTCCATCGCCGGCATCAACATCGCCGCCGGCGTGCTGACGCTGCTCATCCTCGTCGCCGACTTCCGCGGCGAGGGCGTGCGCTGGGACCGCGGCCTCAACTCCTTCTCGTACGCCCTGATCGGCTACTTCCTCGCCGCCGCGCTCGTCTGCGCCATGAGCCTCGCGCCGGCGGTGAGCTTTCATCAGCTCAACAAGGACTTCCACAAACTCTGGATCTTCTGGCTCGTGATCGCGGCGGGCGGCCTGGCCGAAGAGGGACCCGGGGTCTTGGCGTTCGGCGCGGCGCTGCTGGGAGTGGCGGCCTTCGGCATCGGCCAATCGCTGTTCGAGCGCGCGGGCGACACGTGGATCCGCGCCCACGCCTTCATCCATCCGGTGAGCTTCGGCGAGATCCTGGCGATGGGCCTGCTCGGCGGGGCCGCCTTCGCCGTGCGGCCGGCCGACGCCGAGGAAGCCGGCGTCTCGCGCCGCGCTCTCTTGGCCTTCCTCGCTGTCGTCGGCGGCGCCTTCGTCTTCAACCAGACGCGCGGCGCCTTCCTGGGGCTCGCCGTCGGCCTCGCGTCCCTGGGCGCCCTCGACCGCAAGGCTCGCCGGTGGTGGCTGCCCGCCATCCTGCTCGGCGCGCTCGTCATCGCCTTCTGGGAGTTCGTCCTCCCCACGCACCGCTCGATCATCCAAGCCACCGAGCACTACGGCACCAACCCCGAGCAGAACCAGCAGCTCACGCGCCTGGTCCTCTGGAAGGTGGGCTGGAGCATCTTCAAGGACCACCCCTGGTTCGGCGTCGGCATCGGCAACTACAAGACCGTCTTCACGCAATATTTCAACGGCGTGCTCGAAGAGCAGCGCGTCTGGGGCTCCGCCCACGACCTGTTCATCCACCAGGCCGCGGAGCGAGGCTTGGTCG